>OAVE01000002.1_pt1 | contig 317477 bp, 256 predicted proteins | sample 1476361 | NCBI WGS metagenome assembly OAVE01 (sample SAMEA2580078, study PRJEB22360) | human gut metagenome | biome: human gut; feature: human-associated habitat; material: faeces | place: Denmark | collected 2008/2010
GGTGTCCTCTATGGAATCGAAACATGCTGACCTTGAGAATCGGTTATCGGAAGAGCATAAACTTCGCAAATCGGCTGAACGTAAGATTAAATCACTTCAGGAAAGACTTGATTATGCCCATCAGGAACGTTTTGGTGATAGACGTCAAAAAATACAATCTAAAGCTAAAACAAGTGATTCAGACCGCCGGAAGGAGAAAGATGATTATGATGGAACCGATGATACGCTTCGTACGGATTCGGTTGGTCATGCTCCATCTCAAGAGGTAAAAGAGTCTTCCAAGAAAGAGCGTGATTTATCCAATCGCCCTGACGGTTATAAAAGGATGGGAGTAGTTGGAGAGGCAATAGAGCATCCTTCCGATTTGACAAAGTTTCCCGGTCGCATCATTGAAAGAAGAATGGTACGGGTATTCAGTTTTCGTACTTTCTTGATGGAAGAATGCTTCGAGATGGTTCATTATGCAGAGCCTGGTAAAAAGCCCAAGTGGGGTTATTTCCCTTCCGAAGGTCATCCTGAGGTAGTAACCAATTTTGAAGGCACTAAGGCTACTCCTGAATTTTTGCAGGCTATCGCCTACGAAGTTTATGTAAAGAATGTGACTTTTGGTTTTCTTCACTGATGGTTGACTGATATGGGCATGACCATTTCTAAAAACACGTTGCGCAACTGGCTTAAGAAAGGTAAGACATACCTGGACGAACTGGTCTGTGTATTGAAGTCTATGGCTTTGGAAAAAGACTCGATAGTGAACTGCGATGAGACCTGGTGTAAAGTGCGTAAATATGATCACTATAAGAAGTGCTACATTTGGGTTCTGGTCAACAAGGCTCGGAAAACAGCCATTTTCTTCTATGAGATTACAGACTTTTTGGGCGATGCAGAATTGAAGAGTATAATGTCCGACGGATACAATGCTTATGTATTTATCAGCAATGAGCTGAAATCAGGCCGGTTTAAAGATACTGTACACCAAGTTTGTATGTCTCATGCCAAAAACAAGTTTGTCAAGGCTTCCAATCAGGGTGGTGAACCAACCGCAGAACGCTTTTCCGAAATTTTAAAGGAGTTCTTTATGAGGGATCGTAAATACGATGATGCCGGATTAACTCCAAAAGAAAGGTTTCAAGAAAGGCAAAGCCTGGAAACTAAGGAACTCCTGATAGAGCTGCGCAGTTTGTTAGATAGTGAACAGTCAAAGGATTCAGAATTTAGAAGCCGGTATTATAGAGAAGCTCTCAATTATCTGAACCGGTTCTGGAAAGAGATCTTTGCTTACTTGGATGATGGTGAATTACCGATAAACAACAACCTGGCTGAGCGAACCATTCGAAAGCTGACCACTCAACGCAACAATTCACTTCATTATGGTAGTGATGCCGGTGCAGAGATGGCAACAACTTATCACAGTGTGATAGGAACGGTAAAGCTTCATGGCAGTTCTATCTGGAACTTCATCGGAACTTTTTTCAAAAATATCTTTAACGGGTGCAGGGATTATGTTAATATGGTTCCTGACAAAATCACTTGGGCTGCCAGCCAATGTTAAATTCAAAACTAATTAATTAACAAAACTCGGTTTAGGGCACTGAAAAGTGCCCTTTCGAAGGGGGATGTCCTAAATTGAGTGCTTACATAAGCAAGTAGGAAATTAGAACAAAAGGCTAAGACAGAACGCCACTTGTCCGCCTTAGCCTTTCAATAAAAATAAATTTACTTTTCCAGAAATCCGTATTCACTTTCCACATCAAAACAAGGGCACGCCTTCGGAATGCTTCCCGGCATGTTCCGGTGTCCTCGGATCTTCGCGTCCGGAAAGAGTTTCCTGAGCTTCATCAGCAACAACAGCAGCTGCTCACATTGTTCCTGCGTGCGCGTGTCGGCCGGGTGGCCTTCCGCATCCAGACCACCCTCATAGCAAATGCCGATGGAGCAACGGTTCCAGGGGCGGCAGTGCGCGCCCACTTCCTTCAGCTTGCGGTGCTGGGTGATGATGCCCGAGCGGCGGATGTAGAAATGATACCCGATGGTGCGGAACTTGCGCTGGCGGTGGCAGCACAACAGGTCCTCTACGGTGAAGTCCCGGTTCTCGCGGGTGGCGGAGCAGTGAATGATGATATATTTCACTTCCTGCATGTACGGTCCGTCCTCGACGCTTTTCAGCAGTTCTCGTTCGCTCGCCACTTCCTCATCGGCGGTGAACAGGGGGAAGGATTCCTCTATCATAGGCTGAAAGGAAAGGTTGTGCAGCTGGTGATGCCCAGTGCGGTGAGGGCGGCGATTGCCGCCTGGATGATGGCCTGAAGAACCTTCTGCCATGTGATTTTATTATTTTCGCACATTATTCTTTAAATTTTAGTTCTCCATAAGAGTTCGGGAAATTACCGGGACGGACATGCAGTCCGTCCCGACCGGGTCACACCTGTCCTTCGGTGGGCTGGTTGGCTTCGTTGCCTCCTCCTTCTCCTCCCGTCAGGTCCACGGTGGTCTCGCCCGCCTTGATGCTCTTCAGCAGGATTCTGGCGGCACGGCGCGAGGGCACGAGGTTGAACACGGCGTCCTCTAGTAAGTTTCGGAACCGGTCGCCGGGAGTCCAGTTCACGTTGAGCTGTTCGATGTGTATGGCGGGGTTGAAGGTTTCCAGGTTTTCCGCCCCCCGGCTCTGGATGCTGATGCTGAACACGCCCAGGTCGCCCATCTCGATGCGCTTTCCCTCCAGCAGCATTTCACGCATGCAGTCCACGGTTTGCATCAGCACGGCATAGATGTCGGCGCGGTTGTACTTGGATCCGTGGCTGGCGATGTGCCCGGCAAACTTGTCCAGTGTCAGGATGTTGGTGTACTGTGACTTGGCGTAGGCCTTTTTGGGCGCATCCTCATCGATGGGGTTGCCAAGCATGGCAATACTGTAATTGATCGACATAATCGGTTTGTTTTTAATGGTTAAACACTCAGTCACTGCGCGGCTGTAGCGGACTGTCTGGAATATCCACCGGGCCGGCAGGTCTTGGAGAATGTGCTGAACAGACTTGGCTTGTCCGTTGAACAGACCTAACCTGTTCGTTGAACAGACTTAGCTTGTCCGCTGAACAGACTTAGTCTGTCCGTCGCATCTCTTTGACGTGTGCAAAGGTATCACCCCTCAAAATCGCAGTGTCCGTCTATGTCTGTTTATGTCCGTCTACGGAAAAATTTCTTTCGGAATGGGGTCAGGGTGTGGCGGATGGCTCGCCCAGGTACTGGCGGATCAGGGTCACCTGCTTCCAGGTGAAGGTGCGGTTCCGGCTTTGGTAGCCGGTTCCGGTGAGGGCTTCGACCAAGGGGTGGCAACGGGCTATCCAGCGTGTGAGGTGGCGCACGGCGGTGGCGGAAGTGGCATCGGGAAAATATTGCAGGGCGAGTTCTTGTTTGTTCATGGCTCTTGAATTGTTTTTTTGTAAATGCTTGAATATCAATTTTAGTGGAGGATATGGAGGGATATTATATAACTTATATAAATGATATACTTATTATTCTTTCCTTTAAAGGAAGATACTTCTTACTTTCATATAATGGAAAGTTTGAAAAATATCCTCCATATCCTCCACTAAGGGTGTCAGAAGGGGAGTTCGGTATTCTCCTCGGAAGGCTTTTCGCCGGGGGGATCCGCCTGTTCCGCTTCGGCCGGCAGCAAGTGCTGTACCTCCTCGGTAGTGCGCTCCACCACCACCCAATAGTTTGCGTTGGAGGCCTTTACTTGCCGGAAGCCCAGCTCGCGCATGGCACGGCCCACCTTCTGGAGACTCAGCCGCAGCAAGGTGTTGCCGAAACGACCGATGATCTGGCTGCTGGTGGTATAGACTCCCCGTTCCAGCCCCATGGGCTTGCGGTAGTAGGTCAGGATCAGTTCGTACTCCGGACGGGGCACCTCAAACTGCTGCACATGGCCGCGCAGCTGCTGGATCTCTTTATCGGTAAACCAGTAACGGAAATTTACATCCTGGTAGAGCGCGTACGTCTGGCTGTAGATGCCCTCGTAGGGGATGTCCGCCTCCCACGGGCTGTCTATGTCCTCCACCTCGAAGGGCAGCCATCGCCGGTTCCCCGTGTCGTCGGTGAGGAACTGGAGATTGTTCCCGGTGGCTACGAACGAGGCTACATGGGGCAGGTGCACCTTGTTGCGTCCGTAGGCTCGGCGCTCGTCCACGTAGCGTTGCGTCACCATCGCCTTCAGCTGGTTCAGCTCCGAGGGGGGCATGGTATCGATCTCCTCCAGATTGATCACCAGGTTCTCGGTCATGGTGAACAGGTCGTCTTTGGTCATGCGGCTAGAGTTGCTCTTTGTGGTGTAATATTCGGACAATATGGGCGGCAGGATATGCTGCATGAACGAGGTCTTGTAACTGCCCTGCCGCCCTATCAGGGTGAGGATCACCTGGTTCACCACGGTCTCGTCCAGGGCGGCGGCAATCATGGACACCATCCACCGTTTCAGGATGTCGGCAAAGCGGACGGGAGTTTCGGAGAGGTCGTTCCGTTCCCGGCTTTTGTCCTGCTGCAACGGACTGTGCGGACTTTCCTTGACATGCACCATGGCAGCCAGCCGGTCGATGTAGTCGGTCTCTCCGTCCCAGGGCGGCAGACCGTCCAGATACTCTTTCAACGGATGATATTCCTTGACGAAATCACTGCCGAGCAGCGTATGCAGCTCGTTCAGGTTGACCGCCATGCCATGGTGTTGCATAGCGCACCACAGGGAGTTCTCGATGTGGTCGGTGAGCCGCTGCCAGTGGCAGGCGGAAGCTTCGGGACGGTCGGTGTACGCATCAGCAATCAGTTGTGTCTCAATCTGGTGGGTAAGCATGTTCATCCGGAACTTCATATAGCCGTTGATAAACTCCTCCATCTCCTCCACGGTGGCCTTCTTATGAGAGGAATCATTCTCTTTCTCCTTTTTTCGGACGGAACGGGGCAGGGGGACGGTGTTGAACTCCATCGTGAGCGAGTAACAACTCTTTACGATGGGCAGCAGCTGCTCGCGCGGATAATCGGGAAAAGTCCGGAGGGCCCATGCCTCGGCGTCCGCCTGCGGAACACCGTAGCGGTTGGTATGATAGAAACAACGGCTTACGTAGTCGTTGTAGCTGCCCGGTGCGTATGCTATTCCTTCCTCTTCCAGCTGTGCACGGATAATCTTGTAGGCACGTTCCGCCGTCACGGTCACGGCAGTACCGCGCTTCGGCTGCTCGCGGGGCTTCATTCCGCTGGTGTGGAAGGAGGAGGCTTCGGGGCGGAGCAGGGCTTCGGGGTCGTGGCAGAGGACCGACATGCGCGTGGCGTTCTTGCATTGTCCGTCAATCTCCACTCCGCATAGGCGAGCGTAATGGTCGTTCACCCACTCCCATACCATGCGGTAGTTGGCCTTGGTCACTCCGCCCTCCACGTGGCTGATGACCCGGATGCCGCATCCCGAGATGGTGATGTACACCAAAAAGGAATGAATATCCTCTTTTACCAAAGTCAGGATGGCGGCGAATCGCTCGGGGGGGATGCCGTCTATGTCCACCATGATAAATCCCGTAAATCCCTTGACATGGGCGTAGGTTCTCCCTCCCTCCAGCAGGACGGAGGGGATGAATGCCGGCTGTGCGTTCTTCAGGTTGCTTTTGGTGAGCTTCCACTGCTCCAGCTGCTGCGCGTCGCCTGTCGCCTCGATGTCGGACAGCGTGGCCAGATGGGCGCGGTAATGACGGGTGGCGGCGGTGTGGGTGCTGTTGGTTATCTCCTTGAAAAGAACCTGCCAGGTGGTGGGTTCAGGCCGGGTGTCGCGCAGGGAGTGGAAGCGCGATGGGTTGCTTGATTTAAAAAAATCTTTATTCATAATGTGTAGCGTAGAATTTTGTGTCTGCAAAGTACAGAGTAAATTTTCAGGAGGACAATAGCGATTTAAAATAATCACTCTATGATTTAAAATAATCGGGAATAATTAGAAATCAAGATAAAACGATAATGAAAAACGAGACTAAAGAATCTCAAAATACTGCGAGGGCAAGTGTTGTTATCAACATTCATGGCGGTAACAATCAAATACTGCCCAACGCTACAGAGGTAGTGCAAAATTTTTATGGTGCTGAGTTTGCCCATGTGAGAACACAGAACAATGGTATGGAAGAGAAAGAGGAGGATGAGGCAGTGCGTATTGCCCGTGGCACGTTGTGCATTTACTACTCTGATGACTGGGAACTGAATGATATCATTCGCCGCATAGCTGATTGCCGCAGTGCATCGGACTTGGCGAACCTTGTGGTGAATGATATGCATAAGCATACCATCCTTACTGCCGAACGTATGGTAAGCAAGGATTTCATAGAGGCGCTCCAGCAGTTCCTGACGTTCAAGTCGGGGACGTCCACGGGTAATATTCGTACGCAGATAAATAATGTGAGGAGGGAATGACCAGAGAAACGACTATAGAGTTGATCAAGCACGACTTGTCGAAACTCACTCGTCCTTCTGTGACGGGGTTTGTGCGCTATCTTATAATGAATGCGAGCTTCAAAACCACCTTTTGGTTTAGGATACTGTATGAAGGGTAAAAAATGGCTTTTATCGTTATATTATATGGTATATGTTTATTATAAACATGTATGCTATTTGACAGGTATTCAGCTTCCTGTATGTACTAAATAGGGGGAGATAAGATTTTCACACTATTCATGCATCATTATTAATGAATATTGTAAAATAGGAAATGACGTTACAATATTCCAAGGTGTAACAATTGGAGGATCTCGTGGAAAAGGAGTACCTATGATTGGTGACAACGTGGTGCTCGCAGTCGGTGCAATTGTAATTGGCAATGTTAATATTGGTGATAATGTGTTTGTAGGAGCAGGTACCGTAGTAACTAAAGATGTGGCGGACGGTGCTGTTGTTGTAGGCAACCCTGCACGTGTAATTAATCACATCGGAGCTGAGAAGGTAGCCTATTATAATCAAAGATATTAATCAGAAGAAATATGAAGATATTAATTGTACATTACCGCTACTTCATTAGTGGTGGTCCTGAACGATATTTATTCAATCTCAAGGACGCTCTCGAAGCGAGAGGGCATGAGGTGATTCCATTCTCGATAAAAAACTCCCAAAACGTGAAGTCGCTCTATAGCAATTATTTTGTGGAAAACATTGGGAAAAGCGATGAGGTGTTTGTTGAAAAGTATCCTAAGACTTTGCGTACTTACATCGACTTGGTGAGTCGCGAGTTTTATTCGTTTGGAGTGAAACGTAAGTTGAAAAAGCTTATCGTTGATACTCGTCCGGATATATGCTACCTACTGGTGTACAAACGTGCGCTGTCTCCCAGTGTGATAGATGCCTGCTGCAATATGGGTGTACCGGTGATTAATCGAATAAGTGATTATAACCCTGTATGTGGAGCGGCCTCGCTCTACCATGAAGGAAAGTTTTGCGATGCCTGTTTCGCTGATGCGGACAGAAGTCTATTGAAGAAGGATTGTGTGAAAGGGAGCAAGTTGTTTTCGATGATGCGCTATTTTTCCATCAAACTCTCGGAAGTGCTGAAGATGGATAGGAAAATCAGCGGATATGTCTGTACTAATGGTTTTATGAAAGAGATGATGACGAGACGTGGTTATGATTCGCGAAAACTTCAGGTCGTACCTACCTTTTTCCGTGAGAAGCCTGAATATGCAGTTGTTGACAAGGCCATGCGTTTCGATTTTGATATACTGCGACTTTTATATATTGGAAACATTGATGAATCGAAAGGTATTTACGACTTGGTAGAAGCAATGGAAATATTGAAACGCCATACTTCGGCTTTCCATCTGAGCATTGTGGGAGGCTTGCATGAAGAGGAGAACCAGCGTATGTTTGAATTATTGGCTCGAAAAAAACTGACAGGACATGTTACTTTCGAGCCATTCCGTAGCGATGGGCGGGTGTTTGAATATTACTTGGATAATCATGTCACTGTACTTCCTGCACGGTGGTCGGAGAATCTGCCCAATACTCTCATAGAATCACTTTATTTCCATCGTCCGGTGATAGTGCCGCAGTGGGGATCTTTCAAATACACCACTGATTTGAGCGTTGCTTTTTATTATCAGGCATTGTCGGTCAAGTCTTTAGCAGACACACTAGGAGAGATTATGACTAATCCATTACTTATCATCGGAAAATCCAATGCCTGCGAAGCATTCTTTCAAGCTAATTTTGCGGAAAGGACGCATTTGGACAGTTTATTGAATCTATTTAATAACACCTTACATAATAAAAATGAAGATTTTTGAAATAGGTACGGGATATACTTCTGTCCCTGCCCGTATGGGAGCCGCTACGGAAATTGTAGTGGCTGAACTTACTACATCCATGCGGAAATTAGGCGAGGATGTAACTATCGTTGATATTAAGGATAAGAATAGAATGCCTACCCGGTTGCCTATCACGGAGGCATACATGCCCCAGTTCTTCAGTTCGACAGACACCAAGTTAGGTATTGTGCACAAGTTGAAGCGGGTGCTCTATTCCATTTCGCTGACTGGCAAACTGCATTCGCTTATTCGTCAGAATTGTAGAGAGCGAATCATGCTGCACTTCCACAACCAATACAACCTCTTCTTTTTCTTGAAATTGACTCCAAAATCATTGTTGAAAAATGTAACTATCGGTTACACTGTACATAGCTACATTTGGTTTGGCAAATGGGATGAAGTAAAAGATATCATTGCCAAACGTTATTTTCAGGAGGTGTACTGCTGCCAATATGCGGACAAAGTATTTGTACTCAATGATATAGTGGCACGTATGTTGACTAAACATTATCAAGTGAAGCCGGAGCATATCATCCCAGTTATTAACGGAGTGAACGTAGATGTGTATAATGATGAAGCTGCCGACAAGCTTGCGGTTAACTCACTCCGTAAGAAATATGGCTTAACCGGAAAGCGTGTCGCGTTTCAGGTAGGTTCGGTTTGTGACCGCAAGAATCAGTTGGGTACTCTCAAGCTGTTACTGCCAATGATGAGGTGTCAGCATGATATCGCCTTCATCTATGCCGGAGGTGTCATTGATACTGAATATGCAGCCGATATCCAACGGCTTGCCGAACAGGAGGGAGTGAAAGACAGAGTGCTCTATATGGGCGAAGTGGTTCCTGGAAAACAACTTAACGAAATCTATGCGCTGTCAGACGTGGCTTTTATGAACTCCAAATCGGAAGCGTTTGCCCTTGTGATTGCCGAGGCTTTGGCTGCTCGCAAACCTATTTTTATTTGTGATACTATTATGCGCAGCCTGTTTTTTTTGGGGGAAAAGGAAGGTGAAGGAATTATCCGTATAAAAGACTCCTTCGAAGCCGATTTTGAACGCCTTTTTACAGACAAAGCGTATTATAAAGAAATGCAGGAACGTGGTCGCAACTTTATAGTGAATGAGTATAGCTGGGATGTAGCGGCTAAGATTTATATAGATAATTTCAAATAACAAACTTTTCAATGAAAATTTTAATAACCGGAGCCGCCGGCTTCATCGGTTCGTGGCTTGCCTCTCAGCTTGCAAAACGAGGTGACGAGGTGGTGGGCATAGACAATATCAATACGTATTACGATCCCAATTTGAAGTACGCCCGCTTGCGTGAGTTTTATGGGATAGAGGCGGACGCGCAATGGGGGATGGTAGGCGCGATTCCCGAAACCGGAAATGATGGAAGGACAGCAGTGACCTTTCCCGATATGCCGTGGGGACGCGCCCTGCAAAGTACATTGATGCCTAATCTCCGCTTTGTGCGTATGGACATCGTAAACCGTGATGCGCTGAGTCGTCTGTTTCAGGAGGAGAAATTCGACAAGGTAATGAATCTGGCGGCACAGGCGGGTGTACGTTATAGTTTGCGCAACCCCTATGCCTACATAGAAAGCAATGTAATGGGATTTATGAATATATTGGAGTGTTGTCGCTTGAATAATATTCAACATTTGGTTTATGCTAGTTCGAGCAGCATATATGGGCTGAACGACAGGGCACCGTTCAGCGAGGATGACGAAGTAATTCAGCCCGTAAGCATCTATGCTGCCACAAAAAAAAGTAATGAACTGATGGCACACGCCTACGGTAAACTCTATGGGCTGAAAACTACAGGACTGCGTTATTTCACCGTATATGGTCCGTGGGGGCGTCCCGACATGGCACCCATGCTTTTTGCTTCGGCCATCAGCAAGGGAAAGGAAATCAACGTGTTCAACAATGGCGACCTTATCCGAGACTTTACTTACGTAGACGACATTGTAAACGGTACGATACAGGTGATCGACCATCAGCCGGAGATTTCAGAAAAAGGTGTACCTGCCAAGGTGTATAATATCGGGTGTAGTCATCCTGTAAAACTTATGGATTTTATCAGCGAGATAGAGAAGAATCTGGGTATTATGGCAAAGAAAAACTTTATGCCGATGCAACAGGGGGATGTGTATCAAACCAATGCGGATACTACGAAGTTGGAGCGCGAAGTGGGCTATTGTCCTTCGGTCAGATTGCCTGAGGGAATCGCCAGATTCGTTGAATGGTATCAGTCGGACAAAAATCCGCTCAAATAAAAACATTAACAAAATGACAGATTATCTACTTACTGCCCTAATTCCGATGGCTTTTTTTGTAGTGTTTTATGGTAGCAAAGAAGCTGAGAACCAAAATGGATTCATGAGTCGGGAATATACTACAATAATGAAAGCGGTCTGTTGCATTATCGTGATACTGGTGCATATTCCGGCAGCTTACACGAACAGGCTACAGGATGCAATGGGAAGTTTTGCTTACGTGTGTGTGACACTATTTTTTTTGATGTCGGCTTATGGCATGTCTTTAAGTAAAGAACGAAGGCGGAATTATATGCAACACTTCTGGCGTAACCGCCTAGCGGCTCTTCTAATTCCGCAATTGTTGATAAATATTTGTAGCACAATATGGGTATATATTAATACTCAAAAAGAGTATGCCTCCCTTTTCCATATTAATAACTATGTGGTGGTGCTGTTGGGGTACTGTTTCTGGTTTTGGCTGGTGTACCAAGGACGGCGGTGGTATGGGCATCGCATAGCGAACACCTTGTTGGTGGGTGGTGTGATAATATCAAGTCTCGGATCTTATTTCTTTATGGAAAAAGATGCCAATTATTGGTGTTATGAACGTTGGGGACTAGTTTGGGGAGTATTGCTCTACTTGTTCTTACCAGAGATAAAGAAGCGTGTATGTCCTTCAAAGAACCGCATCCTGCTTTTCGGGGTTTTGAGTCTTGTGCTTGGTGTAGCTTATCTATATTTCAAAACTGTATTCTTCTGGGGCGAATATCTGCTGAAAGTGGTACTGGGAGTGGTACTTATCACGCTACTTTTCATTCTTTCATCGAAACGTACATTAGGTAATCGTGTTGCCGACTATTTGGGCGATATTTCGTATGAAGTTTATCTCAGCCATGGTTTCGTGATGGGTGTCATCGAATGGTTTCACCCCGAATTGTCTTCGGGTGTATTTATTCTTTCAACTGTGATCATCACCATCTGCTTCTCCGCAGCGGTACATACGGTGGGAAAAGTTTTGGTGAAGTGGTGCAGAGCATAAATCTAAAAATAAAATAATATAATATGTCAAATAACAATTATTCTGTTCCTACTCCTACGGACGCAAGTATCATCCTGACTTATCGTTGTCCCATGAAGTGCAAGATGTGCAACATCTGGTTTAATCCCACCAACAAAAGCGAAGAGATAAAAGCGAGTGATTTGAGAACACTGCCTAAGTTGAAGTTTATCAACCTGACGGGTGGCGAACCTTTCGTCCGCGAGGATTTGGCGGAGATTGTGGAGGAATGCTACCGGCATACCGACCGTATTGTCATTTCGACCAGCGGATGGTTTGAGGATCGTGTGGTGGCGCTGGCAAAGAAGTTTCCAAATATCGGCATCCGCATCTCTATCGAGGGATTGAGTTGTAAGAACGATGAATTGCGTGGACATGCGGGTGGCTTCGACAAGGGACTTCGCACACTGCTGACATTGAAGGAAATGGGGCTGAAAGATATCGGTTTCGGCTGCACGGTGTCTAACAATAACTCTAAAGACATGCTTTCGCTCTACCAACTGAGCAAGAGCTTGGGGATGGAGTTCGCCACAGCTGCTTTTCATAATTCGTACTACTTCCACAAAGAAGACAATGTAATCACTAATAAAAATGAGGTGTGTGGTGACTTCAAGCAACTCATTGAATGGCAGCTGAAGGAGCGTCATCCGAAGAGCTGGTTCCGTGCCTGGTTCAATATGGGGTTGATAAATTATATTGAAGGCGGTCGCCGTATGTTGCCTTGTGAGGCCGGTTCGGCTAACTTCTTCATTGATCCGTTTGGCGATGTGTTTCCCTGCAACGGGCTGGAAGAGAAATACTGGAAAAAGTCGATGGGGAATATTCACGAAACTCCCGACTTTATGACCATATGGGAGAGTGAGCAGGCACAGGAGGTTCGCGCCATGGTGCGCCGTTGTCCCAAAAACTGCTGGATGGTGGGTACGGCTTCGCCGGTAATGCACAAATATATTAAGTATCCGCTGAAATGGGCGTTAATCAATAAACTGAAATCACTGCAAGGGAAAGATATTTGTCTGGAACCGAAATGGTGCGATGTAGGACAAGATCCTGAGCAAGGTGATTTAAGGGAGAAATTTTGATGAAACTAGTAGTTATCGGCACCCGTGGTATCCCCGATATCATGGGTGGCGTAGAGACGCATTGCGAGGAACTGTTTCCCCGCATTGCGGATAGGGATGTGGATACGACCGTAATCCGCCGCAGGAGTTATGTGAGAGATTCACTCACGGAATGGAAGGGTGTGAAACTGGTGGACATTGATGCGCCTAAAAAGAAATCTTACGAAGCGATTGTCCATACATTCCGTGCCATCAACCTGGCGAAAAAGTGGAAGGCGGATGTGGTGCATATCCATGCCATCGGGCCTGCGCTGTTAGTGCCATACGCCAAGATGCTCGGCATGAAGGTGGTGTTCACGCATCACGGGCCCGACTATGACCGTGACAAGTGGGGCTTTACCGCCAAAAGTGTGCTGAAACTGGGGGAGCGGTTGGGGTGCAGGTTTGCAGATGATGTAATCGTCATATCTGAAGTAATTCAGGATCTGATTGCCCGGAAGTACCATCGGCGTGAGAGGGTACATCTGATTTACAATGGTGTGCCGAAGCCTGAAATTTGCGACTATCCCGAATACTTTGAAGAACTGGGTATTGAGAAAGGAAAGTACATCCTTGGCATGTGTCGTTTTGTGCCGGAGAAAAACCTGCATCACCTGATAGAAGCTTTCAAGAAGTTGGAAGCTGGAGATTGTAAGTTAGTGCTGGCGGGCGATACGGATTTTGAAGATGAATATTCACTGGGATTGAAAAAGATGGCGCAAGAGGCAGGCGTGGTGCTGACAGGATTCGTGAAGGGACGTAAGTTGCACTCGTTGCTGACAAATGCTCGCTGTTATTGCCTGCCTTCATCGCACGAAGGGTTGCCTATTGCATTATTGGAGGCCATGAGTTATCACTTGCCGGTGGTGGTGAGTAATATTCCTGCCAATCTGGAGGTAGGCCTTTCTTCTGACTGCTATTTTCATTGTGGAGATGTGGATGCTCTTGCCGCTCGATTGCAGAAGGTGATAGACGAGGATTATCATAGTGTGCAGTATGACATGGCTCCGTATGATTGGGACAAGATTGCAAAGCAGGTGATGGGAGTTTATGAGGGTTTGTTGAAATAAGAATAAAACTGATGATGATAAAGAAGTTGATTTGTGCGGCGGCATTATTGATGGTAGCAGGTTTGCAGCATACGCGGGCTCAATATGTATATGGCACCACGGGGCTTCTTCACGCCCCCAGCGCGGATATGCAGCGCGACAAGACTTTTCTGTGCGGGTTTTCCTATCTGCAAGTGGCGGCTACCCCGAAGCATTGGAATTATGACACGTGGAATTACTACATAAACATCACCCTTTTTCCGTGGCTGGAAGTGGGCTATACCTGTACGCTGCACAAAATAGGATTGCCCCAGTATGGTTATTCATATAAGTTCCGCAATCAGGACCGCCAGTTTTCCGCCCGGCTGCGTGTATGGAAGGAGGGATGGTGGAAGGAGTGGACACCGCAGATAGTGGTGGGGGCAAACGATCCGTCCACCAACGATGTGCTGGGCGACCCCAATAAGGACGATTATGGTTTTACGGGTACGTCTTCGGTGGGTAACGGACACTGGAACCGCTATTACATAGTTGCCACCAAGCACTTCGGGGTGAAGAATGTGGGGGAGTTGGGGATGCACTTCGGTTATGTCTATAACAAGCGGCTGGATTATCACCGGAACGGACCTGTGGCGGGGGTGAATTTTCAGTTTGCCCTGCCGGCTACCTCTTTTTGGATGAAGGCTGTGAATGGGCTGAATGTGATAGCGGAATACGATAGTTATTCGGTGAATTGTGGTATCGGGTATAACTTTTGGAAGGATTATATTAGTGGTGTGGTGGAACTGACCCAATGTAAGTATCCCAGTGCAGGGATGGTATTCAGGATACATCTGAAATAAGGGATGATGTATGGCAAGAAACGACGGTCTCCGTGACTACCAGCAGGAGATGAAGCTCCGCCTCTTTGAAGAGTGGGAGCTTCACCGGAGTGTGATGGTACAAATGCCTACAGGCACGGGAAAGACACATTTGCTGGCTGCGGTGGTGAAAGAGTTTCTCTGTGGTGTCGGTGTCGGTATGCGGGTGTGGATAGTGGCACACCGCAGGGAGCTGGTGGAGCAGATAGAGGAAACCGTAGCCCGGTATGGAATGGGAAAAGAACCGGACAAGTCGGCAAAGAACGGAAGGACGGGGAAAGACAGTATGCCGGAAGAATCCGGGAGGGTGAGGGTGATGTCTATCCAGTGGTTGTCACGAAATCGGAAGATTATGGACGGACAGCCGGATTTGATCGTCATTGACGAGGCGCATCATGCCCTGGCGGAAACCTACCGGGAGCTTTGGAAGAGATATCCGGAGGCGAGGAAACTGGGCATGACTGCTACTCCCTGCCGGCTGAACCGCAAGGGATTCACGGATTTGTTTGATACCCTGATTACCTCATGGAGCATTGCGGAATTTATCGGGAGGGGCTGGTTGTCGTCCTTTGACTATGTGTCCATCCGTGCGAACAGCAGGGAACAGCGGCTGGTTGACTCGTTGAAGAAGCGGGGTGCGGACGGGGATTACCAGGTGAAGGAAATGAATGCGGTGCTGAACCGGGAGACCGGTATCCGCCAATTGTATGAGAGCGTCCGTCGATATGCCGCCGGGAAGAAAGGGATAGTCTATGCCGTGAGCATCGCACACGCCCGACAGATTGCGGCTTATTACAGCCTGCATGGCGTGGAGTCTGTTGCTATCGACAGCAGGACCCCCGCTCTGGAACGCAAGGAACTGGTAGAGGATTTCAGGCGGGGAAAGATCAGCGTGTTGGTCAATGTGGATATTTTTTCTGAAGGGTTTGACTGTCCCGATGTGGAGTTCGTGCAGCTGGCACGTCCCACGCTTTCGTTGGCGAAATACCTGCAACAGGTGGGCCGGGGGCTGCGGAAGTCGGATAATAAGGAATCATGTGTGCTGATAGATAATGTGGGATTGCACCGGATATTCGGTCTGCCTGTCCGTGACCGTGACTGGGAGGCGATGTTCGAAGGACGGATGGCGGGAAATGCTCAGCCCCGGACACGGATGGAGAACAACGGGCTGTCTGTGTCTTGCTCTCTATCGGAAGATAGCAAACGGAATGAAGGACTGGAAATTGTGATGACACACGCCCGTCTGCTGGATGCTGTTCGGAACGGGGATTTGATTTGTTTGGGAGGAGGTGGTCCGGTCGGTGAGGAACAATGGACTGTTTTGAAAGCCTTTCATGACCGGCAGAGTGGTTTGTGGGGCTTGAGGTGCGGGAACAAAATCACAGTGATTCCTCAATACCGGGAAGTATTTGATATTTGTGCAAACCGGGCTGCTGTCCGTTTTAAAGATGGCCGGACAGGAGTGGTGGATGAGTCCGGAGTCCCCATGGTGGTGACAGGCTGTTGCCGGAGATTGAGATTCCTGAAGGGAGAACTTCTTTCTGTCACCAAAGAGGATGGGAGTGACTGTTATACCGATTTGAAGACAAACAGAACTTATCAGGAGAGGCCGGTGGTTTTTTCATACGGCGGCATAGAGCTGCTGCGGGTGGGGGAGACTTTCCATAGCCGCACGCGGAAGGCGTATACCTCTATGCATGGTTTGCACAAAGACAGTCTTTGTTTTTATGGTTTCTACTTGAAGATACCGGATTACCGTGTTCCGAAGTCTTGCCGGCTAGTTGATCCTGTGTGGTCTGCTATATTTGATGTCTTCGCCTGCGTGCTGGAAGGGGATGATGAAGAGGTGTACTGGTGTTGTGGTTGTTTGGCGGACCGGAGCATTGTGGTGATGGACGGGGAAGGAAGCTATTATCATGTGGAGAAAGGAAAGGGGAAGCGGTATATAGCTTGTAATGCTCCTAAGGCGGGCGAAGCGGATTTTGCCTCCGTGGTGGAAGGTTTGAGGAAGGAAGCCGGGCGGCGTGCGGAGAGCGTACAGCGGGAACGGCAACAGAATGAGGAAGAGAAAAGGCGGAAGAGGCTGGAGGAAATAAAAGATGTCCTTCCTTTCCGGATGGGGATGAAGTGGGGGCTGAAATGGGGAGATCGCATCGTTGTGCCTCCCTGCTACCGGAATATCTGTGTTCCCGTAGGCGGTTATTGTGCTTTTGAAGGGAATGCCTGCCAGTGGGGGGTGATGGCGCTGGATGGAAAAGTGGTGGTGGAGGCCAGATATCAGAAGGGGGAGATAGAAAAGGATGGAACGGTGCATCTGACCATCATTCCGGGTAAGGTAAAGACCATCAACCTTTGAAGGGCCTTGAAGAGAACAGAAAATGAAACGGAACAATGATCCGGAAGTAAGATAATATATTGAAAAAAAGAGAAGCTGTCTCAAACTTGAATTACAAGATGAGACAGCTTCTTTTTTATTGTTTCATTTCACGCAACGCTTTACATAATTGATCCGGGCAGGAGGTGGAGCGGTTTCCGCATCTTACACCTTCCAGTTTCTGTAAGACCTCTTCCACTTTCATTCCTTTCACCAATCGGCTGATACCTTGTAAGTTTCCATTGCATCCGCCCCAAAAGAAAACTTGTTGAATAACGTCATCTTCTACTTCCACTTCGATGTGGCTGCTGCAAGTGCCTTGCGTCTTATAGGTTATTTTCATTTTATTCTTCCTCTTCAGATGCAGGTTTCATGTTTGTATAAACGGTCTGAACATCATCAAATTCTTCCAGACGCTCTACCATCTTGTCTAGAGTTTCACGTTGTTCAGGAGTCACATCTTTTAAGTCATTGGGAATATATGTGAAATCACCACCCACTTCTTCGAAACCACATTCTTCCAAGTGTTTCTGAATTGCTGCGTAGCTCTTCGGATCACCATAGATGGTGATAGTTCCTTCTTCTTCATCTTCGTCGAACTCATCCTCTACATTATAGTCAATCAAATCCAGGATCAGTTCTTCCATATCCATTCCCTCTTTCTTCTTGAAAGTAAATACACATTTATGGTCGAACAAGAAAGCTAAGGAACCGGTAGTACCCAAGTTTCCACCGAATTTGTTGAATACTGAACGCACATCTGCTACGGTACGAGTAGTGTTGTCTGTCAATGTATCAACAAATACAGCTACTCCGTGAGGACCATATCCTTCGTAAGTCATACCTTTGTAGTCACTGGTATCTTTACCCATTGCATTCTTAATGGCGCGTTCAATGTTATCCTTCGGCATGTTTTCACGCTTACAAGTAGCGATCACACCACGTAGGGTCGGGTTATTTTCGGGTTCCGGACCACCTGCTTTTACAGCTATAGCGATTTGTTTACCCAGTCTTGTAAATGTTTTGGCCATGTGGCCCCATCTTTTCAGCTTTGTAGCTTTTCTATATTCAAATGCTCTTCCCATTGGATTGTAGTTTTATAATGGTTATTTTTATTATTATCTTAGTTTTGCACCTAGTTTGTTTTCCAGGTTAGCAATCAGTTTGGACATGATCTTGTCAATCTGTTTGTCGTTCAGTGTTGCGCTTTCATCCTGTAACAAGAAGCTCACTGCATAACTTTTTTTATCCGGTTCCAGATTCTTGCCTTCATAAACATCAAATAATTCTACTTCTTTCAGCAGTTTCTTTTCAGTCTCATAGGCTATTTTTTCGATTTCTGCAAACTGTATGTTCTTGTCAATCAACAAAGCCAAGTCACGTTTCACAGCCGGGAACTTGGAAAGTTCTTTAAAGTTGACTTTAGCCGACTTGATGGCTTTCATCAGTTCTTTCCAGTTGATTTCTGCATAATATACCTCATTGTCTATATCGAATGCTTTTTGAATCTTCTTGCTGATGATGCCGAAGGTGGCCAATAACTTGCCGCCACGTGTGTGTACGCTGATGGCTGTTGAATAGATATCGTTGGTCAGGTTACCGAATACCACGTTGCCGAAATTCAACCCCAAACGGGTAAAGATGTTCAGCACGTATGCTTTTAATTCGTAAACACTGCTGTTTTCATCGGGATGGGCCCATGAATTGCTGACGCGTTTGCCGGTTACCCACAATCCTAAATGATATTCTTCAGCATAAGCCGCAAGCACTTTTTCCGGGTTTTTCTTTTCTGCGTTATAAAAATAGCAGTTACCGAATTCAAAGAATTTCAAATCGGCGTTCTTGCGATTGGCATTGTGCTGGATGCTTTCCAAACCACCGAATAATAAAGTTTGACGCATCACGTTCAAATCGTTACTCAATGGGTTCATCAAGTAAACCAAATTTTCGTTCTTGTATGTTTCCAACCCTTCGTAATAGGAAGCGGCGGTCAGTGAATTGTTCAGTATTTCATTGAAACCACAACCTACCAGTTGCTCTGAAATCAGATTTTGTAATTTCTGGGAGTAATCCACTTCACCTTTGGTGGTCAGGCTGGATTTTAAGGTAGTAGGAATCTCCACATTATTATATCCGTAGATACGGAGAATGTCTTCTACTACATCGCAATCACGTTGCACATCCACACGATAGGGGGGAACTTGTAAAGTCAAGCCTCCGGGTGTTTCGTTCACAATCTTCATTTCAAGACTGGTGACAATGCTCTTTATGGTTTCCACCGGTATGGTTTTTCCTATCAGTGAGTGGACTTTCTCATAATTCAGCTCTACTGTGAAATCGGCTATCGGGGCAGGGTAGTTGTCTTTAATTTCAGAAGAAATAGTACCTCCTGCCAGTTCTTGAACCAGTAAAGCCGCTTCTTTCAATGCATAAATAGTTCCGTTGGGGTCAATACCACGTTCAAAACGGAAAGAAGAGTCCGTACTCAATCCATGGCGACGGGCTGTTTTACGTACCCAAGTCGGGTTGAAATAAGCGCTTTCCAAAAATACATCTACTGTCTGCTCGGTTGTTCCCGAATCCAGACCACCGAATACACCGGCAATGCACATCGGTTCTTCTGTGTTGCATATCATCAGGTCCTTGTCGGATAATTTGCGTTCCACTTCGTCCAAAGTAACGAATGTAGTACCTTCGGCAACAGTCTTCACTACAATCTTCCCACCTTTAATCTTATCTGCATCAAAACAGTGCAGGGGCTGGCCGTATGCGTGAAGGATGTAGTTGGTGATATCCACGATATTATTGATAGGACGTACTCCGATCAGGCGTAATTTGTTTTGCAGCCATTCGGGACTCTCTTTTACAGTTACCCCTTTTATAGAAACTCCGGCATAACGCGGACATGCTTCCGTATTCTCTACTTCAATGGCGATGTCCATATCATGGTTATCCACTTTAAACGCTTCTACAGACGGACGTTTTAAAGTGGCTTGTTTGCCGTTTTGAATCAGGTAGGCATACAGATCTCGGGCCACGCCGTAATGTGAGCAGGCGTCCGCACGGTTCGGGGTGATATCCACTTCCAGTACGTATTCGCTTTTGATATTGAAATAATCTTTAGCGGGAGTACCCGGAACAGCATCCGCCGGCAATACGATGATACCTTCGTGGCTGTTTCCGATACCGATTTCGTCTTCGGCACAGATCATACCCATAGATTCAATTCCGCGGAGCTTTGATTTCTTGATGGTAAAACATTCTTCGCCATCGTATAGCTTGGTGCCCAATGTGGCAACCACCACTTTCTGTCCGGCAGCTACGTTAGCGGCTCCACAGACAATCTGTACCGGTTCGCCTTGTCCCAAATTCACAGTAGTAACATGCATGTGGTCTGAATTGGGATGAGGTTCGCAAGTCAGCACTTCGCCGATGACAATACCTTCCAGACCACCTTTAATTGTTTGGACTTCTTCTACGCCTCCGGTTTCCAAACCGATGGAAGTCAGCGCTTCGGCCACTTCATCCGGTGTCAAATCGAAGTTGACGTATTCTTTCAGCCAATTATAAGAGATATTCATATATGATATTTTTTATGTATTTCAAAATGACCTGCAAATTTAGTAATTATTTTCTTTTATCCTGTTATTTATCCATCACAGATTACTCAGATTAACACAGATTTTTCTTTGAGGGAAATAATCCGTGTTAATTCTGTGAGGGATAAATAAATGTCAGAACGGTAAAGGTCCTTCGGGAATAGGGGCTCCGAACGGATTATTGTCGGCAGGTGCGGCATCAGGAGATGGGGGAGGTACACTGTTGCCGCCACCGTTCATTTTGGAACGGATAATACCCGGCGCCTCACCCGGCATAGGCACGATAACATCATCGTCCGGATTCTGGAAGCGGGCGAATTCGCCACGGAAACGCAGCAGTACATCACCTACGGCACCGTTACGGTGCTTGGCGATAATGATTTCTGCCATACCGTGCAAGTCGTTCCCTTTTTCATCCGAGTAGATTTTATAGTATTCCGGGCGGTGGATAAAGCATACCATATCGGCATCCTGCTCAATAGCTCCGGATTCACGGAGGTCACTGAGCTGGGGACGTTTTCCGTCAATACCCTCACGACTTTCCACACCACGGTTCAGCTGGCTCAGTGCGATGATGGGGATGTTCAGTTCTTTGGCTAACCCCTTCAGTGAACGTGAAATGGTACTGACCTCTTCCTGACGGCTACCGAATGACATTCCGCTGGCATTCATTAACTGAAGGTAGTCAATGATAATGATTTTTACTCCATGCTCGCGTACAAGCCGTCGTGCTTTGGTGCGTAATTCAAAGACGGACAAGGATGGTGTGTCATCCACATACATCGGAGCATCGTATAATTCTTTTATTTTATAATCCAATTGTCCCCATTCATACGGAGCCAACTGACCACTCTTGATTTTCTCACCCGGAATTTCGCACACGTTGACAATCATACGGTTGACTAACTGTACGTTGGACATTTCAAGAGAGAACAAAGCCACAGGGATTTTCGCATTTACCGCCATGTTCTTTGCCATGGAAAGCACAAAAGCCGTTTTACCCATAGCGGGACGGGCGGCAATAATCACCAGGTCGGAATTTTGCCAGCCCGAGGTCATTTTGTCCAATGCATGGAAACCGCTTTCCAGACCACTCAGCCCGTCCGTTCGTGCCGCCGCTTTTTGAAGCATCTCATACGCTTCCTGAATGACAGGGTTGATTTGCGTATAATCCTTCTTCATGTTCTGTTGCGAGATTTCGAACAGTTTTCCTTCCGCTTCCTGCATCAGGTCGTCCACGTCTTGGGTTTCGTCGAAAGCCTTTGTCTGGATGTTGCTGGTAAAGGTAATCAGTTCGCGTGCAAGAAACTTCTGCGCGATGATACGTGCGTGATATTCTATGTGTGCGGAAGAGGCTACCTTGCCGCTTAGCTGTGTTATGTAAAAAGGACCGCCTGCATCTTCCAGTTCACCGGTGCTGCGTAATTGTTCGGCCACAGTCAAGATATCTACTGGTTGCTGGCGTAAAGCCAAAGAGGTAATAGCCGAATAAATAAGTTGGTGACGGCGTTCATAAAAAGATTCGGGACGAAGAATCTCACTTACTAATGAGTAAGCATCTTTTTCTATCATTAAGGCTCCCAATACAGCTTCCTCCAGCTCAGGTGCCTGGGGCTGTAAATGTCCGTATTCGTCAACAGGCTTTGCTTTCGAAGTTTTGGGAGTACGTGTCATTTTTCTCGTTTCTGCCATTGTCGTCTGTTTAAAGTAGGGCAAAGATAGAACTTTTTGCTGAGTTGGACACTCGTCCATTCCCAAAAATAATAAAAGAAATATGAACCTGAATCTACGGAGAAATGAACAATCTGGACAGTAAATGGTTTTTTTATATGGTAAAATGAAAAGTTTGTTCTATATTTGGCGCTCTGTCCGGATAAAAGATGGCGTGCATCTTTGTAGAACGGGCAACAATCTAACGAAACACACTAAAAATAACTATTTAAAGAACAGAATATGATTACATTTCCTAATGCAAAGATTAATTTGGGACTTAATATTGTAGAAAAGCGCCCGGATGGATACCACAATCTGGAAACCATATTTTATCCGATAAACCTGCAAGACGCTCTGGAAGTGACGCGGCGGGAAAACAATGACAAAGAATACACTTTACACATAAGCGGATCTCCTTTGGAGGGTGAACCCGAAGATAATCTGGTAGTAAAAGCCTATAAGTTATTAAAAAAAGACTATCCCGGACTGTTGCCGGTAGATATACACATGTACAAGCATATACCGGCGGGTGCCGGACTAGGTGGCGGATCATCAGATGCCGCTTGTATGATAAAGCTTCTGAATGATAAATTTTCATTGGGACTCAGTACGGAACGGATGGAGGAATATGCGGTAAAACTAGGGGCAGACTGTGCTTTTTTCATTCGGAACAAACCTGTTTTCGCTACCGGAATAGGGAATCTGTTCGAGCCTGTGGAATTGTCATTAAAGGGATACCATATAATTTTGATTAAACCTGATATCTTTGTGTCCACCCGGGATGCGTTTGCCGAAATAAAGCCTGTGCGTCCGGCTGTTTCTTTGAAAGAAATTGTAAAGCAACCTATGGAAACATGGAAAAACAGTATGAAGAATGATTTTGAAGATAGTGTCTTCAAAAAGTTCCCTGAGATTGCTGCTATAAAAGATGAATTGTATGATTTGGGGGCAGTGTATGCCGCCATGAGTGGCTCGGGGTCTTCCGTCTATGGTATTTTCAAAGCACCGATAGAGAATGTGGAAGATAAATTCTGTGGATGCTTTTGCAGACAGAGAGCGTTGGAATAGTGTGGTAGATCAGTGGTTAGTGATTAGTGGACTGCGCTGTCATGCCGCAGGTATTAACCACTAACCACTATAGTCTATCTTTTACATAGTGCCTTGAAATCACAATAGGTACATTTTTCTATGATTTCTGTTTGGGTAAATGATTTTTCCGGATTAAATATCTCTTCTAATAATCCTTGAAGTCGTTCACGATATTCTTTTTCATATTTACTGAAATCTTCCACAGCCTCTTTGGGCTTTCGTGGCTCGCCCATTTGTATAACGGGAGAATAGGTTTCTGTAGCGGCCCGATGAATATAGAGAAGGGCCGGAGCTATCTTCATCGTTGGTTGCTTGCGGCACATGATGGCGGCATACAGGAACGTCTGAAATACATAGTTGGAACGTTTCTTGTCCGGAATAAACAGAGATTCCACATGGGGTGGGGTGTCTGCATCACCGCCTGTCTTGTAGTCCACAATACGGAGTGTGCCATCCTTGCTGTCCATACGGTCAATAATTCCCCCGATACGTGATTTTATGACTCCTTTGGGTGTTTGTATGTCGATGGGTTCATCCACTTCCATTTCCGATGCAATAAAAGTGAAGGGAGCGTAACGTAAATCATTTTGTAAAAGTTGTTTTAAATATCTTGCAATAACGGCAGAGTTGATAAGTTGTACGCCGTTATATTCCGGTTTCTCGTTTTGCGGAACATTAAAGAATAATTTCTTGAATGCTGTATCCACATAATCTTGCAGCTTCACTTCATTGCGTAGCAACGTTTCCAATGCTTCCTTATTAATGACTTTGCCATGAGTGGTCAGGTCTTTATAAATATGTTCGGCTGCGTAATGGAAAATACTTCCGAATGTGGCAGAATCTATTTCTGCACTCACTTCATCGGGGGCGGAGAGGCCGGCTACATACCTATAATAAAATTTTAAAGGACAATCCAGGTAATAATTCAAGGCTGATGGAGAAAATTTTGCTTTGGGATTGGCACGGACATCAAACAGGCTTTGCATCCGGCGCATGACATCCGGGGTCTTTTCTACAGTGATAGGCGAGGTGCCTTGGGGGGACTGTCCGGCCTCCAGAAACTGGCGTGTGATGGGGTGAGGCCATTCAATAAGGAATTGCAGCATGAAACGGCTCCATTCGCCGCGGTTCAGTCCGTCCGAACTGGTATTGTAAATCAAGGTAATCCTTTCTGCCCGTTGCAGCAGACGATAGAAATAGTATGCATATACGGCAATCTTATGCTCTATAGTAGTCATTCCGAAAGCTTTGCGCAGGTTGTAAGGAATAAAGGAAGAGTCTCCTCCCGATTTGGGAAGCTGCCCTTCGTTGACCGATAGTAATACCAAGTGGCGGAAATCCAGGTTACGTGTTTCCAATACCCCCATGACCTGCATACCAATGGCCGGTTCGCCATGGAATGGAATATTGGTCGCTGACAAGACCTTGACCAGCAATCGCCGGAATGTTTCGCTCTGTACGGTTAATTCATCTTCTTCTATCAGTGTGCGGAACCGGTTGATGGTGGTATAGGCTTTGAAAAGCGACTCCCGGTAAAGTTGGTTGAATGCATCTGTGTCTTCGGTACCGGAAGTGTTTGCCTGGTAAATGCCTGCCACTTGCTGCAAAGTTTCGGACAGGCGTATGCACAGATTCAGGTTTCCGGAAAGCGGAGTGAAAAGCTGGGTCAGGAATTCATCTTTACCCAATTCGCCGGGTAACGGATAGAAACGGTTGTTCCGGGTCAGTTCTTTTTCCAACAATTCGGCTTGACCGGTGAGTTGCCGGGTATAGGGGTGTTTTAACAGTGTAACAACCGATTGAAACGTGTAGCGGCCGCTTTTGAAATTAAATCCGTGGGTATGCAACTCCAGTAAGGCGATGAGGAAACTATATACAGGAGTTTGCGATAACGGAAATCCCATGGTGATATTGACATGTTTTACTTCTGCCGGCAATGAATGGAGGACCGGCTGAAGCAATGCTTCGTTACACAATACGACTGCGGTTTCCTTTTCCGGTGTAGTCAGATTGTTTCGTATCCATTGAGGCAGGTAACGGGCTTGTGCATTTTCAGTAGAAGATGCGATGTAGTGTACCTCTTTAGGTTTCGAGAGATTTTTGAATAACTCACCGGACAAAGGAGAAGGAAAGTCGCGTAAGTTCCGGCGGATAAACTCTCCGGCTTCATGGGTGACGGCTTGTCTGTTTTCCTTCATATAAAATTCGTCGTAATCCCAATAAAAAACAGCTTTCCCGGCATCTTTTAATTGGGTGAACAACGTATGTTCTACTTTGTTCAGTACATTAAATCCTACAAAAACATATTTCTCGTATGGAAGTTTGTCCACATCCAGATGCTCTATGACGTGGCGGTACATCATTCCTTCGTAGGCAATGTTTTGAGAAGCTAAGGATTCACGGAACCCTTTGTAGATGTTTCCCAATACGTCCCATAAAGAGATAAACCGTTCTTTCAGCGCTGTTCTCCGTTCGATGGAGAAGTTCTGGAAGAACTGCCGGATAGCTTCTTCCTGCTCATCGTCAATGAAGGTGTAGTCGTCCATTATGTTGCGCAGATCCTGTAAATTGGAAAACAGTTTGTCGGTATCCACTTTATTTTTGTCGGCATCGTCAAAATCACTGATCAGCATTTCTCCCCAAAAATAGAAATCATCCAGTGTTTCCGTACTTTGAGTTTCCCGTCGGAATATCTTATAAAGTTCGCATACCAGTTTTACCGGATCACCCACTTCCCACGGAGAAAGGCTACGGAACAATTCGCTGATGCTGACGTATGCGGGCGACCAAATAGGTGAATCCGACTCTTGGGCGAGATACTCATTAAAGAAAAGTCCGGCACGTTTGTTAGGAAAAACCACGGCTGTATGTGCCAGGTTTCCTTTCGTATGTTTATATAAATCGGCTGCTACCAGTTTCAAAAAGCTTTCCATTATTCTATTTCCTCCAGTTCGTTGTTAAATACATACCATAAATAGCCACGGATATGCTCATATCCCATATCCGATAATAAATCCATATATTCTTTCACCTGCTTGTTGTAAGCTTTCCGCTTTTTACCGAATTTAAAGTCCACCACAATCACCTCTCCGTCTTTCATCATCACGCGGTCCGGACGGCGGGTTTGCAGCACTCCTTTTTCCCGATAAATAATGGCACACTCATTGTATAGTTCCCAGCGGCCCGAATACCATTCTTTGACCAGCGGATGCTTCAAAGCCCATTCGGTGAGTTTTCGTATCTGTTCCTCCTGTTGTGCCGACTCTATGATTCCTTCGAAACGCAGGCGTTCTATGGCGGGAGGCACATCGTCCGTGGTACGGATTACGGAGAACAGATTATGCAACAACTGTCCTTGCCGGATGTATTTGTCTTCCGTTTCCTCTTCTCCCCGGATAAATTCGGCAGAACGGTTGGACTGTTTGAATTCGATGTTGGTTTCCAGCGTTTCCAGATGGATAGGCAAACGTCGGGCTACAGTCAGCAGCTTGTTGCCGGACACTTGTTTTTCCTCTTCGTGAGATGAGAGATAGAGCGTTCCCAGTTCGTATATTTCTTCTCCGGTGGCATAGCTCTTTCCGGTCATGTCGGATAAGGCATTTCCTAACAATTCGGATACCGTTCCTTTCTGTTCCGCCTTTCCATATATAATCAAGTTCTTTTTGGCACGGGTAAATGCCACATAAAGCAGGTTCAGATTATCCACCCATAATTGCAAGCGTTCATTCAGGAACTCTTCCCGATAAATGGATTGCTGCATGGCTGTGGAATAGTTGATGGGAACAATGTCAAGATCGCTAAACGGAGCTTGCCGGGGAGCACACCATACCAGATGGTTGTAAGTCTCATTCTCCATTTTCCAGTCGCAGAAGGGTAGCAGTACGGTATGGTATTCCAAGCCTTTGGACTTGTGGATGGAGAGAATGCGAATTCCTTCCACCTCGCCGGAAGGGATGGTCTTGCTGCCTAGTTTTTCTTCCCAGTAGGTGATAAAAGCGGATAATTCGGAAGAATTGCTTTGCAGATATTCCGTCACGGCATCAAAGAAGGCGCACAGATAGGCATCCTGTTGTTCGATGCAGGACATCTGGAACAGATTGAAAAGTTTTTCCATCAGCTCATACAGTGGCATGAGGCGAAGTTGCTCCGCTTCTTTTATGAAATCGAATGGCAGATAATCATCTATCTCGTTCAGCAATAGATTGTTGAGGTCTATTCCTTTATGTAATACTTCATTCTGATAGGCAGCAGCCAGTTGTGCCTTGGCAATCCGGTTTTCGGGTTGTGACAAGTAGCGCAGGCCATCCATTATCATACATACCGCCAGTGAGGCATCCAGTCGGAATGCCTCATCGGATACGATTTTGTAAGAGGTGTTCTTGTCGAAGTAATCGGCTATTAAAGGAATGCTTCTGTTCTTGCGCACCAAGATGGCAATATCTTTCAGTTGCACGCCCTGCGCCACAAGCAGCTCCACTTCTTCTCCTAGGTGGTGCAGGGTGTTTTCCATATAGGTCATATCTTCCGTATCCGATAGAAATTCCACTTTGACATACCCTTTTCCGGGATCTTTGTATGTTTCCTGACACACGTCGTTGTAGGCTTCCTTCAGTTCCTTGCATTCCTTTTTTTGTTCTTCCTTGTAAATGTTGTTCAACACCTCGCAGGCGGCTGTAAACACTTCGTTGTTGAAGTGAATGATGTTTGCGGCACTCCGGCGGTTGGTGGTCAGTGTCTTTACTTTGACGGGAAAGGCTTCGATGTTTGTTTTCAATCCGTTCAGTATGCCCCAGTCACCGTTTCTCCAGCGGTAGATGGATTGTTTCACGTCTCCTACAATCAAGCTGTCTGCTCCCTGAGACAAACCTTCGAGCAGCAACAGACGGAAATTGTCCCATTGCATACGCGAAGTATCCTGAAATTCATCGATCATTACGTTGCGTATGGTCGTTCCTATCTTTTCGAATACAAAAGAGGAATCTCCTTCTTTTACCAGGTTATGAAGCAACGCGTTGGTATCCGACAGCAGGAAGCGGTTGTTTTCATGGTTCAATTCGCGTACTTCTTCGTCTATATTGGCCAGCAGACGGATATTGTTTACGTGGCGCAGGGAGAGTTGGCAGGAATTGGCCAGCATATTGTTCCGGCTTCTGTATTTTTCCGATTCATTCAGCAGAGGAATCAGTTCTTTTTCTGCCAGACCTAGGATAGCGTTGCGTATGGGGGAGGTTTTTTTCACCCATTCGTCGGGGCAGTCCAGACATTTTTCCACTGTTACATTGCGGACACTGTCATCCAGTTTACCCGATTGTAATTTATTAAAATAGCTGGCTATACCTCGGAAGCCGTTTTTCAAATCTTCTACTTTCACCCCGTTTGTATCCAATATTCCGAAGAATTGGTCGGCAAATCCTTTCATTTGTTCCTGCACCTCTTCCAAAATGGCTTGCAGCGTTTCGCGGTAATTCTTGATACAGTCTTTGTCCCGTAATTTTTCCCGTAGTCCGTTTCCTTTTTCTATATATCCTTCATCGAAGATATTTCGTCCGAAATTCTTTATCTCACCGGAAACATTCCACCTCTTGTCATCGGCTATTCTTTCTTCTATGTATTCCAACAGCCAATAGAGTACGGGAGATTGTCGGTCCAGCTTTTCTATCATGGAGTCCACGGCATCACTCAGTACCTCCATATTGTTCAGTTCGATATTCAGATTGGCACCCAATTCCAGCTCCCGTGCCAAATTGCGCATCACCGACTGGAAGAATGAGTCAATGGTTTCCACCCGGAAGCGGCTGTAATCGTGTATCATGTAGTGCAGTGCCGTACCGGCGGCTGTCCTTATGTCTTCTTGGGGCATTTCCAGTTCTTCTGTGATTTTCTGTAAATAGGGATCAGAATCCTTATCCTTTATCCATATTCCGTATAGCTGGCTCAGAATCCGCTCTTTCATTTCGGTAGTGGCCTTGTTGGTAAAAGTCACAGCCAGTATATTACGGTATGCCCGTGGGTTCTGTATCAGCAGTTTTATATATTCCACGGCCAGTGTGAATGTTTTTCCCGAACCGGCAGAGGCTTTATAAACTAATAATTCAGGAGAATGTTTCATTTTAAATAATTTGCTAATTTGCTAATGGCTGCGCTGTGTACCGGATGGTAATTGGCTGACACATTAGTACATTTTTATTTTTAATTAAAAACCAGCACAAAAACAGTGGCCTGTCCCTTTTCCTTGTAAGGCAGCAGGGTCAGTGTGCCACCGCTCAGTCTCATGATTTGTTTGCTCAGGCTCAGTCCGATGCCGCTTCCTTCCTCTTTGGTCGTGAAGAAAGGTACAAAAATTTGTCCGGCTGCATCGGGAGGAATGGCGGGACCGTTGTTGGCTATCTCTATACGGATACTTTCTTGCGGATCACAATAAGCTTTCAAGGTGATCTTTCCGTCGGGAGCATTACCTATGGCTTGAATCGCATTTTTCAGCAGATTCGTAACCACTTGGGCTATCAGGTTCTCGTCGGCAAAGACTATCAGGTCTTCCCGGGCTTCGAGGATGGAAAGGGTGATGTTGGGGCATGGATGCTGGTGCTGTGCCAGTCGGATCATCCGTTCCAGGAAAGGACGGACATAGAACAGCGATGGTTCAGGTGATGGCAGTCGTGTCAGTTTGCGATAAGACATGACAAAATTTATCAATCCTTTACCTGTAGAGTGAATCGTTTCCAGCCCTTGTTTCATTTCTTCATTTTCAGCTCCGGGAAGAGCCAGCAGCGTTTCGCTGAGGGAAGTCACCGGGGTCAGGGAGTTCATAATTTCGTGTGTCAGCACGCGGGTAAGGCGTATCCATGAATCTATTTCCCGTTCATCCAATTCCCGATTGATATCACTCAAGGCAATAATGCGGAGTTCCTCGTCTTTGATACGGATGCCGGACACCCGTAAGGCAAGATGTACCGTTCCCCGTTCCGTATTGAACTGAATTTGCAGCTTGTCACCCGGAACTGCTTTTTCCAAAGCAATCATCAGTTCATCCGAGATGCGAGAGAGTTGTTTGACATGAGTCAAAACATCCAGCCCCAACAGATTCATGGCCTCTTTATTCTTTTGATAAACGGAGCCTTTGCTGTTCAGCACCACAATGCCGGTTTCTACAAAGTCCATGATGAGCTCATAATATTTCTCTCGTTGTGCCGTTTCCTGTTTTACATTGTACAAAATACGTGCGATGCGGTTCAGCATGACATTGACCATGGAAGAATCGCCAGGGGAGGCATGTTCATAAAAACGAACAGCGGGGTCGTCGTTTTCGATGGCGTCGAGCAGAAAGGCTATCTTCCGGGTATTAAAAGTGTACAGGCGGTAAAACCAGCCTATGGAAACAAGGAATGAAGGTACGGCTACGCATAGCCACAGCCAATTGCGCTGCTGGATTAGTAAGGTGCAGGCAATACCTAGGAACAGTACAGTGAAAAAACGGAAGAAGAATTGTTTCACAGCTTGATTATTTATTGTTTCGTTGATGCTTCTTTAGAGTCTGTTTAAAATTTGATTGTAGTGAGGAAGGACATGAGAAAATGGTCATAATCCGAATTTTTTCATCTTGTTATAAAGCGTCTGACGGGTAATTCCCAACTGTGCCGCTACAGCCGAGAGGTTTCCGTTGCATTTCTCTATCGCCTTCTGAATCATTTGCAATTCCATCTCCTCCAGAGTTGAGACACTTGTTTCTGTCGCAGGAGCCGCTACTTTTCGGGGAAAATGAAAATGTTCCTCACTCAATATACCATCTTCATTGATAATGACCGCTTTCTCTACGGCATGTTCCAGTTCGCGTATGTTTCCATACCACGGATATGTCCGTAACTTTTCTTGCGCACCGGTAGAAAGAAGGATATTTCCTTTGTCATATTGTTTGCAGAATCGGTCTATAAAGCGTTCGGCCAAAGGGATAATATCTTCTTTGCGTTCCCGCAGAGGGGGAATCTCGATGTGGATGGTATTGATGCGGTAAAGCAAATCTTCGCGGAATTTGCCTTTGGCCACCATCTCTTCCAAATCACAATTGGTGGCGCAAATCAAACGTATGTTGACAGGTATCGGTTCGTTGCTTCCTACTCGCACCACGCTCCGGCTCTGAATGGCGGTGAGTAGTTTGGATTGCAGGTGATAGGGCAGGTTGCCTATTTCGTCCAGAAACAAAGTCCCTTCATGGGCGGCTTCAAATTTACCAGCACGGTCGGTATGGGCATCGGTAAACGAGCCTTTTTTATGGCCGAACAGTTCGCTTTCGAACAGGGATTCGGTAATGGCACCCATATCCACCGTTATCATATCCCGTCGGTATCGGGCAGACAAAGCGTGTATTTCCCGTGCCAGCATTTCTTTTCCTGTGCCGTTCTCTCCTGTAATCAGAATATTGGCATCCGTTTGCGCCACTTTCTCTATCAGCGTCCGCAGTTGCTTCATGGCATTGCTTTCTCCCCAATACATAGAAGATACGGTTTTAGGGACTTCCGCTCTCTTCTTGTTCTTGGAGGAATTGCGGCAGGCAGACAGCAAGGTTTCTATCAGCCGGGCATTGTCCCAAGGCTTGACGATGAAGTCTGTTGCTCCTTCCTTGATGCCGCGCACTGCCAGGTCTATGTCAGCATAGGCTGTGAAAAGTACTACGGGCAGGGAGGGGTGTATTTTCTTTATCTCGTGTAACCAGTACAGACCTTCATTCCCGGTATTCAGTCCGCTGCTGAAATTCATATCCAGCAGCACTACTTGCGCGTTTTCTTCACGTAGCGCAGCGGGCAGTGTGATGGGTGAGGGCAGTGTGACGATATGTTCGAAATGATTTTTCAGCAATAGCTTTACTGCCGACAGCACTCCTTTGTTATCATCTACTACTATGATGGTTCCTTGTTTGCTCATAAATATCTTCTGTTCTTTTTCAGAAGAACAAAGATAACAATTTTCTCTCGTCAATCTTTTCTTTCAGAGAAAACTTTTCAAGTTCATGAATTGTTCTATTATAAAATAGCATTTCAAATGAAGACATTTATATTAAGCATAATTGTAACCATGATCACATCGGTAGCTGGTGCACAGCAAAAAAGTTTTTATGACTTTACGGTCAAGGCTATTGACGGGAAGGACTTGCCACTTTCCACGTTCAAAGGTAAGAAAGTATTGGTAGTCAATGTGGCATCTAAATGCGGTTTCACTCCCCAGTACGCCAAGTTGGAGGAATTGTATGAGAAATATGGAAAAGATGATTTTGTCGTTATCGGATTTCCTGCCAATAATTTCCTACATCAGGAACCCGGCACGAATGAAGAAATCAAGGAGTTTTGTACGTTGAATTATGGAGTTACTTTTCCTATGATGGCTAAAATATCTGTAAAGGGGAAAGATATAGCTCCCCTTTATCAATGGCTTACGCATAAAAGTGAAAACGGGGTTTCGGATGCTAAGATAGGGTGGAACTTTCATAAGTTTCTGATTGATGAAAATGGTAGATGGGTTGCCTCAATCGGCTCTACTACCAGTCCGCTTTCACAGGAAATTGTAGAATGGATTGAAGAATAAAATGACCAGAATAAACAGGTATGGCTATGTTGCTGCGTGGCGTTCTTGATGCGGTGAACAAGCCAAACTCATACCAAGAACCGGGCAAGCATATGATGCAGGCAGGGTAGGCGTGTACCGAGTACCAGGTAGCCTTGTTTGCTGTATCTTATATCTTACCATCTGGGCGATGATGCGTCCGGAAGAATTTGCATCAAGGTAAGTATACCGATAATCTGTTTCTTGTTTGTTTTTTGAGTAATCAAGAAACATCACTAAAAATAGCGGAATATATTTTCGTCCTATTTATTAAATTGCTATCTTTGCCACGTTTTCCACGCCGGTACTTCCGCAAGGAAGTTAGGGAGGTGGGAAATATACATATATAGAAAAGACGTTTACTTGACGTTTTGTTCTTGGCTCTACAGAACTTCGCAAATTCTAAAATCCAGCCAAAACAAAGCAACAGTAGGTGTCTGCGGGGTATGTTTATATCCTTGGTGCGCCTTTGTCGGTCAAAGGTGCATTCAAGTGTCATTATACATATCGGCGTGGGCTTCTGCGTTGCTCGTTCAGACTGGATTGGGCAATGCGAAGGCCTTGTAGGGCGGGACGAGTAACAGGTACAGATTCCCGCGCTTTTTTTATATATAGGTATTACAATTCTGATTTAACACATAAGAACCGTCCGGTTCGGGAATCTGCGGAAGGTCATCGGTTGACCCGACAGGCTGCATCTACATCGTGCGGATTCCCATCCTCCATTTGTTGAAATAGCTTTTCTTTGGTCAGCTTAATCACAAGAGGCCGATTCCTCTTGTATTTTACGAAACTTCTCGTAATTGATTGAATTGCAGATATATATCTGTACTTCAAAGCTCCATAACTATGCTTTCAAGTGAAAAAATGCAATGGTTTGCCATGCGTGCCACTTATCGCCGGGGGATGCAGATCAAGGCTTTGTTGGATAAAGAAGGAATCAACAATTTCATTCCCATGCGTTACGAAGTTCGTATAAGGAACGGGCGCAAGAGGCGTGAGCTGGTTCCCGTTATCAGTGATCTGATATTTGTTCATTCCGTCCAGTCCGAACTTCAGAAGGTGAAGTTCAAACTTCCGTATTTTCAATATATGATTGATATCCGCAACGGGCAGAAAATCATTGTGCCCGATGATCAGATGAGGCAGTTTATCGCTGTGGCTGGAACGTATGACGAGCATCTTATCTTCTTCAGTCCCGATGAGGTGAACCTGCGTAAAGGTACGAAAGTCCGTATTACGGGTGGTGACTTCGAGGGCTACGAGGGGGTGTTTGTAAAGGTGAAAGGTGCGAGAGACCGTCGTGTGGTTATCAGTCTGCAAGGGGTGATAGCCATGGCCATGGCGACGCTTTCGCCGGACTTGATAGAAGTGATAGAAGAGCCGAAGAAGAGATGACTTCATTTGCTACGTTAAACATTCTTATTCCTTGATTAATGGGGAAGTAAATGATCTGATAATATAAATCTTATGTATAATAATGTGTAGAACCACATCCATGCCGTCAGGCATCCGGCTCCAGCAGCTGATTCAGAATCGGTATAAGGAAATTTTAGCCAGGGAAAAGAATAATGATAAATTCATTCATCTGTATGACATTGACGCGTATTGGGTGGCTTTCGAGCGTTCCGCCTGTAGGTTGAGCGGTTTGTTTTCTAAAAGTGAGCTGACTTTGTTTCGTGTCCCGGATTGTGTGGAATATGTGGTGATGGTTTCTGTTCCTGCCGATGAGGCGGAGGGCTGTTTGGGTGAGTACATCATTTTGCACGATGGAATTTACCGGAAAGTGTGGTCGGAGCATGTTTTGCCGATGGGGGATTATCGTCATTGGCATGAGATGGCTGTGAGGTCTGTTTTGTTGTAAAGAAAAGTATGTGGACTTCGTGAGCCAAGTAAGTGGTGTTACTTTGTCTGCGGACATATATTACTTTGCTCACGAAGATATCTTACTTTTTTCAGTGGAATATGGTTATTGATCATGCTCTATAGGGAATACCCTGAAAAATCCTTCAAAAGCTTCAGCCTGCTCGCAAACGCCCTACCCGTGGGCATTCCGGCTGAAGGATTGGGTTCAGGAATCCTTCAGCTGGGGGTGGAATGTTTCAGCCGAACTGATCTTCCTCCGATTCTTAGGGAATCGTTTTTCCTGAAGGATATTTTCCGGCTGAAACATTTCACAATGCATATCCTTCAGCCGGAATGCCGACAGGCAGGGTGTTTGCGGAGTGGCTGAAAGATCTGAAGGAAAAGTAAGGCGTTTCGGCATGTATATACCGTTATGGAAAAAACAACAGGTCAAATTTTTAAAAGCTCTTGTTCTTTCAATGAAAACGTCCTGTTCTTTTTTTAAAAGACCTTGTTCTTTTCGGAAAAGAACAGGATCTTTTAAGGGTTAGTAACGTATGGGGTGACATGTTACTAATGTGTGGGCTGTAAGATTATTAGTAAGCCCTCAAATTAGGGCTCAAAAATGCTGTCTATATCTTTGTTAGAAATTAAATCCAACAATTATGTATAGTAGCGAAGATCTTGAAAGATTTTATTTTCAGTACCAAACAGAGGCTGTTCCTCATGTAGTGTCTCTTCAGTCATTTTGTTTAACGAATAATGTTCTTTACAACATTTTTTATAAATGGTACAAGGATACTCGCAGAAAAATAGTGGAAGTTCAGGTGGACGGTGTTCCTTCGGTTCCAACATCGGAATCTGTGCCGTCTTCTTCTTTAGGAGCCCCCTTGGTCAAGGAGGACAGTCCTTCTCGCCATGCAGGACACAGAGACCGGAGCAGTGCAAAGGCCCGAGGCTTTTTCCCGTGTGTAGCGTGGAGTTGACCTTGAACAATGGCATGCATATCCTCCAAAAAGATCTGGATTATCCGAGTCTGTACCGTCTGATTCCAAAACTGGAGGGTCTAGTTGAGTATGACGGGTATAAATCGCTTCTATTACCTGCGTGGCTTTATGGATATGCGTTGTAAGCATTCACGTGTTCTGTCCGTCATTCATGAACAGTTGCACTGTGAGCCTTCAGACGGTGACATTTATATTGTTATGTCGAAAGATCGCCGTATAGTTTGCCTGTTCGCTTATGATAACCGTTCCTATAATCTTTTCGAGAAAAAGTTTGTAGCGGGCTATCAGTTTATGCGGATAATCAGAGATGACGAAGGTAACGAGGTTTCCTATCGGATAGACTTGAAGGATGTGGTCCTACTGTTAGAGAATCCCGTAGTTAAATTGTTAAGGATAAGGTAATTAATATGGTAGTATCAAGTTTTTTTGTATATTTATATCGCAAAAAGCAGGATACGGACAAATTACAACAGTTGATAGTTCAGAAACGCGAGCTTCTGGCGCGGGAAACCTTCTCGCGTCGTGCTTTTAACCGCTATGAGGATATGTCTGATGAATAACGGTTGCAGAGATTTTTTGAGTCTGGCACCGCAAAATATGAACTTGGCTGTATGCTAATAGTTAAAAATCAATCTTTTAGATAACATTTTTTTGTGAGGTACTTATTGGGGTGTCTTATAAAAAGGATATGCCCTAAATTGAGTACTAACTTTATAGACAAGGGATACTTTGAATTTAAGCACTGATAGAAAAAAGGAATAATTTCTAGATCAACCCTCTGAAATCAAAGATTATATGTCATCAAATAGAAATAACAGAAAAATAGCTAGGAACACAATGTTTCTTTATGCGCGTATGTTTGTAACAATGTTGTTTGGAATATATACGTCACGCATTGTATTAGAAGCATTAGGAGAAACAAATTTTGGTATATATAATGTTGTAGGGGGAATTGTAATAATTCTGAATTTCCTAAATGCTACATTGGTTGCAAGTACGCAGCGGTATATAAACATGTCTTTAGGAGAACGTTCAGCCAGTTATACAAAAGATGTATTCAGCGCAGCTATTAAAATTCACCATGTACTATCATTGATAATCGTTTTATTAGCTGAAACTATTGGATTCTGGTTTATGAATACAGTTCTGACTATACCCGAAGATAGAGTGTTCGCTGCAAATGTGATATACCAGTTTTCTATTGTTACAGTATTTCTTTCGATTAATACATCTCCATTGCAAGCAATGGTAATATCTCAAGAAAAAATGGGATATTATGCCATATTATCTATGGTAAGCACATTTGCTAAATTCTTATTCGCTTATTATCTTTTGGTGACAATGCAAGATAGATTAATTGTTTATGGCGGGACATTATGCTTGGTAGGGTTAATAGATTATTTGTTGTACAGAATAATATGTAGCAGAAATATTGAAGTGTGCAGGGGTAAACTTGCGGTAAAAGATAAGTCGATTTATAAATCAATGCTTAGTTTTTCTAGTTGGGCTTTGATTGGTAGCTTAGCTGGTAGTCTATCTAATCAAGGAATAAACATTCTTCTGAATATATTCTTTGGTCCAGCTGTAAATGCAGCACGGGGATTAGCAATGACATTCAATAATTATGTTTATTCTTTTGTTGCCAATTTTACAATTGCTGTAAATCCACAGATAGTAAAAACTTATGCATCAAATGAATACGAATCTATGTATGATTTACTGCTAAAAAGCATAAAGTTCTCTGTGTTTTTATTTGCCTTTTTGGCGTTTCCTGTGCTATTCGAAGCAAAGTTCATATTGGGATTGTGGCTGAAAGAAGTGCCTGAATATACAACTGCTTTTTGTCAAATTATAGTTTTGGAATCGTTTGTTTCGTGTGCAGAGAGGCCTATGGCAACGGCATGTAATGCTATAGGCTGCGTCAAGCAAGTTAATCTGTCCGTAGGAGTTCTGTATATGCTGTCATTTGTTGTTTCTTGGGGATTATTGCTCATGACTTCCAATGCTCTAATTCCATTTATCGTCCACTTTGTTACTATACTTATTGGTGTAATATGTTTTCTTCTTTTTATAGGAAAGTATATTCATATTAATAAGATATTCTTTGTAAAAAAAGTAGTGATTAAATCTATTGTTACATTATTACCTCCAGCCTTAATTCTAGCAGCTATACACTATAACATGGAAGAGGGGTGGAGACGTGCTATTACGACATGTATAGCTTCTTTTTCCATAATCACCATCTCTATATATTATATCGGATTTGATAAAACAGAGAGGAGTAAAATAATTTCAATGATAAAACAGAAAATAGTTTCAAAATTATGATAGAACGATTGAGATATCTGAAACGAATGTTTCACTCGCACAGTTTTTTCGGATGGAAGGGCTATTTCCATCTAGTTGATTTACAATGTAAGATACAAAATGCTACAGGTACTGAATTGTGGAATCTTTATGAAGAACAGCACAAAATCATGTACGATTACATTGATAGAAATCTGAAACAGCATAGAATGATGGACTATACTGGATGTAGAGCCGTCAAAAATGATATTGATGATCAAAATATTTGGGTATGTTGGTTGCAAGGGGAAAGTGCTATGCCTAAAGTGGTGAGGATTTGCTATAACAATTTAAAGAAAAATGCCAATGGACATAAAGTAATACTTATTACTTGGAATAATTTGAATGATTATTTATCTGTTTCACCAACTATAATGAATAAAGTTGGAAAGGGATTAAGCCTTATTGCATATTCGGATTTTATTCGTCTTAATTTGTTGAGTATTTATGGTGGACTTTGGGTTGACGCCACTTTTTTAATCACTGCACCATTAGATGAGAGTATCTTTGAAAGTCGTTTTTTTTCTATAAAAAACAATGTCCATTCTAATGCTCTTGTATGTAAGTATCGCTGGGCTGTCAATTTTGTATATGCTTCAAAGAATAGTGATATTATGAAACATATTCGTAACTTGTTTTGTGCTTTTTGGGAACAAAACAAAAGATCAATAAATTATTTACTAATAGATTATTGTTTTGAATATGAGGCTATTAATAATAGAATATTTACACAACTATTAGAAGATATGCCTTTTACAAATGAGCATAGTCATGACATACGTATTCATTTTAATGATGCTTTCGACCCCCAAAAATGGTCTGAATGGCTTAGCAATACTAACTTGTTTAAATTGACTTATAAAGGAAAACTAAAAAGTAAAACTTCTGATGGACAAATTACTAATTACGGATATTTGCTTCATAATTTCTAAATATATGCTGATTTGGAAATATAATGTTACTCATGAATATATTATTGCCTAGCTTTATAAAAAAAAGCAATGCGTTATTCATTGTTTTTTTTATACTACATTATTTGAGATTATATAATTGTGTCATTTACAAAATTCAAGCCCTCAAATATTTAGCTTTAATTATAGACATGCTTTTTTCATTTTATTTCCTTTTTTGCTATATACGGTATAAGAAAAAACATCATGTTTCGTTGCTGGAGAAAAGTGTAAGCCTTCTATTTCTTATATTTTGGGGCAGTTTGATTGTGGGCTCCTATCAAGGACAGAATTTTTTATATGCATTGAAACAACTTTCGATGTTATACTTGATATGGGGCTTTTACTATTATCTTAGACTTTATAATATAAAGGTTGAATTTCTGTTTGCATTGTTTAGATACATGTTTATAGGTTATTTACTAATAACTGTTATCTGCTATATATTGTTTCCTCATTTTTTATTTGGAATGCCATCATACGACAATGCAATTAAACACATGCTATCAGAGGCAGACAACAGAGGCGTTATGAGATTCAATCTTCCCTGTAAGATGCTAATACCATTTTTCATATTTTTTCAAATTTCCAAATTACAAATGAGCATCAAGGATATTTCCAATTTATTATTTTTGTTTGTATGCTTGTTCTTAATTGGAAATCGTTTTCCATTAGCTGTTACAGTGCTTTGTTCCTTTCTGTTATGTATGACATCAAAATCATTGAATTTATCACAAAAAGTAAAATTAGTTGTAATATTCTTTGTGTTAGGTGTATTAATTTACAACATACCATTTACGCGAAATATTGTTAACAATATGTTGGAAATAACATCGACACAGGCAGAATATGGAGAAAATGATATTCGTGTCATCTCTGCAACCTATTTTTTTACAGAATTAAATGAGGGTGATATATTTAAGAATATTTTTGGGAATGGTATATATACCCATGATCTAAGTCCCTACGGGAAATTGATGGATTATGCTCATGAAATAGGTTATTGGGAAAGCGATGTAGGCTATGCGGAGATATTTGTATACTTTGGCTTAATTGGCTTGATTGCTTTATTGATTTGGTTTATTGGTGTATTAACAGTGAGGATCCCGAGCGAGTATTTCTTTTTAAAGATATATCTTATTTTTATAATCATATCAATGATTTGTGGTGGTTATTGGTTTGAAAATATTGTTGAAATGGCAATTATAACATACATTTTAGTAAAATTGAATAGCGGTTATAAAGCAGATCTTATTGTTTTGGAAATCTTTCGATGTAAATCAAGGAATATTACCTAACTAAAATCAATTCATTATGTGTGAAATTAACTCAAAGTACCATGATGAGATAATTCAAATATATTGATGTACTTCTTAATCTTATAAGTGCGCTCTATTCAAAATTCAGTTCAATAATTAACAATCAACTCTAACATGAAAAAAATAGCTATAATAGGTGCTGGTATCTCAGGCTTAAGTTCTGCTCATTTTCTTAAAGACCATTATGATGTTACTGTATTTGAAAAAGAATCTACCCCCGGCGGATTGATTCGTTGTGAACGGGTTGGTGATAATCTGTTCCATACATGTGGTGGTCATATTTTTAATTCAAAACGTCAAGATGTACTCGACTGGTTTTGGTCGAAGTTTAAAGTTGAAGAAGAGTTTACTAAAGCTGACCGTAACTCGGTGGTATATATGAATAATGCAAAAGAGATTCCTTATCCCATTGAAAATCATATGTATCTTTTTGATGCAGACATACAAAAGAAGTTCATTAATGACCTCCTTCAAATAGTAAGGAATGAAGGAAATGAACCTACTAATTTTGAGGAATTCCTAAAACATCGTTTTGGAAAAACTCTCTATGAAATGTATTTTAAGCCATATAATGAGAAAGTTTGGCGCAGAGATTTGGTACAAATACCTCTTTCATGGCTTGCAGGAAAACTTCCTATGCCTACCGTTGCAGAAATTATTTTCAACAATATTAATCATATAAAGGAAAAGGCATTTGTACATGCAACATTCTGGTATGAGAAAATGAATGGTTCTCAGTATATTGCAGATAAACTGGCAGAAGGAATAAATATCCACTATAATGCAAATATCGAATCTATTCTTTATACGGAAAAAAAGTGGAGTGTTTGCGGCGAAGAGTTTGAAAAAGTTATTTTTTGCGGAAATATTCAGCAGCTACCTACTCTTATTAAAGGTGTGGATATAGACATGTATGAAAAAGAAATTAGTAGTTTAGAATATCATGGGACTACAACCGTGTTTTGCGAAATAGATAGAAATCCTTATAGTTGGATTTATTTGCCAAGTCATGAATATGAGAGTCATCGTATTATTTGTACGGGCAACTTTGCAATTAGCAACAATGCTGCAAATTTATCTTCAGATCGAATTACTGCTACCATAGAGTTTACGGATGAAATAGATAAAGATACTATTCAAGATAATATTAATCGTATGCCATTTCATCCTAAATACCTTGACCATAAGTTTAATAAATGCACATATCCTATTCAAGATGCCGATACACGAAGGATGATTCACTCATTGAAGGCTTATCTTACTCAAAGTAATTTTTACTTTACAGGTCGTTTTGCAGACTGGGAGTATTATAATATGGATGTAGCAATGGGGGCAGCTATGGATCTTTGTAAAACAATAAGATATGAAGCTAACAAGGATTGATTCAACTAATGCGAGACAACCATCATGGCAAATTCTGAAAGAATGGGAAGAGGTATTATCCCAGAAAACGGGTTTGCCCGTTTATCGAGATAACCGGCTTATTCGATATATAAAAGCGCATTTTGATAAATGGGGGATGAGCTTTTTATGGAAAATATTGGTCACGAGAAAGAACTTAGGACTTCGGTTTATAATGAATGCTCAGGATATTAAAGTGTGTGATATTAATAAATTCACTATTCCTGTTATTATAGATTTCTGGCTAAAAGAAGAACAACTACCCGCTTTTTATGTGGCTTACAAAGAAGTTCCATTGATTTTGTTGACTAATTTAGAGGTATATGAATTTTTGAAACAGCATAAATGTCCTATTCCAATAGAGCATTGGGCATTATCTTATCCAGATAAATATTCGATAAGTAATAAAAGATTAGAAAAGGAATATGAGTTCTGCTTTATTGGTAGACCCAATCCTTTTTTTGTCCGTTTATTAGACAAATATTGTTCCACTCATCCTGATTTCTATTATATAAGTAATAATAGTGACATTAACCATCGTCAATATATTGATAATAAAGGTAAAGTAGTAGCGGAAGATACAGGACGCGACTCCTATTTGAGTATGATACAGAAAACAAAGATTTCATGCTACACCACGCCTGGTATTGATGAATCCAAAAAAGAAACATCTAATTTTAATCAAGTTACTCCTCGCTTGTTTGAAATGCTTTGTAATCAGTGTCATGTTATAGGACATTATCCTAATTCGTATGATACGAATTGGTATAATTTAAATTCTATTGTACCAAATGTTGATAGTTACAATGATTTCGAAAAATGGCTTGATTATTTTCGTACTCATGAATTTGATATTCAGAAAGGGATAACTTTTATGGATAAACATTATACATCTAGTAGAGTGAAATCCCTAATTGATATATGTAACAAGTATAGTATAGAAATCTAAAATATAAATAAAACAAGCATGATATCTTTTGGCTTAATTAAGTTAATTAAGAAACATTGGTTTAGATTTAAATTGCGGAAAGCTTCTCCACATGACAGGGCAGAATTGATGAGAAATAAATTCTATTTTTTAGGAAAGAATGTAGAACTTTATACTATGGATTTTGGAACCGAACCATATCTCATAAGTATTCATGACAATGCGGTCTGTGCATCAGGAGTTAGATTTATTAATCATGATGTGAGTGTTCATAGAGTTGCTTATTATCTTGGTCTGAAACGAACTGATATAGATAAAGTTGGCAGTATTGAACTGTTTGAGAATTCTTTTGTGGGTGCATATTCAATACTGATGCCTAATTGTTCTATAGGTAAAAACTCTATAGTTGCCGTTGGCAGCATAGTGACTAAGCGCATTCCAGATGGAGAGGTGTGGGGTGGCATTCCAGCTAAATTTATTATGAAGACCGAAGATTATGCAAGAAAAATGGTTGAGGAGTCTAAAAAATTCACTTGGATGCCTTATTCTAAAAAAACATCAATGACACAAGAAGAATTAATTCGTCACCAACAGAATTTTTTCTTCGGAAATAAAGCCTAAATGAAAAAAGTACTTATAGTTGCTACTACCTCCTATGCAGGTATGGGACCCTATGTTAGTGGTATTGTGAATACTTTCTTGCCTAATGATGACGTCTATTATTTTTTTCATGATTACGATGATCTTTTTTTTAGGAAGAATGTGAAAGAAGAACTTCATTCGCGTAGTACATTTTATAAGTTGGCTAATTCTATATGGAATAAGTTATATGACCTTATCTTTGGACATTGGGTCTATGAAAAGGATATATTAGATTTATGTCATGAGAAAAGGATTGAACTTATACATTTTATTAATGGTTGCGGATCATGTTCTTTTAATCGTAAACTAGAAAGTATGGGGATAAAGGTACTTGGTACAGTACATGATCTGTATCCTCATGAAGTAAAGAAAGCTCCACACAAAATGCTTCGTCATAGGGTTAGTGTGCGCCGACTGCAGGCTGCAATTTGGGAGTGTCATAATCTCTTGACCAACAGTAAAAGCCAATATGTGGAACTACAGAAACTTTTTCCCGACAAAAATCTATTTTATCATGAATTCCCATCCCTAGTATCAAAGGATGTAAAAAATGGCAAGGACATTCCTATAGAATTGAGAAATGTAAGACTACCTTATATATTATTTTTTGGACGTATAGAAGAATATAAAGGTATAACTCTTCTTTATAAGGCGTTTACAGAGGTCCCCGAATTGTATAACAATTATCTATTAGTAATTGCCGGCAATGGTACGTTGCCATTTGAGCGAGCTGTAGGCGAAATAAATGTTGTAATGATGAATCGTTATATTAAAGATACGGAAATACGATATATGTATGAACAAGCAGCCTGTGTAGTTTATCCTTATATTTCTGCCACTCAAAGTGGTGTCCTATCTTTAGCATTTTATTTCCGTACGCCGACACTTACAAGCGATGTGCCTTTTTTTCGTAGTATTATTGAATCGACAGAGGCAGGTATGCTGTTCAAGGCAGGTGATCTCGGAGACTTGAAACAAAAACTTCTCTCATTGTTGTCATTAGATACGTTGAATTTAAAAAGTCGTGAAGCTGAATATTATGAAAAAAACTACAACAGTAAAGCCATACGAAAGCAGCTTCTGACAATTTATAATAGTGTAATTCAAAAATGAAATTGTCTAAGTCGTAAAATACATTAAAAAGAGAAATAATATAAATATAATTTATGAAATTCTTATTTGATTTAGATGGTACTGTCACTTCAAAGGAGACACTGCCAATCATTGCTGAACATTTTGGTGTGCAAGATCAAATTGCAGAACTGACACACCATACAGTTCAAGGAAATGTTCCATTTGTAGAGAGTTTTATACGTAGAGTAAATATTCTTGGACGTTTTTCTGTATCAGAAATCTCAGATCTTCTTGCTCGAGTACCATTATATCCATTAGTAAGCAAATTTATTAAAGAGAATCAAAGCGATTGCATAATCGTAACAGGTAATTTGGATTGCTGGTGCGAAGGGTTGTATAAAAAAATAGGATGTCAATGCTACGGAAGTGAGGCAGAAGTAGAGAATGATCATATTGTAAAATTAGAGAACATTTTGCGTAAAGAACAAATCGTTGATCAATACAGAGCACTTGGTGAAACAGTCGTATTTATCGGAGATGGCAATAATGACCTTGAAGCCATGCGTCATGCAAATTTTTCTATTGCAGCAGGGTTAACTCACAATCCGGCACAAAGTTTATATGCTATATGTGATTATATAATCTTTAATGAAAAAGCCTTATGTCGTCAGTTAAATCAGTTGTTATAAGTTGTGCGGGAATTGGGTCCCGTCTTGGTCTTGGTCTTACAAAAGCTCTTGTTCAAATTAATGGTCGTTCACTTATCTCCTGGCAATTAGAACTTTTTAAAGATGTTGAAGACATTCGTATTGTTATTGGTTTCCAGGCAAATGATATTATTGAAGAAGTAAGAAAACATAGACAAGATGTTATCTTTATTTTCAATCATCGATATTTTGAGACGAAGACTGGGGCAAGTTTTTATCTTGGAGCCCGCCATGCCAATAGCGAGATATTAGAATGGGATGGTGACCTATTGGTGCATCCTGATGATGTGAAAATGTTACTTGATACAGAAGGGGAATTTATTTGCTACTCAGATAAAACGAGTGATGATGCTGTCTTTGTACGTACTGACGAACAAGGAACTGTATTGGAGTTCTCGCGTGAGAGTGGAGACTATGAATGGACTGGGCCTGCATGTATATGTAAGAGAAATTTGGTATATAGTTCACAAAATGTCTTTAATATGTTTGAGCCACACTTGCCAATGAGAGGTATAAAGGTACGTGCTTATGATATAGATACATACAATGATTATCTTAGAGTTTCTGAATTAACAAAAGACTGGAAAATATGATAGGGATAATTGGAGGGAATGGAGTTGCAGCGACAAATAGATTATGTCAGTTAATTGAAGAACGCTGCACACGCAAAGGGGCGTTCCGTGACGGTCATCACCCGGAAATGTTAATATGGCAGGCTACAAAAGTGCCATCTCGTTCTATGTACTTAGAAGGTAAAGGTCCGAATTGGATTGAGGATTATGTGGAAATAGGAAGAAAAATGAAAGAGTGTGGTTGTACTAAGTTATGTATGTGCTGCAATACTGCTCATTATGCTATAGAAGAATTGTCTGAAAAAATCGGGCTCCCCTTTTTTAATCTTTTAGACTTAGTTGCCCTAAAAGTGAAAGAAATAAGGTGCACTAAAATAGGAATGATGTGTTCGGATGGTCTTCGTAAAGTGGGGATTTATGAGGAACGTTTTGCAAGACTTGTTCCAAACGTCACTTTTGTATATCCTGATCGTGAATATCAGGATATTGTAACTAAAGGTATATGTAATGCAAAACATAAGATACGGTTTACAGACTCAAGTGTTGAACCACTGCATCCTAATAATTTATTCACATCTGTCTGCTCACATTTGATTAATGATAAAAATGTAGATTGTATTGTGGGGGGATGCACAGATATTAGCAATGTTTTTGCGTTTCCTTTCTCTATATATGAAGATATTAAATATATTGATAGCCTTGATATCTTAGCGGAGGCTATAGTTAAGTCTGAGTTTACAATGAAATTCTGATAGAATAAGATGATTAGAAATGTAGTTTTAAAAAAAACGCTGAAAAATTTTATCTTCCCCTTTATATCATTATTGAATCAAATTATTCCCAAAAATGATCATTGGGTTCTTATTTATTCGGCGAACAAAGGTATTCAACATAGTTTGTTACCTTTAAGACAGTATTTGATGGATAATGGCTTTAGTAATAAATATACCATTATTTGCGGTATAGAACATATGAAATATACAGAAGATATACCGCATATTATATTTGTAAACCGATGGAGTGCTATAAAGGTATTTTTGAGAACTGCCCATGTATTTTATTCTGTAGGTCAATTACCCATTAAGCCGTCTTCGAAACAAATTGTCATACATTTGAGGCATGGTAATGCTAATTTCAAAACAATAGGTTTTAATACCAATATAAAAAATGGCAATGAGTTCTTCTTTACTTATATGATCGCGCCTTCCGATATTTATGTTCCAATTATGGCAAGGGAATATGCATGTATAGAGAGTAATATTAGAGTACTAGGGGACCCCATGACAGACCTATTGCTCAATAGTCCACATGACAAATATGATTTTAGTAACTATAAAAAGGTTTTACTTTGGTTACCGACTTTTAGGCAATCTGATTATTTGGGATATGATGACTCCAAGATGGAGAATCTTGTACCATTATTTGGAGAAGACTCTTATGGAGAATTAAATGCTGAATTACAAAAATATAACATCAAACTGATAGTGAAAATTCATCCTGCTCAGAAGAATTTAGGTAATGTACAACGTCATTATAGTCATCTTGACATTTTTACAAACGAAGAGTACATTGAAGCCGGTTATGAATTATTTTCTTTGATGGCTCAATGTGATGGCTTGATAGGAGATTATTCCTCAGCCTCCATGCAATATCTTTTAATGGATAGACCGCAAGCGTTTGTCGTACCTGATATTAAGGAATATGGTGAAAGGCGAGGTTTTGTCTTTAAAAATATAGAAGAATATATGGGTGGACATATTATAAAATCGAAAAATGATTTTTGGTGTTTTCTTACTGATTTTGCTGCTGATAAAGACATATATAAGGAGAAACGTCATAAAATATGTAACTTGGTATATAAATATCAGGATGCAAATAGTTGTCAGCGTATAGTGGATTTAAGTGGCATGAACGTATAGATTAACCGATAAGTATATGAAAATATTAGTGACTATTACAACCGGCTTTACATTGGTTGGAGGTTTAGCAAGCGTGATGATGAATTATTATAGAGTACTGACTAAAACTAATCTAAATATAGACTTTTGCTGTTCCAACGAACCACCACAAGTACTTCTTGATGAAATACATGCCAATGGTAGTGAATATTATCAATTGCCTAATCGCAAAAATGTTTTGGCATATTTCTTTGCATTGAAACAATTATGCCGAGGATATGACGCAATACATGTTCATGCCAATAGTGCTACGGCAGTGATAGAATTGCAGGCGGCAAGATGGGCAGGGATAAAAAAGCGGATTATACATAATCATAGTAGCAGGTGTCAGCATAATGTTTTAAACCAACTGTTTTTGTCCTTGTACAGACGTTCTTTTACTCAAGCGATTGCTTGTTCTAATGAAGCGGGAGAATGGCTTTATGGCAGGGAGGGTTTTATTATATTACGTAATGCTATAAATGCGAAGCGTTTTAAATTCGATGAGGTAAAAAGACTGACAATGCGTAGTGGTTTTGGCTTTGGTGATGATGAATATGTGATAGGACATATTGGTAAATTCATGGAAGCAAAAAATCATCCTTTTCTCATTGAAGTGTTTACCAAATATCATGCTTTACAGCCAAAGTCAAAATTATTGCTAATTGGTGATGGTGAACTGCGCCATCTTGTAGAAGCAGCAATAGATAAAAATAAAGTCAATGATTGTGTAATATTGGCGGGATTGCGTTCTGATATCCCAGATGTGTTACAGGCAATAGATATTTTTCTTTTTCCTTCTATTTATGAAGGTATGCCATTATCTGTGGTAGAAGCACAGGCATCAGGCCTACCATGCATTATTTCGGATGCTGTAACTAAAATGGTAAACATAGGTGAAGATGTAATTCAGTTACCTTTAAGTAAAGGTGCTGACTATTGGGCGGAATATCTCGGTAATGTTAAATACGAATTGTCTCGTCAAGAACGTTGCGAAAGAAATACTGAACTTATCACTAAAGCGGGTTATAATATAGAAACGGAGGCGGAAAACCTCATGAGAATTTACAAAAACTTGTAGTATAAAATATGACATCTCTCTTAGTCAATCACATCTTGCAAACAGAGAAATGGACGTCTCCCGAACTTTTCAAAACGAAAAACAGAATTTACACCTTTCTCAACCCCGTATCTTACCTCATAGCTTTAGAAAACAAATCTTTATTTGAACAATTCGATGGTATTTTTGCCGATGGCTCTTTACTGGTTTCTGCCATAAGATTAGTATACGGAAAGCGAGTGACCAGACGTAGTTTTGATATGACCTCCCTTGCTCCCGAATTGTTGAATTACCTCATGGAAAGCCGTAAGACGCTCTATATCGTAGCCTCGGGTCAAGAACAAGTGGAGTGTTCTGTGAGGATATTTCAAGAGCAGTATCCGGAGTTACACATTGCAGGGTTCAGAAATGGATATTTCTCTTCGGATGCTGAAATGAATAAGGAAGCTTCTCATATAGTCGAATTAAATCCGGATTTTCTGATAGTAGGTATGGGGGCCTTGATGCAGGAAAAGTTTCTGCTTAAGGTAAAAAAGATGGGTTACCAAGGCATCGGCTTTACGTGTGGTGGCTTTGTTCACCAAACGGCAATGAATAGGATGCACTATTATCCGGACTGGGTTGATAAGATGAATTTGCGTTTCGTTTATAGAATGTATAAGGAGAAACATACACGTACAAGATATCTGCAAGCTGCATTCTTGTTTCCGGTACGCTTTATCGGGGAAAGAATTTTCGGATGAAAGAGCAGACTTTGCTTATTGCCATGTAAATAATGGAGAATGGCAACAACAGGACGAAGATAGCAGTAGGAATAATTTTTCCGAGTATTTTTAATACATCTGTTTTCATGCTGCAAATATAAATTAAAATTCATAGAATAGTGAAATTAAGAACTCTAATATTTCTGGGGGGACTCTTTGGAGGAATGAATGTTATCAAAGGGCAGGCTTCTTATGGTACTACAGGACTACTTCATGCACCTACTGCCGTTATGCAGAAAGATAAAACCGTTATGCTGGGAGGAAATATGCTTGATGTAAATATACTTTCCCGATATTGGGTGAGAAGTGAATATCATCCCTATACCTATAACTATTATATAAATTGTACTTTGTTTCCTTGGCTGGAAGTAGCATATACTTGTACGTTGGTAAAGGGGATACATGGTTCTTCTTATTGGCCTCAGCAAACTTGGGGCAGGTTTACCAATCAGGACAGATCGTTTCATTTCCGGTTGAGGGCATGGAAAGAAGGCTGGTGGAAGGCTTGGACGCCTCAGGTAGTGATTGGTGCGAATGATCCGGGAAGCCATTCTTCAAATGGAGGTGGAGACATAGATTGGGGGGGCGGTGGTAGCGGAAACCACAATTACTTGACACGTTATTATCTGGCGGCAACGAAACATGTTGAATTTAGTGGAATAGGTACAGTGGGGGTTCATGTAGCTTGGGTTATCGGTAAAGCTATGAGTGATGTGCATTATAGCCGTCCTGCTGCAGGGGTAAACTTTCATTTTGGCATGAAGGGCGAAGGTTTCTGGCAGAAAGCTCTGAATGGATTTAATCTGATGGTGGAAGTGTGTCCCGGACATGCGGAAGATCTGCATACAGCAACTTATACTGTGAATGTGGGTGGAACTTATTCAATATGGAAAGACCATATCAATCTTATTGCTGAACTGAATGACGGTAAATATTTTAGCGGAGGTATATTCTTTAAATTACATCTCAAATAACTGACTTGATTTCTAGTGGATGAAGCATTATAAGAATAGCCGGAATCACTTGGAAAGAGTAGTTCCGGCTATTCTTATATAACGATATTTGTATGTCCTGTTTTTATTATCCTACAATGTATTTAGCATTCTTGCCGCTTATTTTACGAATGAATACCACAAGCAGCCACGATACGCCAAATGCCACGACTGCGGCAGCGGGAATTTGTAAAGGCACGGGAACACCGATATTGCGCATCAGGACTACACCCGGACCTGTGAAAAAATAATGTATCATATAGATGCCAAAACCACATACGGTCAAGTTTGCCAGCATACGCTGGATCAGTTCTGAGCGTACTTTTACTTTCTTGGCTATGAGGAAGAAAGGGATAGTCATCATAATCACATTCAAAGAATTATAGGTGAAGAACAGTTCTAACATTTCATCAGTGCATTGTGGTAATGCGGTCATGTGGCGGAAACCGAAGAATGTGACCATGTAACCTGCCAGAAACATGGGGATACAGACCGACAGTGTCTTACTCCATGACCAGTCGTGGTTGCGCAGATAGTGTCCCAATAGCAAGTACCCGTTGAATCCGGCAAAATAATAGAGCATATTGAATGAGTTCCACGCACAGCCTCCCCAAATGTATGGGGATACGAACTGATAATAATAAGGTAACAAACCAGTTATTCCCCATGCGACAAGAAACCATAGTTTGGCTTTCTCCGAGGCCTTTTCTACCCATGCGGAGAAAATAGGAAGGTATAGATATAATCCGATAAGCAGATAGATATACCACATATGTACGTCTAATAAAGAGAAATTGAGAGGCATTTTTGCTATATAACCCAATGATACGTTGAGTGACTGACGGGCGGCTTCTTCACCGCTATAAGGGAAAAAGTCAAGAATTATTTCGGGATTAAGTCCCAGCAATCCTGTAAACCAAGGAAATAAATTATAAATGACACTCCAGATAAGGAACGGCCAAAATACACGGCTGATTCTTTTTTTGTAGAAAGCGGATATTTCGCCACGTACGGGAAGCAGCAATGCTCCTGTAATCATGACAAACAGTGGGACACACGGACGGAGAAAGGCTCCGTAGGCGGCTCCCCAGAATTTGATTTCATCAATGTTGGCTGGCGGTTCGCCGGGGTAAAAGTTGAACGGGTCTGCACTATGGCAGCAAACTACGGTGAACATGGCTACCAAACGAACGACATCCAGCCATACCACATGTTTTCTTGTGGTGTTCATAGCAATAGGTTGATTCATAATTTAATTTTTGATTTGACGGGCACAAAGGTACGCTTTCTCTGAGGATTATTTCTTGCTTTGGAACAAAAAATAAAAAGAACTATCCGCAATCATACTACGAAATGAGAATCCTCCCACTGCAAGAATCACAATCATTTGTCTTTCGCAGGGGGAGGAATTCTATTTTGGGTTAGAGGGTTATTTTAGTCCTCTGTTCTTCAACAAGGGATCAATACCGGGTTCTTTGCCGCGGAAATTGACATACATGTCCATCGCATCGTCAATGCAGCCGGAAGTGAGGATATATTTGCGGAACTTACCGGCCACTTCCTGATTGAAAATATCGCCCGTTTCCTTGTATGCCTCGTATGCGTCACAATCCAGCACTTCCGCCCAAATATAACTATAGTAACCGGCAGTATATCCACCACCCATGGTATGGTTGAAATAAGTGGTGCGGTAGCGTGACGGAATTTGTTTCAGCAATCCGCGCTTACCTAATGTTTCTGTTTCGAACTGCATAACGTCCATATCATCGGGAATTTCTTTTAATACATGATAATCCATATCCAGCAGGGAAGCAGCTAAATATTCAGCCGTAGCGAAGCCTTGTCCGTATTTGCCACTCTTGTCCATTTTTTCAACCAGTCCGGCAGGAATAACTTCACCTGTCTGATAATGTTTGGCATATACATTCAATACCTCCGGTTCAAAAGCCCAATGCTCATCTATCTGTGACGGCAGTTCTACAAAATCACGCGGAACACTAGCCACACCATAATAATGTACATCTTTGAAAAGATTATGTAAAGCGTGTCCGAATTCGTGGAACAAGGTATTCGCTTCGTCTGCACTGAGCAAAGCGGGTTGTCCGGCTGCCGGTTTGGTAAAGTTGCATACCACGGTTACTACAGGAGCCACTTTCTTGCCGTCCTTGTAGGTCTGTGAACGATAGCTTCCGCACCATGCGCCACCTTTCTTGCTGGCACGCGGAAAGAAGTCCATATAGAGTACACCTAGATGAGAACCGTCTTTGTCCTTACATTCGAATGCCTGTGCATCGGGATGAGGGAGGGGAAGATTGTCCAGCTGGGTGAAAGTGATACCGTACAGTTTGTTGGCAACATAGAACACACCGTTACGTACGTTTTCCAGTTTCAGATAAGGACGTACCTGATTTTCATCCAAGTCGAATTTGGCTTTCTTGGCCCGGTCTGCATAATAACGCCAGTCCCAACCTTCGGCTGTAAAGTTTTTTCTGTCTTTCTTTATTTCGGCATTGATATCTGCTAGTTCTTCTTTGGCTTTGGACAGAGTAGGTGTCCAAATCTGGTCTAATAATTTATATACGGCATCCGGTGTTTTCGCCATACGTTCTTCCAGTGCAAAGGAAGCATAGTTTTCATATCCCATCAGCTTGGCTTTTTCCAGACGGGCTTTGAGCAGTTTGCGTACCACTTCCTTGTTGTCGTATTCATTTCCGTTATTTCCTCTGTTAATGTATCCTTTGAATATCTTTTCGCGCAGGTCTCGGTTATCGGCATATTGCAGGAAAGGCATGACGCTGGGATTATGCAGGGTGAAAATCCATTTGCCTTCCATGCCTGCTTCTTTAGCTGTTTCGGCAGCACTGGCAATCAGGTTTTGGGGTAATCCGGCTAAGTCTTCTTCTTTGTCCACGATCAATTGGAAAGCATTGGTTTCCTTCTGCATATTTTGGCCGAAGGTGAGCTGCAACATGGAAATCTCACTATTTAATTCACGCAATTTTTTTTGACTTTCGGCATCCAGGTTGGCACCTCCACGTACAAAATCTTTATAGGTTTCTTCCAACAACTTCTTTTGCTCTTTGTCCAAATTGCCGGGATTTTCATAGACAGCTTTGATACGTGCAAAAAGTTTTTCATTTAAGGCGATGTCATCGCTGTGTTTTGATTGTAGTGGAGAGAGTTCACGGCTCAGTGCATCCATTTCATCATTGGTATTGGCGCTTTTCAGTCCGTAGAATACGGTGCTGACTTTACGAAGTAACGTTCCGCTTTGATCCAGTGCTGCAATGGTATTCTGGAAAGTGGCGGGTTCGGGGTTGTTTACTATAGCGTCAATCTCTTTCTGTTGTTCTTCCATGCCCTGCAAAAAGGCGGGTTTGTAATGTTCCATCTTGATTTGGTCGAAAGGAGGAACCTGGAAGGGAGTTGTGTACTCCGAAAGGAATGGATTTCCGGTAGGGGCTGCCTGTTTCCCTTGCGAACCGCAACCGCTTAATATGGCAACCGCACAGGCTGCCAAAAGAATGTGTTTCATAATAATTTGTTTTATATAGGTGATAATGCAAAGATAGTAAAATAAGGCAAATTCCAATAAGTTTGAAGCGTAGAACTATTTGTTTGTTTTTATAGTTTGTCTAATTATCATACATCATTGTCTAATAATTAGACAAACTGTTTCTTTTTGTTCTTTTGCAATATGTTGTTAATCAGTTGTTTGTTTGCGTGGCACGGTTTTAGCATTTCTATTATAGAGAACGAATTATAGAAACTTTAGTTTCTTATACACTTTATGGGAAGTAACGTTGTGAAACGGGACTTCTCTCTTTCAAAATAATAATGATTAAAAACACGAAATATGAAACAGATTTATTATGTCATTCAGGCTTTGATACATGGACGAAGTTCTAATATAATAAAAGTCGTCTCGTTAGGCTTGGGCCTGACTATGAGTATTCTGCTTTTCTCAAGAGTTGTGTATGAGCAGAGTTTTGATACTTGTTTTAAGGATCATGATAAATTATACCAATTGTGGAATATATGGACAGTAAATGGGGAACCTCTTCCTCCTAGTGAATATATTATCGGTGCAGCTGCCGGAGGCATACTGGATGCAATGCCGGAAATTGTGGAATCGGCGGCAAGTGCGGGGATATGGCCGGTATCATCACCTGTTTACAACGGAAGTGTCCGTTTTGATGATTTTAAAGTTGCTGCTGATTCATTGTTTTTTCAGACAATGGGTATTGAGGTCTTGAGTGGTGATCCGGTACGCGAATTGCAGCAAAAAGATGTAATTTTCCTGAGTAAAGATTTGGCGGATAAAATGTTTGGCGGTGAGAACCCGATTGGTAAAATAATAAGTTTCAATAAGGAAATTGAGTTGACAGTCAAAGGAACGTATGCTGCTTTACCTGAGAATTGTACTATGCGACCGAAGGCCGTCATTTCCTTGCCTTCTATCTGGAGCCGCCGGATAGGAAATTATTCATGGAACGGTGGGGACAGCTGGAAAGAATATATCCGGTTGAAGCAGGATATTGATTTGGATGAATTGAACAAGCGTATTGATATGGTAGTACAGCAACATATTCCCAGAAGTGATAAGTTTGGAATCACTGTCATGGCAAAACCTGTTCGGGATACGTACCGTGGATATGATGAAGTGAAAAGAATGCGTAATATTATGCTTATTTTAGGTATATCTATTTTGTTTATCACGACATTGAATTATGTGTTGATTTCTATTTCTTCATTGAGCCGGCGTGCCAAAAGTATTGGTGTTCATAAATGCAGCGGAGCGGGGACGGGTACTGTTTTTGGTATGTTTATGTGGGAAACAGGTATTATTATTTTGCTTTCATTGTTTTTGATGGTTTTTTTAATGTTTAATTTCCGGGAGTTTGTGGAAGATACTACAGCTGCTAAACTGGAGTCCCTTTTTGCGGTGGAACGTATTTGGGTGCCTTTGGGAGTGACTGCTGTCTTATTCCTCATTGGTGGTGTGCTGCCGGGACGAATTTTTTCAAAGATACCGGTCACACAGGTTTTCCGGCGTTATACAGAGGGTAAAAAAGGATGGAAACGTCCGTTATTGTTTATCCAATTTGCAGGAGTGGCTTTTATATGTGGATTGATGTGTGTAGTGATGCTCCAGTATCATTATGTTATTAATAAAGATCCGGGTTATAATCCTGAGCGGGTAGTGATTGGCATTAATAATGCACCGGATGCTGAAGCTCGGCTTGCTGCCCGTCACTTTTATGAAGGGCTTCCATACGTGGAAGCATTGACCTCAGCAACTAGCTATCCGTCTAATGGATATAGCGGGCAGATGATACCGGATGAGAAAGGAACGAGCCTTTTTTCCAGTCGCTATGATTTTACTCAGGAGAATTATGTCGCTTTTATGGGAATGGTCATACAGCAAGGGCGTGTACCGCGTGAATCCGGTGAGGTGGCTGTCAATGAGGAATTTGTGCGGAGAATGCATTGGGGAAAAGATGTTTTAGGTAAGAGTATTCAGACAGAAGAAGGACGTGTCAAAATAGTAGGTGTGATTAAAGATTTTAATATTGACGGATTCTACTCAGAGCTGAAACCATTTGTTCTGCACCATCATCCCAGAGATTTGGCTGATCTTGTTTATCTCCGTCTGAAGGAACCCTTTGGTGAGAATCTTCAGAAACTGAACCGTGATGCTGCCGAAGCTTTTCCGAATCAAACAGTCGGTTTTGAAAGCTTGGAACAAAAAATGGCGGATAGTTATAATTCCGTTCGTGTATTTCGTAATGCGACTTTATTGGCGGCAATTGCCATCTTGTTTATTACTTTGATGGGACTGATAGGCTATATTAATGATGAATTACAGCGACGTTCGAAAGAAATTGCTATTCGTAAAGTGAATGGAGCTGAGTCATTTGCGATATTGGAAATGTTGGTGCAAGATGTTCTTTGGATTTCTTTTCCGGCTGTAGTCGCAGGTACATTAGGGGCATGGTATGTAGGTGGTTTATGGATGGAACAGTTTGCTGTGACTGTAGGTTCGCTTGTTCCTTATTATGTATGTGTAGCTATTGTGGTCTTGATATTGATTGTCAGTTGTGTCATTTCCAAAACATGGCGCATTGCCAATGAGAATCCAGTAAAGAGTATTAAATCAGAATAAGGATCAATAGAACAAACAATTAAAATTTATTATTATGATACAGATTGAAAATTTAAGTAAGGTATTTCGTACTTCAGAAGTAGAAACAATTGCGTTGAATCATGTAAACATAGAGGTGAAAGAAGGAGAGTTTGTAGCTATTATGGGACCATCAGGTTGTGGAAAATCCACGTTGTTGAACATTCTCGGATTATTGGATAATCCTTCGGAGGGTAGTTATAAACTGATAGGAAAAGAGGTGGCCAATCTAAAAGAGAAGGAACGTACCCGTTTGCGCAAGGGTGTGATAGGTTTCGTGTTCCAGAGTTTTAATCTGATAGACGAACTGAATGTTTTTGAAAATGTGGAGTTACCGTTGACTTATCTTGGAATCAAGGCCAGTGAGCGTAAGGAGCGTGTTCTGGAAATTTTAAAGCGAATGAACTTGAGTCATCGTGCCAAGCATTTTCCGCAACAGCTTTCCGGTGGTCAACAACAGCGTGTGGCTATTGCCCGTGCTGTGGTTACTAATCCTAAATTGATCCTCGCCGATGAGCCTACTGGTAATTTGGACTCAAAGAACGGTGCTGAAGTAATGAATCTATTGACCGAACTTAACAAGGAGGGGACTAGTATTGTTATGGTAACTCACTCTCAGCATGATGCCGGATTTGCTCATCGTGTCATTCATTTGTTTGATGGTAGCGTAGTGGCGAACATTAAAGAATAATTAATGAAAGGAGGGTTGTTATGAAACAAATCTATTATGCAATACAATCGATATTACACGGCCGTGGAAGCAACGTGACGAAAGTCATATCGCTTTCATTAGGTCTGACTATTGGTATTCTGCTTTTTTCACAAATAGCATTTGAACTCAATTATGAGAAATGTTACCCTGAGGCCGACCGATTGGTATTGGTACGTGGAGGGGGAGAGAATGTGAAGACTGGAGAGAAAGGAGAAGGATATGATGATAGCTTGTTTGCTCCGATGGCAGAAGCGTTCCGCAGTGATTTGTCACAATGGATTGAAAATGCTACAGTCATTTTCAATTTTGAGACATTAAATGTATTCAAGGATGGTCATAAGCTGAAAGATGTAAATTACGCTTATGTAGATACTTGCTATTTCCGTACTTTCGGCATCAAAGTATTGAAAGGAAATCCTGAGGAATTACAAAGGGCGGGGAGTATATTTGTTTCTGAAACTTTTGTTCGTGATGCTTTTGGTGGGCAGGACCCTGTGGGACAAAAATTGTCCTTGGATAAACAGCATGAACTGACAGTCCGTGGTGTTTATCAGGATACTCCGGAAAATACTGCCTATCATTTTGATTTTGTAGCTCCCATTTATGCCGGAGGTGGCTATATAGGGGGTGGAACATGGGGACGTAATGACATTTATTATACTATTCTCCGTTTGCGCGATGGGGTGGACAGAGAAGAAATCAATCGTCAGATATACAAGGCTATGCAAAAATATTATCCTGATTCTGCTGATGATGAATGGAGAAGCTTTTATGATGCACAGCCATTGCCCGAAATTCATCTGGATGACTCAAATACCCGTACTCGCCTTTACATTTATGGTTTTTTGGGCTTTGCTATATTTTTTGTGGCGATCATGAACTATGTATTAGTAGCTATTGCTACCATGAGCCGCAGAGCAAAAAGCATAGGTGTGCATAAGTGTAGTGGTGCCAGTGCAATCAACATTTTCAGTATGTTTCTTTTTGAGACAGGGATTGTGGTATTAATTTCCGTTATAGTGGCCCTCTTTATTATTTTCAATACCAAAGATCTGATAGAAGATTTACTTTCGGTGCAGTTATCTTCACTCTTTACATTGGAAACTCTATGGGTTCCGATGCTCATTGTTTTTGTACTGTTCATGGTAGCCGGAGTGTTACCGGGAAGATTGTTTTCACGCATTCCTGTCACTCAAGTTTTTCGTCGTTACACAGATGGGAAAAAAGGGTGGAAGCGTTCTCTTTTATTTGTACAATTTATGGGAGTATCTTTTGTAATGGGGATTTTGTTAGTATCTTTGATGCAGTATCATCATTTGATTAATAGTGATATGGGTATCCGTACTCCAGGATTGGTGGAGGCGGAGACATGGATGTCACCCGAAGAAGCTGAGAATATGGTTAGCGATCTTCGTCGTCAACCCATGGTGGAAAATGCCACCCGTTCTATGCATGGGGTTCTGGGAGAGTATTGGACTCGTGGGCTGATTGATAATAGTGGCAAGAGAATAGAAACCTTGATGTATAATCCTTGTGATAAAAATTATGCTGAAACCATGGGGATTACTATTATTGAAGGGAAAGATATGCAGAATGAGGGGGATGTATTGGTCAACGAAGAAGTAGTGCGGCTGATGAAATGGACAGATGGGGCAGTAGGCAAACGATTGAATGATTTTGATAAAGCTGGCACCATTGTTGGTGTATTCCGTAATGTGCGCAATACGTCTTTTCTCTATAAGCAGTTTCCCGTAGCTTTAGTTTATAGTCATAATACTAGCCACACTTTTGATGTACGTTTAAGGCAGCCATACGATGAGAGTTTGAAAAAACTGAACGAATACATGGAGCAGGTGCATTCCACTAAGGCATTGGAATTTATTCCGATAGATACCATGCTGAAGGAAATCTATCGTAATGTATACCGTTTTCGTAATTCTGTATGGATTACTTCTACTTTTATTTTGCTTATTGTTGTTATGGGGTTGATAGGCTATGTGAATGATGAAACACAACGTCGCAGTAAGGAAATAGCCATCCGTAAGGTGAATGGTGCCGAAGCTTCGACTATTCTCCGGTTGCTGTCCCGTGATATATTGTATGTTGCTGTTCCATCGGTTTTGATAGGAATTGTTGTATCATACTTTACAGGAAAAGCCTGGTTGGATCAATTTGCCGAAACGATAGACATGAATGCGTTGTATTTTGTCGGAACAGCATTGGTGATTATCGCTCTGATAGTGGTGTGTGTCGTTGTTAGAGCTTGGCGTATCGCTAATGAGAATCCAGTAAATAGCATTAAGAGTGAGTAGTATATTGGGAAAAAGGAGAGCGGGATGATATGTGTTGGGTGTCATCCCGCTTTTTTCTTTTTACCTGATTCCTGTGAAATTTACATTAATACCATCCAATGAGCCTTTTAAGAAGTTTCCGGCTAGCCATACATTTTCAAAATATGAAACGTCACTGGGACCGTAAACCATACGGATGCATGTCTGTGAACTGTTATCCCATCTCCATTCAAAATTGTACCTGTCTTCGGTTACATAGCCGTTCCGATGTTCTATTCGTATGATGTCTGTGCCTGTTCTATTTTCGTAAAAGTCTAGTCGTTGTGTGTAGTATTCACCGTCTTGTACCCAAGTTTCCTGCCAAGTTCGGCTACATAGTTCCCGAGTGGTTCTGTAATATATTTCGCTGTAATCATCATCATCGTACCAACTTCCTATAGATACTTCACAGGAGGTTAGGCTAACCATTATTATCAGTACAACTACCATTCCGAAGTATTTCAGTATTTTTGTTCTCATATCCGTTAATTTTAAAGTTTGCTTTTCTTATGTCACAAAGATAAGTGGAGAGAATGATACAATAAACGGAATATTCCTATTTGTAAAGGAGAATTTCCCTATTTGTAATAGGAAAATTCCTATAGTGAGGAGAGGGGAATAAGGGTCTGTCTTATTTCTTTTACTATTAAACTGTAGGTTACAAAAAGAGGCTGTCCATTGGTGAGACAGCCCCGATAATTTCCGAAAAATGATAACAGGATATTTCTATATATTTTTTGATTATCCTTGTTTGGGTATTATCTACGTTTTTTCAACGAAAAAAGTGGTGCTTCCTGTACTTGCTTCATTACTCTCAAGAGATTACCTCCCCAAATCTTTCTTAAATCTTCTTCCGTATATCCTTTTTCAATCATTTTTATGGTCAGATTAATTAAGTCATTATCTCCTTTACATCCTTGCAGACCACCACCGCCATCAAAGTCCGTACCTATTCCTACATGGTCTATGCCGGCTACTTTAATCATGTGGTCTAAATGTTCGACTGCATCACAAACGGATGCGGCTTTTGGGGTTTTATTGATATAGGTATCGAGGAGACATAACTGTGCCACTCCGCCATTTTTCGCTAGGGCACGGAGTTGTTCGTCTGTTAGATTACGGTCATGGTCGCATAAAGTCCTTGACGAGGAATGAGAGGCGATGATAGGTTGTGTACTATATTTTATAACATCCCAGAAAGTACCTTCACTGGCATGTGATATATCTATCATAATACCTAACCGGTTCATTTCCTTCACTACCTCACGACCAAACTGTGTCAGTCCTTGAGTAGCATCTTCCGTATGAGTGGACGAATGGCAAATATCGTTATCGTAAGAATGGCAGAGAGTTATATAATTGACTCCCATCTGTTTGTATTTTTTTATATTCTTGAGGTCCTTGCCGATGGCGTAACCATTCTCGATCCCTATAAAGAAAGCTTTCTTGCCTTCATTCTTTAAACGTACCAAATCCTTTTCCGTAAGGGCGATGCCACAAAAATCTTTGTATTTCGCTACTTCGTCATAAATGGATTGAATCAACAGGGTGGTGCTTTCTACGGCTTTTTGTGAAGATACGTCATCTCGTTTTCCCTGCCATATAAATGCGGCTAGAAACTGTGCATCCAATTTACCTTCCTCCATTTTTTGGATGCTGACCATGTTGTCTTTTCTCAAGCCTACGCTGTAACCGTTTTTAAACCAAAGAGGAGTATCTGTATGAGTGTCAATGGATAGAATACGGCTATGAATTTTTTTAGCTAGATGGAATGTATCAGCCTTGTTCACTAGGAATTTAAATAATTTATGCATGGTGGTATCTCCGGCTGCTGTAAATATTTCCGGATGAAATTGTACACCTATCATTTGTTGTATGGGATAAGCTTCTATAGCTTCCGCTATACTGTCGGGCGCCCAAGCCGTGATTTTGAATCCCGGTGCTAATTTCCGGATAGCCTGATGATGGAATGTATTGACTTGCAGCACTTCTTGTCCTGTAATTTCTGCCAACTTGCTTTCCTTTATGATGGATATCGGATGGGTGGGGGTAGTGCCGGATTCTTCTTGGCGATGCTTGACACTTGAGGAATGTTGTGTGGGCAGATCCTGATATAAAGTTCCACCGAAAGCTACATTCATTAATTGCAGTCCCCTGCAAATTCCTAATATGGGAATATTCCGGTCTGCGGCCATTTTTAGCACCATTAAGTCGAAGGTATCCCGGGCGGGGCTTACTTCTTCCAGTTTTTCATAAGGAAGGTCACCATAATATATCGGTTGGATATCTTCTCCACCTGTAAAGACAATTCCGTCCAGCTGGGATACAATTTGACGCAGTATCTCTACATTATCCGTTACAGGTATCATATAAGGAATTCCTCCAGAGAGAATGACTGACTGTACATATGCCGTGTTTACGGCTGTCCGTTTCGGACTTATATCTGTAGAAATTCCAATCAGGGGAGACCTTTTTATTCCGGGAATCAGTTCGGAATCCACTTTTTGATTCAATTGGACGAGTGCTTCGGGCAAAGGATTCTTTTGACTTTTTTGTGCTTGTACATGGCAACATCCCAAAGCTAATAGTAATACAAAGAGGCATTTGTTTTTCATATGAGTATAGATTTTGTCTTGTAGACAAATGTATAAACTATGTTTTTCTTAAAAAAATAAAATGCCATAAAAATAGAGTAGGAGGTACTTGTTCTAAGTATCTCCTACTTTTATATTCAGAAAATAATCAATTTATTTCATATCTTCCACAGCCGCCTGGGCAGCAGCAAGTCTGGCGATAGGTACGCGGAATGGAGAACAAGATACATAATTCAAACCAACTTTGTGACAGAATTTCACTGATGAAGGTTCACCACCATGTTCACCGCAGATACCGCATTTCAAATCAGGACGAACTGAACGACCTTTATCTACAGCCATTTCAATCAGCTGACCTACACCATTTTGGTCGAGTACTTGGAACGGGTCTACTTTCAGAATCTTCTTTTCCAGATATACCGGCAAGAATGAAGCGATATCGTCACGGGAATAACCGAAGGTCATCTGAGTCAAGTCATTGGTACCGAATGAGAAGTATTCTGCACGGCTGGCAATGCGGTTGGCTGTCAATGCAGCACGCGGAATTTCAATCATGGTACCTACCTTGAACGGAATTTCCATACCTTCTTTTTCAAATAATGCTGCTGCTGCATCACGGATTACCTTTTCCTGAGCTTCGAATTCATACAGGATACCGGTCAAGGGAACCATAATTTCGGGATGCGGATCATATCCTTCTTTCTTCAGTTCAATTGCAGCACCTAGAATCGCTTGAGTCTGCATCTCTGTGATTTCGGGATAGGTGTTACCCAAACGACAGCCGCGGTGGCCTAACATCGGATTGTGTTCACACAGACTTTCCACACGTTTTTTGATTTCCTGTACAGTTACGCCCATTGCTTTAGCCATTTCTTCCTGACCTTTTGCATCGTGGGGAACGAACTCATGCAAAGGAGGATCGAGCAGACGAACATTAACCGGACATCCATCCATAGCCTTAAAGATGCCTTTGAAGTCGGCTTTCTGATAAGGAAGCAATTTGGCTAGAGCTTTTCTGCGTCCTTCTACATCCGGTGATAGGATCATTTCACGCATAGCGACAATCTTTTCAGCATCAAAGAACATGTGTTCTGTACGGCAAAGACCGATACCTGAAGCACCAAAGGCGCGAGCTACTTCCGCATCATGCGGAGTATCAGCGTTGGTGCGGACATTCAGCTTGGTGTATTTGTTGCAAAGATCCATCAATGCGGCGAAATCGCCTGAAACTTCGGCTGCTTTGGTTTCCACTTTACCTTTATATACTTCACCGGTAGTACCGTTCAGAGAGATGAAATCACCTTCTTTTAATGTAATACCTTCAATTTCTACGGTACGTGTCTTATAATCCACATTGATAGCACCAGCACCGGATACGCAGCATTTACCCATACCACGGGCCACAACTGCAGCGTGAGAAGTCATGCCGCCACGTGCGGTCAGGATGCCTTCGGCGACAGCCATACCTGCCAAGTCTTCCGGAGAAGTCTCTATACGTACCATTACTACTTTCTTACCATCGGCGGCCCATTTAGCTGCATCATCGGCGAAGAACACAATCTGACCGGTAGCAGCACCCGGAGAAGCGGGCAAACCACGAGTCAAAACTTTTGCTTCTTTCAAAGCTTTCTTATCGAACACAGGGTGGAGAAGTTCGTCTAATTTATTAGGTTCGCAACGCTCCAACGCTGTTTTTTCATCAATCATTCCCTGACGCAACAAGTCCATGGCGATTTTTACCATAGCTGCTCCGGTACGTTTACCGTTGCGAGTCTGCAAAAACCATAATTTCCCTTCCTGTACAGTAAATTCCATATCCTGCATATCGCGATAGTGGTTTTCCAATTTGGTCTGCAGGGCATCCAGTTCTTTGTAGATTTCCGGCATGGCTTCTTCCATAGAGGGATATTTGGCTATGCGTTCTTCTTCAGAAATACCGGCACGTTCTGCCCAACGCTGAGAACCGATTTTTGTGATTTGTTGCGGGGTACGGATACCGGCTACAACATCTTCACCTTGTGCGTTGATCAAATATTCGCCATTAAACAAATCCTCACCGTTACCAGCGTCACGAGAGAAGCAAACACCGGTAGCTGAAGTGTCACCCATGTTACCGAATACCATGGCTTGTACACTTACAGCAGTACCCCATTCGGCAGGAATACCTTCCATCTTGCGGTAAAGAATGGCGCGTTCGTTCATCCAACTACGGAATACAGCACAGATGGCACCCCAAAGTTGCTCGTATGCACAGGTCGGAAAATCTTGTCCGGTTTGTTCTTTTACAGCGACTTTAAAGCGTTTAACCAGTTCTTTAAGGTCTTCCACTTTTAATTCGTTGTCTAGCTTCACACCTTTTTCTTCCTTTACTTTTTCGATGATTTCCTCGAAAGGGTCGATGTCTTCCTTATTTACCGGCTTCATACCCAATACTACGTCACCATACATTTGTACGAAACGACGGTAAGAATCCCATGCGAAACGAGGACGTCCGGTCTTGCGGCTCAAGCCTTCCACCACTTCGTCATTTAAACCTAAATTAAGGATTGTATCCATCATTCCAGGCATGGAAGCACGAGCACCTGAACGTACGGAAACCAATAACGGATTTTCTATATCACCGAATTTAGAGTTCATCAGACTTTCAATGTTGGCGATGGCTTTCTCAACATCCGCTTTCAGCAGTTCTACTACTTTATCTCTACCTAACTCATAATATTCGCTACAAACTTCTGTGGTGATTGTAAATCCCGGAGGTACGGGAACACCGATTAGATTCATTTCAGCCAGGTTAGCGCCTTTTCCACCAAGCAGATTTCTCATATCTGCTTTTCCTTCAGCTTGTCCATTACCAAAGGTGTAAACTCTTTTTTTATCCATAATAATGTATTTAAAGTTAACTCGCTCAAAAAATGTAATCGCAAAACTATACATATTTTATTTATCTCCAAACTATTTACTGAAAAAAATTAGCAGAAATTGTAATTTCTACTTTACAATTTTAATATCTTTCGATTTATGGGGGTATATTCGGGGAAAATGCTTAAATTTGTCCCCAAATTAACTTATTCGGAAAAGTGGCTAGAAAGAAGAAAGAACTTCCATTATTAGAGAAGGTAACGATAACAGATGTAGCTGCCGAAGGAAAAGCTTTGGCGAAAGTGAATGACTTGGTAGTGTTTGTGCCTTATGTAGTACCCGGTGATGTGGTAGACTTGCAGGTAAAACGTAAGAAAAATCATTATGCAGAAGCTGTGGCAGTGAAATTCCATGAGTATTCTCCTGTGCGTGCAGTACCCTTCTGTCAGCATTATGGTGTATGTGGTGGTTGTAAGTGGCAGTGTCTGCCATACACAGAACAAATAAAGTATAAGCAAAAGCAGGTGACGGATAACCTGACCCGTATCGGCAAGATTGAATTGCCGGAAATTTCACCTATCATGGGGTCGGAAAAAACGGAATTTTATCGCAACAAATTGGAATTTACGTTTTCTAACAAACGTTGGCTGACAGAGGAAGAGGTAAAGGAAGATGTGAAGTACGATCAGATGAATGCCGTAGGTTTCCACATTCCCGGTGCATTTGACAAGGTGCTGGCTATAGACAAGTGCTGGTTACAGGATGATATCAGCAACCAGATACGCAATGCGATTCGTGACTATGCATACGAACACAATTATTCTTTCTTTAATCTGCGTTCTCAAGAAGGAATGCTTCGCAACTTGATGATTCGTACCTCAAGTACGGGTGAGCTTATGGTGTTGCTGCAATGCAAGATTGTAGAAGAGGGTGAATTGGATTTAATGAAGCGGTTACTGACTTTTGTTGCAGAACGTTTTCCGCAAATCACTTCCTTGTTATATGTAGTCAATAATAAGTGTAATGATACCATTAACGATCTGGATGTGATGGTGTTTAAAGGGAATGACCATATTTTTGAGGAAATGGAAGGCTTGCGATTCAAGATAGGAGCGAAATCATTTTATCAAACTAATTCCGGACAGGCGTATAATCTTTATAAGGTGGCCCGTAATTTTGCCAGATTGACTGGTAATGAGTTGGTGTATGATCTTTATACGGGGACTGGAACCATAGCCAACTTCGTTTCACGTCAGGCAAAGAAAGTGATTGGTATCGAATATGTGCCTGAAGCGATAGAAGATGCCAAAGTGAATTCGGCAATCAATGGCATTGACAATACCTTATTTTATGCCGGTGACATGAAGGATATCCTGACTCAAGAGTTCATCAGTCAACATGGTCGTCCTGATGTTATCATCACTGATCCTCCCCGTGCCGGAATGCACGATGATGTGATTAATACAATCCTTTTTGCTGAGCCTCAGCGGATTGTGTATGTTAGCTGTAATCCAGCCACTCAGGCACGTGATTTGTCTTTGTTAGATGCCAAATACAAGGTGATGGCCGTGCAACCCGTAGATATGTTCCCCCATACACATCATGTGGAAAATGTAGTGTTGCTGGAAAAAAGAGGATAATCCGAATGGCTCAATTATAAATTGTTTAAACAGTAAATAGAATTATGTCAAGAGGTAAAAAAAATGATTCCGGCAGACCAAAGGCGAAAAGCGTTGCCCGATATACTATATATAATGTGACGGAGTCCGCTGAGCTGATGGATTTCCTGATGCGGAAAATGGCGGGAATCAGTCGTAGCAAGGTAAAGGCGTTGCTTGCCAACCGTGTGATTTTGGTAGATAATGTGATTACTACTCAATATAACTTCGCGTTGAAACCAGGTATGAAAGTGCAGATGTCTAAGGCGAAGAATAACCGTGAGTTTAAACATCCAATGCTGAAACTGGTATACGAGGATGCTTATATCTTGGTGGTGGAAAAGAAGGAAGGGTTGCTTTCTGTCAGCACAGAACGTCAGAAGGAACGTACTGCACAACATATTTTGAATGAGTATGTAAAGCGCTCACATCGTTTCAACCGCGTATTTGTAGTACATCGTCTGGACCGTGAAACTTCGGGATTGATGATGTATGCCAAGGATGAAAAAACCCAGAATACTTTACGTGATAATTGGCATGATATTGTGACGGACCGTCGTTATGTGTCCATCGTTTCTGGTGATATGGAGAAGGATTACGGTACAGTAGAGTCTTGGTTGACCGACCGGAAATTGTATGTTAGTTCCAGTCCTGTGGATGATGGGGAAGGTAAGTTTGCGGTTACTCATTATAAAACAATAAAGCGAGCCAATGGATATTCTTTGGTGGAGTTGGATTTGGAAACAGGACGTAAGAATCAGATTCGTGTGCATATGTCGGATTTAGGTCATCCTGTTATTGGTGACCGGCGTTATGGCAGTGAGTGTGATCCTTTAGGACGATTGGCGTTACATGCCTTCAAGTTATGCTTCTATCATCCGGTAACCAGAGAGTTGATGGAGTTTGAAACTCCTTATCCTACGGCATTTAAAGGATTAATGCAGAAAAAATAGGAAGCTTCGTCTGTTAAAATTAAATAAAAGACGTCTTCGCTTTTATTTTGAGCAGAGATTGAGAATAAAAGTAAGACAATATCCATCCGTCTACATTTTGGTAGGTGGATGGATATTGTTATTTTGGATATAATAAGATACTATCATACTGGGATAAAAAAATGATACCGACTTATCACAAGCCGGTATCACGAAAAAATAATCACTTTATTATTTTGTAATCATCCAGCTTTGTGCGCTCACAAAGCACGGGGAATAAAAAGTTATTTATATACTAACACTGTAAACAACTACTTTCACAAGCTATTGTTTACTTACCTAATAAAAGGTAGCTTAACAAATATCACTTAATGTTCATTTTTTTTGTTTGACCTTACAAAGGTAACACAAAAATTGAGAATTATACTATATAGTTCTAATAACGGATAATATTGCGGTAATTTAGGCGCTATTTAAGCCATTTATCTAACCAGTTAAAGAATGTGCGTTGCCATAACACTCCATTTTGCGGTTTCAAGACCCAATGATTCTCATCCGGATATAATAAAAGTTCGGCCGGAACACCGCGCAACACAGCCGCATTGAATGCCGACATACCTTGTGAAGCGAGAATTCTATAATCTTTTTCACCATGAATGCAGAGAATAGGAGTGTCCCATTTGTCAACGAAGCGATGGGGAGAGTTGGCAAAGGTACGTTGGGCTGTTGCATTGTTTTTGTCCCAATATGCACCACCCATATCCCAGTTGGCGAACCACATTTCTTCTGTCTCCAGATATTGCTGTTCCATATTGAATATACCATCGTGTGCAATAAATGCTTTAAAACGTTTGTTATGGTGTCCCGCCAGCCAATAGACGGAGAATCCGCCGAAGCTGGCACCTACGCATCCTAAACGGTCGGTATCTACATATGGTTCTTTCGAAATATCATCTATGGCGGATAAATAGTCTTTCATACATTGACCTCCGTAGTCACCGCTAATTTGTTCCAACCATTCCATGCCGAATCCGGGCAGACCGCGACGATTCGGAGCGATGATAATATAATCGTTGGCTGCCATAATCTGGAAGTTCCAGCGGTAGCTCCAGAATTGGCTAACGGGACTTTGTGGTCCACCTTCACAGAATAACAAAGTAGGATACTTCTTGTTTGCGTCAAAATTAGTGGGATAGATCACCCATGAGAGCATTTGCTTGCCGTCAGTAGTCTTGGTCCATCTTTCCTCTACTTTGCCCAATTTCAGTTGTTTAAAGATGTGGTCATTCTCGTGTGAGAGTTGTGCCACTTGTCCGTCGGCAGGAGTGAGAGTGTAGATTTCATCAGCAGCACTGATAGAATGACGTTTGGTAATTATTTTGTCGCCTGCCATGGCTACTGATCCGTAGTCATACATGCCGTCAGTCAGTTTTTTTATATCACCATTCAGATTGGTACTGTATACCATGCTGGTTCCATGCCATACACCGATAAAATACAGACTTTGTGAATCATTGTTCCAGCAGTAGTCATCTACGCCCGATTCGAAACTTTCGGTGACAAATGTCTTTTGGCCGTTATTCAAATTGTAGACGCACAGGCGGTTTCGGTCGCTTTCGTAACCATCGCGCTCCATGCTTTGCCATGCAATGTATTTGCCATCGGGACTGAATTTCGGATTAGTGTCATATCCTCTCATCTCATCTGTTCCATTCGAATCTTGTCCATTCAGTTTGCACAGGTTCAGTGTTGTGCCTTTTTCTATATTATATAGGTATATATCTGAGTCGGTAGATACTGCGTATGCCAATCCTTGCTTCTTTCGGCTGGTGTAAGCTATTTGTTTAGAGTCGTTGCTCCAAGCCAGTTGCTCGATACCTCCGAAAGGTTTCATTGGAGCTTCAAACGGTTCACCTTCCATGATATCGGTGGCTGCTCCCATCATGTTACCATTAAAATCAGCGATAAAAGGATGCGGAATACTTTCTACCCATTCGTCCCAATGTTTATACATCAGGTCGTTTACAATGATACCACTGGCTTTGGGTAGGTCAGGGTAGAGGTCTACGGTGCGTTGGCCGTATTTTATTTGTGAGATGAAAAGAATCTTTTTGCCGTCCGGTGAAAAAGAGAATCCTTCTATGTCTCCTTTGAAATCGGAAATAATACGGCGTTCCGTACCGTCAGGATTCATCTCCCAAATCTGGCTGCCACCACTTTCATTGCATAAGAATGCGATTTTTGTTCCGCCTTTTATCCATTGAGGTTCGCTTTCATTCCAGGCTGTTTGAGTAAGCAGGGTGTTGTTCTTTCCATCGGTATTCATTACGTAAATTACATGATGGCTTTTGTTCTCGGAAACACTATAATAGGCTACAGTGTAGGCTATCTTTTTGCCGTCGGGGGAAATACTCAGACTGCCTATACGTCCCATTGCCCACAGGGCTTCGGGGGTGAGACGGCCATCTTTGATGGTGATTTCTTGCTTACCTATAATGGGTTCGTAGCCCTGTCCTTCCTGCTTTACTTCGGTACAGGAAGAAGCTAGCATAAGTGCTGCTGCCATGATGGTTGCGCTTGATTTATTCATATCTAAAAATTGTTTTTGATGATTAATTGACTGCAAAAATACGTATAAAAGCCGGTGATGTGAAATGTTCCTGCATATTTGTTTTGTTTCTTTGTGTGCTTGTGGATGGTATCTTTGCTGAGAGGAATAAATATAGAAGTAGCTATCGTATTATTACAGAACAGCGAAGACCGCTATTCTGTAATAATACGGCGGCCTTCGCTGTCTTTTTAAGGGAGTGTAAACTCGTTATTTTTTTCCTTTATTCATTCTTTCTTGTTGCAGACGCTCCTGCTCCTTTTGCAAAGCCTCCAGTTTGGCCATTAGTCCGCCACCACCTGGTTTGCCGCCATTCTTTTGGCTTTTCTTTTCTTTCCGTGCTTCCAGCATGGCAAGGAGTTTCTTTTCATCAGTTGTTTTGCGCAGAATCACCATAGTGAGGATACCAATCAGTCCGGAAATGAAGTAATAATAATTCAAACCGGAAGAATAACCGTTGAAGATGAAAATAAACATGACTGGCATGATATACATCATTAGTTTCATACCCGGCATTTGCTGTTGTCCCATATCCTGCTGTTTCATGGTGTACATGGTATTCAGAATATTAGTGATACTGAACAGCAAACAGAAGAGGCTTAAATGATTGCCCAGCAAAGGAATGTTGGTTCCCCAGTTGATAATATCATCATAAGTGGATAAGTCCGGGGCCCATAAGAAACTTTGTTGACGCAACTCAATAGCGTTAGGCACGAAGAAGAATAAAGCCATGAATACCGGCATTTGTATCAGCATAGGCAAGCAACCTCCCATGGGGCTTACTCCGTATTTGCTGTAAAGTGCCATCGTTTCCTGTTGCTTTTTTAAAGCATCCTCTTTCTTGGGATATTTTGCATTAATCTCGTTGATATACGGTTTCAGGACGCGCATCTTGGCAGAAGACATATATGATTTGTAGGTAGCCGGATAAACTAACACTTTGACGATAATTGTCATCAGCAGCAATACGACACCCATGCTCAGTCCCCAACCCGAGAGCCAATCAAACAAATTAATAGTGAACCAGCGGTTTACCCAGCGGATAATGGGCCATCCCAAATAAACCAGATCTTCTAGTTCCAAGTCTTTTTGGGAAAGGCTTAGATCATTGCTGTTCAGCAAAGTCTTGAAATGGTTCGGACCGAAGTAGAACTGCATATTGGTAGACTGCTTTCCGGTAGGATCAAAGAAAGTTGTCATGTCTGCGGTATAGTTCTTCATATATCCGCTTCCTTCCTGTTGGGGGGTAGAGGTTAGGGAGGCTTTGTCAAAATCTTGATCGGCAATAAGTACGCTTGAGAAGAACTGATTTTTGAAAGCAATCCAGTCCAAACGATCAGTTACATCTTCTTTTGCTTCTTTCATTTCGTTCAGATAATCTGAACTTTTTTCTACTGGCTTGTAGGTGAGCGAGGTATAGCGCTGCTCGAAGCTGAAACCTTTTTCAAGTTGACGTGCCCGTTGACGCCAGTTTATATTGACAGTGTTCAGGGCAGGAGGGAAGAAATTCTGCATGCCATTTGCGCGAATTGTGAAATTCACCATGTAAGCATCCGGCAAAAGTTTGTAATCGAAATCTATATAGCCTCCATTGTTTGCTGCCAGACGCATGGTTACAGTGCTGTCTGTTACGTTGGTAGGCTGGAAATACATATCCTCGGTCAAAATGTTTTCATTCTTTCCTTCGAAAGCGAAATTCATGCCCGAATCTTTTTCATCAAACAGCATCAAAGGCTTGCCGTCCTGTCCATTATAGTCTTTTAATATGGCTGCACATACCCGTCCACCTTTATTGGTGAAAGTCAGTTTTACTACATTATTTTCCAGTGTCGTTAGCTGTTCCGCACCTTGGCTTGCGCCATAGAACATAGAGGTAGAGTCTAAATGCAATGTTGCATTCTGGCTCTGTGTCGTGGCAGCCTGTGCCTGTCGTTCGGCCTCTTTTTGGGCTATCGCCTGAATGGAATCCTGATAATGTTTGGCACGTGCCATTTCTTCCTGGCTAGGACGGTTGTAGATGCTGAAGCCTATCACAACTGCACCAATCAGGGCGAATCCCACTAAAGTGTTTTTGTCCATTTTTACTTGTTTACCTTATTATATTATAATTCTCGTTTCTTATTTGTCTATTGCCGCTTTGATAAATGACAGGAACAAAGGATGTGGTTTCAATACTGTACTGCTGTACTCGGGATGGAACTGGACTCCGATGAACCATTTTAATGTTGGAATTTCAATTATTTCCACTAAATCGGATTCTGGATTGGTACCCACACATTTCATACCCGCCTTTTCGTACTCCTGCTTATAGTCATTGTTGAATTCGTAGCGGTGACGGTGGCGTTCCTGTATATGTTCGCTTTTATAGGCTTCGAAAGTCTTTGAGTGTTGGTCAAGGATACATTCATAGGCCCCTAGGCGCATAGTGCCGCCCATGTTGGTAATAGCTTTCTGTTCTTCCATAATGTCTATCACGTTGTGTGGCGTTTTTTCATCCATTTCACGGCTATTGGCATCTGTATAACCTAGCACGTTACGGGCAAACTCAATAGCCATGCACTGCATACCTAGACAGATACCAAAAGTGGGTACATTGTGTGTACGTGCATATTTAATAGCGACGAACTTACCTTCTATGCCACGTTGTCCGAATCCTGGACAGATGATGATACCATCCATTTCCTTAATTTGCTCTTCTACATTGGCATCTGTCAGTTTCTCGCTATTGATGAAGTGGATATCCGCTTTACGGTCATTGTAAGTGGCTGCTTGTGACAAAGCTTCAAGGATAGATTTATATGCGTCTTGTAAATCGTATTTACCAACTAATCCAATTTTTACTTTTTTAGTTGCTTTGTGACGACGATCTAGAAAATCTCTCCATGGGCCGAGGGTTGGAGTTTCACCCACGGGCAATCCCATTTTTTGAAGGATGGTTACATCCAGTCCTTGTTCCTGCATACGCAAAGGTACTTCATAAATAGTGGGCATATCGATGGACTGCACCACAGCATTTTCATCTACGTTACAGAATAGAGCAACTTTCTTTTTCAAATTAGTGCTCAATTCGTGCTCGGTACGCAATACCAATATGTCTGGCTGAATACCTACGGATTGCAATTCTTTTACAGAGTGTTGGGTAGGTTTGGTCTTCAATTCGCCTGCTGCCGCCAGATAAGGAACATAAGTAAGGTGTACGCACAACGCATTACGTCCCATTTCCCATTTCAATTGGCGGATACTTTCCAAATAAGGAAGTGATTCAATATCACCTACAGTACCACCAATTTCGGTAATGACAAAATCAAATTTATATTTGCTTCCCAATAATTTTACATTGCGTTTGATCTCGTCGGTAATATGGGGGATAACCTGAATAGTTTTTCCCAAATAGTCACCGCGGCGTTCTTTGTCAATAACACTTTTGTAAATACGTCCTGTTGTAATGTTATTGGCTTTAGTTGTCTGGATGCCCAAAAAACGTTCGTAATGTCCCAAATCGAGGTCGGCTTCGTGTCCGTCTACCGTTACATAACATTCACCATGTTCATAAGGATTCAAAGTTCCCGGATCGATATTGATGTACGGATCGAACTTTTGAATTGTCACATTGTAGCCTCTGGCTTGCAGTAATTTACCTATTGATGATGAAATAATACCTTTACCTAATGAGGAGGCAACACCACCAGTTACGAAGATATACTTAGTTTCTCCCACTACTTAATATTTTTAAATGTTATTTTCTTAATTATCAATATCGCAATATTTATCAAAGTTGCAAAATTACAAAATCTTTTTCAATATCGTCGGATATGCTTTAAAAAATCATTTGATGAAATTGAATTTATCATTCGTTATTATATAAAGGAAACAGTTTTTTGGGAAAAGGAAAATTAAGTGTATTTTTGCACAAAACTAAAAATAGTATGAGAAAAAGTATATGTTTGACTATAGTGCTTGCTGTATTCTGTATGGGAGAGGCATCGGCACAGAAAGTAACCAAGACGAAAGAAGATCCGGCTGTGAAAGCCTTTTCTGATTCATTATCAGCTTTGAGCGCATCTTATTTTGCTTATTTCAGACTGTGGGATGATTTGAATATCCCGGCTCCCCGGTGGGTACGTCCTAATCCGGCTTTTTATAAGTTGTTTGTTCCGCCCACTTATTATGAAGCTCCTATAAAAGAAATTTTTGAAATAAAATGGAGTCCGGATACGAAAATAATGACGGCTGTTGATTCGCTGTATATGGGGAAACGCGACTCTGTATCTGCTGCTATATATCAGCTGCCCGATTTGGAAACCTTGGCCGCTGCAGACCGTTGGTCGAATAATATATTAAGGAATTATTATTTGCAATATCCGGGCAGACTGGTGAATAACGAACTTTATTTGGCCGACCTGAAACCACTGGAAAATAATCAGATAGTAAAAAGACCAAGGAAAGAGAAAATCAAAAGTTTCCTTCAACCGGAAACACCGGTGGAAAGCTTGACTACGGATAATGAATTGTTGGTGGTACGTCCTAACTTTTGGACGCATAAGGGGAATGGATATGTTCAGTTCACACAACATTATATTTCAGATAACTGGTATAAAGGTGGTGAAAGTACTAATGCGCTATTGTCTGGCTTGGTGCTGGAAGCTAATTTTGATGACCGCCAGAGTATAGAGTTTGAAAATAAGCTGGAAATAAAATTGGGTTTTGTTACAGCACCGTCAGATACAGTGCATAAATATAAGACGAATGCCGACTTGTTTCGTTTAAACAGTAAACTGGGTGTGAAAGCGTTCAAAAACTGGTATTATACTTTGGCGGGCGAGTTCAAGACCCAGTTTTTTGGGAATTATAAGACGAATACGAATGATATGATTTCTAATTTTCTGTCTCCCGCTCAATTGGATATAACCCTCGGTATGGACTTTAAGCAGAATAAGAAGAATTATTCATTGTCTTTGTTAGGATCTCCACTGGCGTATACTTTTATGTATATCAGTAATGATAAGATAACTGATCCGGGTGCTTTTAATGTGGATCCGGGGCATAAAACAGCAAATCTTTTCGGTTCGAAATTTACAGGTAATCTGACTTGGAAAATTATTCCCAGTATTGTGTGGGAATCTAAATTGGAGTACTTTACAACTTATGACACCGTAATTGCCAGTTGGGAAAATACATTCAATTTTGTATTGAACCGCTATTTGTCTACTAAGTTGTTTGTTCATGCGCGTTATGATGACGGTGTGACATTGACTGAGGATAACAAGAGTTATTTCCAGTTGCAGGAATTGCTTAGTTTTGGTTTGAATTATACTTGGTAAAGAGGAGAGTGTAAGTGATATTGATAGAAAATCAATAAAAACACGGATGCTGCAGAATACCAAATCCTGCGGCATCCGTGTTTTTATCTGAGAATGGTTTTCTATTTTATTTATGTTCATCCAGCAACGTTTGCACAATTCTTTCTGCAGTGTGTCCATCCCAGCGTTCCGGTAAAAGCCCCTTTTGCCATTCTCCTTTATTCAGCATGTCAAGGGCGTTTGCTAAGATTTCAGGGTCTTCCCCCACTAGCCGGTTTGTGCCGATTGTCACTGTTTCGGGATGTTCTGCATACGTACTTAATGTCATACAGGGGATTCCTAAAAAAGTAGCTTCTTCCGCTACGTTACCCGAATCTGTAATGAGACCCTGGGCATGGCTCACTAAATAACCGAATGACAAATAAGGTTGCGGTGGTAATATATATAACCTTTCAGAAGTAATATCTAAAACAGACAGCTTGTTTTTTACATACGTGTGGAGCGGTGCCACGATCGGCTTGTCTGTTTTTTCCAGTATAGTGCGGAAGATAGCTTTCAGTGCAGTATCATTGTTTAGCAATGAATGCTTGTTCAAGGTTAGCAAGAGGTATTCTTTTTCTTTCAGTCCCATAATAGAGAATGCTACCGGGCGCTGTAAGCGAGTACGGTTATAACGCAGCGTATCAATCAGAATGTTTCCTACAAAATGTACATGTGCTTGTTCGGTTCCTGTTTGATTCAGATTGCGGTTGGCTACCATTCCGGCCGTGAATAGATAATCAGACAAGCCATCTGTTATCATACTGTTTACTTCTTTTGGCATATCCATATCGAAAGAACGGGTTCCGGCCACTAGATGAGCAACTTTTATCCCCTTCTTTTTAGCCACGATAGAACACGCCATAGTAGGAGTTAGGTCATCCACTACAAGTACTACCTGTGCAGGATGTTGTTCCAGTTCGCGGGCGAAAGCTACCAATATACCTGCCATTCGCTGGAAAAAATCTGTATTATCCACATGCAGATACACATCGGGACGCGGCATATCTAGGTCTGTAAACAAAGAAGGTTCCAAACTTTTATCTTCGTCCGAACCTGTGTAGACCAGGCGGGCAGTGATATTTTTTCCTGCTGCCTTTGCAGCTTTGATAGCACGCATTAATGGGGCTATTTTCATGAAATTGGGACGTGCACCGGCGATAATTGTTACTTTCATCTTATTTTAAGCTATTTTCTGAACACAAAAATACATTTTCTTATCGAATTTATTCGTTACTTTGCAGACAAATAACAACCATTATGCTAACATTTGTTCAAGTTTTAGATTTTATAGGTACGTTTGCCTTTGCCATCAGCGGTATCAGATTGGCGTCTGCCAAACAGTTTGACTGGTTTGGTGCGTATGTAGTGGGTTTGGCGACGGCTATCGGAGGAGGTACTATCCGTGATGTGCTTCTAGATGTGACTCCGGGTTGGATGACTGACCCTATATATTTAATATGTACAGGACTTGCATTGTTTTGGGTAATTGCTTTCGGCAAGTATTTGATTCATATGCATAACACTTTCTTCCTGTTCGACAGCATCGGCCTGGCACTATTTACAGTAGTGGGGGTAGGTAAAAGTATTGCTCTCGGATATCCTTTTTGGGTAGCTATAATCATGGGTAGTATCACTGGGGCCGCAGGTGGTGTGCTCCGCGATGTTTTTATTAATGAAATTCCGCTTATTTTTCGTAAAGAAATTTATGCAATGGCCTGTGTGGTGGGGGGATTAGCCTATTGGATATGTGATCTGTTTGGTCTGGAAGCCTTTATTTGCCAGATAATAGGAGGTAGTACTGTGTTTTTGGCGCGTATTTTAGCTGTTAAATATAGCATCTGTTTACCAATTTTAAAGGGGGAACAACGCTAAACAGCACCTGAAAACTATTAAAATAGGGGGTAAAAACCGTCATTTATCAGTTTTTACCCCCTATTTTAATAGTTTTTTCTTTGACACCTATTTAAAATGCGCTATCCTTGCATTACCGAGAGCATGGAAAAAGAATATGAACCTAAACTGAAAGATTTATGAATAGCGTTAGTTTTAAAAAGAACCTGCTGGGTGTGCAAGAAGAATTACTTCGGTTTGCATACAAACTCACAGCCGACCGTGAGGAGGCTAATGACCTGCTACAAGAAACTTCATTGAAAGCGCTGGATAATGAAGACAAGTATATCCCCGATACAAACTTTAAGGGATGGATGTATACCATTATGCGTAACATCTTTATAAACAATTATAGGAAAATAGTGCGTGACCAGACATTTGTGGACCATACAGACAATCTCTACCATTTAAGTATGCCTCAGGATTCCGGCTTTGATAGTACCGAGGGAGCTTATGACATGAAAGAAATACATCGTATAGTCGGCTTGCTTCCCAAAGAATACCGTATTCCATTCGCTATGCATGTGTCGGGATTCAAATATCGTGAGATTGCCGAAAAGTTGGGATTGCCGTTGGGTACTGTAAAAAGCAGAATCTTTTTTACCAGACAACGCTTGCAAGGGCAACTCCGTGATTTTGTATAATCCAAAGGGAAAAATTATCAAAAAGGTAGAGTGAAATTCTTTTGCTCTGCCTTTTTGTTTTTATTGGTTTACAATATGATATTAAACATGTTTTTGGAAGCTAAAAAATAGATTCGAATATTAACTTTATTTTTATTCATTTGTTATATTTGCAAAAGGACAAGACACCTTTAAATCAAGTAATAATTATGAAAAAAGAAATCAAATTCAGTTTGGTCTACCGCGATATGTGGCAGTCATCAGGGAAGTACCAGCCCAGAGCTGATCAGTTAGCCAAAATTGCTCCTCTAATCGTTGAAATGGGGTGTTTTGCCCGAGTGGAAACTAATGGAGGTGCTTTTGAACAAGTGAACTTACTGTATGGTGAGAATCCTAACAAGGCAGTGCGTACATTTACCAAACCTTTACGTGAGGCGGGTATTCAGACGCATATGTTGGACCGCGGTTTAAATGCATTGCGAATGTATCCTGTTCCAGCTGATGTACGTCGGTTAATGTATAAGGTAAAACATGCGCAAGGCGTGGATATTACTCGTATATTTTGTGGCTTGAATGAAGTTCGTAATATTATTCCTTCCATAAAATATGCTAAAGAAGCGGGGATGATTCCTCAAGCCACTCTTTGCATCACTTATTCTCCTGTACATACGGTGGATTATTATTCTTATATTGCTGACCAGTTAATAGAAGCGGGGGCACCCGAAATCTGTTTGAAAGATATGGCAGGTATCGGCCGTCCTGAAATGTTAGGGCAGTTGGTGAGAAACATCAAAGATAAACATCCTGAAGTCATTGTACAATATCATGGACATTCCGGTCCCGGGTTATCTATGGCATCTATTTTGGAAGTTTGTGAGAATGGTGCGGATATCATTGATGTCGCTATGGAGCCCTTATCATGGGGAAAAGTGCATCCTGACGTAATTTCTGTACAGGCTATGTTGAAAAATGCAGGTTTTCAGGTACCTGAAATCAATATGAAGGCTTATATGAAAGCACGTAGCATGACGCAGGAGTTTATTGATGATTTTTTGGGGTATTTTATTGATTCTACCAATAAGCACATGTCTTCCTTGCTGTTAGGTTGTGGACTTCCCGGTGGTATGATGGGATCTATGATGGCCGATTTGAAAGGTGTACATTCAGGTATAAATCTACTTTTGAAAGGACAGGGAAAGGAACCTATGAGTTTGGATGATTTGGTAGTGATGCTGTTTGAAGAAGTGGAATATGTATGGCCGAAATTGGGATATCCTCCTTTAGTAACACCGTTCAGCCAATATGTGAAGAATGTGGCTTTGATGAATGTCATGCAATTGGTGAAAGGAGAGGAGAGATGGACGATGATTGATAACCATACATGGGATATGATTCTGGGAAAAAGTGGAAAGTTGCCGGGTGCGTTGGCTCCTGAAATAATTGAACTGGCGAAAAGTAAAGGTTACGAGTTTACTGACGAGGATCCTCAGATGAACTATCCTGATGAGCTGGACAAGTACCGTAAGGAGATGGATGATAATGGCTGGGAATATGGTGAAGATGAGGAAGAGTTGTTTGAACTGGCTATGCATGACCGGCAATACCGTGATTATAAATCGGGTGTAGCCAAGAAACGTTTTATGGATGATTTACAACGTGCTCAGGATGCGGCTATGGTAAAAAGTGGCTTTGATGAGGAAACAATTCGAAAATATAAGCGTACTAAGGCTGATCCTATTATTGCGCCGGATAAGGGACAGATTTTATGGGAAGTTTCCGTGGAAGGTCCTTCTATAGCACCGTTTGTCGGACGGAAATACCAGCATGATGAAGTGTTTTGTTATATTTCCACTCCGTGGGGAGAGTATGAAAAGATCTTTACTAATTTTACGGGACGCATTGTAGAAGTTTGCGCCCAACAGGGAGCTGTAGTTAATAAAGGTGATGTTATAGCTTATTTGGAAAGAACAGAGTTTACTGCATGATTTGAAGGTAAAATATAGTTTTTTTATCCGCTGTGGCAGGTTTGAATTTGTCATGGCGGATGTTTTTATCTTTTCATTCTTTTAAAATTTGCATTCATTCAGTTATGTTGTGTTATCTTTGTTGCCATGCAGAAAAAACAGGTAGATAAGAAAAAATATATGAGAAAACTGTATTCGTGGTTGCTGGGAATAATTTTAGGAGTAATGCCCTGTATTGTTTCAGCATCAGAAAATGACAGTATAAAAGTCGAGAGTCTGCTTCAAAAAGCTGCCCGATTGCCGGCCGATAGCTGTAAGATATTGTTTTTTGCCCAAAATCTATTAGGAGTTCCATACGTAGCGAATACATTGGATGGGACAGATGAAGAAACCTTAGTTGTGCATTTGGATAAGGTGGATTGTACCACGTTAGTTGAAACAGTACTTGCATTGAGCCTTACTGATAAGTATGGGAAAAGTGACTTTGAAAGTTACAAAAAAGCGTTGCGGTGTATCCGCTATCGGAATGGGAAACAAGCCGGTTATGTCTCGCGTTTGCATTACTTCAGTGATTGGATTAAGGATAATGAACAAAAAGGAATTGTACATGAACGCACGGGGGAATTAGGGTTTGCTGCATCACAAGTTTTGAATTTGGATTTTATGTCCACACATTCTGACAGTTATCATCGGTTGAAAAATAATCCTTCCATGATATCCCAGATGATTGAAATAGAGAAAAAATGGAAAAATGTTCCTGTTTCTTATATTCCTAAAACAAGTCTGAATGTTTCTTCTGAGGAATTGGACATAAAGAATGGGGATATCATAGCGATTACCACCAATATAAAAGGGCTGGATGTGGTACATACAGGATTTGCTTGTTGGGTGGATGGTAAATTGCATTTGCTTCATGCTTCATCGGTCATGAAGAAAGTTATTCTAGATTCGCAGACTCTCTTTGAATACTCTAAAAATAAGAAAGCCCACACGGGGGTGCGGGTTATTTCTTTTTCTTCTTTGAAACCGTAGAAGGTGTATCTTGTTGGGGTGGAAATATAGGGACGCATTTCATAAGATAAAGGATCTTCTTTTGTCTTTTGAGCATGTAGTTGCCAGGTCTGCTTGAATTGAACTTGCGAGGATTGGGAAGGCTGGCTGCAATTAGTGCACATTCTTCCGGTGTCAGTTTGCTGGCATTCTTGTGAAAGTGTTCACGAGCTACTGCTTCGGCACCATAGATACCATTTCCCATTTCTATAGAGTTCAGATAGACTTCCATAATCCGTTCCTTATTCCAAAATAGTTCTATCAAAGTGGTGAAATACACTTCAAGTCCTTTTCTGATCCAAGAAGAAGCAGGCCACAAAAAAATGTTTTTGGCTGTCTGTTGGCTGATAGTACTGGCACCTCGAGGACGTTTTCGGTTCTTGTTTTCTTCTAAAGCTTTCTCTATTTCTTTGAAGTCAAAACCATTATGCTCGGCAAAGCGATTGTCTTCAGAAGCAATAACAGCCATAGGCAGATGAGGGGATATGTTTTCTTTAGGTATCCAAGAGTGTTTCCACTTTATATCTTCGCCATGAATGATTTGTTGGGTAGTTCGGATAAACATCAACGGGGTAAAGTAAACCGGAATAAAGCGTAAAACGATAACTGCGAGAATGGAAGAACCAAAGAAAAAAAGCAGCAGATTGCGAATGAATTTTAAAATCTTTTTTTTCATGCTTGTGTATTAAAATCAATTTCGGGCAGAAATAACCTGTCCGAAATTGATTTATTTTATATGTTATCCAAAGTTGTGACCGTTGGTTCGGGCGTATTGGATACGCTCTATGATAACGTCATTGATATCATTTCAGTGTACCTGCTTCCGCTTGCTGAATCATCTGTTGGCTGGCATACATATATACTTCTACACGACGATTCTGCTGGCGTCCTTCGGCTGTGTCATTATTACCTATCGGGTCTGCTTGACCCAAACCTTCTACAGACTTGATCTGAGAATTACTTACACCGCAACCTAGCAAATAACTAGCCACACTTTGAGCGCGTTCTTGTGACAGATTGAGGTTCTTTTGGATGCTTTGTTCGGCTGTACTGTTTCTCCAGCCCTGATTGTCTGTATATCCATAAATGGATACGTCCATATCTCTGTTCTGGTTCAATACGTTGTTTGCAAATTTACTTAAGGCTGATTTCGCTTGTGCACTCAAGGCTGCATTTCCTGTATTGAAGAGAATACCGGAATCAAAAGTAACTTTTACAGCCTGAAGACCGTTGTTATCTGTTACCTGTTCTACCTGTGCTCCTTGGATTTGAGCCGCTTCTTCTGCCGCTTTATCCATTTTTTTTCCAATTAACACGCCGGCGCCTGTACCTACTGCCGCACCTACTGCCGCACCAATAGCCGCACCTTTACCATGTCCGGCTATTCCGCCGATAATTGCTCCCAAAGCTGCGCCACCACCGCCACCGATCAGACCGCCTTTAGCGGTATTATTCATGTTACCACATCCACTGAATACTAGTGTTGCACTCAGTAATAAAGCCATAATTTTAGTCTTTTTCATAATCATGTTCATTTTAATATATTAATGACTTAATGCAAAAATTGTTCATTAAACAGCCTGATAATTTAAAGCTTTCTTCTTGATAAGTATAAACCAGATCAGACAAATAATTCCTTTCATAGTGCTAGTGATGCTTATGCTCCACCAAATACCCGGCAAACCCCAGCCCCATGATACAAACAATAATGCCATCGGGATGCGCAGATAGTTACAGGTGACACTGATTACGGCAGGAGGCATGGTGCGCCCCATTCCATAAAAAACGCCCTGTATGGTAATTTCCAGCATCATAAATAGTTGCGAGTATCCGTCGATACGTAGAAATACGCCACCGGTTTCATACGCCGCTTTTTCAGGAACAAAGATAGAAAATATTTCGTTTCCGTAACATATAAAAAGAAATGTGCAGAAAGATCCGAATATAAATGTCATCCATAAAGTGGTGCGATAGGCTTTCAGTACACGGGAGATTTGCCGTGCTGCATAGTTCTGAGCTACAAAAGCACTGAGAGCTGTAGAAAATCCTTGGGAGGTGTTCCAGGTGATAGCTTCGATTTGTCCTCCGGTAGTGAGTGCCATCAGCCCTAAATGACCACCTTGCTCTGTTGCGGTCCTTCCGAGAAACATATTGACGAAAGCGAATAATGTATTGAGTACCGCTACTGGTAATCCTATTTTCAAGATGTGGTGTGTATATTGTTTTTTTAGTGTAGTAAATAACCGAAAGTCATCCCATAATATTTTCTTTTGTTTCAATTGATAGATAAACAGTATGCATACCGTAGCTTCGGCCAGCCAAGTGGCAATTGCGGCTCCCGTAGTTCCCCAGTTTAAACCAAAGATAAAAAGAGGATCTAGTATCATATTTGTAATCAGTCCGATACCGTTAATGGAAAAAGGTATTTTGCTTCGTCCGGCGGCATTGAATATCCCTGTAAAGGCAGCTGATAAAAAGACGAATGGAAAGGCAGTTGCTATAATCCGTAGATATTCCACAGCCATCTTGGCTATATGAGGTTCCAGTTCATAGATACTGATAATAGGGGTGGCAAAGATAAATAACAATGCTCCCCAGCTTAATGATATAAGTAAGGACAAGGTAAGATTATGTGATGCGAACGCACGGGTAGCTTGTTCGTTTTGTGCCCCGATGGCTTGTCCTACGCTGACTTCCGAACCAACTTTGTTCAGCAGGGAGATAGATGTGGACATCCATGTAAGAATACCCACTGAACCTACAGCGGCTATTGCCTCACTTCCTATTCTTCCTACCCAGGCCATGTCGGTCAGGCTATATGCCATCTGTATGAATGAAGTGGCCATAATGGGCATTGCCAAAGTAAACAATTGCTTCAGGATAGGGCCTTGAGTCAGATTCTTAGTTCCTTTCATTCGTCATTAACGGATAAATTGTCTGCAAAGGTAGAAATTTATACTGATTTCTGTGGGGACTGCTGATAAAAATACTTTTCTATTACTCTTTTTAAATGGTCTGGATGTTTCATAAAAAAACTTTGAAGTTCTTGAAGAAGGATAAAGCTTTTTCAAAAAACTCCAAAGTTTTTTATGAGTATATTGATAGAAGTCGTTAATTAGTAAGCGAAAATAGGATATTTCTTCATTGTTTCGTTTACGCGTGCACGAACTTGTGCAATCACTTCTTCATTGTCTACGTTTGAAAGAACAGTTTCAATCATTTCGGCGATTTCCAACATCAAGTCTTCTTTTGCGCCACGAGTTGTGATGGCAGGAGTTCCCAAACGGATACCTGAAGTTTGGAAAGCAGAACGGCTGTCAAATGGGACCATATTCTTGTTTACAGTGATATCAGCAGCAACCAATGCTTTTTCTGCTACTTTGCCTGTCAGATCAGGGTATTTGGTGCGAAGGTCTACCAGCATGGAGTGGTTGTCTGTACCACCAGAAACGATCGTAAAACCACGGTCAATCAGAGCCTGTGCCAATACGGCTGCATTCTTTTTTACTTGTGTTTGATATTCTTTGTATTCCGGCTGTAAACATTCACCGAATGCAACAGCTTTGGCTGCAATGACATGTTCCAACGGACCACCTTGTATACCAGGGAATACAGCAGAATCCAAAAGTTGTGACATCATCTTGATTTCGCCTTTCGGAGTTTTCTTGCCCCATGGATTAGGGAAATCTTTGCCCATCATGATAACACCGCCACGAGGACCGCGAAGGGTCTTATGCGTTGTTGAAGTAACGATATGAGCGTATTTAACCGGATTATCCAGCAGTCCGGCAGCAATCAGACCTGCAGGATGAGCCATATCGATCATCAGGATAGCTCCTATTTTATCTGCGATTTCGCGCATACGTTTGTAGTCCCATTCACGAGAATATGCTGAACCGCCACCAATAATCATTTTCGGTTTTTCACGTAATGCGATTTCTTCCATCTGGTCGTAATCCACACGTCCTGTTTCCTTGTTCAGATTGTATTCACATGGAGTATAAATAATGCCGGATGTGTTAACCAATGAACCATGTGACAGGTGGCCACCATGAGCCAGATTTAATCCCATGAATTTATCACCCGGATTTAAAACGGCCAAGAATACGGCAGCATTAGCCTGTGCTCCTGAGTGAGGTTGTACGTTAGCCCATTCTGCGCCGAAGATTTGTTTCAGTCTGTCGATAGCGATTTGTTCGCTCTGGTCTACCACTTCGCAACCGCCATAGTAGCGCTTGCCGGGATACCCTTCAGCATACTTGTTGGTAAGGCAAGAACCCATAGCTTGCATTACTTGGTCACTAACAAAGTTTTCGGATGCGATCAGCTCGATACCTTTGAGCTGGCGTTGATGCTCTTTTTCGATAATGTCGAAAATCAAATCGTCTCTTTTCATTTCTTTTTATAATAAGTTTATGTGCGATATTCGATTCTGAGTTCACAAAGTTAAGTAATTTTAGAATATAAGGAAATTATTTAGAAGAAAATCTTTAGTGGAATTACAGAAAAAACACGTGTGACTTTCTTTTTGTCGTTTCATAGGAAGTAAAATACCGGAAATGGTTGATCCTCAGTTTTATTCTTTGGTAGAAAACTCTTCAGAATGTGATATTATGATAGATGTCGGAATTCTTACGGAGGAGTATGACTGCTTAAAAAATAACTCCTAGAGAGAAACTTAATACATTGCGATGACGATTAATGAAGATACCTTTTTCCTGAAATATGACTCCATCTATATTCTTTTCGTAAATGATTGATTTGGATATATTGGTTAGTCCGATTTCATACCGGAAATCGAAGAATATATTTGCAATATTCACGCCTAATCCGATAACGGAACTTATATTGATGGGGCGTAATTCTTCTTTTATGCCGGAATGCCCGAACCCTTCAAACTCTTCATCAGTCTTATGTTTCCATACATATTCTAATTTGGGGCCGATAAAAAGTGCCATGCCATAAGGACGGCTTTTTACAAAACTATAGCCATATAGTATAGGTAATTCCAAAGAATGAATTGTGCTGTTCAGTTTGGCAAATTCGGGAAGGGTATTTTCATTATTCTGATTCTTATTGAAAGCTATTTCACCTTTATAGACATTATACATCATTTCGGGTTGGATGAAGTGTCTTTTCATGTGTACCCGGAAAAATAGGGCGGCGAAATAGCCTACCTTATAATTATTTTGCACATCTTCCATACGTTCTCCGTCTAACTCCAGCCTGCTGGTAAAGTACATGGAAGAATTGAAGCCTCCTTTTATTCCCACATTGATTTTAGGCTCTTCTTGCAAACCTTTCTTCTCTCCTCGTACCGGAACGGATAAGGTGAGGAGCAATAAAGCGATCAATAAAAGGAGTTTCTTCATGAGGTGTCTTTAGGCTTTTTCTTTGGTCCGCATCCTGTTCTTTTCTACAGACCAGCCGAACTTTCCGATTTTCGGTCCCAGCTCAAAATAGCCGCCATGAACATATACCAGCGGATTAGCTTGGGATAATTCGAATTTTCCTGTTTCTCCGTTCAGGTATTTGTCATCAGCTTTCACATTTACCACATCGGCAATAAACATATCATGAGATCCTAGTGAGATAATTTCTTTTACCCTACATTCTATACAGAGTGGAGATTCCTCAATAATAGGAGCATTGACTATTTTCGCTTTTCCCGGAGTCAGCTTCATTTCTTCGAATTTATTATAATCTTTGCCTGAACGCACTCCGCACCAGTCGGTGGCAAATGCCATCTCTTTAGTTGTAAGATTGATGACGAATTCCATGTTTCGTTTCAAGATGGGATAGGAATGACGCTCCGGACGTACGGATATATAACACATGGCGGGGTTGGTACAAATAGTACCTGCCCATGCCACTGTGATAATGTTATATTCTTCGTCCGTACTCCCACAACTGACCAATAGGGCCGGAAGGGGATAAATCATTGTTCCCGGTTTCCAGTCTTGTTTCATAATGATTAAATCAGCTTAATACCTTCCTTGCTTTGTTCCTTCTCGCAATAGTGGCATTTTAAGATGCCGTGTTCCTTGTCGATTACATGGAATAAAGTGATCATCGGTTCATTATTGGTGATACACTTGGGATTGGCACATTTTACAATGCCACGTAATTCCTGAGGCATCAGGACTTGTTTCTTTTCTACCACCTCATAGTCACGGATAATGTTCAGTTTCACATTCGGGGCTACTACGGAAAGGCGGCTTATTTCCTCATCAGTAAAAAAGCGGTCGGCCACCTTGATAATTCCTTTTTTACCTAGCTTTTTGCTCTCGAAGTTGTTTCCGATGGTTATGTTAGAGTCTGAATCCTGTAATCCCAATAGGGCGACTACAGTAAACAATTTATCGGAAGGTATATGGTCTATAACAGTGCCGTTTTTCAAAGCGGCTACCTGCAATGCTTGTTTATTATCGCTCATCTTCATTTTTGTTTTTTACTTTTTTGCATCTTCTATAACATCGTCCAAGGTTATGCCCAATACATCACAAAGGATGGCCTGGCGCGCATAAAGTCCGTTTTGTGCCTGCTGGAAATAGTAAGCTTTCGGATTCTCATCCACATCGTAAGCTATTTCGTTGACGCGGGGCAGAGGGTGCAGGATACGCAGATTGGGGCGGGTATGCTCCAGCATCTTATTCCTTAATATATATACATCTTTTACACGTTCATATTCCATCAGGTCGGTGAAACGTTCGCGCTGTACACGGGTCATGTAAAGAATATCGGCATCTGCGATCGTTTCTTCGTTAAAGTCTGTATATTCTTTGTATTTAATATTGTGCTCCTTGCAGTATATTTTATATTCTTCCGGCATTTTCAGCTCTTCAGGAGCAATGAAGTGGAAAGTGGGATTGAAGTGACGCATAGCCATCAGCAGAGAATGGACGGTGCGTCCGTATTTCAAGTCGCCTACCAAATAAATGTTCAGATTCTCAAGCGTTCCCTGTGTTTTGTATATGGAGTAGAGGTCTAGCATAGTTTGTGATGGATGTTGATTAGCTCCGTCTCCGGCATTGACTATAGGTACCGGGGCAACTTCACTGGCATATCTTGCAGCACCTTCCAAAAAATGGCGCATTACAATAATGTTAGCGTAATTGCTTACCATCATGATCGTATCTTTCAATGTTTCTCCTTTTGAGGAACTGGTCACTTTAGGATCGGTAAATCCAATGACGCGTGCTCCCAATCTGTTTGCTGCGGTTTCAAAACTGAGTCGTGTACGGGTGGAGGGTTCGAAGAAAAGAGTGGCGACTACTCTGCCATCCAAAATTTTACGGTTAGGCTTCTTTTCAAACTCTTTTGCCATCTCCAGGAGGTAGAGGATTTTCTCTTTCGAGTGTTCGGCAATAGTAACTAAACTTCTATTTTCCATTTTGGCTTGTATTTATAATTACAACTTATACGGAGTGTAAAGGTATGAAAAAAAAATAAATGAGCGAAGATTTAAAAGATATTTCGTTGAACTTTGTTAGAAACACATTCTATCTCAAAGTTTTTCCTTACTTTTGCATCGTTAATTACTAGAAAACGTCATGAGGAAGAAATTTATATATGTGCTTTGGGCTCTTGTAGTCGGCATACTGTTGGTTATAGCGTTCATATTCACCGCGATAGCAAAAGGATGGATTGGATATGTACCCCCCATTGAAGAGTTGGAAAATCCGAATTTAAAGTTTGCAACCGAGATTATATCCGATGATGGCAAGATGCTGGGCACTTGGTCACTTAGTAAGGAGAACCGCGTATTTGTGGGTTATGACCAGCTTTCACCGAATCTGATTCATGCACTGATTGCTACCGAAGATGAACGTTTTGCAGAACATTCCGGCATTGACGCCCGTGCGTTTATCCGCGCTTTGGTGAAACGGGGGGTGATGATGCAGAAGAATGCCGGTGGGGGTAGCACCATCACTCAGCAGTTGGCAAAGCAGTTCTATTCACCTACGGCGGATAATGTGATGGAGCGTTTGTTGCAGAAACCTATCGAATGGGTGATTGCTGTTCAGTTGGAACGTTATTATACAAAAGAAGAGATTCTGACCATGTATCTTAATAAATTTGATTTTCTAAATAATGCAGTCGGTATCAAGACAGCTGCCAATACATATTTTTCAAAAGAGCCGAAAGACCTGAACATTGAGGAAGCGGCTACCTTGGTAGGTATGTGTAAGAATCCTTCACTTTATAATCCGAAACGTTTTAATGAACGTTCACGCGGACGCCGGAATGTTGTTCTTGACCAGATGCGCAAAGCAGGTTACCTGACTGATGCGGAAGCTGATTCATTAAAGGCATTGCCATTGGTCTTGAAATATCGTCGTGTAGATCATAAGGAAGGACTGGCTACTTACTTCCGCGAATATCTGCGTGGAGTGATGACGGCTAAAGAACCGAAGAAAAGTGACTACCGCGGATGGCAGATGCAGAAATATTATGAGGATTCATTGGCTTGGAAGACAAATCCTCTTTTCGGCTGGTGTGCTAAAAACAAGAAGAAAGATGGTACTAATTATAATATCTATACGGATGGTCTGAAGATTTATACCACTATCGACTCGCGTATGCAAAAATATGCTGAGGAAGCTGTTTACGAACATGTGGCGCAGTATTTGCAACCCCGCTTCTTCAAGGAAAAACGGAAAAAGAAAACGGCTCCGTTTACGAATCAGCTGACAGAGGCAGAAGTGAATTCTATCATGACCAGGGCCATGAAGCAGACTGACCGTTATCGTATCATGAAAGAGGCAGGGTGTTCGGAAGCAGAAATAAAGAAAGCGTTCAATACTAAATATGAAATGTCCGTATTCTCATACGAGGGGGAAAAGGATACCATTATGACTCCGATGGATTCTTTGAAATACTATAAGTTCTTCCTTAGAGCGGGATTCATGTCTATGGATCCGTTGACCGGTCATGTAAAAGCATATGTGGGAGGACCCAACTATAATTATTTCCAGTATGATATGGCGATGGTAGGCCGTCGCCAGGTGGGTTCTACTATTAAACCTTATGTATATACTTTAGCTATGGAAAACGGTTTTTCTCCCTGTGACCAGGTGCGCCATGTAGAGCAGACCTTGATAGATGAAAATGGCCGTCCATGGTCACCGCGTAATGCCAGCAAGAAGCGTTACGGAGAGATGGTTACCATCAAATGGGGCTTGGCAAATTCTGATAACTGGGTAACGGCTTATTTGATGGGGAAACTGAATCCTTATCAGCTAGTTCGTCTGATTCATTCATTTGGTGTACAAAATAAACAGATAGATCCGGTGGTTTCACTTTGTTTAGGCCCTTGTGAGATTTCTGTAGGAGAAATGGTCAGTGCTTATTCGGCATTTGCTAATCGGGGTATTCGTACAGCGCCTGTTTTTGTAACCCGTATTGAGGATAATGAAGGAAATGTGTTGGCGAATTTCACTCCACAAATGGATGAGGTGATTAGTGAAACAAGTGCTTATAAAATGTTGGTCATGCTGCGTGCGGTCATCAATGAAGGTACGGGTGGGCGTGTACGCCGTCTATATGGTATTACTGCCGATATGGGAGGAAAGACAGGTACAACCAACCGTAATTCTGACGGTTGGTTCATGGGATTCACCCCTTCATTGGTATCCGGTGTATGGGTAGGTGGTGAAGAGCGTGATATTCACTTTGATACGATGGTGGACGGGCAGGGGGCTGCTATGGCACTTCCTATCTGGGGGCTTTATATGCAGAAAGTCTATAAGGACAAGAGCTTGGGATACTCTCAGGACGAGAAATTCAATATTCCTGATGACTTTGATCCTTGCAAGGATACTTTGATAGATGAAACTTCGGTAGAAGAAACCGGAGGATTGGACAATATATTTGAGTAATTAGAAGATTAGATTTATAAGTACAAAGTCTGTTTGCAAGAAGGAAAGCAAGCAGACTTTTTTCTATATATACTTTTATGAACTATTACTTTTCCTGTTCACACGGCAGTTTATATTATAGAAAATAATTTATGTAAAAATGGTGAAAATCCTTGTCCTTTCATCGAAAAATGCTATATTTACGAAAAGAAAATCTTTACCTTATAAAGATAGGAGGTAACTATGGATAGAGATGTAACCCTATATCAGATCACTAGCGTTATGGCCGAGAGAGTTTTTCAAAAGATAGACAACTTCAATAAAGGCCGTAGAGAAGATGTGGGATTTTATGCAATCAGTGTTTCCACTCCTTATCGCTCGTATTATGCTTTATGGCGTATATTTCCGGATAATACTTACTCTCCTCTGTTTATTCAGTCGTTGGCAGTTACATTTAATGATGCGGCAGAGCGTGCTTTTCAGTATTTGCAGAATTGCAATGTCCTGCTGAAAGTGAAGGATAACACTTTCTTTGAACCTTATTATGGTCTGTCCGAAGATATAGTTGCATTTGGGAAGTATCGTGGAAAAAGGTTGGCGGAAGTATATTATATTGATCCTAACTATGTGCTTTGGTTGGCACATAAGTTTGAAGCCCGTAACCCCAGAGACAAAAAGTTAGCAGTATTGGCAAAGGCTTTTGCCACAGTTCATTATGAAACGGTCATCAGAAAACATCATTTGCCGGCTGGGAGTCGTTTTATCGGTCAGCCGGGAGAAAGGCTGACCGATTTACATCTGGAAGTCCTGGGGACAAGATTACAACTAGATGCTTATAAAACGACTGGATACTATGTAGATCAGAGTGTACTTGCTGCTGATGCTGATGGTAATCGTTATACTTTTATCATAAAGGCAGCTGCTTCCAGTATGTCACCGGAGATGCTGAGCTGCTATACAAAGAAAATCAATCCTCATGAAAGTCTATATATTAAATCGGCCAAAGTCCTTTCTCATTATGAGAGTAAAGGAATTAAATATACTCGCATAGGATATTTGAAATTTAAATAATGTCTGGAAAACAAATTCCCCCACCTTTGGATTGGCGAGGGAACGTTTTTTATTATCCGTTTACCTTTTTATAATCGGCCAGGAATTTTTCTAATCCTATATCTGTCAATGGATGGTTTAGAAGGCCTTTAATGGCGGATAACGGGCAGGTTACTACATCTGCTCCCACTTCCGCACATTGTAATATATGTAAGGTGTTTCGGATGGAGGCGGCAAGAACTTGTGTCTTGTAGTCATAAGTTTGGTACAATTCTACAATTTGTGCAACCAGTCCTACACCGTCATTACAAATATCATCCAGTCTGCCGACAAACGGAGATACATAGGTAGCCCCCGCCTTTGCTGCAAGTAATGCCTGTCCGGCAGAGAAAACCAGTGTACAATTAGTGCGGACTCCTTTATTACTGAAATATTTGATAGCTTTGATGCCGTCCTCAATACAAGGAACTTTTACTACAATGTGCGGGTTAAGGGCGGCAAGTTCTTCGCCTTCACGAATCATTCCTTCATAATCGGTAGCAATCACTTCGGCACTGACATCTCCATCCACTATATTACATATTTCAATGTAATGCTTATGTTGGTTCTCAACTCCTTTAATGCCTTCTTTGGCCATTAAAGACGGATTTGTGGTTACACCATCCAGTACGCCCAATGCATTTGCTTCGCGGATTTGTGCCAGGTTGGCTGTGTCAATAAAGAATTTCATAACTTTTTTCTTTTAGATAATTAAAAATCAGGTTAGCAACAGATTGCTAAGCTACTGATATTAACAATGATAAACAAGTAAATGTTCCGATTTATCTGTTATGAATTCTTTTTGTAGCTGAATACCGCCCAACCGTTCAAAGCGATGGCCATAAGGAACAAGGCGATAAATTGCATAATCAGGTCACTGAATCCGCTTCCTTTCAGGTAAACCATACGTGTTACCTGTATGAAGTACTTCAAAGGATTGGCAATGGTTATGGTTTGTGCCCATTCGGGCATACTGTTGATGGGAGTAAACAACCCACTCATCAGCATGATGATAATCACAAAGAAAAACATGACAAACATGGCCTGCTGCATGGTTTGGGAATAGTTGGAAACTACCAGCCCCATGCCCGAGATAACGATAATGAATAATAATGCAAAGAAATAAAGCAGCCATAAATGACCGGCCGGAACCAGACCATAAACTAACCATGCCAGAATGATACCGATTGTGAGGATCAGTATGCCGGCTATCCAGTAAGGAATCAGCTTGGCCAGAATGAAAGTGAATTTGCTTACAGGAGTCACATTGATTTGTTCGATGGTTCCGAATTCTTTTTCACTCACAATATTAAGAGCAGGCAGAAAGCCGCATAACATCATCAACAATTGTGCCATCAGTGCCGGAACCATAAATACCTTATAATCCAGATAGGGGTTGAAACGTCCTTGGGTATCTATATTTATCACCGGGGAGGGAGAAATAGAGCCGGAATGGGAAGCCCGGATTTCAGTGGCATAGGCATTCACTATATTACTGAGGTAGGAACTTCCTAAAGTTCCTTTCGTTCCGTTTACGGTGTTGGCTGAAACCAGTACTTTTGCTACACCGGTTTTCAGCAAATCGCGTTCGAAGTGTGGCGGGATTTCCAAAATGAGGTCAGCATCTCCTTTTTCAATGCATTGCATCGCTTCCTGATAACTGTTTGAAACATCTACCAGATGAAAATATTCGGAAGCTCCCACCTTCTGAATCAGTCGGGTGGAATAGGGACTGCGGTCATTATCCACTACGCTGAGATTCATATTCTTGATTTCAAAGTTTGCGGCCCAAGGCAACACCAGCAGGATGATGCAGGGAAATACGAGCAGTATCCGCGGAAGCATCGGGTTGCGCAGCAGTTGCTTGAATTCTTTTTCTAATAAATACTTTATCATATCTTCCGGAACTTATTCTAATCGTTTGTTAAACTTTTTTAGGCTGATGAGTAAAAGGACAACAGCCATCAGCATAAGTATACCCATTTCTCCCTGTGCATAACTGATACTCAATCCTTCAATCATGATTTTCTTGATTCCGACAATATACCATCTGGCAGGGATGACATTTGAAATCAGCTGTAAAGGAAGAGGCATATTCTCGATGGGGAATATCATGCCGGAAAGTAGAACGGTAGGCATCATCAGTACCATTCCCGAAAACAGCATGGCTTCCACTTGGGTACGGGCGATAGTGGAAACCAATAATCCCAACAGCAGAGATACTACGATGAAGATCCATGAGAGCAAAGCCAACGAAAAAAGACTGCCTGCTACCGGAACATGTAATACATAAACAGACAGCAGCAGAATTGTGACCAGATTGACGCATGACAGCACAAAGTAAGGTACCATTTTGGCTATAATCATCCATAGCGGACGTACGGGAGATACCAGCAATACTTCCATCGTACCGGTTTCTTTTTCACGGACAATAGAGATGGAAGTCATCATGGCGCATATCAACATTAAAATCAATCCCATTACTCCCGGCACAAAATTGTAGGCACTTTGCATACCCGGATTGTACAATAACTTTATTTGGGGGATAATCTGTATGGGTGATTGTTGTTGCATGATCCGGCTTTGCTGATAATCTGCAATAATATTGGATGCGTAAGAGGTCAGTATGGTAGCATTGTTGGGATCGGTGGCATCGGCTATCAGTTGTACTCGGGCTTTACCGGTATGCCGCAGATTGTTATCGAAACCGGCCTCAAACACAATGACCAGGTCTGAACTGCTTTTCCGGAGTGTTTCCTCTATCTCGTCGTTGTCATATAGCATCTTGTTGACATTGAAATAGTCACTGGCATCCAGTTTGTCGATGATTTGCCGGGTGGATACATCTTTTGAGAAATCCAGCACGGCTACTTTTACATTCTTTACTTCGGTGGTGATGGCAAAACCGAAAAGAATAATTTGTACGACAGGCATACCTAGTAATATCAGCATCGTCCGGCGGTCCCGGAAAATGTGATAGAATTCTTTTCGCACAAATGATATAAATTGTTTCATTCTCTTTTTCTCTATCTCTTTTTCAACTTCTTACGGCCTTGCGTGCCAATTGTCTGAATACTTCATCCATATCTTGGGCATGGAACCGTTCTTTTAACCGTTGTGGGGTGTCCAGCGCTTCGATTTTTCCATCCACCATCATTGAAATCCGGTTACAGTATTCCGCTTCATCCATATAGTGGGTGGTAACGAAGACGGTGATTCCCCGTTCTGCCGCCTGATAAATCAATTCCCAGAACTGCCGGCGTGTGGCAGGGTCTACCCCTCCTGTCGGTTCATCCAGAAAAACGATCTTCGGCTCATGGAAAATAGCTACCGAGAAAGCCAGCTTTTGTTTCCATCCCAAGGGAAGTGACCGGACCAATGTGTTTTTCTCATTCAAGAGTCCTAATTGTTCCAGCACCTTGTCTGTTTTCTCAGCGATCTCCTTGTCGCTCATTCCATAAATCCCTGCATATAGCCGGATGTTTTCCCATACTTTTAAATCTTCATACAGTGAGAACTTCTGGCTCATATATCCGATCTTCTTTTTAACCTGCTCGTATTGCGTGGCTATGTCAAAGCCCGCTACTGTACCTTTTCCCTCGGTAGGTTGTGATAAACCGCATAACATGCGCATGGCTGTTGTTTTTCCGGCGCCATTAGCACCTAGGAAACCAAAAATCTCTCCCTGTTTCACTTTGAATGAGATATGGTCCACTGCAGTGAAGTTGCCGAATTGTTTGGTCAAGCCTTCTACCTCTATGGCGTATCGTCCGGTGACTTGCGGTTCATTAAAAGACAGCCCTTCAGGAGAAAGGATCGAACTGAACTGTTGAAGAATACGGTCCGGAGTGTCAATGCCTTGAATCTTTCCTTCACGAATAAATGCAATACGGTCACAGCATTTCATCTCGTTCAGGTAAGGCGTTGCCGCAATGATGGTAAGACCTTCTTGTTTCAATTTCAGCAGCATGTCCCAGAACTCCTTTCTGGATACAGGGTCCACACCGGTGGTAGGTTCGTCCAAGAACAGAATGGAAGGCCTGTGAATCAGTGCACAACTCAGAGCCAGTTTTTGTTTCATGCCGCCGGATAGTTTTCCGGCACGCCGGTGTTTGAAAGGTTCTATTTGTTGGTAGATATCCTTTACCAATGCGTAGTTCTCCCGGATAGTGGTATTGAAAAGCGTGGCAAAGAAAGTGAGATTCTCTTCTACGGACAAATCCTGGTATAAGGAAAAACGTCCCGGCATATATCCTGCCTGCCGGCGTATCTCTTTGTAATTCTTCACCACATCCTGCCCGCAGACTTCCGCTTTCCCTTCATCGGCTAGCACCAGTGTGGTGAGAATGCGGAAAAGAGTAGTCTTTCCTGCACCGTCCGGTCCGATAAGCCCGAAGATTTCTCCCGGTTTCACCTCAAAGCATACATCTTTCAGGGCTTGAACTTCACCGTAACTTTTGCTAACTCCTTTGACAGAAACGATATAATCCATTGTCTTATTTATTTCTTCATTTCTCCGTACATGCCTATCTTGATGTATCCGTCATTCTTTACTGCTATTTTTGTGGCGTATACCAGATTGGCGCGTTCGTCACGTGTCTGGATTGTTTTAGGGGTGAATTCCGATTTGTCTGAAATCCAGGTGATTGTTCCTTCGTATTCCCGGCGGTCATCTTCTCCTAAATCAGAAAACACTTTTACTTTATCTCCTAATTTCAGTTGAGATAATTGATCGGCGGTGATATAGGCGCGTAAAAAAAGATGTTGCACATCCGCCACTTTAAATAAAGGTTTTCCTTGCGTGGCCAGTTCCCCGGCTTCGGCATATTTGGCCAGTACTGTTCCGCAAATCGGACTGGTAATGTGACATTTGCGAAGCTGGTCATCCAGTTGGGCTACTTGTATTTCGTAGGCCGAGCTTTCTTCTGTGATACTGGCATTGCCGCGTTGAAGCGTAGAGATCTGTGCTTCCAACTGTTTTTTCAGAACGGCAATCTGGGAGTCAATATCATCTATTTGCTTTTGGGTGGCGGCATTTTCCTTCAGCAAGTTTTCTGTGCGTTTCCTTTCATATTCGGCTTTGCCGATTTGTTCTTTTGTGGCAGCTATCTGTTTATTGATGTCCGTGCTTTTGCTGGCTATCGCTTTACCGCTGGCCAGTAACTGCATCTTTTTCAAATAGAGTTGTAAGGTATCTATACACCCCACTTCTTCATCGGCCTTTAATAACTGTCCTTCTTCTATATTGAATTGCATGATCTTGCCATTGGCTTCGGAGGATACAATTACTTCGGTAGCTTCAAATGTGCCTGATGCATCATAGTCGCCTTTCTTGTTTCCGCAAGAGGATAAACCGAGCAGAGTGGCGGCAAGCAAGATATATTTATTTGTTCTCATATTGGTTTGTTGTATATTTTAATTCGTAAATGGCTGATAATAACTGAATTTCATGCAGAATCTTATTCTGCCTGGCAATGTTCTCGGCTGTTACTTCACGTAGCATTTCTGTAACGGTCAGTGTTCCGTTGGCGACTTTTGCTTGGGCTGATTTTTTAATGTTGTTACGTAGGGTGATAATCTCCTCATCGTTCTTCATCAGTTCCGTCAGTTTCTTAATTTCACTGTTGTTTTGAGTGATTTCCAGATGAGTGTTAAACAAGAACGTTTCTTTCTGTACGTTCACATCTTGTTGATTCAGTATTAATTGGCGAGATTCATTCTTACGAGTATATAGGTTACTGAAGTTCCAGGAAAGGCGTACGCCTGCTACATAATAGGCCGAAAATTCATTTTTCAGCATATTCAGTCCCGGGTTGCCGTATGCTCCTTGTACAAATATGCCTAACCTAGGCAGGTTCTTGGCGGTAAGTTGTTTACGTTGCGCTTCCAGTTGCTGATTCTGTGCCGCAAACAAGTTAAGTTCCGGACGTCGGATGAATTCTGCAGAATAGGCTTCTCCTTTATACAATAAGGCATTTACATCTGGTTTTTTTAGTGTGTTCCCGGTTAAAGGAGTAGGGTGGTTAATCATGATCTTCAACATCTCGCTGTAAGCATGATATGTGGCTTCCAGAGTATGACGTTGCTGTATGTTGTTCAATTGTTCCACTTTTACAGCATCCAAATCAGCTTGATTGGCAATACCATTCTTTACATACGCTGTAACGTTGTCATAATTCCTTTGTAATTCTTCCTGCATAAGCTGGTTTTGCTTCAATTGCTCTTTCAATAACAGGATACCAAAAAAAAGTTGGTTTACCCGTTCGTTGATGGCATACATGTCCACTTCCAGTTTCTGTTTGTCCACTTCGGATGTGGCACGGGTTACCTCTTTCCGTGCCCGGATGTTACCACCGTCCCATACCACTTGGTCCAGTTGCAGCATGGCTTGGTATTGATCCTTGCGCATACCGCGAATATCAATTCCGGGTAGGTCAACGGGTATTTCCGTTACATCCGATTGATAACTGGCTTTGGCGGATAATGAAACTTGCGGCAGATAACCCTTGTCAGCGTTAGAGATATTGTATTCTTTCGTCTTTTCAATCAGCCCGTACCGTTTAATCAGCGGATAATGTGCCCGGGCTTGCTGCTGACACTCTTCCAGCGTGAGTTCCTGTGCATTCAAACAAATGGGACTGATGCCAAGAAGAAAGGTTGTGAGAATGAATAACCTTTTCATTTTCTTAATCTGCTTAATATGATTTCTACATTTTCTTGTTTTCTGCGTTCCATATATTGATGATATTCTTCACCTTTTTCTTCCACAAACAATTGTATCAGTGGGTTTGCCACAAAGACGAAAATATTGAGTGAAATGGCGCTGACCATTAAATCTTCCGCTTTGACGGGGCGTACTGTGCCTTTCTTTATTTCCTCTTGCAGTGACCGGTCGAGCAGACTGATTGCTAACCGGAAATTAGGGAACAAGGTTTTACGGCAAATTTCTTTTCCGCATTCATTGGTCAGAATCTCCCTGTATATAAATAAAGGTAGTTCGGGATTAGCAGTCAAAAGGTCGAAGTGTGCTTCAATGAAACATTTTATTTTCTCCAAAAAAGGCAATGATTCATCTACACGAGAAAGGAATGTATCGGCCAGTTGCTTGGCTTTTTCTTCAAATACTTTGTTGAACAGATTCTCTTTTGTACGGAAATAATAATGCAGCATGGCATGGGTTACACCAGCCTCCTTAGCTATTTCTGTTGTCTTGCTTCCGGAGAATCCTTTCTTAAGGAATTCTTTTTCAGCGGCTTTTAGTATGGATTGTTCTGTATTGCTCGTTTCTTCTTTCATATTATCATATTTGTTTAACAGAATTGTTAGTAAACGCAAATGTATAAGGAATCATTGGAAACAACAAACAGATGAAGTGAAAAAAATGTGTTCTTTAGTTTTTATTAAATGTTTTTTCAAGGAAGGCTAACCTCTTTTTCTTGGCAGGTTAAGGCTTTTTTCCCTGTTGTGTTCTATCTCCAAAGCCTATGGAGATAGAAATAGAACGGCCGGAAAGCCTTAGTCTTCCTGGTAGAAAGCCTTAGGTCTGCCAATGAAGATACTTAGCTGTTTTCCCACCTGTCAGGCTGGCCCTTTCAGTAACACTATCGTTTGCCGTAGGGGGATATGGAGGCGGGTTATCACAAGGTGAATAATGATTAATATATAAAAGGTATAAATTCTAAAAAAGCACAGACATTCCACGGCGGATATATTCTCTTTCCATATCTTCCGGTTTTAATATCTTATTGTCAAAGACCAGTAGGTCAATATCCAGTTTTACTACTCCTTGAGCCTTGTCTTCAGGAATCCGTCCGCAGCGTCGTTCCAATTCTTTAAACAAATCATGAACAGAATCGGGTGAAAGCGTTGTGCTGAATTTTGCCAGTTGATTGCTGAAAGGGGAGTGAAAGCCGCTGCCAACAGCTTCCGTTTCCATCATCTCGCCGAAATGAATATCAGGAAATGTGGCACGTAATGCTTCCCGTGCAACCGAGAGTTGCGCGTAACGGTTTGTATTAGAGCCCATACAAAGCAAACAATGGTGTTCGTCCATAACATTTATTGCATTAATGGTGCAAATGTATGAAATGTTTTTGTTACTTTTGCATGAATATATAAAAGAAATGGTACCATGAAATTTATTGGAATTATTCCTGCGAGATATGCCTCAACACGTTTTCCGGCCAAACCTTTGGCCATCTTGGGAGGCAAGCCTGTGATTCAGAGAGTCTATGAACAAGTAGCCGGTATATTGGATGAAGCATACGTAGCGACGGACGATGAACGCATTGAATCCGCCGTAAAAGCTTTTGGCGGAAAAGTGGTCATGACCTCCGTTCACCATAAAAGTGGCACAGACCGTTGTTATGAAGCGTATACCAAAGTAGGACAAGGATATGATGTGGTTGTAAATATTCAAGGTGATGAACCTTTTATTCAAAGATCACAGCTTGAAGCTGTGAAAGCTTGCTTTGAAGATTCGGCTACACAGATTGCGACTTTGGTGAAACCTTTCACTCCCGAAGACGGGTTTGAAGCTTTGGAGAATGTAAATTCTCCGAAAGTGGTGGTTAATAAGAATATGAATGCTTTGTATTTCAGCCGTTCCGTCATTCCTTTCCAACGTAACGCGGAGAAGGAAGGCTGGCTGAAAGGGCATACTTACTATAAACATATCGGTCTGTATGCTTATCGGGCCGATGTACTGAAAGAAATAACTTCGCTTCCACAATCTTCGCTGGAGCTGGCTGAATCGTTGGAGCAGCTTCGTTGGCTGGAAAATGGTTATACTATTAAGGTGGGAATCAGTGAAGTGGAGACAATAGGCATTGATACGCCTCAGGATCTGGCACGTGCCGAAGCATTTTTAAAACAGAGGGAGGGGAAGTAAATGCTGGACAGAACCACCCCACCGCCAATCCGCCAACTAAGCGAATTCAGTATAACCCGTCCCGACAGGAGGACGATGAAGAATGGGATGCCTCTGAATATCATTCATGCGGGAACCGAGGATGTTGTACGTTTTGATCTTCTGATAGGAGGCGGACAATGGAATCAGGAACAGCCGTTGCAGGCTATGTTCGCCAACAGGATGCTGCGTGAGGGAGCTGGAAATTTAACGTCTTCACAGATTGCGGAGCGATTGGATTATTACGGAGCCTGGCTGGAGTTATCTTCTTCCGTGAACTATGGATTCATAACACTTTACTCTCTGAATAAATATTTTGCCCGCACGCTGGCCGTCATATCCGAGATGATAAAGGCTCCTACGTTTCCGGCAAAGGAACTTTCCGTGGTGGCCGATACGAACAAACAGCAATTTCTGGTGAACAGCACCCGGGTGGAAATGATTGCCCGAAAGCAGTTGAATACAGCCTTGTTCGGTCCGGAGCATCCTTTCGGGCGCTATGCGGTAGCGGAGGATTATGACCGGATTACCCCGGAGGTGCTTCGTTCGTTTTATCGGAAATATTATCATTCGGGTAATTGTTCGGTATATATTTCGGGAAAGGTCACATCGGAAATTATCCGTTGTATAGAAGATAACTTGGGAAGTGGACAATGGGGGGAAGTGACGGAAAAAGCAAAGACAACGCTTGTTCCTCCGGTTACCACCAAAGAAAAGCGTATCTTTATAGAACGTGAGGATGCACTTCAAAGTTCCTTGAAAATGGGATGTTTCGTAATGGACCGTCATCATCCGGACTTTTTGAAGGCACGTGTCATGGTCACTTTGTTCGGAGGGTATTTCGGAAGCCGTCTGATGTCCAATATCCGTGAAGACAAGGGATATACATACGGTATCGGCGCAGGCATTGTGTCCTATCCGGGAACGGGAATACTGACTGTCAGTACCGAGGCGGCCAATGAATATGTGAATTCTATCATAACAGAAGTTTATCGGGAGATGGACAAATTGTGTAATGATCTCGTTCCTCAAGAAGAATTGGAAATGGTGAAGAACTATATGCTGGGCGATTTATGCCGGTCGTACGAGGGACCTTTTTCTTTGTCTGATGCCTGGATTTATATAGAAACGGCAGGGCTGGACGAACGCTTCTTTATCCGTTCGCTGGATGCCATCCGGGGAATCACCAGAGAAGAAATACGCATATTGGCTCAAAAGTATTTCTGCAAAGAAAACTTAATAGAGGTCATTGCGGGTAAAAAAGTGTAATAACCTATCATGTCCAAAGATAGAAAATCGTATCTTTGGCGTAAATCTTATCTATTATAAGTAACGAACCAATGAAGAAATACGTATATATATTATTGCTTTTGGCATCGGTCAGTACATTGGCCACCGCTCAGATAAAAATCGGGAATTATACTTTTAAAGACGGGGGCGAATATACCGGAGAGCTGAAAGGTAGAAAACCAAACGGTAAAGGAAAAACAATCTACAAGAACGGAAATACCTACGAAGGGGAATATATAAAAGGTAAACGCGAGGGGAACGGGACATATACGTTTCACGATGGAGAAAAGTATGTGGGGCAATGGTTCCAGGATCAGCAACACGGCAGCGGAACCTATTATTTTATGAATAATAATCGGTATGAAGGTATGTGGTTTGCCGACTATCAGCAGGGTGAAGGCACTATGTATTATTATAACGGAGATGTTTATATAGGTAACTGGTTTCAGGACAAACGTAGCGGAAAGGGTACTTATACCTGGAAAGCAGGAGCCAAATATGAGGGCGAATGGAAAGAAGACAAGAAAAACGGACAGGGCGTTATGGTATGGCCCGACCAGTCAAAATATGAAGGTGAGTGGAAAGATGACGCACGTGACGGAAAGGGGACATTTTACTATGTCAACGGTGACAAGTATGTGGGCGACTGGAAGGATGACGTGCAGCATGGTAAAGGTATTTATTACTTTAATAGCGGTGACCGTTACGAAGGTGACTACGTAAACGGTGAACGTACCGGGCAGGGAATTTATGTACACAAGAATGGCGACAAGTATGTAGGGCAGTTCAAGAACGGCGAGCAGCATGGGACCGGAACCTTTACATGGGCCAACGGTGCTGTGTATGAAGGGCAGTGGGTGAATAACCAGCGCAGCGGTAAAGGACACTATATCTGGGCGAACGGCGATGACTATGAAGGTGAATGGAAAAACAACATGGCCGACGGTGAAGGCACTTTGCGCACGGCTGACGGAACCAAATATAAGGGCCATTTCGTAAAAGGAAAGGAAGACGGCAAAGGCGTGCTTGAAGATAAGAACGGAGTACGCTATGACGGATTTTTCAAACAAGGGAAGAAACACGGCGCTTTTGTGGAGACTGACAAGAATGGAAATGTAATCCGTAAAGGTGTTTATAAGTTTGGAACGCTGGATGCGGAACAAAAATAAGAATATAATGTTGGATTTAGAGAAGATAACGTTGAAAGTACGTGAAATAGCACTCCGGGCGGGTGCTTTTCTTCGTAAAGAGCGTAGCGGTTTTGACCGTAGCAAGGTAGAGAAGAAAAATGCTCACGACTATGTATCGTATGTAGATAAAGAATCGGAACGCCGTATTGTGGCTCAACTTCGGGAATTGCTTCCCGAAGCAGGATTCATTGCCGAAGAAGGTTCGGGCAGCCTGACTACGGAAAACTATTGCTGGCTGGTAGACCCGCTGGACGGAACCACCAATTTTATCCATAATAATGCTCCTTATTGTGTGAGTATCGCCCTTCGTAGTAAAGAAGAACTGCTGGTTGGAGTGGTGTATGAAGTATGCCGCGATGAACTTTACTGGACTTATAAAGGAGCGCCTTCTTATCTGAACAACAAAGAAATACATGTATCAGATGTTTCTGATATGGACGAAGCGTTTGTGGCGTTAGGCTTTCCATACGATTCGCAAAAGTATAAGCCATTGGCGGAGCATATTGTGCACGAGTTGTATGGAAATGTGGGAGGTATGCGCCTGCAAGGAGCAGCTGCGGCAGAACTTTGCTATGTAGCTGCCGGTCGCTTTGAAGCCCGTATAGAAGGACTGCTGGGACCGTGGGATATTGCGGCCGGTTCGATAATCTTGATGAATGCCGGTGGAAAAGTGACAGATTACAGCGGAGGGGGAGATTTCTATTCCGGTCATGAAGTGTTGGCTACCAATGGAAAGCTGCATGATGGGTTTCTCAAGGTCTTGGGAAAAAAATAAATACTTCGCTTTTTTCTAGTTCGTTACAAATATATTTTGTAAGTTTGTCAAGTGAACACATGAACATAATGTAACATGGATGTATCTGTTATCTTTCAATTTTTAAAAAACCTGGCCACAAACAATAATCGGGAGTGGTTTCAGGAGCATAAGGATGAATATCTGAAAGCTCAAAAAGAGTTTGAGGAATTACTGACAGCAATCATCGCCCGTATTTCGTTGTTTGACGAAAGTATTGTCGGTATTCAAGCTAAGGACTGTACATACCGAATTTATCGTGACACGCGTTTTTCTAGTGATAAGACTCCTTATAAAATACACTTGGGCGGCTATATCAACGCCCGTGGAAAGAAATCAGAACATTGTGGATATTATGTTCATATAGAGCATGATAACTGTATGCTTGCTGGTGGAAGCTGGTGTCTGGAATCTAAAGTGCTGAAAGCTGTCCGCCAGTCCATTTATGACAACATAGATGAATACAGAGAAATTGTGGAAGATCCTGCGTTCAAGCAATACTTTCCTGTTATCGGAGAAAATCACTTAAAAACGGCTCCCAAAGGATTTCCGAAAGATTTTGAATATATTGATTATTTAAAATGTAAGGATTATACCTGTGCTTATATGGTGCCTGATGCGTTTTTCCTTGCCCCTGACCTGTTGGACAAAGTAGAGGATGTTTTCAAGCAACTGAAGCGTTTTGCTGATTTTACAAATTTCACAATAGACGACTTTGAATGATAAAAGCAATATTTTAACCATTAAAATGAAATAATTATGGTAGTAGACAGATTAGAAAACTTAGAAAAGTACGCTTCATTGAATCCTTTGTTCGCTAAAGCAATGGAATATCTGAAGGCTACAGACTTGAACGCTCAGGAATTAGGAAAAGTAAAATTACAGGGTGATGATCTGGTAGTAAACTTTTCTCAGACCAAGCCTAAAACTAAAGAAGAAGCAAAATTAGAAACTCATAATCAGTTTATTGATATACAGATTCCTCTGTCAGGGGTGGAAGTGATGGGTTATACAGCCCGTGAAGATCTTCCCGAAGCAGACTATGATGCAGATAAGGATATCTCGTTCTATCCGGGACTTGCCGAAAGCTATATTCCTGTAAAGCCGGGAATGTTTGCCATCTTTTTTCCACAGGATGCTCATGCTCCGGGAGTGTCTCCTGACGGCGTGAAAAAAGTGATCGTTAAAGTTTTGGTTTGAAAGAGAATAACTAACAAGTAATCATATTATGGAAAATACCACTCCTAAATTAGGCATAATAGAAAGTGATCCTTGGCTGGAACCGTATTCGGCAGCGATTGAAGGACGCCATCAGCATGCATTAGACAAAGAATTGGAACTGACTGGAGGCAAAGGAACTTTGTCGGACTTTGCCACCGGATATTTATATTTCGGCTTGCATCGTACCAGAAGAGGGTGGGTGTTCCGTGAATGGGCTCCGAATGCGAAGGAAATTTATCTTATCGGAGATTTCAACGACTGGAAAGAGCATGGCGATTATAGGATGTACCATGTAAAGAACTCTCCTGGCGTATGGGAGGTGGAATTACAAAGCGGTGCTATAAAGCATGGTGATTTGTATAAACTGAAAGTCCGTTGGAATGGCGGTGAAGGAGAACGTATACCAGCATGGGCTAACCGTGTGGTACAGGATGATCAGACAAAGATATTCAGCGCACAGGTTTGGGAGCCGGAGAATCCTTACCGGTTTAGAAAGAAGGTGTTCCGTGCAAAGACTGATCCTTTGATGATTTATGAATGTCATATCGGTATGGCTCAGGAAGAAGAAAGGGTAGGCACTTATAATGAGTTCCGTGAGAAAATATTGCCGCGTATAGCGGAAGCCGGATATAATTGTATTCAGATTATGGCTATTCAGGAGCATCCTTATTATGGGAGTTTCGGGTATCATGTTTCCAGCTTTTTCGCTCCGTCATCCCGTTTCGGTACACCGGATGAATTGAAGGAATTGATTGATACGGCGCATAGAATGGGAATTGCCGTCATTATGGATATTGTTCACTCTCATGCCGTGAAGAATGAAGTGGAGGGACTTGGCAATTTTGCCGGTGATCCTAATCAATACTTCTATCCGGGCGGCCGGCGTGAACATCCGGCATGGGATTCCTTATGCTTTGATTATGGTAAGAATGAAGTGATTCATTTCTTGCTGTCCAATTGTAAGTATTGGATGGATGAGTTCCGTTTTGACGGTTTTCGTTTTGACGGTGTGACATCTATGTTGTATTATAGCCACGGCTTGGGAGAGGCTTTCTGTAATTATGGGGATTACTTTAACGGGAATCAGGATGATAATGCGATTTGTTATTTGACATTGGCCAACAAGTTGATTCATCAGGTAAATTCCAAAGCGATTACCATTGCGGAAGAAGTTTCGGGTATGCCCGGGTTGGCAGCACCGATTCAAAATGGTGGATATGGGTTTGATTACCGTATGGCCATGAATATTCCGGATTATTGGATTAAAACAATCAAGGAGAAGATTGATGAAGACTGGAAACCGAGCAGCATGTTCTGGGAAGTGACCAACAGACGTAAGGACGAGAAGACTATTTCGTATGCCGAAAGCCATGACCAGGCATTGGTGGGCGATAAGACTATTATTTTCCGTCTGATAGATGCTGATATGTATTGGCATTTCCAGAAAGGGGATGAAAATTATACAGTGCATCGTGGCATCGCATTGCATAAGATGATTCGTTTGCTTACTGCCTCTACCATCAATGGAGGATATTTGAACTTTATGGGTAATGAATTCGGGCATCCCGAATGGATTGATTTTCCACGTGAAGGTAACGGATGGTCGCATAAATATGCCCGTCGTCAGTGGGGACTTTTTGATAATAAGAACCTGTGTTACCATTACTTGGGCGATTTTGATTCAGCTATGGTCCACCTCATTGAAAGTGTGAAAAATATTCAGGATACTCCAGTGATTGAGGTATGGCATAACGATGGTGACCAAGTGTTGGCTTACCGGCGTAAGAATTTGATTTTTGTATTTAATTTCAATCCTACCAAGTCATTTACAGACTATGGTTTCCTAGTGCCTGTCGGGGCGTATGATGTGGTACTGAATACGGATGCGACAGCTTTCGGAGGCAATGGTCTGGCTGATGACAGTATACGTCATTTCACTAATTTCGACCCTCTTTATAAGAAGGATAAAAAGGAATGGCTGAAACTGTATCTGCCTGCCCGTTCGGCTGTGGTATTGAAAAAAGTGAAAGAGTAATTTATGAGCAGCAACAACAGCTTATCCTATAAAAGAGCCGCCCGCATCCTCACGGTTGCGTGCGGTCTTCTTTTCTCTATTTTTAGTATTGTCTATCTTTTTGTGCTTCAGAAAGATGTCGTAGGTGCATTGCATTATTCATTGTCACAAGGAAAGACACATTATTCTCCGTTGGCAGGAGCTATCATCATTACAGTGGTTTTATTGGTATTCCGTTGGGGAATCAATGGATTGATGGGATTAAAAGGCCCTGTGCGAACACTTTCTTATTTCCCGTCTTGTCTGTTGCTGGGAGTGCTGACGGATGTGGACCGGACTATTTTCCACGGAGGAAACATAGAGGATAAATGGTTTTGGCTGCTGCCGTTGCTTTTGCTTATATATATAGGTGTTGTCTATACTTTACGGCGTGTGTTTCGTTCCTGGTTGAATCAAGAGGGTTCTATATTGGGCTTAATAAACTCTAACTTAGCAATTTTGACACTTTTATGCCTGATGACGGTAGGTATAGGAAATACGAATGTGAATTTTCATCATGAACTGGCTGTGGAGCAGGCTATCCGTAATCATCATTATGAAGCTGCACGGATGATAGGAGCAAAGTCTTTGGAAACAACCCGTACATTGACAGTGCTTAGAGCCTATGCTATGTCTTTGGAAGGTACCATGGGGGAGCATTTGTTTGAATACCCTCAATATTATGGTGCGGAAGGGCTTTTGTTTGCGCCTCATTCTCAGGAAACTTTGCGCTTGAATGCCGATAGCTTGTATGCTCATCTTGGTGTAAGACCACATGTTGCAGAAGAGACAGTAGACTTTTTGGCCCGTATCTGTCGTGATGAAATAGGTAGACATACCGCTTTGAATTATTATATGAGTGCATTGCTGCTGGATAAGAAATTGGATAAATTTGTATCGGCGGTTGATATGTATTGTTTCGAGCAAGATACATTGCCGCGTTATTATCGTGAGGCATTGGTGCTTTATAAACGGACTCATCCTGGATATGGAAGAGAAGTTAAAGACACGCTGATGGTGCGGCGTTTGGATGAGTTTCTTAACCGTCAGAAGGAATTTTCATCACCAGTGGAAGAGAAAAACCGTATGCGGCGGGAATATGGTGATACCTATTGGTGGTATTATCGTTATCAATAAGTTATTTTTATATTTTTCGACTCTATATTTTTGCTAAATCATTAGTACTTTCCCATGCTTTTTTACTAATTTTGCAAACTCTTAAAAAGGAAAAACAAAAATAACGATATAGCATGGCAGTAGAATTGAAAGAACTTACCAAAAGAAGCGAGAATTATTCTCAGTGGTATAATGACTTGGTGGTGAAGGCCGATTTGGCTGAACAATCACCTGTGCGTGGATGTATGGTTATCAAGCCTTACGGATACGCCATTTGGGAGAAAATGCAGCGTCAGTTGGACGATATGTTTAAGGAAACCGGTCACGTAAATGCCTATTTCCCGTTGCTTATCCCGAAATCTTACCTTAGCCGTGAAGCTGAGCACGTAGAAGGATTTGCCAAAGAGTGTGCTGTAGTTACTCACTATCGTCTGAAGAATGCAGAGGACGGTTCGGGTGTTATCGTAGATCCGGCTGCCAAACTGGAAGAAGAATTGATTATCCGCCCTACATCTGAAACAATCATTTGGAGTACATATAAGAACTGGATTAATTCCTATCGTGACCTGCCTATCTTGTGCAACCAATGGGCAAATGTTATGCGGTGGGAGATGCGTACCCGATTGTTCCTGCGTACTGCGGAGTTCTTGTGGCAGGAAGGTCATACGGCTCATGCGACCCGCGAGGAAGCAGAAGCGGAAGCACAGAAAATGTTGCATGTGTATGGTGACTTCGCCGAGAAGTATATGGCTGTCCCGGTAATCAAAGGGGTAAAATCGGCTAATGAACGTTTCGCGGGTGCGTTGGATACTTACACCATCGAAGGTTTGATGCAGGATGGAAAGGCATTGCAATGTGGTACTTCTCACTTCTTGGGACAGAATTTTGCGAAAGCGTTCAATGTACAGTTTGTTGACAAAAACAATAAGCTGGATTATGTTTGGGCTACTTCCTGGGGAGTATCTACCCGTTTGATGGGTGCATTGATAATGACTCACTCTGATGATAACGGATTGGTGTTGCCACCACATTTGGCTCCTATTCAGGTAGTTATCGTTCCTATTTATAAGAATGATGAAATGCTGAAGAAGATTGATGCAAAAGTAGAAGGCATTGTCAACAAGTTGAAAGCAATGGGTATTTCTGTGAAATATGATAATGCAGACAATAAGCGTCCGGGATTCAAGTTTGCAGATTACGAACTGAAAGGTGTGCCTGTTCGCTTGGTAATGGGTGGCCGTGATCTTGAAAACAATACAATGGAAGTGATGCGTCGTGATACATTGGAAAAAGAAACTCGTTCTTGCGACGGAATCGAAGAATATGTACAACAATTGTTGGAGGATATTCAGAACAATATTTATCAGAAGGCATTGAACTATCGTAACGAACATATCGTGAAAGTGGATTCATACGATGATTTCAAGGAACAGATAGAGAAAGGTGGCTTTATTCTGGCTCATTGGGATGGAACCCCGGAAACGGAAGACCGGATTAAAGAGGATACCAAGGCAACAATTCGTTGTCTTCCTTTTGATGCTGATGAAGAGAGCCTGACTCCGGGCAAGTGTATGGTAACCGGAAAACCATCTGCTCGCCGTGTTCTCTTTGCGAGAGCATATTAAACTTCGACACATTTATTTTATTTTTAATACATTATGTGGAGTCGGCAGCAGTGAATGCTCCCGACTCTTTTTGTTTTAATGTGATGATTAATATAGAAAATATATCTATAAGTTTTGGTAATCTGACTCTTTTCAGAGGACTTGACCTGCAAGTTCATTACGGAGAAAGTGTATGCATTTGTGGTGGTTCCGGCAGTGGAAAATCTTCATTGCTGAAAGCTGTTTTGGGCTTTGTTCCTTTAAGTGAAGGGACAATAAGGGTGGACGGCACACTGCTGGCACCTAAGACGGCGGATCATATCCGAAAGAAAATAGCATGGATTCCCCAGGAGTTGGCTCTTCCTTTGGAATGGGTCAGTGAAATGGTGCGGATGCCTTTTGAACTGAAGGCAAATCGTGAGGCGGGATTCAGCAAAGAGCGGCTGATGGATTATTTCGTATCATTAGGATTGGAAGAGAAACTTTATGATAAACGGGTAAATGAAGTGTCGGGTGGTCAGCGTCAGCGTATCATGTTGGCAGTGACAGCCTTGCTTGACAAACCTTTACTGGTAGTGGACGAACCGACTTCGGCACTTGATCCGGAATCGTGTTTACGGGTGATTAACTTCTTTAAATCCTTATGCAGTAAAGGAATGACTATATTGTCTGTTTCGCATGACAAACAGTTTGCTGCCGGATGCGACAAGGTATTTACTTTATAATCTGACTGATGGGAACAATTGATATAGACTATGGCAGTTTGGGAGTAGGATTGCTGCTGATGCTTATTCCGGTTTATTTTTTATGGCGTTTCAAGACGGGCTTGCTTAAACCGGTTCTGATAGGCACAGTACGTATGATTATACAGTTGTTTTTGATTGGGGCTTATCTTCGTTTTCTGTTTGAATGGAACAATCCGTTTATTAATTTTTTGTGGGTGATCATCATGGTTGGGGTGGCTGCTGAAACGGCTTTGACGCGTACGCGGTTAAAACGCGGAATTTTGATGATTCCTATTTCTATCGGTTTTTTTGTAACAGTGGTGCTTGTCGGACTTTATTTCCTTGGCTTTGTATTAAAGTTGGATAACATCTTCAGTGCCCAGTATTTTATTCCGGTTTTTGGTATAATCATGGGGAATATGTTGGGAGTGAATGTGATAGGATTAAATACTTACTATGCCGGATTGCGTAGGGAACAGCAACTTTATTATTTTCTGTTGGGGAATGGCGCTACCCGTAATGAGGCGATAGCTCCATTTGTGCGTCAGGCTCTTATTAAAGCGTTCAGTCCGGGCATTGCCAATATGGCAGTAACAGGGCTTGTTGCATTGCCGGGAACTATGATTGGGCAGATATTGGGAGGAAGTTCGCCACATGTGGCTATCAAATATCAGATTATGATTGTAGTTATAACTGTGGTGGCATCTATGCTTTCACTAATGATGACCATTTTTCTGGCTTCACGGAAATCATTCGACAGTTATGGCCGGTTGTTACGAGTTCATAAGGATACCAAACGGAAGTAGGGTTTTTCCTTGCTTTGTATACATTATATATTTCTTTCAACAAAATAGAAAAACATGAATGAGCAAATTTGGAAATATATAGCAGAATTATCAACTCCCGGTTTCTTTGTCACTGCGGATATAATGTATGAAGGAGAGGAATTTCCTGTAGATATTAAAGCATTTATCATTGATAAACTAGCTTTGATAGAAACAGGAATATTAGCCCGCAAATTTATGTTTCATTCGGGCGGATGGCGTATTCATCTTACTTTTTTTCCGACAGACCGTGTTGTTGACGAACGTTATGCTTTGAAAAATAAAATGATAAAGTGGGGAAAGTATAAAAAATAGCTTGGTTGCTTTTTAAATTCAAATGGATTGATTATCTTTGCAATCAAATTTTCGCGAACGAATGAAAATTAAGGAAATAGTAAGTGCCCTTGAAAGGTTCGCGCCTCTGCCTTTGCAAGACGGATTTGATAATGCCGGATTGCAAGTTGGACTGACAGAAGCGGAAGCAACAGGGGCTTTGTTGTGTCTGGACGTTACTGAAGCTGTTGTGGATGAAGCTGTCATGTTGGGATACAACCTGATTATATCACATCATCCACTTATATTTAAAGGTTATAAATCTATTATTGGTCGGGATTACATTGAACGGTGTGTTTTGAAAGCCATTAAAAATGATATTGTCATTTATTCGGCACATACCAATCTGGATAATGCACCCGGAGGTGTCAATTATAAAATAGCTGAAAAGATAGGTTTCAGAAATGTACGCATATTAGACCCGAAAGAAGAATATTTATTGAAGCTTGTAACTTTTGTGCCGGATGCACAGGCTGATAGAGTGAGAAAAGCTTTATTTGAAGCCGGTTGTGGTTGCATAGGTAATTATGATTCATGCAGCTATAATTTGGAAGGTGAGGGGACTTTCCGTGCGCAGAAAGGAGCCAGTCCGTTCTGTGGAGAAATAGGCGAATTGCATAAGGAGTCCGAGGTGCGTATAGAAACGGTTCTTCCGGCTTTTAAAAAGGCTATGGCGGTAAAAGCATTATTGGCAACACATCCTTATGAAGAACCGGTTTTTGATTTTTATCCGTTGAAAAATACTTGGACACAAGTAGGTTCGGGGGTGATCGGAGAATTGGAAGAACCTGAAACCGAACTGGATTTCTTGAAACGCATCAAGAAGACGTTCGAAGTGGGCTGTCTGCGACATACTCGTTTATCTGGTCGTTTGATACAGAAAGTAGCGTTATGCGGTGGTGCTGGAGCATTTTTATTGCCTAAAGCGGTAAGTGCCGATGCTGATGTATTTATCACGGGTGAAGTGAAATATCATGATTATTTCAATTACGAGAATAATATTCTGGTAGCTGAAGTAGGTCATTATGAGAGTGAGCAGTATACAAAAGAAATATTTTATTCAATCATGCAGGAGATGTTTCCGGAACTGGAAGTCCAGATAACCCGGGTAAATACAAATCCTATTAAATATTTGTAAGAAAAAACTATGGCTAGAGAAGCAAAGAAAGACCCGAGCGAATTAACAGTGGAAGAAAAGCTGAAGGCTTTGTATCAGTTGCAGACCATGTTGTCTGAAATCGATAAGATTAAGACCCTGAGAGGGGAACTTCCTCTTGAAGTTCAAGACCTTGAAGATGAGGTCGCCGGTTTGAGTACTCGTATCGAGAAAATTAAAGCTGATATCGAGGAACTGAAATCAAACATTGCGACTAAGAAAATTGAAATTGAGACAGCTAAGACTTCTGTTGAAAAATATAAAGCTCAGCAGGATAATGTGCGTAATAATCGCGAATATGATGTGTTGACAAAGGAAATTGAATTCCAGTCATTGGAAATCGAGCTTTGCGAGAAACGCATAAAGGAATATATTGCAGCGGAAAAAGCAAAGAGCGAGGAGATAGAGCACAGTAATCAAGACTTGGATGAAAGAAAGAAGGACTTGGAAGCGAAGAAATCCGAATTGGAAGAAATTGTTTCTGAAACCAAGCAGGAAGAAGAAAAGCTGAGAGAGAAAGCAAAAGTATTGGAAACAACTATCGAACCGCGTCTGTTGCAGGCGTTTAAACGTATCCGTAAAAATTCTCGAAATGGATTGGGAATTGTGTATGTTCAGCGTGATGCATGTGGTGGTTGTTTTAACAAGATTCCGCCCCAGAAACAGCTTGATATCCGTATGCGTAAGAAAATTATCGTATGTGAATATTGTGGTCGTATCATGATTGACCCTGAATTGGCAGGTGTGATTGCTGAACAGCACTTGGAAACTGTCAAGAGATAATATCGCCTGAAGCAGTATCTTTTTCTTTGTGGAAAAAGAATTTCATCACATTCTGAGCAAGATCTTGTAAGGAGATGTTGCTTAGAATGTTTTTTATATATCTACAGTTCTGAATAGTGGGGAATCTCTGGTAGAAAAAGATATGTTTTTGTATTGTAATCAATATGGCAGCAGTAATGATTCAATCCGTTGCTGACAATCAGATAATCAACTTTCAGAACCATGTTATACCTGGTTATCTGATCAAATACTGTTTGTGTGATTTCTATATGTGGAGCTTTGTACTCCACAATCAGTTTGGCACTTAGATCTTTGTTGTAGAGCACAGTATCACAACGTTTTTTTGTTCCGTTTAAGTCTAGTTGTATTTCGTTGGCCAGTAATCCCTTCGGATATCCTTTATAATCCGTCAGGTAATGAACAAAATGTTGTCTTACCCATTCTTCCGGAGTAAGGGCGACATATCTCTTGCGGAGCATATCGAAAATAACATTTTTTCCATTTCGCTCCGCGATTTTAATTTCGTAGGATGGTAAGTTTAATGATAACATTTAGTAAATTTGCATAAGTGTAACTCGGTAATAACCGATGCAAAAATACAAAAGATTATGAAAACAAAAGAGGAAATTGTAGCAAACTGGCTTCCCCGCTACACAAAAAGAAGCTTGAATGATTTCGGAGAATACATCCTTCTGACCAATTTCAATAAATATGTGGAACTTTTTGCCGACAAATTTAATGTGCCGGTATTAGGACGTGATGCCAATATGACTTCGGCACATGCGGAAGGAATCACTATTATTAATTTTGGCATGGGAAGTCCCAATGCTGCTATCATTATGGATTTGCTAGGGGCCATCCAGCCTAAAGCATGTTTGTTTTTAGGTAAATGTGGGGGCATAGATAGGAAAAATAAGTTGGGAGATCTGATTCTGCCCATTGCAGCTATTCGTGGAGAAGGAACATCCAATGATTATTATCCGCCTGAGGTACCTGCGTTACCTGCATTTATGTTGCAGCGTGCCGTCTCGTCGGCTATCCGCGACCATGCCCGCGATTATTGGACCGGAACGGTATATACTACCAACCGCCGTATATGGGAGCATGATGAGGGGTTTAAAAAGTATCTCCTTAAAACGCGTGCCATGTGTGTGGATATGGAAACGGCTACGCTGTTTACTACCGGTTTTTACAATCATATTCCTACTGGAGCATTACTTCTGGTATCCGACCAGCCGATGATTCCTGAAGGGGTGAAGACGGAGAAAAGCGACAGTATTGTAACGCAGCAATATGTAGAGGAGCATGTGGAGATTGGTATTGCTTCATTACAAATGATTATTGAGGAAAAGAAAACAGTCAAGCACTTAAAATTTGACTGGTAATTTTACTGTGTATGGCAAAAGAAACAACATACGAAGAAATAGCCCGTGAACTGAAAAACCGTATCTATAAGCCTGTTTATTATCTAATGGGTGAAGAATCTTATTATATAGATCGGATATCTGAGTATATAGCACAAACGGTGTTAAATGAAAATGAAAAAGAATTCAATCAGACTATTGTCTATGGGGCTGATACAGATATCGCGACTGTTATCAATGCAGCCAAGCGTTATCCCATGATGTCCAAATATCAAGTTGTAATAGTAAAAGAAGCTCAGAATATAAAGAATATTGAAGAGCTTGCTTATTATCTCCAGAAACCTTTGGATTCTACAATTCTGGTGTTATGCCATAAACATGGTACATTGGATAGAAGAAAAAAATTGGCAGCTGAAATAGAGAAAGTAGGTGTCCTTTTCGAATCGAAAAAGATTAAGGATGCTCAGCTTCCTGGCTTTATATCTTCTTACTTGAAACGTCGTTCGGTAGAAATAGAGCCTAAGGCTTCAGAAATGATGGCGGAATTTGTTGGAGCAGATTTAAGCCGTATGGCCGGAGAGTTGGAAAAATTAATTATCACGCTTCCAAGAGAGCAAAAGCGGATTACTCCTGAACAAATAGAACGTAACATTGGCATAAGTAAGGATTATAATAATTTTGAACTTAGGAATGCTTTGGTGGCAAAGGATGTTTTCAAGGCTAATCAGATAATAAAATATTTTGAGGAGAACCCCAAAACAAATCCTTTGCAAATGACCTTGTCTGTGTTATTCAATTTCTTCTCTAATTTGATGCTTGCATATTATGCTCCTGATAAGTCAGAGCAGGGTATAGCCAATCAGCTGGGGCTTAAATCACCATGGCAATCTAAAGACTATATGGCTGCTATGAGAAAATATAGCGGAGTAAAGGTGATGCAAATTATTGGTGAGATTCGTTACTGTGATGCAAAATCAAAAGGAGTGGGTAATCCATCTTTGGAGGATGGAGATTTGCTGCGAGAACTTGTATACAAAATTCTTCATTAACTAACGAGGTCAAACAAGATTCCGCTATCCCGATGCTTTTGTTTTTTTAAGTGTCGGGATTCTTTTTATCCTTTCTCTTAGCAGAAATCCTGTTGATGACTCAATTGAGAATAATATTTTACATTCATACTTTTATTATTACCTCATTTAATGCTACAGTTATGTTTTTGTTCTCTATTTTTCTAGATGATGAGAGATGGATGATGAGAAAAATAGTATTAACTTGCTTATTCCTAGATTGATAGACCATTTTTCGCCTTCTTAGAATCGCGTATTTTAAAGGGAATGTCTGTTTGTACATGAATAATGGCAGTATTTAGCCTTTTCGGAGTAAAATGAATAAGAAGAATGGAAAGAATGCAGATGAAGCAAGTAAACAGCGACAATTTATTTTTTGTAAATTCATACGTTAGTTTAAATTTTGAATCCATACTTTGTCCTCTTATCGTGCATTCTATGATTCTCATTATCTATGAATCCCATAAAGCGAAAATGGGCTAAAACTTGGATGGGGAGTTCTTGTCTTTACCATGAAAAATACATTGATACTTGTAAAATAGGAAAACAAAATATTCATAGGATCAAGCTGGAGCGTAAAACAGAGAAAATTCACTTTTAGAAATAATTATAATTTAATTTTGTAATCTTACATCTGTAAACTTTCCTAATATAGGAGATATTATAAGCTTTGCAGGTTTAACAATGTAAATAATACAAATATAAACAAGGTAGTAGTCAAGAGTGAAGATTACATATATAAATGTATATGAATAATTATTTATCTCTTATTTTATTACGATAATATGCTTGAAACCAGTGTTTTATATCTTGTCGATAAAGTGGTTAATAACTTGTATGCATTTTATTTGCTTATATAATCATATTTATTTGTAAATATATCATTTTGTTGTGTATATATTATAGATAATCAGTATTTTATATAGTCATGCATAAAGTGATAATTATAGTATTTTTAGGAGCGGTTTACGTGTGTAAATCTTAATTTATTTCCAATAATATACTCATACTTTACTTTTGTAAGATATACATTTCCATATTGTAAATTTGCATTTATGAATTATATTAATTACTTTTGTATCTGTAAATTTTGCCTTATACTTTTGTAAATGAAGGAAAGAATCGCTCAAATAATCCAGAAAGAAGATATGACTGCAGCTCAATTTGCAGAGAAGATTGGAATTTCACCTTCCTCTCTTTCCCATATTCTTAGTGGTAGGAATAATCCTAGCTTGGAAGTCGTCATGAAAATACACAAAGCGTGTGACTATATCAGTTTAGACTGGTTACTCTATGGTGAAGGACAAATGGAAACGGATGTTGATTCAGGCAATAACATTCATTATACGCCTTCTTTGTTTGATGAGAATTCATTATTTACGCCCGAACGTCCAGTTTCTCCGGAATATCGCAAGGAAAATGAGGTTAAAACACCACTTTATTCTCCTAAAGAGATTGTGCGTGAGGAAATTAAGTATGTGGAAATACCTGCCAAAAAAATCACTGAAATAAGAATATTCTTTGATAATGGGACTTATGAAACGTTCAAGCCTGAAAATTAGGGTGGGAATCCACTAAAATGCCGGTTAGCAGAATAAGATTTGGGTAAATTCGTGTATCTTTGCATAGAAAATGAATTTACCCAATTTTATTTCATGAAAAAATATATTTTAGACCTTGTGGTTACACAGAACATAAAATTGCATGCCAATTATGTTCTGATAAAATTGACTCATGCCAACCCATTGCCCGAGATGCTGCCGGGTCAGTTTGCTGAGATACGTATTGACGGTTCCAATACAACTTTTCTCCGCCGTCCTATTTCTATTAATTATGTGGATAAAACAACCAATGAAGTTTGGTTCCTGGTGCAATTAGTTGGCGATGGCACTCGCAAACTAGCCACTGTGAAACAAGGAGATATTGTTAATGTGGTGATGCCTCTCGGCAATGGATTTACAATGCCCCGGAATGTGACAAAGGTAAAGCCGCTACTGGTTGGCGGTGGTGTGGGTACCGCCCCGATGTTGATGCTCGGTGCTGAGTTAGTGAAAATGGGATGTACGCCTGCTTTCCTGCTAGGCGCACGTTCATCCAAAGATCTGTTGCAGCTGGAGTATTTTGAGAAATTAGGTAAGGTGTATACAACAACTGAAGATGGAAGTATGGGCGAGAAAGGCTATGTGACACAGCATAGCATCTTGCATACAGATCGGTTTGATATGATATACACCTGTGGTCCAAAACCCATGATGATTTCGGTAGCTAAATACGCCAAAGTTCATGGAATAGAATGTGAGGTTTCACTGGAAAATAGGATGGCTTGTGGTGTCGGTGCATGCTTATGCTGTGTGGAGAACACGGACGAAGGGCATTTGTGTGTTTGTAAAGAGGGTCCTGTATTTAATATAAAGAAACTATTATGGCAGATTTAAGTGTAAATATCGGCGATTTAAAGCTTTGTAACCCGGTTATGACAGCATCGGGTACCTTTGGATACGGAAAAGAATTTGAGGACTTTGTAGACCTCGAAAAAATTGGTGGCATCATTGTAAAAGGGACTACCCTTCATCATCGTGAGGGTAATCCTTACCCACGTATGGCAGAGACCCCTATGGGGATGCTTAATGCGGTAGGGTTACAGAATAAAGGGGTGGATTATTTTGTTGAACATATCTATCCACAGATAAGGGATATCCATACTAATATGATCGTTAATGTATCCGGATCTGCTGTAGAGGATTATGTGAAGACTGCCGAGATCATCAATGATCTGGATAATATTCCCGCTATAGAATTGAATATCTCATGCCCTAATGTAAAGCAGGGCGGTATGGCCTTCGGGGTTTCCGCATGCGGGTGTTCCGAGGTTGTAAAAGCTGTACGTAATGTGTATAAAAAGACGCTGATCGTAAAATTATCTCCCAATGTGACAGACATCACAGAAATAGCACGTGCGGCCGAGGTTTCCGGTGCGGACAGTGTATCTCTGATCAATACCCTGCTGGGGATGGCTGTCGATGCTGAAAAGCGTCGGCCTGTACTTTCCACTATTACCGGCGGCATGAGTGGTGCAGCTGTGAAACCAATCGCATTGCGTATGGTATGGCAAGTCGCTAAAGCAGTAAATATTCCTGTCATTGGACTAGGGGGTATCATGGGCTGGAAGGATGCTGTGGAGTTTATGTTGGCAGGTGCCACCGCAATACAGATAGGTACTGCCAACTTCATAGACCCAGCTATTACTGTCAAAGTTTCAGAAGGAATAAATGACTATTTGGAACGTCATGGATATACATCTGTAAAAGATATAATAGGCGCTTTAGAAATCTGAAAATTTTATCTTTTAAATTATAGCCCTGCGAGAGTGTAGATGAATAAATTGAAGCATTTCTTGCAGGGCCTTTTTTATAACCTTCTCTAGATAGAACGAGTATAAAAATGGTTGTTGTTACAACTTATTGCATGGGTATAAAATGATAACTTCAATTATTTTTTTTCGATGAAATGGCTTGTTTTTGAAAAAATGGAGTAGAAAAACACTTGAAAAAGCTTTATCAATATATAAGGAAAAGGAAGATGGACTTAGGTTATATTAAAGAGAGAACATCTTTTCAGGTATGATATAAACAAAAGCAAAGAGGTAAAAGCCATGTTCATCATAAGGCTTTTATCTCTTTATTTTTTATATATATTTTTTATTTTAGCAAATCGGGTCTTAGCCGCTGTGTTCTTTCTAATGACTGCTGAAGCTCCCATTCTTTAATCTTTGCCTCGTGTCCGGATAACAACACATCGGGAACTTGCCATCCTTTGTATTCTGCAGGACGGGTATATACAGGAGCTGCTAACAGATTATCTTGAAAAGAATCGGACAATGCCGATTGTTCGTCAGAAATGACCCCGGGAATAATACGAACTACGGCATCGGCGATAACGGCGGCAGCCAACTCCCCACCTGTCAAAACATAGTCACCGATACTGATTTCTTTCGTAATGAAATGTTCACGTATTCTATAGTCTATACCCTTAAAATGACCACATAGAATAATTAAATTCTTTGCGAGTGAAAGTGAGTTGGCCATCGGCTGGTTAAACTGTTCTCCATCTGGAGATGTAAATATAATTTCATCGTACTCGCGTTCTGCTTTCAAAGCTGAGATGCATCGGTCTATTGGTTCAATCTTCATCACCATACCGGCAAATCCACCGAAGGGATAATCATCTACTTTGCGATAACGGTCGTATGCATAATCGCGTAAATTATGTATATGTATTTCTGCAATTCCTTTTTTCTGCGCACGGCTCATGATAGAGCAGTTGAAGAAGCTTTCCAGCATCTCGGGTAAAACGGTAATGATGTCTATTCTCATATTCGGTTATTTTTTGCAAAAGTAGCAAATTCCTCTTTGCCGGAAGGTGTTTTTCATTCAAAAAATAGCTATTTTTGCGGGAAAACTACCTTTATATATATGACAGAAATAGAAAGAATAGACCAATTGCGCGAGGAGCTTCATCGACATAACTATAATTATTATGTATTGAATGCGCCTGAGATTACAGACCAGGAGTTTGACAAGCTGATGCGTGAACTTCAGGATCTGGAAGAAAAACATCCGGAACATAGAGATGAGAACTCGCCCAGTATGCGTGTGGGAAGTGATATAAACAAAAACTTCATGCAGGTGGTACATAAATATCCCATGCTTTCATTGACTAACACCTATTCGGAAACGGAAGTAACCGAGTTTTATGACAGGGTAAAGAAGTCCTTGAACGAAGATTTTGAGATTTGTTGTGAAATGAAATACGATGGTACTTCTATTTCGCTGACTTACGAGAACGGGAAATTGGTGCGTGCTGTGACGCGTGGTGATGGCGTGCAAGGAGATGATGTGACAGGCAATGTGAAGACCATCCGCAGTATCCCTTTGGTGTTGCATGGAAAGGGGTATCCTGAAGCATTTGAAATTCGTGGGGAGATTTTGATGCCTTGGGTGGTGTTTGAGGAATTGAACAAAGAACGAGAAGCCCGCGAAGAACCGTTGTTCGCTAATCCCCGCAACGCAGCTTCGGGAACATTGAAGTTGCAGAATTCTGCCATTGTGGCATCCCGCAAGCTGGATGCATACCTTTATTATTTGCTTGGAGATAATTTGCCGTGCGACGGTCATTATGAAAATTTGAAAGAAGCGGAGAAATGGGGATTTAAAATTTCTGATCTTACTCGCAAATGCAAAACATTGCAGGAAGTATTTGATTTCATCAAATACTGGGATGTGGAGCGTAAGAATCTGCCTGTAGCTACGGACGGAATAGTACTGAAAGTGAATTCTTTGCGACAGCAGCGTAATTTGGGTTTTACGGCAAAATCACCCCGATGGGCCATTGCATACAAGTTTCAGGCCGAACAGGCACTTACCCGTTTGAACAAGGTGACCTATCAAGTGGGAAGAACAGGTGCTGTGACTCCGGTGGCCAATCTGGATCCCGTACAGCTATCCGGAACCGTGGTAAAGCGTGCTTCGCTCCATAATGCAGACATCATAGAAGGGCTGGATTTGCATATCGGCGATATGGTTTATGTAGAAAAAGGGGGCGAGATTATTCCAAAAATTGTAGGTGTGGACAAGAACGCCCGTATTATGATAGGTGATAAAGTAAAGTTTATTACTTATTGCCCCGAGTGTGGCAGTAAATTGGTGCGCTATGAAGGTGAAGCTGCTTATTATTGTACCAATGATGCCGCTTGCCCCCCACAGATCAAGGGAAAAATAGAACATTTTATCAGCCGTAGGGCTATGGATATTGATGGACTCGGTCCGGAAACGGTAGATCAGTTTTACCAGGAAGGATTGATACGTGATGTTGCCGATCTGTATACTTTAAAAACATCGGATATCATCAACCTGGAACGTATGGGAGAAAAATCCGCTGAGAATATAATAAAAGGTATAGAGCAGTCCAAAGAAGTGCCGTTTGAAAGGGTGCTCTTTGCATTGGGTATCCGTTTTGTGGGTGAAACTGTGGCGAAGAAGGTGGCGAAATCCTTTAAGTCGATGGATGCTTTGGCAGACGCGAGTTTAGATGATTTGATTCATGTCGATGAAATCGGAGAAAAAATAGCACAGAGTATCTTGTTGTACTTTGCTAATCCGAAGAATCGTGACATTATAGAGCGTCTTCGTGTGGCGGGTGTGAGATTGGAAGCCGATGAGGAGGATACTTCGGGACACACTGACAAATTGGCAGGGAAATCTATTGTGATTAGTGGGGTTTTCGCCCATCATTCGCGTGACGAATATAAGGAGTTAATTGAAAAGCATGGTGGTAAGAATGTGGGAAGTATTTCGTCCAAGACCAGCTTTGTTTTGGCGGGTGACAATATGGGACCCAGTAAACTGGAGAAAGCGCAGAAACTGGGTGTGACCATTGTGAGCGAAGAGGAGTTTCTGCAAATGATAGAGTGACTTTTTAGCGAGTATAAACTAAAAATAGTGTGATTTTTATCGCTAAAAGAGAAAATATTCGTACTTTTGTAGGCTATTAAATAAGAATTTATAATTCATTTATGATACAGACAAGATTAAAAGGCATGGGAGTAGCGTTGATTACTCCTTTCAAGGAAGATGACAGCGTTGATTATGATGCGTTACTTCGTCTGGTTGATTACCAGCTTCAAAATGGAACAGATTTTTTGTGCGTGTTGGGAACCACGGCTGAAACCCCGACTTTGACTAAAGAAGAAAAAGACAAGATAAAACGTTTGATAATCGAAAGAGTGAATGGACGTATCCCTATTCTGCTGGGAGTTAGCAGCAACTGTACCCGTGCTGTTGTGGAAACGCTGAAAAATGATGATATGACAGGAGTTGATGCCGTACTTGTTGCTGTACCTTATTATAACAAACCTTCCCAGGAAGGTATTTACCAACACTATAAAGCGATTGCTGAAGCGACGGATCTTCCTGTGGTTCTTTATAATGTACCGGGACGTACCGGTGTGAACATGACTGCTGAGACCACCTTGCGTCTGGCACGCGATTTCAAGAATATTATCGCTATCAAGGAGGCATCGGGTAATATTACTCAGATGGATGATATCATCAAGAATAAACCGGCTAATTTTGATGTGATTTCGGGTGATGATGGTATTACATTTCCTTTGATTACTTTGGGTGCTGTAGGGGTTATCTCGGTTATCGGTAATGCATTTCCGCGTGAATTCAGTCGTATGACTCGTTTGGCATTACAGGGTGATTTTGCAAATGCATTGACTATTCATCATAGGTTTACGGAATTATTCAGCCTGTTGTTCGTAGATGGTAATCCTGCTGGGGTGAAGGCTATGTTGAATGTAATGGGGCTGATTGAAAATAAATTACGTTTGCCGCTTGTACCGACTCGTATCACAACATTTGAAAAGATGCGTGCTATTTTGGATGAATTGAAAATTAAATGCTGATAAAGGAATTTTTTTAATTAGATAAGACTGGTGTTTCGTCATTAAAAACACCAGTCTTTTTTTATGCCTGTCTGTTCGTTCTTTGATATATTATACCTGTAAGATTCTATATCTTTCACGCGTAACATTACTAATCTTTCACCTGATACATTAGTAACGTGTTACCCGACACGTTACTAACCTGTCGATCTGTATGTTAGTAACCTTTGAAACGCCTTGTTTTTTAAAAAAGAACAAGCGCTTGTTTAAAGATGAACTGTTCTTTTCAGGTGTGTGAGAAGTTGTGTTGGTCGTCATTGTTTCGTTGGAGAAGGTGTAGGCGTGATTGAGGATAATTTCAATGCTTCCAAGAAGCGTTCCCAAGTTCTTCTAAACCATAATGCTTCTTTTTTATATGCTGCAAAGATATAAGAACGGAAAAATGGTAGACCTGTAGAAGCGCGGAGGTGCTTAACAGGGGATTTTCCCCCAAGAATTACAACTGAGCCATTTAAATTTAAAAAAAGAGAGAAAATACAAGAAAAGACCATCAGAAAAGATGGCCTTCTTTGTGATCGCGACAGGATTCAAACCTGTAACCGGCTGATCCGTAGTCAGCTACTCTATTCAGTTGAGCTACGCGGCCATTGTTTAATATTTTTAGTAGTGACCGCGACAGGATTCAAACCTGTAACCGGCTGATCCGTAGTCAGCTACTCTATTCAGTTGAGCTACGCGGCCATTGTTTAATATTTTTAGTAGTGACCGCGACAGGATTCAAACCTGTAACCGGCTGATCCGTAGTCAGCTACTCTATTCAGTTGAGCTACGCGGCCATTATTTATTGTTCTTTTGTTTTAACGGGTGCAAAGATACGGACTTTTTTTGAAAATGCAAGCGTTTTACTAAAACTTTTTTCTAAAAATTATTCGATGAAACGGGAGTTAAACAACTGCCAGCCCAGTGTTAAACCTACATTCCAATCGTTAGACGGTGAACTATAGTGGTTTACATAAGCACTGATAGAACCGAACGATAATTGAAAAACTAATGAGATTTCTCCAAGATATTCGAATTTTGTGAAAGCTTTCCCGTAATATGCTTGTCCATATTCATCTTTCTTGATAGGAAAGATGGGTACAAATCCATAAAATTCTCCGCGTAATTGAAAAGACTCGCTTAACTGGTAGATGGGCATGGCGCCGACTCCGGCATATTGATTAGCACGGAAAGCCTCATTATAGGTTACTTTGCTATGGGCTGTCGGAGTGAATTCTCCTGCCTGCATTAATGTAGCCGTATAATTATTGGAGAAATTTCGGGATGAGTAATACGCCTCTAGATATGCTCCCAAGGTAAACTTAGGACTTACCTTATGGTATGTTTCGTTCTGATATGAAACTTGAAGCCAGGATTGTACCTTTTTATAAGGTTCCGGTGTGTCTTTAGTCACTTTGGATGCACCTGATCTGAAATGTTCTGTGCCGGTGAAAATTTGTGCAGCCATTTTTTCACGACTTCCTTGTGTGGCAAACTGGCGGGCATTCAAGGTGCTTCCTTCCAATACGATAGAGCCTCCGAAGATAGAATAAGTGCTTTTATCATGTTTTGTCTCGCTGAAGTCGATGATATTGGTTTGGAAGTACCTGTCTTCCATACGGGCTATACCTACACCGAATTCAGCTTTCTTACGGCTTAGAAACGGTAATGACACCTTCAATTTTACAAACTCTTCTCTTTTCTTGTTGAAAGCCGGATTGTCTTTATTGGAAAAGAATTTGGCTTCTTTGAAATAATCGAAGGTGGAGATCGAGGCTATGAATTTATAAGATGTAGGCAGCTTGGTTGGAAAATCAATTCGTGCTGCAAGTTGCACATTATTGTAGACCCGACCTAACTGTCCGTCAAAATTAAATTCTTTTGAATAATAGTTCAAGTTTTGATAGGAAGCACCAAAATAGACTTGATTGGAGCCACTGGAAGACACGTTTCCACCGACACGAACGGAGAGATTGGCCTCCATTTTGACTTGGAGGTTCAAGTCGTAGGTTTGGTCTTTCTCATTATAAACGGCATGAGGAATGATTTCGGATATAATATTATCGGACAACAAACGGAAATATGCTCGTTTGATATCCTCCATAGTGAAAACATCGAAGTCGTTTTCATGGAACTCTTTTTGTATATATTGCTTTTGTCGTTCGTTGGCACCAGTTATATTTACTCTTTTGAAACGGAAATCCGGTAAATTGCTCTTATAGGCCAGTCGTTTAACTTTCACTTGTTCGGGGGTGATTCTTCGATGAATTCGGCTTTTTATGGAGTCCATCATTTCTATGGCACGTTTATAACCAATGTCATGCAACTCGTCAAAGCGCTGGAAGTCCATTAAATTGACATCATCATATTTAAAAGTCATGAGGATGCCGAGGGAATCGGGTAAAGAGTAATCTGTCTTTTGCATAATCATATTTTCCAGTTGCCCCATAATGTCACCTTCCTTGGGTTTGCCCGGATTGGCGGATACGGCACTTCCTATAATGATATCCGGATGGAAGGTGTCACGCATTACATTCACTGGAAAATTATTGTAAATGCCACCGTCGTATGCCAGTATCGAGTCTATTTCGATAGGCTTGAACATGGCAGGAAAACTCATGGAGGCACGTACGGCATCTCCCAGATCTCCTTTTTTCAATATCAGTGGTCTTTTGTTGTACACATCCGAAGCTATACAGCGGAAGGGAATATACAGGCTGTCAAAATTGGCCTTGCTTGCAGCTGTTGCCTGACCGAATAATTGCAGAAATACAATATTCATCTGAATGGGATCTACAATGCTGGTAGGCAAAAACTGAGGTTTGACATTCTTCAGCGAGTCTTTCAGGGAGATACGGATGTTGATAAATTCGGGTGTTGGAGGATTTTTCTTGAAATAATAGATGTATTTCTCTTCCACATTACCTGAATACCAGCGTTTGAAGTCATCGGATTTGAGTAAAGCCTCCATTTCATCGGGAGAATAGCCCATAGCATAAAGTGAACCGACAATGGCTCCCATGGATGTGCCTGCAATATAATCTATGGGGATACCGTTTTCTTCTAATGCGCGGATAATGCCGATATGGGTTAGGCCTTTGGCACCTCCTCCGCTCAGTACCAGTCCCACTTTCTGTGCATGGATGGGAGGAAGCAGTAAAAAGAGAAGAAAAAGTATATATAGATAATGTTTCATGGATGTCGAATCTTTGTATGTGTTGCTCCAAATATAGAAAGAAATCTTCGTTTCCAATCGTTTTTTAGAATAAAAAAGCGCCGGAAATGAACTTCCCGACGCTTTTGATAGCAAAATGTGATAGATTTGTTAAATCAGTTCGATACTGCGTTTTACAAAGTTTGTCAAAGCTTCGCCTTTCAACATATTATTTTGTAACAGAGCAAGGTCAATCAATTGGCGGATTACTTTGTTACCACCTGCGTATTCACCTAAAACAGCTTCTTTCTTGGTCTTTTCATCGGCCAACTTTTTCTCAACATCACTTAATTCATCTTTTTCTGCTTGAGGTATTTCATCGGCTTTTTTACCTTCCTGTGCTTTGTGAAGTTCGTCGTGACGTTTATTCAGACTGGTCATTTCAGTTTCGATAGGTTCAAGAGCAGCTTTACAAGAGTTGTCCGCATCATTCAAAACTTGTTTCACCAGTTTGTGGTCGACATTCAGAACCAAGTTAAACATATCCGGCATTTCTCCATAAAAACTCATACCTGCCTGGATATTGGCCATTTCTTTCATACGGCGCATATATTCGCTTTGGGTAATCATGATAGGAGTTCCTGTCTCGCCTAAAGATTGTGTTTCTACATTGAACTCCACTTTCTTCATCTGTGGCAACTGACTGCGGAATATGGAAGATAGAATATCGCGTTGGCCGGCTTCCAGACTGGCATCTTTGCGCTCTTCTTTAGCAATCAGGCGGTCAATTACATCACTGTCCACACGGGTGAAGCGGCTCTTTTCAAATTTTTGCTCAAGCATACTTACCATAGCTACATCCAGCTGACCATCCATTAACAATACGTTGTAGCCTTTGTTCTTGGCCGCATCAATGTAGCTGTATTGTTCGTCTGCATGGGTAGCATACAGATAAATCAAGTTGCCGTCCTTATCTGTTTGATTATCTTTGATCAAGCTTTGGTATTCTTCATAAGTATAATATTTGTCATCTGTGTCTTTCAGCAGAGCAAATTTATTAGCCTTTTCGTAGAACTCTTCTTGGGTTAACATGCCGTAGTTGATGAAAATTTTCAAATCATCCCATTTCTCCTCGAATTCTTTGCGGTCATTCTTAAAAATGGCTTGCAGGCGGTCTGATACTTTCTTAGAAATATAAGTGGAGATTTTCTTCACGTTGGAATCGCTCTGCAAGTAAGAACGGGATACGTTCAACGGGATGTCTGGTGAGTCAATCACTCCGTGTAACAGGGTCAGGAAGTCTGGAACAATACCTTCTACCGAGTCGGTGACATAGACCTGGTTACAGTAAAGTTGGATTTTGTTTTTTTGTAATTCAATGTTGCTCTTTACTTTCGGAAAGTACAGAATACCTGTCAGATTGAACGGATAATCCACATTCAGATGGATCCAGAACAAAGGTTCGTCTGCCATGGGATATAATTCCCGATAGAATTTCTTATAATCTTCGTCTTTCAGTTCTACCGGTTTGCGTGTCCATAAAGGATAGGTTTCGTTGATTACATTGTCTTCATTTGTTTCAACCTGCTTTCCATCTTTCCATTCTTTCTTTTTGCCGAATGCAATGGGGATAGGAAGGAAGCGGCAATATTTAGTCAGCAATGAAGAAATACGTGTTTCTTCCAGAAATTCTTTGCAGTCATCATCTATATAAAGGATAATATCCGATCCGCGGCTTTCTTTTTCAACATTTTCGATAGTAAACTCAGGGCTTCCGTCGCAAGTCCATTTCACAGCTTGTGCTCCTTCTTGGTGGGATTTTGTGATGATTTCCACTTTTTTGGCTACCATGAAGGCAGAATAGAATCCCAGACCAAAGTGTCCGATGATGGCATTGGCATCATCTTTATATTTTTCAAGGAAGTCGTTAGCGCCTGAAAAAGCTATCTGATTGATATATTTGTCGATCTCTTCGGCTGTAAGTCCGATACCCCGGTCGGAAATGGTGATGGTACCTTTTCCTAAACTTACTTTAATAGTAAGATCTCCCATCTCTCCTTTGAATTCACCTTTAGATGCAAGGGTTTTCAGTTTCTGTGTGGCATCTACTGCATTAGAAACTAATTCACGGAGGAATATTTCATGATCACTGTATAAGAACTTTTTGATGATGGGGAAAATGTTCTCAGTGGTTACCCCAATATTTCCTTTTTGCATACTATTTATGGTTTTAAGTTATTATGTTATATATACGTTTGAATCGTCTTTTTGTTGGATGATGGGCAAAAAAAATGCCAGATACAATGATATCTGACATTTTGTCTGTTATTTTTTGAAGAACTTTGGACTCTTTACTTTTCCACAGTCATGACAATGATGTCTTTTTCTTTGTCATAGCTTACCTTGATCGTGTCACCAGCCGCCATTTCTGATCCAAGTATCAGCTCGGAGATTCCATCCTCCAAATTGTTTTGGATGGCACGTTTTAATGGGCGTGCTCCGAACTGTACATCGTAACCTTTGGTGGCTACAAACTTTTTGGCATCTTCGTCGATAACAAGCTTATAACCAATGTGTTCCACACGACTGTAAAGACCCTTAAGTTCAATATCGATAATCCGAGTCAGTGCATTCAGGTCGAGTTGGTCGAAAGTTATTATTTCGTCCAGACGATTGATGAATTCGGGCGCAAAAGACTTATTCAAAGCTTTTGTAATCACGCTGCGCGAGTATTCTTTGTCATCTGTACGGATTTGGGCGGCAAATCCGATTCCTTTTCCGAATTCTTTAAGTTGGCGGGTTCCAATATTGGATGTCATGATAACTATGGTATTTTTAAAGTCTACAGTTCTGCCATAACTGTCAGTCAACCGACCTTCATCCATCACTTGCAACAGTATGTTGAATACATCGGGATGCGCTTTTTCAATTTCATCCAATAAAACGATGGAGTAGGGTTTACGTCTTACTTTCTCCGTCAGCTGTCCGCCTTCTTCATAACCTACATATCCGGGAGGTGCTCCTACCAGACGGGATACGGTGAATTTTTCCATATATTCACTCATGTCAATGCGGATAAGTGCATCTGCCGAACCGAACATTAGTTTCGCTAACTCCTTAGCCAGATGAGTCTTGCCGACACCTGTCGGACCTAGAAACATGAATGTACCAATCGGTTTATTAGGATCTTTCAGACCTACACGGCTTCTTTGAATAGCTTTTACCAGTGTGGCGATTGCTTTGTCTTGACCGATAACTTTAGAAAGCAGATCGTCTTTCATTCCTAATAATTTCATTCCTTCAGCCTGTGCCATTCTTTGCACAGGTACGCCTGACATCATGGAAACGACTTCGGCTATTTGTTCGTCATCTACCGTTTCCCGATTTTCCTTCAGGCTTTTTTCCCATTCTTCCTTCAGAGTATCAAGCTGGTTCGTATATTCTTTCTCTTTGTCACGATAACTGGCGGCTAGTTCGAAATTTTGTAACCTGACAGCTTCATTTTTAAGAGATTTCATCTCATCAATCAGTTTTTCCTGTTCTTCAATTTCTTTGGGAGCAGTGATATTAGTAAGATGTACGCGCGAACCGGCTTCATCTAAAGCATCTATCGCTTTATCAGGGAAGTTACGGTCTGTGATATATTGGTCTGTCAGTTTTACACAGGCTTCAAGGGCCGCATCTGTATAGTTCACATTATGATGATCCTCGTATTTATCTTTGATATTTTTCAAAATCTGAAGTGTTTCTTCTGCAGTTGTTGGTTCTACAATAACCTTTTGGAACCGGCGTTCCAATGCACCGTCTTTTTCAATATTTTGGCGGTATTCGTCCAATGTCGTCGCTCCGATGCATTGAATCTCACCTCTGGCCAATGCAGGTTTCAACATATTGGCTGCATCCATTGAGCCTGCTGCAGAACCTGCTCCCACAATAGTGTGGATTTCATCGATGAAAAGAATGATGTTAGGATTCTTCTTCAACTCGTTCAAAATGGAACGAATACGTTCCTCGAATTGTCCACGATATTTAGTGCCTGCGACAACGGCAGTCATATCAAGAGCTATCACGCGTTTATCAAATAAAATACGTGATACTTTCTTTTCCACAATCCGTAATGCAAGTCCCTCAACAATGGCAGATTTGCCGACTCCCGGTTCGCCAATCAAAATAGGGTTGTTCTTCTTGCGGCGGCTCAATATTTGTGCCAGTCGCTCTATTTCCTTCACCCGGCCAACTACAGGATCCAGTTTTCCTTCTTCGGCAGCTCTTGTCATATCTGTGCCAAAATTGTCGAGTACAGGAGTGTCATTAGCTGGCTTTTTTTGTGCCGGACGTGCCTGTTGTTGTGCTGCATTTGATTTATTGCTACTTGGATTCTGACGTATATCTTCGTCTTCATCCTCGTCCTCACTGAACCCCAGACCTGCATGGGGATCTGGCTGTAAAGTGAGTTTAATTTTTTCGTATGTTACGCCATTGCTTTCCAAGACGTGGAAAGCTGTATTATCCTTGACCTTCATAATTGCTAATAAAATATGTTCGGAGTCAGCTGCAATGTTTCTCAATAACTTAGCTTCCAGAATACATAACTTTAACACTTTGGATGCTTTGTCATTAAAGCTAATATTCTCGTCATAGGTGGTGTCATTTTCCACATTGTTTTTCACAATGGTCTCCAACTGATTTTTTATGTCCTGTAAGTTTATTTGTAAATTAAATAAGATCTCGATAGCTTTTCCTTCACCTTCACGTATCAGTCCCAACAACAAGTGTTCGGGACCAATATAGCTATTCCGCAGCCTGTTGGCTTCTTCCTTGCTATACATGATGATATCGGACACTCTTTGTGTAAATTGATTGTTCATAAATTTATCGTCCTCCTAAAGTATAGTGTTTATTTCCCAGTGTGCAAAGATACACATAATAACAATGCATACCATTGTTTTCTTATTTATATTAGCATAACAAAATGTATGCCAAGCTTTGACAGACTAAATGGATTAAACAAAAATAAGGGTTATAGCAAACTATTCACAAAGTAAATGAGAAGTGGGAGTGATAATCACTATATACTATAGAATAAGGTATAGGGATACTTTTTACTTATATAAGTAAAAACATTTAATGGACTTAACTTTTTTATGGGTTTTGTTTCGTATGTCGTATAAAAGTAGTACTTTAGCGTGGTTTTTGGTAAACCAAAAAGATGTATAATTAATATTTGTTTAAATGCTAGAACAAGACAGAATTATAAAGATTAACATCGAAGAGGAAATGAAGTCGTCGTACATTGATTACTCAATGTCAGTAATTGTTGCGCGCGCCCTCCCGGATGTTCGCGACGGCTTTAAACCGGTTCATAGACGTATCTTATATGGTATGATTGAGCTGGGTAATACCTCCGATAAAGCTTATAAGAAATCAGCAAGAATTGTAGGTGAAGTTTTGGGTAAATATCACCCGCATGGTGACTCTTCCGTGTATGGAGCTTTGGTCAGGATGGCTCAGGACTGGGCTATGAGATATCCGTTGGTAGATGGTCAAGGTAACTTCGGCTCTGTTGATGGTGACAGCCCTGCTGCCATGCGTTATACGGAAGCAAGATTAAAGAAAATAGGTGAAGAGATGATGCAGGATCTTTATAAGGAAACTGTTGATTTTCAGAATAATTTTGATGACACGTTGCAGGAACCTACTGTCATGCCGACACGGATTCCTAACTTGTTGGTAAATGGAGCATCCGGTATTGCAGTAGGTATGGCAACCAATATGCCTACTCATAATCTTTCTGAAGTAATCGATGCATGTATTGCTTACATTGACAATAATGATATTGATATTGAAGGACTTATGCAATATGTAAAAGCACCGGATTTCCCTACAGGTGGATATATATATGGTATAAGCGGGGTACGTGATGCTTACGAAACCGGACGTGGTAGAGTGGTGATGCGTGCTAAGGCTGAGATAGAAACTCATACTACACATGATAAGATCATAGTTAATGAAATTCCTTATAATGTAAATAAGAAGGAATTGATTGAAAATATCGCATCTTTAGTTAATGACAAGAAGATTGATGGTATTTCGTATGTAAATGATGAATCCGACCGTGAAGGTATGCGCATCGTTATTGATGTTAAACGTGATGCAAATGCTAGTGTGGTGCTGAACAAATTGTTCAAAATGACAGCTTTGCAAACTTCATTTGGCGTAAATAATATCGCTTTGGTCCATGGTCGCCCCAAAATGTTGAATCTGAAAGATTTAATCAGATATTTTGTAGAACATCGTCATGATGTGGTAATTCGTCGTACTCAGTATGATTTACGGAAGGCACAGGAGCGTGCTCATATTCTTGAAGGGTTGATTATAGCTTCTGATAATATTGATGAAGTTATCCGTATTATTCGTGCTGCAAAAACCCCTAATGATGCTATAGCAGGGTTAATAGAACTTTTTAATCTGAGTGAAATTCAGGCACGTGCTATTGTAGAAATGCGTTTGCGCCAATTAACAGGTCTGATGCAAGATCAGCTTCACGCAGAATATGAAGAAGTGATGAAACAGATTGCTTATTATGAAGAAATTCTTTCAAATGATGAACTTTGTAAAAAAGTAATCAAAGATGAGTTGATAGAAGTAAAAGAGAAATACGGGGATGCCCGTCGGTCTGAAATAGTTTATTCTTCAGAAGAATTTAATCCAGAAGATTTTTATGCTGATGATCAGATGGTTATCACGATATCCCATATGGGATATATCAAGCGTACTCCTTTATCAGAATTCCGTGCCCAAAATAGAGGTGGGGTAGGATCAAAAGGAAGTGAAACCCGTGATGAAGACTTTGTAGAGCATATTTATCCGGCTACAATGCACAATACTATGATGTTCTTCACTCAGAAAGGTAAGTGCTATTGGTTGAAAGTTTACGAAATTCCCGAAGGAACTAAAAATGCCAAAGGACGCGCTATTCAGAATTTGCTGAATATTGATTCCGATGATGTGGTTACAGCATATTTACGTGTGAAAAACCTTAATGATACCGAGTTTATTAATAGTCATTATGTGCTGTTCTGTACAAAGAATGGCGTCATTAAAAAGACTTTGTTGGAACAATACTCACGGCCTCGCCAGAATGGTGTTAATGCGATAACTATTCGTGAGGATGATAAAGTGATCGAAGTTCGTATGACTAACGGTGATAATGAAATCATTATTGCTAACCGTAATGGTCGTGCAATTCGCTTCCACGAAAGTGCGGTTCGTGTTATGGGACGTACGGCTACAGGAGTGCGTGGTATGACTTTGGATGAAGATGGTGGCGATGAAGTTATCGGTATGATTTGTATAAAAGATCCTGAAGCTGAATCAATCATGGTAGTTTCTGAACAAGGATACGGTAAACGTTCTGATATCGAAGATTATCGTAAAACCAATCGTGGCGGTAAGGGTGTAAAAACGTTGAATATTACAGATAAAACAGGTAAATTGGTGGCTATCAAGTCTGTTACAGATGGGAATGACTTGATGATTATTAATAAATCTGGTATAACAATTCGTTTGAAAGTCGCTGAGGTCCGCATTATGGGACGTGCAACGCAAGGTGTACGATTGATAAATTTGGAGAAACGTAATGACCAAATAGGTTCTGTATGTAAGGTGACATCTGAAGAAGAGGAGATTACAGATGAAAATTCAAATGCAGATTTTGAAAATATAACTGAAGGAGAGGGTGGTAGTATCACTAATCCAGATTTAATTGCCGAAGCAAATAGTGAAGAATAAAATAAATTGTATTATTAAATCCACAAAATCATGAGAAAAGTATTATTTACAGTGGCTTTATTGTTAACAGCTTGCTTTGTGTCTGCACAAGTAAGTGTTGTTAAGGAGGCTAAATCCTTGAAAAGCAAACCTGAAGAAGCTGCAAAAGCTATCGAACCGGCTTTAACTAATCCTGAAACTGCTAATGATCCGGAAACATGGAAATTAGCAGGAGATTTTCAGAAAGCAATTTATGATGAAGAAAACATGAAACTTTATTTACCTGGAGGCCAAGCAGATACAACTAAGCTTTATAACAGCTTAGCTAAGATGTATGACTTCTACTTGAAATGCGATGAAATAGAGCAGGCTAAAGTTCAAAGTGGCGAGTTAAAGAAACCCAAATTCAGAAAGAAGAATGCAGATGCTTTGAAGACTTTGCGTTTAAACCTGGTTAATGGTGGTGGTGATGCTTACAATAAAGGAGATTATGCTGATGCTTTAAAGTATTTTGGGTTATTTGTTGATGTAGTAAACGAACCTATGTTTGCTGATGATGATGAGTTGAAGACTGATACTTTGAATGCATTATATGCTTGCTATGCAACTTTAGCTGCTAATATGCTGAAAGATAATCAGGCTGTCATCAAATATGGTAATATAGGTAAGAATCATAAAGAAGAAGGTTATAGAGCATTAATGTGCTTGGCTGAAACATATGGTCAGAAAGAAGGTGGTGATTCTGCAAAATGGCTTGAAGTAATCAAAGAAGGTACTGAATTGTTCCCTAAGCAAGAATACTTTGTTGGTAATATTATGGATTATTACATTCAAAAAGGTATGGTTGATGAGGGGCTGGTTCAAATTAATAAATTGCTTGCTACGAGTGAAACTCCGTACTATCTTTATGTAAAAGGTATCTTATTATATGAGAAAAAGCAGTATGATGATGCAATTGCTACATTTAATAAAATTATTTCAAATAACGGAGATTTAGTTGCTGAAGCATATTCAAAGATTGGTGACTGTTATTTTTTCCCAGCTCAGATTATTGTTGAGGAAAATGCGAAGCTAGCTATTGATGATCCCAAATACAATGAAAACGAAAGTAAGATTAAAGAGTTGTATGAGAAAGCTAAACCATACTATGAGAAGGCAAAAGAATTAAAGCCTGACAATAAGGCTTTGTGGGGGAATTATTTGCTGAATATTTATTGGAAGTTAAATAGAGCTGAATATGATTCTTTGGAAAAAGAATTAGGATATTAATAAAAACACTGATTTTAAAATAATAAAGAGGTTGTGTTAAAATTCTGGCACAACCTCTCTTTTTATGCCAAAAGACTTTCCCAAGCCCGGGTTTTGTTATTACCTAAAGTTTTATGTATCTTTAAGTCTCTCTGTACCCATTACATCCGTTTATGCGAGCCATTTTTGATATATAATCAATATTATGTTTAATTTATATTGATCTCTTTTTTATTGGGTAGATATTAATATGTTAAAGAGTAACAAAATATTGCGATTTGCTTGTGCTACCCTTCTTGATTCTTTATTTTATTACTAATATAGGTGTATTAGCATGAAATATCATTTTTCTTGCTATGCTAGGATTAAACAATCTAGCAAATATGTTTCGTTTATAGTTTGTGATGCAAATTACGTCTATATTTTCTTCTTTTACATATTTGTCCAAATTGCTCAGTATGTTATCTTCTTTCACTACATTATAATGTAGTTCCAATTTTGAGTATTGTTTTTGAAAATAATCTTTAATACCTGCTAGTTTTATTTCATGCCATGCATCATTATCTGTACTTAAATGAACGAAGGAAACGGCAAAATGAAACGATTTAAAAACATTTATCAAGGAGTCAAAAGCTATTAGATCCCTTTGGTCAAAATTGGTCACAAAAGCTACTTTTTTTATGTCATTGAATGTTTTTAATGGTGTATGTTCTGGAATAGCATATACAAAGGATTGGCTTCTTTCTATGACTTCGGCCGTAACGCTGCCAATCAAGTCTATATCTTTTTGACTTCTTCCTCTTGTTCCCATTATAATTATCTGAGGATTATATTCTTTAGCATATCGTAAGATTTCTTCTTCGGGAATGCCATCACGCAAAATACAAGTATATTTTATATTGGGAAACTCTCCTGACTCAACTTTCTTTTTAATTGTATCGGAAAGTTTGTTCAACTCGTTGTGCACTGTTTCTATCATACTTTTTACAGATTCTTCTCTTTCGATCTGAAAATTGAAATTATCAGTTCCATAAGGAATTGTAGGCACATAAATAGGACTGAAATAAGCATGTAAAAGCACAACTTCTGAATTAATAGCATTAGCAAAAGAGAAACCAAATTGGCAGGCTTTAAGGGAATAGTTTGAAAAGTCTACCGGGATAAGTACTTTTCTTTTTTCTTTGTTTTTTTCCGAGCTACTCTCCTTCCCTTTGATTATATCTTCTGAAAGCCATGCAGAACTTTCTATAATTTGCAAAGCATGGGGCAGATCGCTTTCTTTAATTCTTAGTCTTACCCCAGAAGATATAACAGGTTGAATAAGATTCACATTGTGAATGTACGCTTCAATTCCCTCATTCTCAAGCACATTCTTTAAAATCTGAGCTTTAGCGTAAGTGAGGATTGCTAAGGTTACCAATTTATCTTCCATAATTCTATATTTTAAGTGATTTTCAGGTTAAACAAAAAATCCCAATTGAATGTTGCAATTCAACCGGGATTTTATATTACACTTCTTGCGTTATTTTTTCTTCAGTTTCTCTCAATATTTGAAGGGCTTTTTCAAGAACTGTTGTATCGTCTAACATTACTAGTCCCCCATCTGGTCCTGGTTCCAAATGAATTCCAACACTTTTACCATTCTTGAAATTGTGTCCACCAAAAAAGTTACGTACAGTTTCTACGGTCATATTGAGTTCATCTGCGATTCTGTGCATACTTCCACTGGGTAATGAATCTTTGATTCTGCGCAGTTCATTAAATGTTATTGTTCTCATGATGTATTAAATTTAGTTATAAAAGTGAGTTCTTAAATCATGGTATAAACTTAATCAAAAAAATGCATAAAACAAATATTTTTGTGCTATTTTTGATTATATGTAAATTTATAATGGTTAATTTGCCAATTATAGATTAAGTGTATGAGTTACAATCATACCTACTATAATAATGAAGAAATAAGTAGAAATGAGAATTATGTAAAATAAATTAATATCGCTAATCAAATAACCGCTAGCAGTGTATTGATTAGAAATGCAACGTGGTTTATAAAAGATTTTTTTTTGAATAAATTTATAAAGGAGATAAATCAGATAGCCTATGAAACAACCTTCTATAGTGCCAAAAAGAATGTCTCCCGGATAATGCACTCCTAAGTAGATTCTAGAATAGGAATTGAGCACGGCCCAAAAAAGAAGCATAAAAGTAAGAGATTTCCTTTTAATTAGTAAAGATAAAAAGACAGAAATAGCAAATGTGTTGGCAGCATGACTGGATATGAAGCCAAATTGTCCTCCCCTATATTCGTTTACAATATCAACCATATACATAATATTGGGATCTTGTGTTGGGCGGAAACGTGCGAAAAACGGTTTGCACAAACCAGAAGCTATTTGATCTGCTAAAGTTATGACTAAGGCAATCATAATAATAGTCAATAATGCTTCTTGAATTTTATTATTTTTAATTATGATATATAACAGCATAGCAGCTACAGGTACCCATACAATTGTACTGGTAGCTACCCACATGAATCCGTCCCAAAATAAGGATTGGCTTCCGTTCAAATTCAGTAGTAATTCTTTATCTGCTGCTATGTACTGTTGTATATCCATTGATTATGTTTTAAATGATTTCAATAACATTGGTAGGCACCCATCCTACATTACCGTCTTCCAGTTTAATTTCTTTCCATTCCTTCATCGTATTATCTTTAATTATTACTTTCCTACCTTCATGAAGAATAAATAAGTCTGTTCCACTTTGGTTAGGAGTACTTTTAACTGTAACGCTAGGAGCCATTATAATAGCGTTATCATGGTTAATTAATTCAGATTTTTGTTCTGAGGCAAATATATTTGCTAAAATAGTCACTAGGAAGAAAAAGATTGCTGAAATAAATCCTATTTTCTTCAAGACTACTCGTTTTCCGAAAATAAATAAAGACAGTGCCAATATCATCAGAATAAACATGATAATGCCTGTATGTGCCCACGCCTTTTCACTCATTGTATTAATAAGTGATTGAGTCCAAGTAACGAAAAACATCTTACTAGGAGGGGTTACCTTGTCTACAGTTTTACTTCTAGCCAGTTCTAGGTTGAAACGAATATCACTATTTCCTGGGTTTAGCAACAAAGCACGTTCGTAATTGAGGACAGCTTTGGCAATGTTATTCATTTTATAATAGCTGTTACCTAAATTATAATAAATATCGGAAGATTCCCCCTCGTTTCTTAATATATTCTCATATATCTCTACAGAAGCTGCAAAATCATTTCTTATATATGCACTATCAGCTTCTGTCTTTGTTGGGAAAGTTTGTACAGCAGCATTTTGTGGCATTTCTGTTTGGGCGGCAACCTGTGCAGAGTCTGATTCATTCTGTGCGTAAACTGTGACAAAACTTATCAGGAATATCAAAATGAAATATATTTTTGTCATTGTTATAATCTCCTTTGATTTAGTGTTTTATACTACTCTCCATTTTGCTGATGACCTCAACAGCCGAAGAATATACTTTATCCATAGCTTCATTTTGGTTACCCGGAGCATAACGGGCAAACTCACATTCATTTAATGTTCCGATGAAGTCTTTTATCAGTTCGGGAGCGACTCCATATTGGGTCAATTCGTCCTCGATATTATCTTTAGACAATTGAGAAACCGGGATATTCAACTTATCACTGATGTATCCCCAAAGTGCTTTCAACACCTCATCATAGAATGCTTCTTGTTTGTTTTCAGTTAATAATTTGCCTGCATTTTTCATGCGTTTGGCAGCCACTTTATTCGCTTTTTTAGTGCGAACTTTTGCTACATTTGCATTTTCGATAGCTTTTTTACGATAGACAATTACGAAAACAATGAAGAGAACCAATGGAATGATATACCATAAATAATATGTTGTTGAGCCAAAGAAGAAATCTCCCTTACGAGTTAAACTAGTTTCCCCCATTTTGATGTAACGGATGTCTTGTCCCAATACTTTCAAATCTTCCTTGTTGGTAAAGTCTGCAATAACTTGATCTGCATTTCCTGCACCTTTTTCCACTTTTAGGTTGTAAGCTTCTGTTTTTATTGTTTTATAGCTATTGCTTTTTAAGTCAAAATAGGAAAATTCGACAGGCGGAATAGTGAAATTGCCGGCATGTCTTGGAATTGCTAGATATTCTATCACCTTATTGCCTGACAAACCTTCGCGAGTTAATGTAAATTTATTGTCAATCTTGGGGTCGTATACTTCAAAATCCTTTGGGAAAGCTACTTCCGGAGTATTGACCAATTTCAAATTACCTGTACCAGAAATGACTAACTTAATGGTTACAGCATCATTTGTTTTCAGTTCTTTTGTACTTATAGACGAACTGATAGTAAACTCTCCTACTCCTCCGGAGAAATTAATTGGTTTGCCATCGGGCAATGCTTTTACGTTGATGGTCAGCTTAGGAGTAACAATGTTTTTCTTTACTTCCACATAGTTACTTCCACCATTAAAGAAAGCATCAAAAGGATCGTCTGAGGCAACTTGTTGAGCTATAACCCCTTCAAAGGTAATAGCCGGAATTTCTATTTTTCCCGATTGCTGGGGGAAAAGTACATACTGACTCCACACAGTAGTGTTATAGTTTCTTCCGTTATAATGTTCCAAAGAGAATGTCTTTTGTTGGGGAAGTTCCACTTCTTGTACATAAATGTTGGTTAGTTTAGGCATGTCACCACGCAGTTGGCGCAAGTTTACCAAAGTATAGACCTTGTATGTCAACAAGATGGCTTCCTGTTCATAAACAGTAGTCTTACTTGCTGTTGCGGTAATAAACAAATCTTGATTGGTTATTTTGCTTCCGGCAACCTGACTGCGTGAAGAAGTTCTTCCACCGCTATTGTTTCCACCTCCAACACCATTTGTTTGATCAGGCGGTAATACTTTGATTTGTACGGAATTTGAAGTTTTGTTTTGTCCGTCTGCCACAATAGTAGCACCAGGAATGGTGTAAGTTCCTTCTTTATCAGCCATCAAAATATAAGTAAAAGTAATGGAGCTGGTAGAAGTAACATTACCATTTATAATCTGTGTACTACTCTGCTGTGAACGGCTTGGTCCCATTAAGACATCGAACCCCTTGATATTAGGTGCACGAAAATCCCTGACTTTATGAGTGTTGACCGTATAAGTCAGCCGGAACTGATCCCCGCTTACTACTACATCAGGCGCAGAAGCGGTAAACGTCACATTTCCGTCTGCCCATGCTCCGAGCACCGATGTTATTAATATGAATAAGAGAATTACTTTCCTCATTGCTATCTAATTATTTTTTTATTTGCCAAAATTAAGAAATTACCAGTCTTTATCCAACTTCTTTCCTTGAATTTGCAGTTGTTTTTTAACTTTATCTTGCACATTCTTTTCATCTTGCATCACAGCATTCAATAATTGTTGGGCATTTTCTTTGGACATTTCATCCTTATTTTGCTGCTGTTGTTGCTGATTTTGATTTTGTTGGTCTTTCTTATCCTGTTCTTGCTGGTCTTTGTTCTGATCCTTTTTGTCGTCTTTCTGATTTTGTTTTTGATCTTGATTCTTATCCTGATTCTGGTCTTGATTTTGCTGTTGGTCTTTCAACAGCTTTTGTGCCAAAGCCAAGTTGTAACGAGTTTCATCATCTTTCGGGTTATTCCGTAAAGATTCCTTATAAGCCTCTATACACTGTGGATACTGCTTGGACGACTGAAGGATAACTCCCATGTTATGATAAATCTGTGCTAGTTTATCCCTATCCTTTTCTACTTTTGAAGCAGATTCAAACTGTTCCATCGCTTCCTTTGCTTTTTGCTGCATCAAGAGCGAGTTTCCCAAATTGAACATAGCATCTGTTGATTTCGGGTTAATTTCCAATGCCTTACGATAATCTACCTCCGCTTTGATAAACAAACTGTCGTTATACAGCTTGTTTCCACTGCGCAGATAATCTCTTTCTGTTTTTTGGGCGAAGGCACAGCTTGCCACAAGTAAGAATAACAGAGTGATATAGGTTTTTTGTAACATAAGCATTCCTTATTTAAATAGTCTGACATTTTTGAAAAGCGGATTCTTCCGTTCCAAAATAAGCATTTCTACCACCAGCAGGATAAGCACCAGCCATGCCAAAGCCTGGAACTGTTCATCGAATTCAGTATAAACCTGACTTTCTACATCAGCTTTTGACAATTTAGCAATTTCATTGTTCAACACCTTTTCGGCAGAGTTGGTATTATCTACGCGGATATACATTCCATTGCCTGCCTTGGCTATTTCCTGGCACATTTGCTCATTCAAGCGGGTGACGATGACATTTCCATCTTTATCGCGACGAAAATTGTTGCTACCATTCTCAGCTGGAATTGGAGAACCATCCGGTGAACCTACCCCTAGTACAAATACCTGCATACCTTTTTCGGCTGCTTCCTGGGCTGCTTCTACTGCCCCACCTTCATGATTCTCACCATCGGTAATGACAATAATCGCACGTCCCACTCCTTCTTGTGGAGTAAAACTCTTCATTGCCAGGCGGATGGCCGTACCGATATCCGTACCTTGTGTGGTTATTAATGACGGGTTAATGGTTTCCAAAAACATCTTGGCAGAAACATAATCGCTTGTAATAGGCAATTGCGTGAAAGCATCACCTGCAAAAACAATCAATCCTACTTTATCATTATTGAACGTATCTACCAGTCTGGATATCAATTTCTTTGATTTGTCCAAACGACTGGGAGTCACATCTTCTGCCAGCATAGAGTTTGAAATGTCTAATGCAATAACAGCTTCCACTCCACTTCGTTTCACCGTTTCCATCTTTGAGCCGAACTGTGGACGGGCCAACATCAGTATAACCAATGTCAACGCAGCAAAAGTCAGCCAAAACTTGATGTCAGGACGATACTTGGAAATAGTCGGCATAAGCCCTTTCAGCAATGCCGGATCACCATATTTGCGAATATTTTGGCGGCGGTGATAATTGGAATACAAATACAGCGCCACCAAAAACGGCAATAGGATGAGTAAATATAAAAAGTTCGGGTCTGCAAATCGAAACATGACTTTCTTTTTTTAAGGTATTTTCTTTAATACTGAGTTACGCAACAAAAGTTCAAGCAAAATACAGAAGAAAGCAATCCAGGCGAATACCTGATATTCTTCTTCGCGTTTGCTGAATTCTTTCACGTTCAACTTCGTTTTCTCCAGTTTGTCAATCTCCTGATAGACTTCCTTCAGCTTGGAATTGCTGGTGGCACGGAAATAATTTCCGTTCGTTGTACCTGCAATCTCGGTCAAAGTCTTTTCGTCTATCTCGACGGGGACATTCACATATTGCGTCCCTGCGTAGGTCTGCATCGGATAAGGAGCAGTTCCGTTTGTACCGACACCAATAGTGTAGATCCTGATTCCGAACTGTTTAGCTATCTCGGCTGCCGTCAGTGGAGAAATATCTCCACGGTTATTACTACCATCCGTCAGCAGAATAATCACTTTCGATTTAGCCTTGCTGTCCTTCAGACGGGTCACCGCATTGGCAATGCCCATACCGATGGCAGTACCATCTTCAATCAGTCCGCGCTGGGCGATATCGCCTTTAATGCTGTTGAACAGATTCAGCAGTACCCCATGGTCTACCGTTAGCGGACATTGGGTAAAACTCTCACCGGCAAAGATGGTCAGACCGATATTATCATTGGGGCGGCCGTTGATAAACTCGGAAGCTACTTGTTTGGCGGCTTCCAAGCGGTTGGGTTTCAAGTCTTCGGCCAACATACTGGTAGAAACGTCTACTGCTAGCATGATGTCGATTCCTTCTATTTCGGTATTCTGCCAATTGTCTGTGGTCTGAGGGCGTGCCAAGATCAGGATTACCATGATGATAGCCACCGTACGGAGTACGAACGGAGCATGCAGCAAGTAAATCTTCCAGCTTTTGGGTGCCTTCATGTACATGCGTGTGGTAGAAACCTGAAGCGTAGGCTCGGTTTTCTTCCGCTTCATGACGTACCATATTATATAAGGTATGAGCAGAATCAGCAGAAATAGATATTCAATATTTGCAAAAATCATTGTTCCTAGTATTTATTTGTTAAAACCAGAGGTTATATACACCACTCAGCACCTTATATAGAATTACCACAATCGCAATAACAATGATGCTGATGCTGCCCAGCAGAATCATTCTGCCCTGTTTGCTTCGCTTTTCCTCCACGGTGATTTCCGTAGGTTCGGGCTTTGCATTCGGGTCTGGTTCCACTTTTGTATTATTGATAAAGTCTACTGCGTTTACCAGATTCATATCGTTTTCATTCATCAACGGAGAATGTTTGGCGAATTTCACCAAGTCGGCAGTCTGGAACAAATACATCAAATCCTTGATAGACTCTTTGTCGTTGATTTCCTGTAGCTTATCAATAATTTCGGATGAAGTCATCTCCATAGCGTTAAAGCCGAATCGTTCTTCCATATAAGTACGGAGTACATCCGTCAGCTCGGTATAATAGGTCTTCGGATCGGCTGTACGCAAGGTTTTGTCTCCCTTGATACGCTCTATTTCCTTCAACGCCTGCTGGTGTGGCGGCAACTTCGGTTCAATCTTGATCTTCTTGATGATAGGCTTGTTATCTTTGTAGCGTACAAACAGGTAGTAAGCTAGTCCGCCCAAAGCAAGCATCAGCAAGGTAAGCCATACGATGGCCGATACGTCATCCCAGGTGATAGGTACTTCGCGAACGGTCTTCGGTCCGAAGAATTGTTCGGGATGCAGCGTATCTACCGGAATGGAATATACTTTTACGGCCAATGCTTTGGACCGGTAAGACTCTCCGTTTACCATCACCTCGAATGGGGGAAGATAGTAAAGTGCCGAGTCAAAAGAAGTTATTGTATATTCCTGTTTTATCAGCATACGCTTTCCATCGTTCAGCATCTGGGTATCAGGCTTGGCTATATCCAATATCTCCACTCCTTTTACCAATGTATCGCGTAGGAACGGAAGTTGCAGTTTTTGCTTGGCATCCATGCTGATTTCCAGCTTCACTTTAGCCTGTTCGCCAATGAGAAGCTGCAGCGAGTCAATGCTGGCGTCTACCGTAACCTGCTGTGCCTGTGCCTGTCCGGCTGTTATCAGCATAATTGCACAAACTCCAGCTTTCAAGAACTTTTTGCTAGTATTCAGTATATTCATATTCTTTAATTTCGTTTAGCAAATAAGTTAAGCAACGATTTCACATAATCCTGATCCGTGCGGATAGATACAGAGTCCACATTACTTTTAGTAAATGTTTCATTCAATACTCCCTGACGCTGTATCCACCAGTCATTATGTGCGCGACGCAAAGCTCGTGACGAGGTGTCAATCCATTGCTCGTGGCCGGTTTCGGCATCGCGTACTTTCATCAGTCCCACATCAGGTAACTCTGCCATGCGGCGGTCGTATACCTGAATAGCTACGATATCATGTTTCCGGTTGGCAATGGTCAAAGCATTGCGGAAGTCGTTTTCATCTATAAAGTCGCTTATCATAAAGGTGGTGCAACGTTTTTTGATTACGTTGGTCAGATATTCCACAGCCGTTTTTATATCTGTACGCTTGCTCTCGGGCTTGAAATCAAGCAGTTCACGGATGATATAAAGAATATGTTTACGGCCTTTTTTAGGCGGAATGAATTTCTCAATCCGGTCTGAAAAGAAAATAACTCCGATTTTATCGTTATTTTGAATGGCCGAGAATGCCAATGTAGCGGCAATCTCGGTCACCATATCCTTCTTCAACTGCTTCACCGTACCGAAATCCAAGCTGTTCGAAACATCAATCAAGAGCATAACCGTCAATTCGCGCTCTTCTTCAAACACCTTGACAAAGGGTTTGTTGTAGCGGGCGGTTACGTTCCAATCAATGTCACGTACGTCGTCACCATACTGATATTCACGTACTTCCGAGAATGACATACCTTTGCCCTTGAATGCAGAGTGATACTGTCCGGCAAAGATATTGTTCGAAAGTCCGCGTGTCTTGATTTCAATCTGGCGAACCCGTTTTAATAAATCACTTGTTTCCATACTGTTCGTACTATGTTGTTTATTTATCCGGCGCATCGGTTTCTGTTTTTTCTCCTATCGAGAATGGTTTTTCAAACGGATGCATTTGGTGTTCCACCCATGTGGGATGGTGGTCCCACATAGATGAAACGGGAGTTCCACATGGGTGGAATGACAGTCCCACCCATGTGGAACTCTGTACTCAACCTTTTGTTTTCAAGGTTTCTTCCTAATTGTCAAGCAATTAAGAACTGCCTCAGAACACAATCCTTAGGGTACTTCCACTTTATTCAGGATTTTGCTTACAATTTCATCAGAAGACATATTCATAGCCTCTGCTTCGTAAGTCAAGCCGATACGGTGGCGAAGCACATCGTGAGCAACTGCACGAACATCTTCGGGAATTACGTAACCACGACGTTTGATGAACGCATAACTGCGTGCTGCCAATGCCAAATTGATAGATGCACGCGGTGAACCACCGAAACCAATCATGTCTTTCAGTTCTTTCAAGTCATATTTTTCAGGGAAACGGGTTGCGAATACGATATCAGCGATGTATTGCTCTATCTTTTCGTCCAGATAGACTTGGCGCACCACTTTACGGGCTTCCATAATATCTGTTGCTTTCAGAATGGGACGAACTTCGATTTTCTCTCCAGTAATATTTTGGCGGATGATTTTCTTTTCTTCTTCCAGCTTCGGATAGTCGATAATAACTTTCAGCATAAAACGGTCTACCTGGGCTTCGGGAAGCGGATAGGTACCTTCCTGTTCAATCGGGTTCTGAGTAGCCATTACAAGGAAAGGTTCGGGTAGCATAAAGGTTTCCTTGCTCAGTGTGACTTGACGTTCCTGCATGGCTTCCAGCAAAGCACTCTGTACTTTAGCCGGGGCACGGTTAATTTCATCGGCTAATACGAAATTTGCAAAAATCGGACCTTTCTTTGCTATGAATTGTTCGTCTTTCTGACTATAAATCATGGTACCGATAACGTCGGCGGGCAGCAAGTCTGGAGTAAACTGGATTCGGCTGTACTTGGCATCAATCAAAGATGCAAGCGTTTTGATCGCCAGAGTCTTTGCCAGACCCGGAACACCTTCCAACAGGATATGACCATCGGACAGTAAACCGATAAGTAATGATTCTACCAAATGTTTCTGACCTACAATAACCTGGTCCATACCAGTCATTAAGTTGGTTACGAACGCACTTTGTCTTTCAATTCGTTCGTTTAGTTCGCGAATGTCAATTGCTTCAGCCATAATTTTGTTTATTTAGTTGTTTCTTTATTGATCTAATAACGGGCTTGTAAATAGCCTTGTTCATTTAACGCAGCCAAAATTACGGTAATTAATTAACAGCGGCAACTAATTTTTATTAAAAAAGTAAAGTGCATCTCTACTTTTTAAAGGTTATTGGGCTAAAGAATTTTAAAATACAAAGATAAGGTTTGTAGAGTGAGAATATCAGTTGAGCGCACTTTTTTTACTTCTTGTATTTTGCCTGCTTTATTTAAGTCGAAAGCAGGCAAAATACAAGAAGTCTTATTTTTTAGGAGTTAATTCAGGAATACGCAGAGTAGTCCCTATGGGTACTCTGTCGGCATCTTTAATGATGTTTTTATTATGTTTCACGATATAGGGCCATAGCTTTTTTGTACCATAGAATTTCACAGCTAATTTTACCAGGCTCTCTCCTTCTCGTAATGTGTAATTAGTTTTAGTCCCTGTTATGTCATATTCTACAGTGTCGGCTAAAGTTTCTTTTTCAACATTTGCAGTTACAGCAACGCCAGAACTCTTTTTCGTACTAGGAGATACAGCCTGTTGTGATTGACTGATGTTTTCTTTTCTAGTAACATCCGTCCATATGTTTGCGGTATCTTTACCTTGCATTAATGAGTCATTAACCGGAATTGCAGGAATATCCTCTTCCAATTGTTCTTGGGTGTTTTTTATTGTAGCCGGCGATTGTAAATCCGAAGTTTTATCTGATTGCAAATACCAATATATGCCACCTGTGATGCAGACAATCAAAATGATAACAAGAATAATTCCCCGGGAAACTCTGTTCTTTTTCTCTCCTGAGATTTCTTGTGCTTCTGTTGTTTCCTCTATCTTCTGTTCTTTTTCAAAATTAGAAGTAACAGTTACCGTTTTTTCTGACGGGGTTGCCTCTTGTGGCACTATTATTTCCAAAGATGTTTTTTCTTCACAAGCTTTATGAGCAGCCAGTATGGCTGCATCGGCAATAGTCATAACTTCTTCTTGAGGTTTGTCTGTTACCTTGTTTCCTTCTATTGTTTCTGCTAAAGGAGAAACCGTTTGGGGAACAGCCGTTTCAACAACAATATCCTTTTCTGCTTCAGTGACAATATCTTCCGATTTTTTTCCCGATTCTATAATTTGTATCTCTTCCTTTGTGATTTCAACAGAAGGTACAGGTTCTTCAATAATTGTTTCCTCAATAACCGGAATAGTGTCTTCAGCGGCAATGGGATTCTCATTTGGAGAATCTTCTGTATTTTCCGTTTCTATGAGTTCAACCTCTTTAGCCGCAACTGTTTGTTTAGGCTTAGGCGCGTTTTCGTCAACGGTATCTTCCTCCTCTCCTTCTATTTCTGTTTCGGTATCTTCCAATTTGGTATTCTCATTTAATATAACCGTTTCAAAATGAGCAAATGGCTTATTTATTAAATCTTTCATGCTGGAATCCGGAGTAAAAGATATTTTTGTATGACCCTGTATTTCAATTCTTTCCCCCGTATTTACGTTTACACTTTCACGACTCTCCACCTCTGTGAGTTTAAACGTACCTAGTCCTTTAACCTTTACATACTTTTCAGTAGCTAGAGCTTCCTCTATCAGTTCAAACATTCCTTTGACAAAGATTTCAGCATCTTTTTTAGTCATGCTGTGTTTCTCAGCCAAAAGTTCGATGATATCTTGTATGGTTACTTTCTCGCTCATGATAATATTATAAATAAGGGCTATTTTATTTAAACTTTTCTTTTAAGGTTACACTGGGTTTGTAAGTCAGCACTAACTTGGGGGGAATCAGCATACGTTGTTGAGTAGCCGGGTTAATAGAAATTCTTTCCAATTTTTTCTTAACCTCAAACGTACCAAATCCCTGAATTACAATGTTGTTGCCATCTTGCAATTCTTGGGTCATAACACCAATGACTGAGGATACCAATTGTGATGTATCTTTATTTGTATATCCTAGTTTACGTGATAATTCAGATATAAATTCTTTGTTATTCAAAGCTTAAAGTGTTAATTTGGTTGCTATATTAGTAAAAAAACAAACATTATCCAAACTTTATATGGGAAAAAGCCTATAAAATGCTGGCGTATAGGTCAAAATCATCGGCGGCTGTAATTTTCACTTTATAGAATTCACCTATTTTTAAGTACTCGTCATCAGCTTTTATCAAGACCTCAGGATCTACCTCAGGAGAGTCAAACTGGGTTCTGCCTATGTAGTAATCTCCTTCCTTCCGGTCTATAATGACTTTGAATTCTTTACCTATTTTCGTTTGGCTCAGTTCGCCGGCTATTTCCTGCTGAAGTGCCATTAATTCATCCAAGCGCTGTTGTTTCACTTCATGAGAAATGGAATCTTCGTATTCTTTAGCGGCGAATGTTCCTTCTTCTTCTGAGTATGCAAAGGCCCCCATCCGGTCAAATCGTACTTTTTTGACGAATTCTTTTAATTCTTCAAAATCTTCTTCAGCCTCGCCGGGATGTCCTACCATTAATGTTGTACGTAAGTGAATACCGGGTACTTCCCGACGAAATTTTTCGATTAATTCGTAGGTTTCCGCTTTACTTACGTGTCGGCGCATTTTATTCAGCATATTGTCACTAATGTGTTGCAGGGCGATATCCATATATTTGCATACATTATCGTGTTCGCGCATAACACGGAATAATTCTTCCGGGAAATGCGCCGGATATGCATAGTGTAAACGTATCCATTCTACACCGGGAACATTAGCAATTCTTTCGATGAGTTCGGGCAATTTCTGACTTTTATATAGATCTACGCCGTAGTAAGTCAATTCTTGGGCTATAATTTGGAACTCCTTTACTCCTTCGGATACAAGTAGTTTCACTTCATCAATAATCTCCTCCATCGGACGTGAAATGTGGCGTCCTGTAATAATAGGAATGGCACAATAAGAACATTTACGGTCACAGCCTTCTGATATTTTCAGATAAGCATAGTGATGAGGAGTGGTTAATGTCCGTTCAATGGCAAATTCCGCCTTGTATGCTTTGCCTAAATCTGCCAGTAACTCATTCCAATTAAACTTACCATAGAATTTGTCTACTTGAGGAATTTCCAATGCCAATTCTTTTAGATATCTTTCTGAAAGGCAACCCATTACATATAGTTTTTTGAGTTTTCCTTCTTCTTTGGCCTGACAAAATTCCAATATCATATTGATCGATTCCTCTTTGGCATCGCCGATAAAACCACATGTATTAATAACTGCGATTTCTCCTTGCGGTTTATCGGAATCATGAGTTACTTTATAACCGTTTGCTTCCAGCTGACGCATCAGCTTTTCTGAGTCTACTAAGTTTTTGGAACACCCTAAGGTGATGATATCTATTGTGTTACGTTTCATTTATTATTCAGTCTCTCCAAATAGTGAATCTACAAATTCTTTTTTGCGGAATACCTGCATGTCTTCAATACCTTCGCCCAATCCAATATATTTTACGGGAATTTTGAACTGCTCTGAGATGCCAATTACAACGCCCCCCTTGGCTGTTCCGTCCAATTTGGTAATTGCCATAGCAGTAACTTCTGTAGCCAAAGTAAACTGTTTTGCTTGTTCAAATGCGTTTTGACCGGTAGAACCGTCTAAAACCAGCAATACTTCGTGAGGTGCGTCCGCAACAACTTTCTTCATCACATTCTTGATTTTAGTAAGCTCGTTCATCAAACCTACTTTATTGTGAAGACGACCTGCGGTATCAATAATTACTACATCTGCATTATTAGCTACGGCAGAGCTTAAGGTATCAAAAGCTACGGATGCGGGATCTGATCCCATTTTCTGTTTAATAACAGGCACTCCTACTCTTTCTCCCCAAATATCCAATTGTTCTACGGCGGCAGCACGGAATGTATCAGCGGCACCCAAATAGACGGATTTGCCCGCCTTCTTAAATTGATATGCCAATTTGCCAATGGTTGTAGTTTTACCCACACCGTTTACACCTACCACCATGATGACATAGGGCTTCTTACCTTCCGGAACAGTGAAATCATCCGAATCCACCGTGTTATTTTCAGTCAATAATGCCGCTATCTCTTCACGGAGAATCTTGTTCAGTTCCTGAGTGTTTACATATTTATCTTTGGCAACTCTTTCTTCAATGCGTTTAATAATATTTAGAGTTGTTTCAACGCCTACATCCGAAGTAATAAGCACTTCTTCCAGATTATCCAATACTTCATCGTCTACTTTTGATTTACCAGCTACGGCACGGGCAATCTTACTAAATACACTTTCTTTGGTTTTGGACAATCCTTTGTCTAAAGTTTCCTTCTTTTCTTTCGAGAAAAAATTAAAAAATCCCATATTGGAGTCTGATTTATCTGTTTATGCTACAAAGATATAACTAATCTCTTACACGGACAAAAAAAAGTGTCACAATGATTGGTCATAATGTATTATGATGATAACATTGTGGTATAAAAAAAGTTCCTTCCATAATATATGAAAGGAACTTTCCATTAGTCTTCCGACTGAATTATTTCTTGAAAAAGTCTTGAACTTTTTCGTTAGGTACCATTTGCTCATCGAAGATGTAAGCTCCTGTTTTCGGAGATTTAACCATCTTGATAACCTTAGTATAAGAACGTCCTTCTTTACCTGTCTGAAGGGTTGCGACTGTTTTCTTTGCCATGGGTTATAATTATTTAATTTCTTTGTGAACTGTTACTCTTTTCAAAATAGGATTGTACTTCTTAAGTTCCAATCTTTCAGTGGTATTTTTTCTATTTTTTGTTGTAATGTAACGAGAAGTTCCCGGCATACCACTATCCTTCATTTCTGTGCATTCAAGGATTACCTGTACTCTATTACCTTTAGCCTTCTTTGCCATAGTCTATCTCTCCTTTTTAATTAACCAATAATTTTGATGCTTTTCCAATCACAATAGCCTTTGGTTACCGCTTCATTCAGCGCTGCATCCAAGCCTTTTTTATTAATCACACGTAAGCCGTTAGCGCAGATATTCAGGCTAATCCAGCAATCTTGTTCTACATAGTAGAATTTCTTAGTAAACAAGTTCACATCAAAAGTTCTTTTGGTTCTTCTCTTAGAGTGTGAAACATTGTTGCCAATCATGGCTTTCTTTCCGGTAATTTGACAAATCTTCGACATTGCTATCTTATTTTTATAGTTTTTTTCAATACTTATTTCAAACGGAGTGCAAAATAAGCACTTTTATTTGTATAAAACAAGAGTTTTTGCAAATAATTCTGCAATTACTGCTCATTTTCTTCGTTTTGGAACAACTTTCGGAGCAGTTGCAGTGCATTTTGGGTTGCATTTGCAATGTTTTTGTTTCTTCCTTCGTCGCCTTCCAATTTCAGTGTAATCACTTTGTCTTTATATCCGGCAGCAATCCAAATGGTACCTACCGGCTTGTCGGGGGTACCTCCTGTGGGCCCTGCGATACCTGAAGTTGCTACAGCACAATCAGAATTCATCGATTTCATCGCCCCTTTTACCATTTCGATAACGGTTTCTTCACTTACAGCCCCATGAGTTTCTAAAGTTCCGTGGTTTACCCCCAACAGATTTTCCTTTATTTCGTTGGAATAGGCAATAATTCCACCTTTAAAGAAGTGTGAACTTCCGGCAACGGCTGTAATAGCGGCCGCCACACTTCCTGCCGTGCAACTCTCGGCAGTAACGAGTGTCAGGCCTTCTCTCCAAAACAAATCGTTAATCTCTTTACTTAAAAATTTACCTTCTACTGACATGTTGAAAACGGTTTTTAAATATTTAAATAGTTACCCGTGAATAAGCGGGCTTGTCTATAGTGCAAAAATCATTGTCCAGGTACTTGTAATAACCGGTAATTGCGATCATTGCAGCATTATCCGTAGTAAAGCTGAACTTCGGGATATAGATATTCCAACCATATTTCCCGGCATGTTCGCGGAATGAGTTGCGAAGTCCGTTATTGGCTGATACCCCTCCGGCTACTGCCACTTCATTTATTTTGAGATTTTTGGCTGCTTTTCTCAGCTTATCCATTAAAATATCTACAATAGTCGCTTCTAATGAAGCAGCCAAGTCGTTTTTATGATGCTCGATGAAATCGGGATCTTCTTTCAACCAGTCACGCAAAGAGTATAGGAAAGAAGTCTTTAGTCCACTGAAGCTATAGTTATAGTCCGGAATATGTGGTTTACTGAAAGTGAACGCTTTGGGATTGCCTTGACGTGCCAGTTTATCAATGATAGGACCTCCGGGATAACCTAAGCCCATTACTTTAGAACATTTGTCGATAGCTTCTCCTGCTGCATCGTCAATAGTTTGTCCCAAAACTTCCATATCATTATAGGCCTTTACCAATATTATCTGTGAGTTTCCTCCTGACACCAGCAGGCACAAGAAAGGGAATTTAGGTTGGTTGTTGTCTTCTTCCGATTCTTTAATGAAATGGGCTAACACATGGGCTTGCAGGTGGTTAACATCAATCATTGGTATATTTAATGAACGTGCGAAACCTTTCGCAAAAGATACTCCGACCAGTAATGATCCCATCAAGCCGGGTCCTCGGGTGAATGCAACGACGCTTAGTTGCTCCTTGGTAACTCCTGCCCTTTTTAAGGCTTCGTGCACCACCGGTACAATGTTTTGTTGATGGGCACGTGACGCCAATTCGGGAACCACCCCTCCGTAAGCTTCGTGAACAGCCTGGCTGGACACTACGTTGGACAACAATACGCCATTCTTGATAACTGCGGCTGATGTGTCGTCACAGGAAGATTCTATACCTAATATAATTGTATCCATATTTCTATACCTTAATTATATATATTAATGTGTCAGAATTTCAAGTCCGTTATCTGTCATAACGAAAGTATGTTCCCACTGTGCAGACGGCTGTTCGTCTTCGGTGACTACAGTCCAGCCATCTTCCTCATCAATGAAGACTTCCCATGTTCCCATATTGATCATTGGTTCAATGGTAAAAACCATTCCCGGGACCAATAGCATACCAGTTCCTTTTTTTCCAAAATGTTCTACATCCGGTTCTTCATGAAACTCTATGCCTACTCCGTGTCCGCAGAGATCACGCACTACTGAGAATCCATTTTTTTTAGCATGTTTTTCAATGGTATGTCCTATGTCTCCCACAAAACCAAATGGTTTTGCAGCTTCCATGCCTATCTCCAAACATTCTTTAGCTACTCGTACCAGTTTCTCTTTCTGAGGTGTGGTTTTTCCAATGGTAAACATACGCGATGCGTCGGCATAATAACCATCAAGAATGGTAGTACAATCCACATTGATAATATCTCCTTCTTCCAGAATGTCGAATTCATTAGGAATACCGTGACAAACAACCTCATTGATAGAGGTGCAGCAACTTTTTGGAAAACCTTCATAACCTAAGGTTGCAGGAATGCCGCCATGATCTTTAGTGTATTCATAAACTAGTTTGTCTATTTCCAATGTGCTCATGCCTGCATGGATCTCGCGTTCTACAAGGTCTAGCACTCCGGTATTGATAATACCGCTACGGCGTATTCCTTCAATCTGTTCTGGTGTCTTAATCAGTTCACGTGAAGGCACCAAATGACCTCTATCTTGATAATAGAGAACCTTTTTATCTAACTCTGTGAGTTCCATACCTTTGGGCACTCTCCAGTTTATTTTATTTCTTTTCATATCAAAGGATTAATTGACTTACAAAGTTAGAGGAAATATTTGTAAAAATGGCTCATCCGGCAATAAATATCTTCATAAAAAGAGAATTTACATGAAATTTGACAGAAACAAATGTTAAATAATCATGTCTTTTACATGAATTTTATGTAGGAGAGTCTATTTTATTTTAATAAAAGGTTATATTTACCGCAAAAAACTAAGCATTCTATTATTAACTTCTTTAATTGAACATCAAAATGGATAAACATCAAATTGGAGTAAACGCAGGAAAAGTTTGGAAACTGCTGAATGACAATAAACGGTGGAGTTATTGTGATTTAAAAAGAGCTTCAGAGTTGTCTGACAGAGATTTGAATGCAGCTATAGGTTGGCTGGCCAGAGAGAATAAAATAGACTTTGAATGTTCTAACGGAGACGATTGCCTGTTTCTGAGCGTCAATGTTTATATTGGCTGAATACGAGAAACAGATAATTATGTGGGGCCAAAACTTTCATAATTATCTGTTCTCTTTTTTTAATCAACTTTTCTAATCACTTTGGCTGGATTACCTACAGCAACGGAATTGTCGGGAATGTCTTTAGTTACGACACTTCCAGCTCCGATAATACAGCGATGACCTATTTTTACTCCGGGACAAAGAATAGCTCCTCCTCCTATCCAGCAATCTTCTCCGATAGTTACGGGATATGCATACTCTTTGGGTTCGCGTCGGGTTATGTAATCTACCGGATGATGTGGAGTATAGATCTGTACATTGGGTCCTATCAATGTATGTGCTCCTATGGTGATATATCCACCGTCTAAAAATGTACAGTTGGCATTCACAAAGACATGCTCTCCTAAGCGGATGCCGTGTCCATGATCACAGTAAAATGGTGGACAGATGACAGAAGTGGAAGGGATACCCGGCACTAATTCTTCCAGCACTTCCCTGAAACCATCATCGTATGTACTCATCATCCGTAATTGGGCCACTAGTTTTTTGGCGTGTATGAAACTGGCCTGTATTTCCGGTTTCTCCATATCGGCCAGCTGACTGTTACGCATTTTGTCTATCTCGTTCATAATTAAAGGGCTTTAAGATTTCGCCTCAAATGTAGGATTTGTTTTCCGTTCTGCCAAATATACACCACACAAGATAAGAAAACAACCGGTAAGGGCTATCCAAGTTATCTTTTCATTAATAATGACCGCTGAAGTAAGAAGAGTTACCAAAGGGACGATATAAATATAGTTTGTACTTTTTACGGCTCCCAATTCCTTGACACATACATTCCAGGCTATGAAGCAGAGCATGGAGGCGACAAATCCCAAAAAGAGAAGATTTCCAAACACGATGGGTTGCATCATCAAGACATTGTCCCAATTTAACGGACGGAATAAAAACATGGGCAGAATGGTCAGCACTCCGTAGAAGAATACTTTACGGGTAATGAATACGATAGAATAATGATTATCCAATTGTTTGAGAATAAGGCAATAAAATGCCCACATCAATGCAGCGGTCAGTGAAAGAATATCTCCCAAAGGATTAATTTTCAGAATGAAACTGCCGTTGAAAACAACTAGCCCCACTCCTATCAAAGCCATGATCGATCCGTAAACAAGATGGCGGGTGAAAGGTTCTTTTCTTCTGAACAAATAAGAAAGTAGTGTGGTCAGAACAGGTGATGTGCATACTATCAGAGACACGTTGGAGGCTAATGTGATACCGAGAGCCGTATTTTCAGTAATGAAATAAATAGTTCCTCCACATAATCCGGCCAATAAAAGTAACAATTCATCTTTTATTCTATTGGCAAATAGTTTTTTATAAGAAATACACCACATGCAAAGATAGGCCAGAGTGAAACGATAAAAGAAGATGTCGGAAGGACTTAATCCATGTTGGATTAGAATCTTAGTAGAAACAAAAGTAGTCCCCCAGATAGCTACAGTGATTATTGCCATTAAGTGATAGACGAACCTTGATTTGATTACATTCATAATTTATATGTGTTTTATTATGTTGCAAAGATAGGTTTTGTTTTCGAGAAACTTATCAAAATATATGGCATAGTTGAGCTGATACAAAGTTCGTTTGTTTTCTCACTTACCTTGGGCGCGGCCCTCAAGGTAAGTGAGATATTTCTATTTCTGGGGAATCCAGGAATCTACCAGCTCCTGATGTTCTTTTACCCATTTTTCCGCTCCTTCTTTTTCATTATATTCATTTTGTGATACATCATCCAGCAAGCTGCTGATTTCTTCGGTGCTCAGATGTATGTTTTCTATCAGTTTTACCACAAACGGGTGTTGCTCACCAAATCCTTTGCAGGCAATGGCTGTAATTGTTTCCGCTTTACCAAAAATGCCTTTCGGGTCTTCTAAAAATTTTAATTTAAAGCGGGTGAACATCCAATGGGGAGTCCATCCCGTCACCACAATCCATTGATGTTCGTCAATGGCTCTTTTTAGTACTGCGGTCATAGCCGGTCCGCTAGACTCCAGCAATTTGTAATCCAGATTGTATTTTTCTATGGCCATATCTGCAGCATGCATAATCCCTGCGCCGGCATCAATGCCGATAATCTCGCCTCCGAATTTTTCTTTGTTGGCATTTAATTGGTCAATAGAATGAATGTCCACATAATCGGGGACTACCAGACCGATACGGGCATCTGGATAGATCTTGCCTAAGATTTCCAGATTCTTTCCGTATTGTTTCATATAATCGGCCTGTGTGGCTGGTAACCAAGCATCCATCAGCAAATCTACTTTGCCACGGGCCATTGTTGCATAGATAGGAGCTGGATCAGCATTCTTTAAAATGACATGATAACCTTGTTGTTCAAGAATCACTTCCGTTAAATAGGTCAGAGCGATGCCATCGTCCCAGTTTATGTATCCAATGCTTATTGTCTTATCATCTTTTTTCCCGCTGCAAGAGGTAAGCAACAGGAGGAAAGACAAAAAATATAGTATTTTCTTCATGCTTATTTCCCTTTCTTTTGTTTTCCAAGTCCTTGTGTTATTCTATCCAGAATGATGGCTAGGATGACTACTGCGATACCGCCTTCGAAACCTAAACCTATTTTCATCTGCGTGATACCTTTCAATACGATTTCCCCTAACCCTCCGGCTGCAATCATAGCGGCAATGACCACCATGGAGAGCGACATTAGGATTGTCTGGTTTATACCGGTCATGATGGTGGGCAATGCCAGCGGTAATTGTACCTTGAATAATAATTGCATAGGTGTCGCACCAAAAGAGCGCGAAGCTTCTATAACATTCTTCGGTACTTGCTTGATACCCAGGCTGGTCAGACGCACTACGGGAGGCATGGCAAAAATAATGGTGGCAAAAGCTCCCGGAACGGTTCCCAGCCCGAAAAAGAGTACGGCAGGAATCAGATAGACGAAAGCAGGCATCGTTTGCATCAGGTCGAGGATAGGATGCAGAATTTTATCACATCGTTTGCTGTTTGCGCTCCATATTCCCAATGGAAGTCCCATGATAAGAGCGATGATGGTAGACGAAAGCACCAATGCTAAAGTCTGCATGGTTTCGTTCCAAAATCCCATTCCCCAAATCAGTAATAATCCTAAAATGGTAAAAATGCTGACTCCTTTTCCCGATTTATACCAAGCCAGGATGGCCAGCAATGCTATTGTTACATAAAAAGGTATCCACATCAATATGTTTTGGAACCCATCTATGAACCCGCCTATTCCAACATTGATGGCGTCGAAAAGAGGGGCAAAGTTTTCTGTGAGCCAGTTGATGGCTGTTTCTATATATTTTCCTATGTTTATCATAATTCGATAGCGTTTTGAATAAGTTCATTAATTTCTTCTTTATCTTTTCCGGTCATCTCTACTACGATGGACGATAGAGGAACCAAGCCTTTCAGTTCGCGTTCTTCATTTACCACATAAATGGGAGAATTGGTTTTCGTAATTAAGGGAAGCAGATCCTCAATTTTTGTGTCCTCCGTAACGGAATGTACTTCACTTTGTACGGCTTCCTTGATTGATTTTATACCTTTATGCCGAAGAATGGCGGCACTTTCCAATGTAATCTCTCCTATCAGCTTGTCATTTTCATCTATCACAGGAAGCACGGTAATATCTCTTTCTTTCATCTTTCTGATCAGAACCTCGGGACCTTCTTTACGCAGACGGGCTACGGCGGGACGGGTTATCATAATACTTCCTGCCGTTATGATTTTGCTCCGGTCCACATTTTCTACAAATCTTGCCACATAGTCATTGGCTGGTTCTGTTAAAATTTCTTCTGAAGTTCCGACTTGCACCACTTCTCCGTCTCTCATAATGGCAATGCGGTCACCCAGTTTAATTGCTTCGCTCAAATCATGCGTGATAAAGACGATGGTCTTTTTCATTTTGGATTGCAGCGCCAGCATTTCATCTTGCATTTGTACGCGGATCAATGGGTCCAAAGCGGAAAAGGCTTCATCCATCAGTAATATTTCCGGATCATTTGCCAAAGCGCGTGCCAACCCGACACGTTGCTGCATTCCGCCGGAAAGTTGTCCGACCATCTGATTCTGATATCCTTTCAGCCCGACTATTTCCATACTCTTCATGGCTTTTTTCTCACGTTCTTGTTTGGGAACTCCTTGGAGTTCAAGACCGAATGCAATATTGCTTAAAACACTGCGATGAGGTAACAAACCAAAATTTTGGAACACCATAGCTATCTCCCGGCGACGCATTTCCAACAATTCCTTATCAGATGCGGCAGTAATATCTGTTCCATTAATCAGTACTTGCCCTTTTGTGGGTTTGATTAATCGGTTTATGCAGCGCAATAAAGTTGATTTGCCACTACCCGATAGCCCCATGATTACGAAGAACTCTCCTTCTTTGATTGTCAGATTGGCGTTTTTAACTGCTACAGTACAATTAGTCGCCTTTAAAATTTCATTTTTGCTTTTTCTTTCTTTCAACATCCGGAACGCTTTCTGCTTTTCCGGACCGAAAACAAGATATAAGTCTTTTATTTCTATTTTGTTCATAGTCTATAATAGTTTAAATTAATTAAGAATAGGGAGGAATTGACGGAAGTAAATTGAGATGTCATCCGGTATATTTAACGAAACAAAATATAAAAAGGTTCATTATAAGATGAGTTTAATTGATCAGTAAATATGTTTCTTACAGCTTGTTATTGTTTACTCCCTACGGGAGTGGTTCAGAAAATCCGAGATTAAAAAAGATAATCAGAAAGCGTTTTCTATAAAACAGAAATTAAGTATTATCCTTTTGTCGAGCGTTCATTTTATTCTATCTTTGTCCCGCAAAACAGAATAAATATATGGATAGTATTTTAATTATTGATGATGAACCGCAAATACGCAAACTTCTTTCGCGTATGATGGAATTGGAAGGTTACGAAGTATTCCAGGCAGCCGATTGCCAGTCTACATTGAAACAACTTAAGTTACATAATCCCCAAGTGGTGTTGTGTGATGTGTTTTTGCCGGACGGCAATGGAGTGGATATGGTTACAACCATCAAAAAACTCTATCCAGAATTGGAGGTGATACTTTTGACCGCCCACGGTAATATTCCGGATGGTGTGCAGGCAATCAAGAATGGAGCCTTTGATTATATCACCAAAGGGGATGATAATAATAAAATTATTCCGTTAATCAGCCGGGCTATGGCTCAGGCTAAAAAGAATGTAGGGGAAAAAGTGAAAACAGAAGAAACCCAAAGTTTCTCTTTTGACGCTATAAAAGGGAAGTCGGAGGGTATGCAACAAGCCGTAGCATTGGCCCGAAAGGTTTCGGCAACGGATGTTACAGTCTTGCTGACCGGAGAAACAGGCACGGGGAAAGAAGTCTTTGCACAAGCCATCCATCGCAACAGTCTTCGCAAAGAGAATGCTTTTGTGGCTGTAAACTGTTCTGCTTTTAGCAAAGATCTGCTTGAAAGCGAGATATTCGGTCATAAAGCCGGTTCGTTTACCGGAGCGATGAAAGATAAGAAGGGGCTGTTCGAAGTGGCCGATAACGGAACCATCTTTTTGGATGAAATAGGTGAAATGGCTTTCGAGCTGCAGGCCAAATTGCTTCGTGTGCTCGAAGCGGGAGAGTACATCAAGATAGGCGACACGAAACCGACGAAAGTGAATGTCCGCGTTATCTCCGCCACCAATCGGGACCTGAAAAAAGAAATAGAACAAGGTAATTTCCGTGAAGATCTTTATTATCGTCTTTCTGTTTTTCAGATACACCTCCCTCCTCTTCGTGAGCGCAAAGAAGACATCGAACTTTTGGCGGGAAGCTTTATCCAACTCTTTTCAAAAAAACTGGGGAAACAAGTGGAAGGGATGGCTCCGGAGTTCTTGAATGCTTTGAAAGCTGCCGACTGGAGAGGAAATATCCGTGAATTGCGAAACGTGATAGAACGCAGCATGATTGTCTGCGACAAACAGCTTACCTTACAAGATCTTCCTATTGAAATACAGAATACCCGACAGGAAGATTATTCCGGCAAGAATTATTCGGAGTTTGAACTGGCCGCTATGGAAAAACGTCATATTGCTAAAGTTCTGCAACATACTAAAGGAAACAAGACTGAGGCTTCACGTTTATTGAAAATAGGTTTGACTACTTTATATAGAAAAATAGAGGAATACGGTATTTAGTTATTGAGTACCATTGATTAAGCCGTTTCCTCCTTATGGCTAAGCCCACTCTTATGGTTTGCTGCTACAGTTTCTTCCGGTAGACTGTACAGTCCACCGGGGCAGTCCGTACAGTCCATTGCAGTGGACTGTACGGAGCGATGCCGGCGACTATAGTATGTAACCGTAAGAATGGGCTTAACCATAAGGAAGAAAGAGCTTAGTATCAGGTATGAAAGACCATACGGTAGCGTTTCACAAGCTGGAACACTTACTACACTCTTCTGTCCGTCACAGTTTCAGCAAAGATGGAAATGGAATCGGTATAGTACGGATTTTAGAAATCCCCCGTGGCTTTCCTCAGCAAGACAGGAGCTCTCGATATACTTCAGCATCTTCTTCCGAGAAACAGCATACAATCACTTCTCCTTCATAGCCATGTGCCATTTCTTCCCCGATGGCATTCAATGCGATACGTGCCGCTTCTTCCTTGGGATAATGATATACGCCGGTACTGATACAGGGGAATGCAATGCTTTGGATGCCGTTTTCTCTCGCTAGTATAAAACTGGTACGATAACATGATGCAAGTTTTTCGGCTTCTCCATGCGTTCCCCCATGCCATACGGGCCCTACAGTATGAATTACTTTCCTGCATGGCAGGTTGTATGCATCGGTTATCTTGCTTTCCCCTGTCGGACAACCGCCCAATGTTTTGCATTCCGCTAACAACGCCGGACCTGCAGCCCGATGGATAGCTCCATCTACACCGCCACCACCCAGCAACGAACTGTTGGCTGCATTTACAATGGCGTCGACTTTTAAAGTAGTGATATCGGCTACGGTAACATTTATCTTTTTCATTTTTCCTTTCTGTTTTTCTGTATTAAAACCTCTATACAAAGCTATATAATAAATTGGGGAATTATGCAGTTTGGCAGCAAATAAATCAATTATTCTCCTGTTTTGATATCCTTCCCTTTTCATTTTGAAAAGATCTTCTTTTGCTCCCTCTTTTTTCTTGTTGTTATATCTGTATATAAATCAATTACTTATCTCCTGTTTGCCAGTAATGGCACACTATTGGCATATAGCGTGGCAGTTAACAATAGTATTAATTTAAAAAAAGGAATTATGGATTTATTTTCAATCGGATTTGCGGTTTGTACCTTGAGCGGCATAGCTTGCTTTTGGCTTTTCTTTAAATGTATAGACTGGTTCGAGAAGATCTAAAAAAAGAAAGGAGAAACAAGTTATGTACACAGCATTATTTGTAGTTAGTTTGATTATGTTCGGCTATATGATGTATGTTCTTATCAAGCCGGAGAAGTTTTAAAAAAGTAAGTTAAGAAATAAAGAGTTATGAATACTGAAGTTTTAGGTGTTATAGCGCAAATTGTCTTATTGATAGTGCTTAGCTATCCTTTGGGCAAATATATCGCTAAAGTTTATAAAGGTGAAAAGACTTGGTCGGATTTTATGAAGCCCGTTGAACGGGTTATGTTCAAACTGAGTGGTATCAATCCCAATGAGGAGATGAACTGGAAACAGTTTTTGAGAGCCTTGCTGGTGGTAAATCTATTTTGGTTCCTTTGGGGGATGGTACTGTTGGTTACACAAGGTGTGCTGCCGCTTAACCCGGATGGAAATGCCGGTCAGACTGCGCATCAGGCATTCAATACTTGTATCAGTTTCATGGTGAACTGTAACTTGCAACATTATAGCGGTGAAAGTGGGCTGACTTATTTTACTCAGCTATTCGTCATCATGCTCTTTCAGTTTATTACTGCCGCTACCGGTATGGCTGCCATGGCAGGTATAATGAAAGCGCTGGCTGCAAAGACTACTCAGACTATTGGCAATTTCTGGAACTATTTGGTATTAAGTTGTACCCGTGTCCTGTTGCCTCTTTCATTGATCGTAGGTTTTATCCTGATTGTGCAAGGCACTCCGATGGGCTTTGACGGAAAAATGAAGGTGACCACCATGGAAGGAACTACACAATATGTATCACAAGGCCCTACGGCGGCTATTGTCCCTATCAAACAATTGGGTACTAATGGGGGTGGTTATTTTGGTGTAAACTCTTCTCATCCCTTGGAGAACCCTACCTATTTTGCTAATATGGTGGAATGTTGGTCTATCCTTATCATACCTATGGCGATGGCATTTGCATTCGGTTTCTATCTGAAACGTAAAAAATTGGGTTATAGTATATATGGTGTCATGCTGTTTGCTTATTTGGTAGGAGTTTGTATCAATGTCAGTCAGGAGATGGGTGGTAATCCACGTATTGATGAGATGGGGATAGCGCAGGATAATGGCGCGATGGAAGGTAAAGAAATACGTTTGGGCTCGGCCGCCACTGCTTTGTGGAGTATTACTACTACGGTTACTTCCAATGGTTCTGTCAATGGTATGCACGATTCAACAATGCCGCTTTCGGGTATGATGGAAATGCTGAACATGCAGATCAACACATGGTTTGGCGGTGTAGGTGTGGGATGGATGAACTACTTTACATTTATTATTATCGCCGTGTTCATCAGTGGGTTGATGGTAGGCCGTACACCGGAGTTTCTTGGTCATAAAGTAGAAGCACGTGAAATGAAGATTGCTTCCATTGTAGCACTACTTCATCCGTTTATCATTTTAGTTGGTACAGCATTGGCTGCTTATCTGTTTGTTCATGCGCCTGCATTTGTGGAAAGTGAAGGTGGCTGGTTGAACAATCCCGGATATCATGGTCTGAGTGAAATGCTTTATGAATACACCTCGTGTGCCGCCAATAATGGTTCCGGTTTTGAAGGACTGGGTGATAACACATGGTTTTGGAACTACTCTTGTGGTATTGTGCTGATATTAGGACGTTTTGTCCCGATTGTAGGTCAAGTGGCCATAGCAGGTATTCTGGCTAAGAAAAAATTTATTCCCGAAAGCGCCGGCACATTGCAAACCGATACAGTGACATTCGGTGTGATGACATTTGCGGTTATTTTTATTGTTGCCGCACTATCATTCTTCCCGGTACATGCATTAAGCACTATTGCCGAGCACTTGAGTTTATAATTCTGATAACAGACAACGATATTAATAGAAGATATGAAAGATAATAAATCAGCTTCTTTATTTCAGAAGGAGCAAGTTATTGACAGCATAAAACAATCATTCGTGAAGTTGAATCCGCGAGTGATGATTAAGAATCCGATTATGTTCACGGTAGAGGTTTGTACAGCTATTATGTTCTTGGTGATGCTCTACTCTATCGTTAATGATTCACAAGGCTCATTTATTTATAATTTATGGGTTTTCGTAATTCTGTTCATCACCTTGTTATTTGCTAATTTTGCTGAAGCTATTGCCGAAGCGCGCGGAAAAGCACAAGCCGATAGCCTGAGGAAGACTCGTGAGGAGACCCCTGCCAAATTGATTGTGAACGGGACTTTGAAAACAGTCAGTAGTTCCCAGTTAAAGAAAGGTGATATTTTTGTATGTGAGGCAGGAGATGTTATTCCTGCCGATGGCGAGATCATCGAAGGACTGGCGTCTATTGACGAAAGTGCCATCACAGGCGAATCCGCTCCTGTAATCCGTGAAGCAGGCGGTGACAAGAGTTCAGTAACAGGAGGTACAAAAGTATTGTCCGATCAGATAAAAGTAATGGTAAGCACCCAGCCGGGTGAAAGTTTCTTGGATAAGATGATTGCATTGGTGGAAGGCGCATCCCGCCAGAAAACACCGAATGAAATTGCATTGACTATCCTGTTGGCAGCATTTACATTGGTCTTTGTCATTGTGTGTATCACCCTTAAACCGTTTGCCGATTATACGGGAACTGTCATTACCATTGCTTCTTTTCTGTCCTTGTTTGTCTGCCTCATTCCTACCACTATCGGAGGATTGCTTTCGGCTATCGGTATCGCCGGGATGGATCGTGCTCTGCGTGCCAACGTCATAACCAAATCGGGTAAAGCAGTGGAAACAGCCGGAGATATAGATACTTTGCTTCTTGATAAAACAGGAACAATAACTATAGGAAACCGTAAAGCTACTCGTTTTTATCCGGCTCAGGGAGTGGATGAACATGCTTTCATCGAAGCCTGCCTACTCTCATCTGTATCTGATGATACTCCGGAAGGTAAATCTATTATTGAACTGGGACGTGAATCGGGTTTACGGATGCGTAATTTGAATACCGATGGTGCTCATATGATAAAATTTACCGCCGAAACCAAATGCTCGGGTATTAACTTGAAGGATGGAACAGAAATCCGTAAAGGTGCATTTGATGCTATCCGCAAGATAGCTTTGTCTGCCGGAAACCCTTTCCCAAAAGAAACGGAAGATATCATTCAAACCATTACAAGTAATGGAGGTACTCCATTGGTGGTGAGTGTCAATAAGAAAATTGCCGGAGTTATAGAATTGCAGGATATCATAAAACCGGGTATTCAGGAACGTTTTGAACGTTTACGCAAGATGGGGGTAAAAACAGTCATGGTGACGGGAGATAACCCTTTGACCGCCAAATATATTGCAGAGAAAGCCGGAGTAGACGACTTCATAGCCGAAGCTAAACCGGAGGATAAGATGGAGTATATCAAGAAAGAGCAGGCTGCCGGCAAACTGGTTGCCATGATGGGTGACGGAACAAATGATGCTCCTGCCCTTGCCCAAGCTAATGTGGGGGTTGCCATGAATAGCGGTACACAGGCTGCCAAGGAAGCAGGGAATATGGTGGATTTGGATAATGATCCTACCAAGCTGATAGAAATTGTTGAGATAGGTAAACAATTGCTGATGACACGTGGTACACTGACCACTTTCTCCATAGCCAATGATGTGGCCAAATATTTTGCCATTGTTCCTGCATTGTTCATGCTTTCCATTCCAGAACTGGCTGCATTGAATATTATGGGGTTGCATAGCCCTGAGAGTGCTATCTTATCTGCAGTTATATTCAATGCCATCATTATTCCTATTCTGATTCCGCTGGCATTGAAAGGAGTTCAATACAAACCGATAGGAGCTTCCGCCTTGCTTCGTCGTAATCTTTTGATATATGGCATAGGTGGTGTTATTGCTCCTTTTGTGGGTATTAAATTAATAGATTTAGTAGTAGGATTATTCTTTTAACAAGTAAATAACAATGAAAAATTTTATAAAGTCATTCAGACTTACTTTAGTCTTTTGTGTGTTTTTCTCAGTATGCTATATACTAGTCTTATGGATTTTCGCTCAATTTGCCGGACCTAATTCCGGCAATGCCGAGGTTGTGGAACTTAACGGAAAAGTGGTAGGTGCAGCCAATGTGGGACAATTATTTACAGAAGATATCTATTTCTGGGGACGTCCTTCATGTGCTGGTGAAGGTTATGATGCGGCTAGTTCGGCCGGTAGCAATAAAGGTCCTACCAATGAGGAGTATCTGGCTGAAGTAGAAGCTCGGATTGATACATTTTTAAAGCATCATCCTTACTTGAACCGTAAGGAAGTACCTGCCGAAATGGTAACAGCCAGCGGTTCCGGATTGGATCCTGACATCACTCCGGCCTGCGCATACGTGCAGGTACAACGTGTGGCTAAAGCTCGCGGAATGAGTGAGGAAACTGTAAAAGCTATTGTAGATAAAGCTGTGGAAAAACCGTTTATGGGCATGTTCGGTACAGAGAAGGTGAATGTGTTAAAACTGAATGCTGCTTTAGAAAAGGCAAAATAATAAAAATATATAGTCATTAAATTAGGAAGATGTGCGTCATGAAAAAGAGAAGTTTCCTGGATACCGAGAGCCTGTCGGCTCTAGAAGCTGTGGCTATCATTGTATTGTTCTTTGCTTTGATAACATGGATTCTTGATCTTTGACGTGCATCACCATTGAATGATGCATCTTGATTCAGAAAAACTCAAAATGGATATTTCCTTTCAGACAATAAGAAGGAAATAGTAGAAATATGTAAAACACGAATATTAATTAGTTTAATTTTTTAAGATGAAAAGGAATTTGAAAAAAGTGGTCTTGGTGCTGGCTTTACTGTTGCCTGGAGTGATAAAAGCACAAGAATTTAACGTAACGGCTAAGGCAGATTTTGTAAGTGATTACATTTGGCGTGGCGCTTACCAGAATTCAGGATTTTCTGTACAGCCTACATTAGGATTATCTTACGGCAACCTTTCTTTATCTGCTTGGGGGAGTCAGAGCCTGACCAAGACAGACGGTGCACAAGAGTTTGACATCAATTTAAGCTATACTATTGGCGGTTTAGGTATTACAGTAACCGACTATTGGTGGAATGGCATCACCATGCCCTACGGGGATTATAAGCATGATCATCATTTTGAAGGAACATTAGCTTATAATTTCGGCGAGAACTTTCCTCTGACCTTGAGTTGGTCTACTATGTTTGCGGGAGGAGACGATAACAAAGACGGTGATCGTGCTTATTCCACTTATATCAATGCTTCTTATAATATTGCTTGCCCGGCAGAAATTACGCTCACTCCTTCCGTTGGTTTCACTCCTTGGAAAGGAATGTATGATGCTGATGGTGCTGCTTTTACAGATATTGCTTTAAAAGCTTCCAAGAACATTAATATTACAGATAATTTTTCTTTGCCTTTGTTTGTACAGGCTATTGTTTCGCCCTCATTTGACAAAACTTATCTGATAGCCGGATTAAGTATTGGGTTTTAAATGTGTGATTTTTTTTGATGAAAAGGAGAAATGCAAAGCATTTCTCCTTTTTGTTGTATTAGAGTGACTTATCTTTTTTTGATTCTTGCCAGATGTGGTATTTTTGTTCAAAGAGTTGCCACGTGGAGAATGGAATATGGCAAAAACTAAAGATAGTTTTGTATCTCTTTAATGTTATTCAACTTAATAAAGTGGGAGTGCGTTACTTCTCCTTCACATTGTTCGTGTGCCCAAGTGATATGATGAGGTACATAGGCTGCATAACCTCCGAGTTCCAATATGGGAATAATATCTGACTTTATTGAGTTTCCTATCATCAGTAAATTTTCTGCCTTACACCCTAAATTATCAAGCAATCTTTTATAATCCGCATTCTTCTTGTCGCTCATTATTTCTATGTGGCAAAAACATTCTTGTAGTCCGGACGCAGAAATCTTTCTTTTTTGATCGAACAGATCACCTTTGGTGGCCAATACTAATTTATAATTTTCGCACAAGGCTGATATGACTTCTTGCACACCGTCCAATAATATGATTGGCCTTTGCAGAAGTTCCTGGCCTGATCGGAGGATTTCTTTTACGAGATTGAGATCTCCTTCTCCATTAGTAACTTTGCAAATGGTTTCAATCATGCAAAGCAGCATTCCTTTCAGTCCATAACCATAGATATCCAGATTTTTTATTTCTGTTTTGAACAGTTCTTCTGATATGGAAGGAGCTGGTAAATATTTCCTCAGAAGATGACAAAATCTGTGTTCCAACTCTTGAAAATAAAGTTCATTTTCCCAAAGAGTGTCATCGGCATCAAAAGCGATAAATTCTATTTTATTTTTCATGTTTTATTATTAGAATAGGAAGAGGGAGCAATCATATCATAATGTATTGTTTTGTCCGTCTTTTAAGTTCTGTATAAATTCGGCAATATTTCGTCCATCCACCAAGCCATGGTGGACACTGATGGATATAGGGAGCAAAAGTTTCTTTTTTTCTTGTATCAGCTTACCTGTGGAAATTTTGGGTATAGAATCTCCTGTTTGAATTGAACCGGCATGTTTCATCTCGGAAAAGGCAAACCAAGGCAGAGCCGAATAACGGATGACATCTGCTCTTGCAGTGTCCTTGGAAAAAGAAAGTCCGGCACTGTTTTTTACTCTATGTATTTCCTTTTCTGCATTTTCAATAAATAAGGAAAGATCTGTGTCATACTCAAAAAATCCAAAGCCAAAAGTTCCGTCCTCTCTTCCGATAGTGGGCGAAATATTGATTTTATCACATTCTACTACTTCTCCGTTTTCTATACGTAATTTGAATGCAGTAGTTGCATTGATACATTTCAATAGGAAGTACACAGAATAAAGAAAAAAAGAAACCTCCATATTTTTACTTTGTTGATATACGCTTGTGAAATCAACAGTCGTAGTAATTCCCCAAAAAGGGTCATCGAGAGCCGAGAAGAATTTAAAATGCTCTTTTCTATTCCAATTGTCCAGGTTAATAACTCGCTTCATTTTCTATTTGCTCTGTTTTTCTTTTATGTGTATTATTTCTGTTGCAACTATTTTAACGATAAAACATATTGTTGCAAATATACAAAAAGTATTTTAACAGAGATGTTCTTTGTTTGCTTTAAATCCATTTTATTATTTCCTGTTCTGTGCTAAAGTTAAGAATGGATAACAGCAACTATTTTAAAAGGTTATTCAGGACTGATAATCAACTATATGTCTATTTTTGTTTATAAGGGAAAGAATTCTATTAAATTCATAAGTCAGATTTTTGTATGGATAACAATTTAGGTGATAGAATTGGCAATAAAGTACAAATCGCTATAAGGATAAAATAATGTTTTATTTAATCAAAAACAAAAGCAACAAATACCTTGTCGGACGAATTGTTGCTTCTGTTTACTCAGGAAGGTCACATAACAAAAGAGTCTTGTAATTGAGTTTGCTTTATTACATCAAATTTCTCTGATGGAATATCTAGAAAGGCTTTGCACAGTGTCACTAATGCCTTTTCTCTATCTTGTTCCCGTACCAGCACTGAAAGATTGTGAGTGCTGCTACCGTATGAAATCATGCATACCGGCATTTCTTTCAGTGTTTCTATAATTCTGGCTTCCAACCCTGTATGCTTTTCCCAATTTAGATCTCCAATAACGCTGACCACAGACATTTCTGTTTCCATTCCTATTTCCGCATACTTATGTAATTCACGATATATCAGGCGTAATGTGTCGTTGCTACATTTCACAGCCAATGAAACACTTACATTAGAGGAAGTCGCTAAATAGACAGGAACCTTATATTTCTCGAACACATCAAATACTTTTCCAATAAATAGATAAGAAGTAAGAATCCCCAACGAACGAAGTTTGACAAAGACCACACCTCTGCGTGAAACAGCAGCTTTTACTTTTGTTCCTGTTTTTTCTGATGATATTCGTAATGTATCTTTCGGTGTTTTTATCAATACAATAGCCATACCGGCGGTGCGCGCCAGCGGAATACATTCCGGATGAAGCAATGCAATGCCGCTATCAATAAAATTCTCGGCTTCACCGTATGTAAGAGTTCGAGTATGTTCCATACCTCGGAAACAAATTTCATCAGAATGTAAGGATGTTATAATTTCATCCGCATGGAATACAGCCCCGATAACAGTGGCATAATACTCATTTCCTATTTGTGGGAAGAAATCCACTTCATCATATACATTTTTACACAAACGGCTTTGGGTAATAAGAATGTGAACATCGGGACAGTCTTTCATCAGTTCTTCTACATTCTTTTTCACATACTTTATATCCGGTTTTCGATCAAGCCCTAGTCGCATGAAATGACATGAGTTCAAGATGAAGTTCTTTTTTGTACATTCTTCTAAATAATGTGACAGAATAAGAGAGGATATCATTGCTCCGTGAGCCATGATCTCATGATCGTCAATGATGTTCAGATTTTCATTACATAAACGGGAAATTTGATCGATGTGTACTTTTATTTCTTTGGCAGCTTCTGCTTTCTGTATTTCGGAGGAAAGAAGATTGTCCAGCCAATTTCTACAATCATTCTCAAAATCCTGCAATTGACTCATAACCTCTTCGATATCGACATGGAATAAAGAAATAGAAACAGCTTGCAGCTTTTGGGCAATGCTGGTAAAAGTGTCGAGCACTATAATAGAACGTTCGTTCATGTTAATTACTTCAGTCCAATGTTTCAGTTCGGTGGCAGATTTAATATTTTCTAAATTATATACTTTCATTTTTTTATTGCATTTTATTCTTTTGGAGTTTCTTTTTCATTTTAACAGGCAAATTTCCATATTGGAAAGCTATGTTTTTACTAGTTTCATCTTTATTAGTTTGTTAATCAGTTATTTCTTATTGTTTGCTCGCTACCTTTTCTATAAGTTGATAGCGTTATACTCCATATAAATCAAAATCGATGCCATTACAAAAATTGCACTTTTATCTTTCAGCTATTTCATTTCCCATTTTAGAAAAAAGGCTTTCATATTGAAAAAGTATAAACTAATCAATAAACATATATCATGTTGATAATAAGATGTTTAAATTAGTGGTATGACTTTTGTCATCTAATTGAAAAAAAGAATTATATAAAAATGAAATTGTATATCATATCAAACAGACTGCCCGTGAAGGCTGTCGCAGAAAAAGATACCTTTGTTTTCTCACGTAGTGAAGGAGGTCTGACAACGGGACTAAATTCCCTACAGGGCAATTACGAGAAACATTGGGTGGGGTGGCCCGGAATCTGTACAGACAAAGAGGAAGAAAAACAGGATATCTGTCACCGGTTGGAGGAAATGAATCTCCATCCCATATTTTTATCCGATGAGCAATATAAGAACTATTATGAGGGATACAGTAACAGTACCCTGTGGCCTTTATGTCACTATTTCTTTGCCTATACATTATATAGAAAAAGTTTCTGGCAATCTTACCAAGAGGTTAACGCTTTGTTTTGTCGGGAAATTATCCGCCTTGTGGAACCGGATGATTGGGTCTGGGTACAAGATTATCAGTTGATGTTACTTCCGGAAATGCTTCGCCAAGAGCTTCCCCAGTTGCATATCGGTTATTTCCATCATATTCCGTTTCCATCTTATGAGTTATTCCGAATTCTACCTGAACGTGCCGAAATACTGAAAGGATTGTTAGGAGCCGATTTTATCGCATTTCATACACATGACTATATGCGTCATTTCATCAGTGCGGCCGAACGGGTACTCCATATAGATTTCAGTTTGGATGAAACCCGGATAGGCAGTCGCATTGTGCGCGTTGATGCACTTCCGATGGGGATAAATTATGACCTTTACCACAATGTGTCACAACAAAAAAATGTTTGGAAGGCTATAGAACGAACCCGTCTCTTGTTTGGCAAACATAAACTTATCCTATCGGTAGACCGTTTGGATTATAGTAAAGGTATTTTGCACCGCCTTTATGGATTTGCCTCTTTTTTGGAACACCATCCCGAATATCATGGCAAGGTAACACTGGCTATGGTCATAGTTCCTTCACGTGATCATGTAGGCAGTTATGCCGAATTGAAAACCCGGATTGACGAGGAAATAGGTTCTATCAACGGACGATATTCTACAATGAACTGGACTCCGGTCTGCTATTTTTATCATGGTTTTTCATTCGAAGAATTGGCTGCTATGTATTTTATAGCTGATATTGCATTAGTAACTCCTTTGCGTGACGGAATGAACTTGGTTGCCAAAGAGTATGTTGCTGTCAAGCAAGACAATCCTGGTGTATTGGTTTTAAGTGAAATGGCTGGTGCCGCTGTGGAACTGACCGACGCCTTGCTGGTTAATCCCAATGATACGGAGCAGATAGAAAATGCCATTTGCCGGGCATTGGAAATGCCGTTTGAAGAACAGCAAGAACGGATGCACCGTATGCAGTCTATTGTATCCGTACAGACTGTCAATAAATGGGCTGCCGATTTTGTAAATGAATGGCAGGAAGTGGCACACAAAAACAAAACCATGCTTTTTAAGAAGATAGGATCACAGAATATGCAGGAAATTCAGCATCAATACTTACATGCTAAAAAGCGTTTGATTTTGTTGGATTATGACGGGACACTGGTCCCTTTTCAGAAAAGGCCGGAAGATGCCTCTCCTACTCCACAATTGCTGGATACATTGCAGAAACTGACCGCCGACCCCTTGAATCATGTGGTAATAAACAGCGGACGTGACCATTTTACTTTAGAGAAGTGGTTGGGTGCACTGCCTCTTTCCTTTGCAGCCGAACATGGGGCCTTTTATAAAGAGAATGGTGTATGGCACAAGAATGTACACGGGCAGGAATGGAGCCCCGGATTGCTTTCTATATTAAAATTATTTGTCAGCAAGACTCCTCGCTCCCATCTTGAAGTCAAAGAAACGGCACTTGCCTGGCATTATCGTGAGGCCGATGCATGGTTGGGCAGATTACGTGCGCAACAGTTGGTCAATTCCTTGATATCTATTTGCTTGAAACAGAATTTGCAAATCATGCAGGGTAATAAGGTAATAGAAATAAAATCTCCCGAATTTACCAAAGGTTCAGAAGTAAACAGGCTTTTGCTTGCCACCCGATATGATTTTATCTTGGCAATAGGAGATGATACTACGGATGATGATATGTTTAAAGCCGTACCTGTTACTGCTGTGACTGTAAAGATTGGTACAGCATCCGAGAGTGCACGTTACAATCTGCCCGTACAGACAGACACCTTGCCGTTTTTACAACGGCTGACAGATGAAGGCATGGTGAAAGCAGCCTTGAAAAGTGGTTTGAAAGGGCAGTTATCATCGGCTATAGATTTTTTTAAACGGATAATAAACCACTAACATTACAAAAAAAATAACCATGGATAATTTGAATTACGGTGTAATCGGTAATTGCTGCACAGCCGCACTGATTTCCGAAAAAGGAAGTATTGAATGGCTATGTTTTCCAAATTTTGATTCACCTTCTATTTTTGCAGCTCTTCTAGATCGTGAAAAAGGCGGGACTTTTGGTTTTGAAGTTTCAGAAGACTATCACACCATCCAATCGTATGTTCCCCATACCAATATTCTTTCCACTACTTTTGTGTCAGAACAAGACGAATTTGCGGTAGTCGACTTTATGCCTTGTTATGAGTTATATGATAATAAGGAATATTATCGTCCAGCTGAGGTCTATCGTTATATCCGCTGGATTAAAGGTCGTCCTCGCATTAAAGTCAATTACCATCCGGCTCCCGATTATGCTCGTGGAAAAGCGTTTTTTAATGTAACTTCCCGGTATATTGAAACCTATTCTTCTTCTAACAACAAGGACAGACAATATCTGTATTCCTCTTTGCCGTTGCAAGGTATTGTAAACCATCAGGAATTTATATTAGAGAAAGATGAATTTTTTCTTCTTTCATACAATGAAAAGGTGATTCCTGTTGATATAGAGCGTGAGAAACTGGAGTATTGCCGCACGTTGGTTTATTGGTTGAACTGGACGGATCGTACAAGAAAGTTCACTATTTACAACGATATAATAGAGCGTAGCTTACTCACCCTGAAGATGATGTCCTTTTATAATGGCGCGGTATTAGCCTCTCTTACTACCAGCCTGCCCGAAGCTGTGGGAGAAGTACGCAATTGGGATTACCGTTTTTGTTGGTTGCGAGATGCCTCCATGTCCATAGAGACCCTTTTCAAAATAGGTCATGCCGATGCAGCCCGCAAATTCATGAAATTCATACAATCTACTTTTGTTGCCGAGCATGACACTTATCAAATAATGTATGGCATTCGTGGGGAAAGGAAATTGACTGAAGTTATACTCGACCATCTTTCAGGATATAAAAACTCCAAACCGGTGCGTATCGGCAATGATGCTTATCATCAAAGGCAGAATGATTCGTTCGGCTATTTGATGGATTTGATTTACCAATATTACCGGTTGATGCCAGGTACATTGGATGAAATAGAAGATATGTGGGAAATGGTGAAAAGCATTATGATGACTGTGGTGGAAGATTGGAGAAAGCCTGATAAAGGAATTTGGGAGATACGGGGTGAAGGACAGCATTTCGTTTCGTCCAAAGTGATGTGTTGGGTTGCTTTGGACAGAGGAGCCCGCATAGCTCGTATTCTGAATAAATATGAGAATAGCCGACGTTGGGAAGAAGAAGCTGATGCAATTAAAGCTGATGTTATGAGAAACGGCTGGAAGGAAGAAATACAAAGTTTTTCACAAGCATACGGCAATCTGGATTTGGATTCTTCTTTACTGTTAATGGAACCTTATGGATTTATAGATGCTGATGATATTCGTTATCATAAAACAGTGAAAGCCGTCAAGAAATCCCTGTTACACAAAGGGTTGATGTACCGTTATAATACTCATGATGATTTTGGCTGTCCTTCTTCGGCCTTTACCATCTGTACTTTCTGGCTGATCCGTGCACTTTATGTCATCGGGGAAAAAGACGAAGCACGCTGTCTGTTCGATGAAATTTTGCAATATTCAAACCATTTGGGTCTGTTCAGTGAAGATATTGATTTCGAAACAAAAGAACAATTGGGTAATTTCCCACAAGCTTATTCTCATCTGGCACTGGTAAATACTGCTGTGTTATTTGCAGAAGAAGATAAAAGGCTAATCTTTAAATAAGGAAAAATTTGGAGAAGGACTGATAATCCAGTATCTTCGTACAATTAAAATCAGGAAAATGCGTATAACAAAAAAACGGAGCCAAAGGTTAATCTTGCAGTCTTTAGTAAAAAACGGATGTCCATATATTATTATATGTATATGGTGTGTGTTGTCTGGCGGATGTGTTCAGAATAAATCCCAAGATTCATTGAAAACATTAAAAACAGAGATTCGACATATTATTAAAGATAAGAAAGCAACTATAGGAGTGGCTCTGATACTAGACGGAGAAGATACGCTGGCCGTAAATAATGCCGAAAAATATCCCATGATGAGCGTTTATAAGTTTCATCAGGCATTGGCTGTATGTGATTACCTGCAAAAACGGCATATTCCACTTTCCACTTCCCTATATCTTGATAAAAGGTATTTCAAACCGGATACATACAGCCCTTTGCGTGATAAATATCCCCAAGGTAATTTGGAACTTCCGATTAGTGAACTTTTAGCTTATACAATGCAGTTAAGTGACAATGTAGCCTGTGATATTTTATTCGATTATATAGGTGGTGTAAACGTGGTGGATGAATACATTCATTCATTGGGAATAAACGATGTTTCTATAACTACTACCGAAGATGAGATGCATCAAGACATGGATGATTGTTACAAAAACTGGACAACACCAATGGAAGCAGCCAATCTATTGGAACTTTTTATGACTCAAGATTCCATGAAAAATGAATATACAAATTTTCTAAAACATATTATGATAGAGTGTGAGACAGGTAAAGACAGACTACCTGCTCCCCTTCCCGAAAGTGAAGTCAAGATAGGACATAAGACAGGAACTTCCGATAAGAATGAACGGGGGGAATACATTGGCATCAATGACATTGGTTTTGTAATTCTACCTGATGGGAACCGATACGTAGTAGCCGTATTTGTCAAAGACTCAAAAGAAAATATGGAAACGAATACTAAGATCATCTCTGATATTTCGGCTGCTATTTACCGATATGCCAGGAATCGTTAAAATAGTGCTATTTTGTACTGTCTATGAAAATAAAGACAAGAATGTCATAAATATAATATTATGGATTATCACATCGTTAAAATATCTAGAAATAAAAAGCAATATCTGGATTTATTATTGCTTGGGGATGAACAGGAAATAATGATAGACCGATATTTGGAGCGCGGTGACTTGTTTGTATTGGAAGATAACGGGATAAAAGCTGTTTGTGTTGTAACAAAAGAAGGTCCGAAAATTTGTGAATTGAAGAATATAGCGGTTACCCCTAGTGCCCAACGACAAGGATATGGTAGAAAACTAATAAATTACCTGATAAACCATTACTCAAAAGAATATACTCAGATGATGGTGGGAACGGGAGACGTTCCCGGCACTCTTGCATTTTATAAAAGTTGCGGTTTTGAATATTCTCATTGTATAAAAGATTTTTTCACGAAGAATTACGATCATCCTATCATTGACAATGGGGTTTTACTAAAAGATATGATTTATTTGAAACGTAAAATAGGGTTTTAAAAGAGTGGAAACGATCAAATCCTTACTAAATTTAAACATTATTTTCTATCACTTTCAATGAATCGGACAGAAGAATAATTCTTTTTATGAATAATCTATTTACAATTCAATAAAATAAATGTATCTTTGCAATATGTTAAAAACTCATATATCGGATTTGGTGTCGTAAACAATCTGTTTTTATAGAATAGATTGTCCAGTCGTTTTTACTCTCAGAATGTCTTTTGAGAGCAATTTTATATTATTTATAATTGATCTTTTAATCCGCATACAAATAATGGGATTGTATGCCTCAATGTTTTACAATAATGAATAACGATAATAATCATAATACAATCCAAGAGTTCGACGTAAATTTAATCTGTGATTTCTTTTTAAATACAAACCGGCAAGGTCCCGGAAGTCCCGAAGCAACCTTAAAAGCACTAAGCTTTATAAATAATCTCACTGTTCAATCCCTTATCGCCGATCTCGGTTGTGGGACAGGAGGTCAGACAATGGTATTGGCACAACATACACCGGGAAGTATTACAGGACTCGACTTCTTTCCGGAATTTATTGAATGCTTCAACAGGAATGCCGAAAAGTTAAATTTACAAGATAGAGTAAAAGGTGTAGTCGGCTCAATGGATGCCCTTTCTTTTGAAAAAGAATCCCTAGACTTGATTTGGTCGGAAGGAGCTATTTATAATATCGGTTTTGAACGAGGATTGAACGAGTGGCGCAATTATTTGAAACCGGGAGGATACCTTGCCGTTTCTGAAAGTGTCTGGTTTACCGATCACCGTCCGGCAGAGATTCATGATTTCTGGATGAATGCTTACACGGAAATAGATACAATTCCTAATAAAGTAGTACAAATACAAAAAGCGGGATATATTCCCGTTGCTACGTTCATTCTTCCGGAGAATTGCTGGACAGAACATTATTATGTTCCGCAGGCCAAAGCCAAAGAAATGTTTATCAAGAAGTATGCAGGGAATAAAACAGCTGAAAAACTGATGGCATCCATCTGCCATGAAGCTGAATTATATAGTAAGTATAAAGAATACTATGGATATGCATTTTTTATAGCAAAGAAAATAAATCCCTTTCAAGGTTAGTGGAAAGAAGAGTAAAGTGACCTTCTAAAACATATTCAAGTAGTGCAGACATTCTGTTCAAGGAGTATCTGCACTCGCTTTTTTATATATCAAGCATTTCCATTAAAGCGCTTTTCAGTACATAGGCACTTATACCCAGTCGTCTTTTTCACCGCCTCATTCAGATAAACAGATGAGACATTGAGCAGCAAAGCATATTCTTGTGGGCGTTTTAATGAATGGAATTTTACAGCCCATAAGGCTTTAAATTGTTTTATGATAATAGTTTTAATTACCCTCTTTTTAAAACGTTTTCTAATTGACAAAGTAATTCATTTTCAATCAGAAAACCGAATTGATAAAGAATCATATCTTGTTGAACTTAGTCTTCCATTCCTAATATTTTCTTCATTTGCGGTCGGAATCCATCTCCCCATTTTTCTAATTGTTCAATAATGGGAAGCAGTGTTCTACCTTGCTCTGTAATGGAATATTCTGTATGGGGAGGAAGTTCCGAAAAAATCTTTTTCTGTATCATGCCATGAATCTCCAGTTCTTTCAGTTGTTGGTTGATTACCCTTGGGCTGGCATCATCAAAGTAACGATGAAGTTCACTCGGGCGCTTCGGGCCTTTGTCCAATTCTTGAATAATGCAGCTTTTCCATTTTCCACCAATCACTTCCATCGCTATTTTCACACCGCAGTCTATATCAAAAGGTATTTTCTTTCTGTACATAAATCTTCTTTTTTCTGCAAAATTAATCATATTGAAATAACATGGAAAGAATAGCTTCTACTCTTTTCATGTTATAGGGATAAATTATTCATATACTGATTAATTTATCCCTACTTGCGCAAACCATCGGGTAATTATAAATTTGCAGACAGATTCAGATATAGGAATAATGGGATATATAATAATGATATAATGAAAAAGTGGTTATCTCTGATAATATTACTGGCTGTTAATGTGATTTCTATTAATGCACAACAGAAAAATTCAATTAATAATCAAAGTATGGAAAAGAAAACAAAAACAATTCGTTTGATTTATCCGCAATGGCAAGGAGGTGATATTGCTCGGTGGATTACTGAAATAAAAGATCCCGAAGCAGCATCAAAGGGATACTTCTTAGGGGCAGAATTGCTTAACTTCTTGGCTCCCGACAGCAGTCAAGAAACACTGACAGTTCCCATTTCAACAGAAATTACAGAACGTAGAAAAAAGGACGGTGTACTAGACCGCGACATTATTGTGAAACAGACTAAAGCTGCTCTTGACTTGTTGCGTATCAGTGATCCTGATAAAATAGTAACTCTTGGAGGAGAATGTTCTGTCAGTGTCGTTCCGTTTACCTACCTTGCAGAGAAATATAAAGATGATGTGGCAATGATTTGGATTGATGCCCATCCTGATATAACACTTCCCGGAGATATGTACAGCGGATTCCATGCCATGGCTGTTACTGCCTGCATGGGGAAAGGCGACAAGGAAATCCTTTCCAAGCTACCGGCCCAAATAGCCCCCTCAAAGATTCTGCTCGTAGGATTGCGTGATTGGGAACGTGATGAAATAAAAGTCCGCCAGAAACAATATGGTATAAAACATCTTACTCCGGAAGATGTAGCACAAAATAGTAATGCTATATATGAATGGTTAAAATCATGTGGAGCATCCCGCGTGTTAATTCATTTTGATATGGATGTGCTCGACCCTGCCGAAATTATAGCAGCCGTAGGGGTAGTTCCCGATGGAATGAAATTGGCAGAAGTGGTCCGCGTTATTAATGATATTGCCAAAGAAAAAGAAATAGTAGGTCTAACCGTTGCCGAACCGATGCCACGGATTGCTATCAGAATTAAAGAAATGTTAAATCAATTACCTTTGTTGAAATGATAAGGAACAGATAAAAAGACATTTAGAATAACCTGTCAAAATCAATTCTCCGGAGAACTCCAATATTTTATGGGCAAAGTGGTTCTAGATTACTTTATCCTTTAAGCCAAAAAACATTTTCAGAGAGGACAAAATCCTTCCTGAAAATGTATTTGGGTGATTGAACTATGAATGAGAATATAAAGCAAAATACTTCCAAAGCGGTGCTGCCATCAATGATTGTTTTACTTCATCATTCAATAACAACGCTTTTATTTCTTCTTCACTCAGCAAATGCACTGTCAAATCTTCAGTTTCTTCCAAATGCTGGGTGGAGATTCGTTCTACCTCCGTAGCCAGATAACAATGAGTGATATTTGTCATGGTGCTGGCATTTGCAGAGACGGTCATAAGTTTTGTCCAATTTCCATTACCATACCCTGTTTCTTCGTACAATTCGCGTTGGGCAGAAAGCAAAGGTTCTTCTCCGGTTTCACAAACTCCGGCACAAATTTCATAACGTGTTTCTTTTATTCCGTGACGGTATTGGCGTACTAATACGAATTTACCCTCTTGGGTGATAGCAATTACATTTACCCAATCAGGATATTCCAAAATATAATATTCAGGAATTTCAACTCCTGTAGGTAATTTAACCCGATCACGGCGTGCGGTCAGCCAAGGGCGGCGGATAAGATATTCACTTTCAATAATCTCCCATTTTCTATCGTCTGTGTTCATATAATAAGTTTTTTGTTTTATACTCTACATTATAAAATTTATTCTTGTTAGTGGCTTAATTGATTATATCGGCAAAGGTACATTAATCCATTTGCATTAACTATAACACTCCCATTCTTTTTGAAGAAATTCAGGAATGAATTATGTAAATGATGAAAAGACTTTAGCTAACTTTGCAGACAATAATAAAATGATAAATTTTATTCAAACAGAATGGAAAATAGAATAAGTCCGGAGTCTTCTCTATGGAATCCTTGGCATGGCTGCCATAAGCTAAGTACAGGTTGCCGGCATTGTTATGTATATCGCGGAGATAGTAAACATGGGAAAGACAGTTCCATAATAACCAAAACCGGACAATTCAATCTGCCCGTGAGGCGGAAAAAGGATAAGACTTACAAGATCCCTTCCGGAAATCTCGTCTATACTTGTTTTACCTCTGATTTTCTGATAGAAGAAGCCGATGAATGGCGTATAGAAGCATGGAAAATGATGCGGGAACGATACGATCTTCATTTCTTGTTTATAACTAAACGTATAGACCGGCTCAGCCAATGTCTGCCTCCGGATTGGGGGGACGGGTATGATAATGTTACCATTTGTTGCACCATGGAAAATCAAGAAAGAGTGGATTACCGTCTTCCTCTTTATAAAGCAGCTCCTGTAAAGCATAAAATCATTATCTGTGAACCATTGTTGTCCGCTATAAACTTCAAGGGAGAACTTGGTATATGGGTAGAACAGATTGTGGTAGGTGGAGAATCAGGTAAAGAAGCGCGCATATGTAATTATGACTGGGTGTTGGACATTCGTCGGCAATGTATAGAAAATAATATTAGCTTTTGGTTTAAACAAACTGGATACAGATTACTAAAAGGAGAACGTGAATATAAAATAGCCCGCCAATTTCAACATACACAAGCTAGAAAAGCAGGAATAAACTATTCTAGGGGATCTAACAGCAATAATTATAGTGATTAAGAAAGTGTTTCATTTTGAAAGAGTTCCTTTTCATTTTGGTAAGCTTTAGTTTTTAATGACACGCTTATGGCATTGTAACTAAGCCGTTTGTTTTATTGGTATATTCTTTGTCTGTTATAAAAGGACTGATATTAAATATGCGGAAAATTGTTATATTTACACTAATATGATAAAGTAACAAATGGAAGACAGAGAAGAAAGTGTACAGCATTTTTTAGATTTGATTAAACGTTCACGGCGTGGAAAGTTTAAAATCTATATCGGAATGATAGCCGGTGTAGGGAAGAGTTATCGTATGCTGCAAGAAGCTCACGAAATGTTGGAGAACGGGGTAGATGTACAGATAGGTTATATTGAAACGCACGGACGTGCAGGAACCGTTGCTATGTTGGAAGGATTGCCTGTTATCTCTCGGAAAAAGATATTTTACAAAGGTAAGGAAGTGGAAGAAATGGATCTTGATGCCATTCTTCAGTTACATCCCGAACTAGTTATAGTAGATGAATTGGCACATACCAATATCGAGGGCAGCCGGAATGAGAAACGTTGGCAAGATGTAATGGAATTGTTGGATGCCGGTATAAACGTAATTTCTGCAGTTAACATCCAGCATATAGAAAGTTTGAATGAGGACGTAAAAGGTATAGCAGGTATAGAAGTTAAAGAACGGATTCCGGATAAGGTGCTGCAGGATGCGGATGAAGTGGTAAATATAGACCTTACCGCCGAAGAACTGATAAACCGGTTGAAAGCCGGGAAAATCTATCGTCCTGAAAAGATTCAGTTGGCACTGAATAATTTTTTTAAGACAGAGAATATTCTTCAGTTACGTGAACTGGCACTAAAAGAAGTGGCCTTTCGAGTCGAGAAGAAAGTTGAAAATGAAATTGTAACAGGTGAAAAGGGCATCCGGCACGAGAAGTTTTTGGCATGTATCAGTAGTAATGAACGGACTCCCCGACATATTATCCGTAAAGCGGCACGGCTTGCTTCCCGGTACAATACGGTCTTTTTTGCCCTCTATGTACAGACACCTGCCGAGAGTACGGAACGTATTCCATTGGCAACACAGCGGCATTTACTTAACCATTTTAAACTGGTTACCGAGTTAGGCGGTGAAGTTATCCAAGTTTCATCTTCCGATATTATGGGAGAAATAATTAAAACTTGTCGTCAACGTGGAATTACAACCGTCTGTATGGGGCATCCTACTTTCAAAATGCCAGGTGCATTATTCAGTCTTTCCAAATATCGAAAATTTCTAAACTCTTTAGCTGAAATAGACATAGATTTGATTATACTTGCATAAAAAATAAAAGTTATGAATATAAAGTCGAAACTAACCCTTGCCATAGGGGTATTGGTGGCAATGATTGTACTATTGGTTGTACTTTCTGTTGTGAATTTGCAAATATTGACCGCCACGGAACCTGACAGTCCGGCAGCAGGTCCCGGATTACAGCGGGCTTTATTGTGGATATATGTTGTTGGTGCCGCATGTATATGTATTGGTATTGGTATGTGGCTGCGTCTTCCTGCATCGATTGATAATCCTATTAAAGAATTGACCAACGCTATACAGGAAATTGCGAACCATAATTATAAAAAACGTTTGGAATTAAGCAATAGTGAAGAATTTTCTGAAGTATCTAAAAATTTCAACCGCATGGCCAAACGTCTGGAAGATTATCATGCAAGTGCTTTATCCGATATGATGGCATCTAAAAAATATATGGAGACTATCATCAACAGTATCAACGAGCCTATCATTGGTTTAAATAATGATATGGAAATCCTTTTCATCAATGATGAAGCATTGAATGTGATCAACCTGAAGCGTGAAGAAGTTATTAAACACTCTGCACAGGATATTTCCCTGCGCAATGATTTGTTGCGTCGCCTGATTCGTGAATTGGTGGAAATTCCTGGGGAACCAGTCAGAGACAAGGAAAAAGAAAAGAAAGAACCTCTGAAGATTTATGCGGACAATAAGGAGAGTTTTTTCCAAGTAAAATACATGAGTATTTCCCAACCGGGGAAAGATGGGGTTACTATGGAAAAAAAAGGATATGTCATTATGTTGAAGAATATAACCGAATTTAAGGAACTGGATTCGGCCAAGACTACGTTTATCTCTACAATCTCACATGAATTGAAGACTCCTATCTCGGCTATTATGATGAGTCTGCAATTATTAGAAGACCAGCGTATCGGAGCTTTAAATGAAGAACAGGAAGATTTGGCAAACAGTATCAAAGAAAATAGCGAACGGCTGCTTAATATCACCGGCGAGTTGCTGAATATGACCCAGGTAGAATCAGGAAAACTACAGTTGAAGCCTAAGATAACCAAACCTATAGAGTTGATAGAATATGCAATAAAGGCCAATCGTGTACAAGCTGAAAAATTTAATATTCAAATAGAAGTGGAATACCCTGAAGACAAAATAGGTAAACTGTTTGTCGACAGTGAGAAGATAGCTTGGGTTCTAACCAACCTTCTTTCCAATGCCATCCGGTATTCACCGGAAAACGGTCGTGTGGTAATAGGGGCACGTCAAACAGATGATGGATTCATTGAGATGTTTGTACGGGATTTCGGGAAAGGGATTGATCCACGTTATCATAAAAGCATCTTTGACCATTATTTCCGGGTTCCCGGAACTAAAGTACAAGGAAGCGGTTTAGGCCTGTCTATTTCCCGAGATTTTGTCGAGGCCCATAATGGTACTCTTACAGTAGACAGTAAGCTGGGAGAAGGAAGTATGTTTGTTATGCGATTAAAAGCATGATCACAGCACAGGGGAGAGAATCTTTCAATAAGAGCTCTCCCCGCTGCTTTTGAACCAAGCCGGAAAAGCTTACTCCAACCTGTGAACGGTAATATCGCTAAAATCTTGTAATAATGTCAGTAACATACCTTCATCATTGTATTTCTTAGATTTTATAACCATTGTAACATAATAGGTTGTTACTTCTCCCAACCTCTTTTCGTCCAATTGATAGGAAACAATATTGTATTCCTTGGAATTGAATTTCTTGGCCATACGGTTCAGTGTTTCTTTATTGTCTGTAGAGAACTCTACCATGGAACTTTTCATACCTATACTTTTAAAAAGATAGCTAAGTGCCTCAAGACCAATCAGCGTAAGGATTGTTGCTGAGATTCCCAGCCAGTACATACCGGCTCCAATGGCCAGACCGATGCCCGAAGTAGCCCAAATTCCGGCAGCGGTAGTAAGTCCGCGCACGATTTGTTTTTGAAAAATAATAGTACCCGCTCCAATAAAACCGATACCACTGACAACCTGTGCGGCCACACGACTCGGGTCCAAGTCTATCCCCTCCATCTTCACTACTTCCATAAAACCATATTGTGATACAATCATAATGAGAGCACTTCCCAGTGATACTAGAAAATGGGTACGGTAACCGGCTTCTTTAGCACGATATTCCCTATCCAGACCAATAACAGTACCCAAAGCGCCTGCCACAAACAATCTCAAAATAAAATCCCACGTCATGCTCATATTGAAATCCTCCTTTTATTCATCGTCTTCATCATCAGTCAGTTCGGGCAAACTCAACATTCGTTGGCTGTCTTCTGCCGGAAGGGCTTCTACCTGGCGTAATTTACGTTCTATGGCACGAGTACGTTTCCCCATAACTTCCTCTAACTGGTCTCCTGCATTCTGTAGATTTTTCTGTACCTTTTCCAGCAATCCTCCAAACTTTCCGAATTCGGTCTTTACTGCCCCTAACACATTCCATACTTCGCTTGTTCGTTTTTGAATGGCCAGCGTACGGAATCCCATTTGCAAACTATTCAGGATAGCTCCCAGGGTGGTAGGACCTGTAACCACTATCTTCCAGTCTTTCTGCAACATTTCCACCAACGCGGTCCGGCGGATCACTTCTGCATAGATGTTTTCGAATGGCAGAAACATAATGGCAAAATCTGTTGTAAAAGGTGGGTCTACATATTTATCGTGAATATCCTTTGCCATTTTTTTAATTGTGATTTCCAGTTGACGGGATGAAGTTTCAATCAATGCGGCATCTCCGGCTTCGTATGCATCCTGATATTGTTCATATACATCTTTGGGAAATTTGGCATCCACAGGTAAATATACAGTATCATTATTATTTTCCTTTCCCGGAAGTTTAATGGCGAACTCCACAAATTCCGTTGCATTTTTCTTGGTTTTGACATTCGCCTCATATTGTTCCGGACTCAGCATCTGATCCAATAAGGCACCTAATTGTACTTCTCCGAATGTACCCCGTGTCTTCACATTACTTAAAACTTTTTTCAATCCTCCTACATCCTGTGCCAGACCCTTCATCTCTCCCAATCCTTTTTGTACATTCTCCAGCTGCGAACGTACTATCTCAAAGGATTGTCCTATACGTTCATTCAATGTTTTCTGTAATTTTTCTTCTACCATTTGCCGCATGTCATCCAATCGTTTTTCCGTACTTTTCACCAAAGCTTCCTGTTGCTTGCCCATTGCTTCAAATTTTTCCCGTTGCATTTCATTACCGGTCAGCAGGTTTTTATGCAAAGTATCCTGCATATTACGGATAGAATAATTCAAGGTTTGATTCAGTTCGTTACGAAGTTCGCGAATATTTTTTCCCAGTTCGTCCCGGTTTTCTTTCATTTCTTCGCGTAGCAATCCTTCCAGACGTTCGGTTTGCAGACGATTGTTTTTAGTAAGTGCGATTACAATATTAATTATCAGCAGGATAATAATTACGGTTAATAAAATTTCTGTCATGATTCTTGTTTATTTTGAGCAAATGTAGCAAAAAGCCATGAATTTAATCGTTATATTTGCAGCGAATTTGGCAAAAGCACTCCATTAAATAGTATATGAAGTATAAATTATTAGTTTTAGACCTAGACGGAACGTTGACCAATAAAAAGAAAGAGGTAACGGAACACACACGTCGTACACTTATCGAAGCGCAAAAGCGCGGAGTAAAAATTGTTTTGGCATCGGGACGTCCCACATACGGTGTGGCTCCACTGGCTGAGATCTTAGAGCTGCAGAAATACGAAGGTTATATACTTTCGTATAACGGAGGTGAGATCATAGACTGGAAAACCGGTGAGATGATGTACGAGAATGTGCTTGATCCGGATATATTACCTTACCTGTATAAATGTGCCACCGACAACCATTTTGCTATCGTCACTTACGATGGAAAATATGTATTGACTGAATATCCGGAAGATGAATATGTATTGAAAGAAGCTATTCTGAATGTGATGACTCCCAAGAAAGTGGATCATTTTCTGGAGGCAATAAAATTTCCTATTGCCAAATGTCTGATTGTAGGTGAACCTACGCGGCTTGCAGTGCTTGAAAAAGAAATGTACGAACATTTGAAAGATCGTATGGGGGTATTCCGTTCCGAACCTTATTTTTTGGAATTGGTTCCTAAAGGTATTGATAAAGCACAATCACTGGCCGTATTGCTAAAAGAAATCGGTATGACAAAAGAAGAAATGATTGCCGTTGGTGATGGTTTTAACGATCTTTCTATGATACAATATGCCGGATTGGGGGTAGCAATGGCCAATGCTCAAGAAATAGTCCGTCAAAACGCCGACTACATCACCCTTTCTAATGAAGAAGATGGTGTAGCCGCGGTAGTAGAGAAATTTATTCTTTAGGTTTCCGGTCAAAGAAAGGATTTTTAGAGGATGCGCTGACAGGGATGGCATAAACCTGGGTGCATCCTTCCAGCCAGTTCAGACGCTGTGCTGCTAATCCGGCCGAGAACATGACCCGTGTGTCCACCCTGTTGTCTGCTGCTGTGGCACAAGCTGATCCGATAGCAATGCCCACATCAACACTATTGATAGCACATGGCACTCCTTCTTTGCGAGACACACAAGTGGCATATCCACAATGACCACAATTCAATCCTTGCACCTGTTCGTGTGTACCTATTAACAGGACACATTCTGCATTCAGAATATTTTCCGCATCGCGCAGGAAGAATTTCATTCCATGCTCCGCAACCATTTTCACCATCATTTCCGATAAAATATTGATATTACCATCCGTCACCATGGCTATTTCAATAATATCAACACCTTTTCCTTTGGGAGCAGTACGCGCTGCTGTCATCATTTGTCGGGCCACATGCAGAACATGTTCATGGCGGCTTTCTCTTTCATTCAATATCATATAAATCTTAGTTATAAGTTAGCTATTAATACAAAATTAGTGAATATGAATGATATAAGGCTCTTGCTTTAAGCCTAAAAAGTATAAAAAGAGTCACCGGTTAAAAAAATATCAAAATAAAAAGAGAAATATAGTGGATAATCCAATTATTTATCGTTCCTTTGACAACGGAATATAAAAAGATAGTTTTTTCGATTGACTCAATTCATCTCACACTTGAACCGTTTCTATTCTTCTAACTAAATTTTTAAATTCAAAGTTTACTTAATTATTTATTTATCAATTTTTATTTTATGAATTTGTATATTGGAAACCTTAACTATAATGTTAGGGAAGGTGATTTGAGAGGTGTAATGGAAGAGTATGGAACAGTAGCTTCAGTAAAACTTATTACTGATCGTGAAACACGTCGTTCTAAAGGTTTTGCTTTTGTAGAAATGCCTAATGATGGCGAAGCTAAAGAAGCTATCAAGCAATTGAACGGTGCAGAATATGTAAACCGTACTATGGTTGTAAAAGAAGCACTTCCTAAAGCATAAGGAATTAGACATTCCATGTCACATGATGGCGATAGAGATTCACTCTATCGCCATTTTTTTCTTGAACAGCTTTCTAGTTTGAAAATACATGAAAGGGTTATTGATAAGGAAACGGACATCTGTTTTGTCAGAATGTCCGTTTCTTGTTTAGTATTTGTTCTTTAGAAAGCTATTGCTCCGAAGGCGAATTTACTCCACTCCTATTTCGTCAACAAACAGAAAAGCTTTTTCGCCAGGCATGGAATGCCATGCGGGAAGTTTCGGAGTAACTTCTGCTATGATTTTAATATAGCGGGCTTTTACTTTATCAAAGGAAACAGAGTCTTTGCGGCTTTGCATTTTAGTTCCTTTTTCCACAACGGGAAAATTTTCGGAGGCTACCCTGCGGAAATTTTTCCCGTCCTCAGAAACTTCCACCTTCAGACCTGTTGCACCAAAGATAGCATCGCCTGTGTTCAACATTGTGTTTACAAAAACTGAAGATACTTCCTTAGGCTCAAGTAAATCAAGGGTCACATTCATATCTGTCCCGTAGAAACCAATCCAACGTCCTGAGCGATAATTCATATCCCCATATAATCCGTCTATCAAGGTACTTCCTCCTTTAAAAGTATATGATTTATGAGGAATGGTATTCAAGGTAACCGGTCTCATTGTGGCTGCATTAAAATGTATTTCCTCCTTACTTATCTGACTAGTACCCTGCGGACGAACTGCAATGGCTTGTATGATAACATCTTTATCCACTTGTATAGTGTCGGTATACAATGGGGATTGCACATCGGGAACGCTGCCATCCAATGTATAATGTATTTCCGCATCATCAAAAGTCTGAAAAGCAATCTTGGCTTTTCCTTCATCGGGAGCCGGAACGATATCAATGTTCACATCATAAATATCCTGACGAAAATCATAACCTCTATCCCGGTAAATAGCCAGCAGAGCTGGTAAACGTTTCAAAAAACTGTCGAAATTTTTATGTAACGGTTCCGTCCATTGAATCTCGGACAAGGCAGCCATACGAGGAAGAATTTGCCATTCCATCTTCAAACTGTCACGCGTCCATTCTGTCCAGATACATCCTTGAGTACCGATGATATATTTTCGTTCATCCTCTGCCAATTCATTAGAAACAGGTTCAAATGTATAGACACGTTCAAGGCTTTTAGTCCCTTTTATCCGATTGTAAGTAGGATTGCTGAAATAAAGAAACTGAATAGGAGTCATAATTGCATCATGGTGCAGACGGGCGGCTTCGATACCACCTTTGACACCAGTCCATGACATCACTGTGGCACCTGGAGCCAATCCTCCCTCCAACATCTCATCCCAGCCCAGCATTTTACGCCCTCTGTCATTAATAACTTTGCCTACCTCGGACATGAAATAGGTCTGTAATTGATTCTCCTTGCTGTGTTTTGGTGTATCTTTCAAACCCAGTTCCCGAATTTTAGCTTGACATGCAGGGCATTTTTCCCAACGTACTTTCGGACATTCATCCCCACCAATATGGATATAAGGAGATGGAAAGATGTCCATAATTTCATTCAATACATCTTTAGCAAACTGTAAAGCCCGGTCGTTTCCTCCACAAAGCACATCAGGGAATACCCCCCATTTACAAGGAATCTCGTATGGACCTCCCGTACAACCTAATTCCGGATAGGAAACCAAAGCTCCCATCATATGTCCCGGAAGGTCAACTTCGGGAATTACAGTAATAAAACGGTCAGCGGCATACTTGACAATCTCTTTTGCTTCTTCCTGTGTATAAAAACCGCTATGAGGAGTTTCATCATAGGTCTGGGTTTCACGGTCAATCAACGTACGTGGACGTATCGAACCTATTTCCGTAAGTTTGGGATATTTCTTGATTTCAATTCTCCAACCTTGGTCTTCAGTCAGATGCCAATGAAAATAATTGATATTGTGCAATGCCAGCATATCAATGATTTGTTTCAGATAAGAAACCGGGAAATAATGGCGGCCCACGTCTACCATAAAACCGCGATAACCGAAACGAGGATAGTCATTAACAGTTCCCACCGGGATGGCAGCGGATACCTGTTTGTTTTTGGTCAATGGCAAAGCCTTATAGAGCGTTTGTATTCCATAAAAGACCCCAGACTCACTTCCTCCATTCAAATGAATGTTTTCAGAAGTTACCTCCAGTTGATACCCCTCTTTGTTGGTAATGGAACTGTCAACCGCCAAGATTATGGAATTCTTCTTTGCGGCTTCAGTTGTTGTCCGGACGGTAATTCCCGTAGCCTCTTTAATATAGGAAGCTAAAAATTCTGCCGTCCGTTGCAACTTTTCATTGCCTTCCGGATAGACAATACCGGTTTGCGGATTAATAACAAAAGGGTGGGCTTGAATGTCTTGACTTACTTCTTGGGGCTGCGGAATGACATTCAGGTTTCCGATTTCTGTTTTTGTAGGAGAACATGCGGACAGACCAAATACCATCCACATTCCCACTCCTGCCCATTGCATCAGTTGTTTTTTCATAGTGGAAAATTTATAATTACAAGGGCAAAGATACAAAATCCGATCTTATTTGCCAGTATGCCTTAACCGAATCTTGCTTTTTTTCAGCAATGTTTTTCCTCCTATAATTAGAGTTACGGCAGTAATCACCATCAAAATGCCCAGAATAATGCGCGGTGTCAGCTGCTCTCCAAAAATCAGTACTCCGAAGAATAAAGCTGTAACAGGCTCCAAAGCACCTAGAATAGCAGTGGGTGTGGAACCAATGTAGTGTATGGCCTTTGTCATGGTCACCAACGAAATAACAGTAGGAAAAACAGCCAGTGAAATTGCGTTTACCCATAACAAGGGTGTAGGGATAAGCTGCAATCCCGTACAGAACTTCAATCGCACCACATAAACAGACAGACCGAAAAGCAGGACATAGAAAGTAAGCTTGGCTATAGGCATATCCTTCAGGGAAGAACGGTTTACGCCAACTATATAGATAGCATAAGCTAAGGATGATAAAAAGACAAAAGTAATCCCGACCAAGCTGAGTGTCTGTCCTCCCGGACTTTTACAAAGCAAGGAAATTCCCGCAAAGGCCAGCGCTATGGAAAACATAGTGACCGGCGATACTTTTTCCTTAAATACTACAGCCATAATAATAGCTACCAGTACCGGGTAGACAAACAATATGGTGGATGCGATACCGGCATCCATGTAGTTATAACTCATAAAGAGAAACAGGGAAGAGAATGAGAACAGCAACCCCATGATGCAAAGTGGCAGCACATCCGCTTTCTTAATGGCAAAAGATTGTTTCTGCATCTTCATCATGATACCTAGTACAACTATAGCCAGTGCATAGCGATAAAATAATACCGAGTCTACGCTCATTCCTGCACTATAAAGAGGAAGGGTGAACAGTGGGTTCATGCCGTAGCTGGCTGCTGCGATTGCCCCAAGGAGAAATCCTTTAGTCTTGTTGTTAATCATCGTTTTTATTACACGCTTTAAAATCGGCGCGAAATTAGATATTTGTTAGCAATAAACAAAGGAAAAGTGCTTTATTCTTTCAATCTAACATCTATTTATTTAGATTATACCTAATCAACAAATATAAAAGAATTTATATCACCTGTAGCTGCTGAAAAAATTATATGAAATGAACGGACACGGACAGAGAGGGAAAATGCAGGTTTGTTCTTCTGTCCGTGTTCTATATTGATCAGCTCAGTTTATGAATAACCAATCCCGAACGAAGTTTCGGTTCAAACCAAGTTGTTTTGGGCGGCATAATATTACCGGTATCGGCAATATCCATTAATTGTTTCATAGAAACAGGATAAAGGGCCAAAGCCACTTTCATTTCACCGCTGTCCACACGCTTCTTTAATTCCTCCAAGCCACGGATACCACCTACAAAGTCAATCCGTTTGTCGGAACGAAGATCCTTGATTCCCAATATTTCATCCAATATCAAGTTGGAAGAAATAGTCACGTCTAATACTCCGATAGGATCATTGTCATCGTATGTGCCCGGTTTTGCTGTCAAGCTGTACCATTTACCGTCCAGATAGAGAGAGAAATTGTGAAGAGCCTGCGGTTTATAAACCTCAATACCTTTCTCTTCTACTACAAAATTCTTGCTGACAGCGGTCAGGAATTGTTCCGGAGACAGCCCGTTCAAGTCTTTTACAACACGATTGTAATCAATAATAGTCAGCTGGTTGGCCGGGAAACATACAGCCATAAAGTAATTGTATTCCTCATTTCCCTGATGGTTTGCATTTTGCTGCGCTTTTTCGGCACCTACCAAGGCGGCAGCAGCCGAGCGATGATGGCCATCGGCAATATAAAGAGCCGGCATAGCTTTGAAAGCTTTTGTGATAGCTGTTATATCTTCTTCTTTGTCGATCACCCAGAATGAATGTCCGAAACCGTCACCCGGAGCGATAAAATCATATTCCGGCTGTTGTGAAGTATATTTCTTAACGATAGCATCTAATTCCGCATTATCCGGGTAAGCAAAGAATACCGGTTCTATATTGGCATTATTTACGTGGACATGTTTCATGCGGTCTTCCTCCTTATCACGACGGGTCAGTTCATGTTTTTTGATGACCCCGTTCATATAATCGGGAACATACGCTCCTACCACCAACCCATATTGGGTTTTGCCATTCATGGTTTGTGCATATACATAATAATTTTCTTTTCCGTCTTGCACCAACCAGCCCTTGTCCTGAAACATCTGGAAATTTTCGGCAGCCTTCTCATATACTTTAGGATCGTGTTCGTCTGTTCCGGCAGGGAAATCAATTTCCGGTTTAATAATATGATAAAGTGACTTTTCATTACCTTTCGCTTCCTCACGTGCTTCTTCAGAATTCAGTACGTCGTATGGGCGTGAAGCTACTTGTTCTACCAATTCTTTCGGAGGGCGGATGCCTTTGAAGGGTTTTATTATTGCCATAAAAATAAAGGTATTAGATTTTACTTGCAGGGGCGAATTGCATTCGCCCGAAAACATAAGCTATATGCATTCGGTCGGATTCAATCCGCCCCTGCGGTTATTGGATTACTTATTTACTCTGAACTTTTCACAACCATCTTTCAGGAAGCCTACAATTTGTCTGGCGGCAGCAATACCTGCGTTGATATTTGCTTCAGCCGTCTGGGCTCCCATCTTTTTCGGTGTAGAGAAATAGCGGCCGGCAAATTTTTCTGAGAACTCAGCATGGGCAACCGGCATGATATCAGTAACATACTTTAAGTCGGTGCGTTCTTCCATCAGTTTGATTAATTCCGCTTCATTGATCACTTCTTTACGGGCAGTATTTACCAATACTCCTCCTTTAGGCATCTTGTTAACCAATTCGTAGTTGATGGAATTTTTAGTTTCAGCCGTAGCAGGAATATGCAGGGACACTACATTACAAGCAGCATACAGTTCCTCAGCAGAAGAAACAGCTTTCACACCATCTTTTTCAATTACTTCTTTCGGGCAGAAAGCGTCAAAAGCATAAATATCCATGCCAAAACCTTTAGCAATACGAGCCACATTGCGACCTACATTACCGTATGCATGGATACCTAACTTCTTGCCCATCAGTTCAGTACCCGAAGTCCCGTTATAGAAATTGCGGACAGCCATCACCATCATGCCAAAAGCCAGTTCGGCTACTGCATTGGAATTCTGTCCAGGAGTATTCATAACACATACATTGTGTGCCGTAGCAGCCGCCAAATCCACGTTATCATAACCTGCTCCTGCACGTACTACGATTTTCAGTTCTTTTGCCGCATCCAATACTTCGGCATCAATAATATCACTTCGGATAATGATGGCGTTAACGTCCTTTACAGCTTCCAGTAATTTGGCTTTTTCACCATATTTTTCCAGCAATACAAGTTCATAACCTGCTGCTTCTATTTCTTTACGGATACCGTCTACTGCAACTTTTGCAAACGGCTTGTCTGTTGCTACTAATACTTTCATGGTCTTATTGTATTAAAAAGATTCACCACAGATTAGCACGGATTATCACAGATTCCATTTATTGTTCCTATCTGTGTAATTCGTATAATCTGTGGTGAACATAATTATTAATGAAGTTTCTCAAATTCCTGCATGCAGTCAATCAAAGCCTGAACGCTTTCCTTCGGCATGGCGTTGTAGCAAGATGCACGGAAACCACCTACAGAACGGTGTCCCTTAATACCCACCATACCTCTTTCTGTGGCAAATTTCATGAAATCGGCTTCCAGCTCTTTGTATTCGTCATTCATCACAAAGCAAATGTTCATATAAGAACGGTCGGCTTTATCCGTTACTGTGCCACGGAACATTTTGTTACGGTCTATTTCAGCATACAACATGTCTGCTTTCTCTTTAGCACGTTTCTGCATTTCTGCTACACCACCGTTAGCTTTTATCCAGCGTAAAGTCTGCAAAGCGGCATAAATAGGAAGTACAGGAGGTGTGTTGAACATAGAGCCGCCGTCAATGTGAGTCTGATAATTCAGCATAGTAGGGATATAGCGTGATACCTTGCCCACAGCATCGTTCTTTACAATAACGAAAGTAACACCGGCTGGAGCCAAATTCTTCTGCGCACCGCCATAGATACAAATATATTTAGAAACGTCAATAGGACGAGAGAAAATATCAGATGACATATCAGCAATCATAGGAACCGGAGAATCCAGGTCTTCATGAAGTTCTGTTCCATAGATTGTGTTATTAGTTGTGACGTGGAAATAATCTGCATCAGCGGGAACCGTATAATCTTTGGGAATATAGGTATAGGTCGCTTCAGCGGAAGATGCTACTTCTACTACCTCACCGAAAGCCTTGGCTTCTTTCATCGCTTTCTTAGCCCATACGCCTGTATTCAGGTAAGCAGCTTTTTTTTCGAGGAAGTTGAAAGGTATCATACAGAATTCCAAGCTGGCTCCACCTCCCAAGAATAGTACCGAGTACCCTTCCGGGATGTTCAACAGTTCCTTAAACAAAGCAACAGCTTCGTCTACTACAGGCTGAAAATCTTTAGCACGGTGACTGATTTCCATGATGGAAAGACCAGAACCATTAAAATCAAGAACGGCTTGTGCTGTTTTCTCAATTACCTCGCGAGGCAAGATAGATGGTCCCGCATTGAAATTATGCTTTTTCATTTGAAGTTTGTTTTGGTTATACAATTTGTTTATATCTTACATTGGGCGAAATTACACATTATTTTCAGTTTTCCAAAAAAATCGCTAATAAATTTACGAATTTCCGCATAATTTTCTTTCAAATTAGTTAAATCTGAATTTTTATGCTTTCATTTTGTAACTACATCCCTAGTAAACAATGATCTAAAGCATAAAAAAAATATCTTTTTGAATTATTCTTTAATCATTTCATTTCGAGAATTGACAAATTGTCATTATTTGGCTTCTTCAATAAGTGTTTTTATGCCCTTTATCTTCTCGTTTCGTATTAAATTCAAAGTTTGTTTTATCTTTTTGCGAGATACGGCTGCAAAAGAATAGTGGTCCTTTACATCAATCCGTCCTATTTCGTCTTTATTCAAGTTACCTTTTTTAAAGAGAAAGCCCACAATATCTATCTTATTGATTTTATCTTTTTTGCCTTTCCCTATATATAATGTTACGTATTCGGGCAAGGACGGCTTGGGAGGCACTTGGGGCAATATGAATTCTTCCGGCTCATCGGCTATATATCCGGGCAGTGTTTCTTCAGCATGAAGAATAACGTATGAATTTCCTTCGGCTTCCCAACGGGCGGTACGTCCGTTACGATGGATATAACCGTCCTCATTGGCAGGTAGATGATAATGTACCACGTTCTCTATTTCGGGGATATCCAGTCCGCGAGCGGCCAGATCGGTAGAAATAAGCACATGGCAACTTCCGTTGCGGAATTTATATAGGGAGCGTTCACGGTCATCCTGTTCCATGCCGCCATGAAAAATGCCACATTGAAACTTCTTGGATTGAAGATACTTTCCTACCCTTTCCACACTTTCACGGTGATTACAGAAAACCAATGTCGATTGGCTTCCCAAGGTACAAAGTAGTTTATATAAGGTTTCAAGTTTGTCTTTTTCCGGAGATAGTACCTTATATAAATGCAGTCGCTGGGTAAGCTGCTCTTCCGGATTTAAAAAATTCAATTTAATGGTCTTGTTCAGCCCCGTAAACTGCGGAATCTCTTCCGCATCGGTGGCCGACAACAGAAAACGGCGTTGCAGACCGGGTAACTGTCCTATGACAGTCGCCATCTCTTCCTGAAAACCGAATTCCAGACATTTATCAAATTCATCTATTATCAAAATGGAAACCGTGTCTGCATCAAAATTCTGTTTGGAAAGATGGTCATTCATACGGCCCGGTGTACCGATGATAACTGATGGCTGCACCCCTTTGATGGTACGGTGCTCTTCCATGGCAGGTCGTCCGCCATAGCAACTTACAGCCTTGAATGGCGTATTCATGGATTTGAATACCTGATCTATTTGTAAAGCCAGCTCCCGGGAAGGAACCAGCACTATAGCCTGTACGCCTGTTATACCAGGCTTCAAACTCTGCACCAAAGGCAACAGATAAGCTAACGTCTTGCCGGATCCCGTAGGAGACAATAATATTAAGTCTTTTCCCTCTTTCCAAGCATCAATGGACGCCTCTTGCATCGGGTTCAGTCGCTCAATTTTCAAATTGGCTAGTATGTTCTCTATCATATTTATTTTCGTTTTATACAAAAGTAAAGAAAAAGCCCGATAAAAGTTCACTTTTACCGGGCTTATTTTCATTATTAATAAAAGGAGATCCTGATATTATCCTCCGAAGTTATCGTACATGATAGAAGAAGGTTCAACACCCAGACTATCCAGCATCTTAACGACTGCATTAGACATCGGACCGGGACCACACATGTAGTATTCAATATCTTCGGGAGCTTCGTGATCCTTCAGATAAGTTTCATACATCACATTGTGAACGAAACCTGCGGTATACTTCACGCCTGCTGCATCGGCTGCGGGATCCGGACGGTCCAAAGCCAGATGGAAGTGGAAATTCGGGAAGTCTTTTTCCAATTGCTGGAAATCTTGCAGATAGAATACTTCATTCAATGCACGCGCACCATAGAAATAGTGAAGTTCACGGTCGGTAGTGTGCAGTGTCTTGGTCATGTGCATAATCTGCGCACGCAATGGAGCCATACCGGCACCACCACCTACCCAAATCATTTCCTTCTTAGAATCGAAGATCGGGTGGAAGTCTCCGTAAGGACCACTCATCGTTACCTTGTCACCCGGTTTCAGCGTGAAAATGTAAGATGAAGCGATACCCGGATTCACATCCATAAAGCCGGGACCCTGATCTTTCGGTTTGAACGGAGGAGTAGCGATACGTACTGTCAGCATGATACGGTCGCCCTCGGCAGGATAGTTGGCCATAGAGTAAGCACGGATTGTTTCTTCCGTATTCTTGCATTTCAAGCCGAACAGGCCGAATTTTTCCCATGCGGGCAGATACTCCGGACCGATAAGGTCTTTGTCAATATCCTTGTTGTAGTCCATTTCAAATTTAGGAATCTTAATCTGGGCGTATGAACCCGGAACAAAGTCCATGTGTTCACCTTTCGGCAAAGCCACAATAAACTCTTTGATGAAAGTGGCAACGTTCTTGTTGCTGATTACTTCGCATTCCCATTCCTTAACACCCATTACAGATTCATCAATCTTGATGCCCAGGTCCCCTTTTACTTTCACCTGGCAACCCAGACGCCAATGATCCTGTTGTTGTTTACGGCTGAAATGTCCTTTTTCAGAAGGAAGAATCTCACCACCGCCTTCTACAACCTGGCATTTACATTGACCGCAAGAACCTTTACCACCACAAGCCGATGACAGGTATATACCATTAACAGACAGGGTGTTCAGCAAAGTTGAACCTTGTTCTACTTCCAGTTCTTTCTCTCCATTGATAGTTATCTTTACTTTGCCGCTCGGAGTAAGATACTGCTTAGCTACCAGCAAAATAACAACGAGCAGAAGGATAATTCCAAGGAATACTCCAATACTAGCTAATATTAAATTCATATCCATTGTCTTATTCCTTTCCTTTTAGATTTTCAAACCAGAGAAACACATAAATGCCATTGCCATCAAACCTACAGTGATGAAAGTGATACCCAGACCTTTCAAAGGAGCGGGAACATCAGAGTAAGCCATTTTTTCACGGATAGCAGCCAGACCGATAATAGCCAGTGCCCAACCGATACCTGAGCCCAAAGCGTAAGTTGTTGCCTCGCCAATGTTGATGAAATGACGTTGCTGCATAAACAGTGAAGCACCCATGATAGCACAGTTTACAGCAATCAGCGGAAGGAAGATACCCAATGAAGCATAGAGTGACGGGCTGAAACGTTCAACCGCCATTTCCACCAACTGAACGATACCGGCGATAACGGCAATAAACAGGATAAAGCTCAAGAAACTGAGGTCTACTCCTTCTACCAGCGCATTAGGTGCCAGTACGTAATTTTCCAGCATATAGTTCACCGGCAAAGTTACAATCAACACGAAAGTAACGGCTGCACCCAGACCTACGGCTGTCTTTACGTTCTTCGATACTGCCAGGTAAGAACACATCCCCAGGAAGTATGCGAAAATCATATTGTCCACAAAGATGGACTTTACAAACAAACTTAAATATTCCATATTCTTTTCGTTTTATAGCGGGGATTAATTATTACTTTCCTGCAATTCTTTGTGTTTTGCACGTTGGTACCAGATGATACAAGCGCAGATAATCAACGCCATAGGAGGCATCAACATCAAGCCGTTGTTCAAGTAGCCCAAGTCATAAACAGCCTGCGGGATAACTTGGAAGCCGAACAGTGTACCTGCACCCAGCAGTTCACGGAAGAATGCCACGATAATCAGGATTTTGGCATAACCCAATCCGTTACCGATACCATCCAGGAATGATTCCCAAGGACCGTTCATCATAGCAAACGCTTCCAGACGTCCCATCAGGATACAGTTTGTAATAATCAAACCTACATATACAGAAAGCTGTACGCTTACATCGTATGCGAATGCTTTCAAAATTTCACTAACGATAGTCACCAATGCAGCAACAACCACCAACTGAACGATGATACGGATACGGTTGGGAATGGTGTTACGCAACAAGGAGATAACGAAGTTTGAGAAGGCTGTAATAATGGTTACAGAAAGCCCCATTACGATAGCCGGTTCCAACTGAGCCGTTACAGCCAGTGCAGAACAGATACCGAGCACCTGTACGGTGACAGGGTTATTCAAACCCAGCGGGGTTAAAAGAACTTCTCTATTCTTTTTAGAAAATAATGCGCTCATATTCTATTTACCCTCCTCTTATTTATTAGTTAAAAATGAATTGTACATGCTCAGGCAATCCTTAATCATCGCATCTACACCCTTAGAAGTGATAGTACCTCCTGAGATACCGTCTACCTGATAGTCAGGTTTTGCCACCTTGCCATGTTTCTCAACGCCTAAAGCTACAATACCGTTTTCCAACACATGTTTGCCAAGGAATTGGTCTTGAAACTTAACTGTCGTGATTTCCGCACCCAGACCCGGAGTCTCACCGGCGTGTGAGAAATAAACGCCATATACGGTGTCTTTATCTTGGTCTAATGCAATGTATCCCCATACAGGACCCCAAAGTCCGGCACCGTAAACAGGAAGGATGTATTTGGTCTGACCATCTACATTACATTCGAAAACGTGCAGACGGTTGTTTGCTATTTCACCCTTATAAGAAGTCTGGAACGCTCCGTCGTTAGGAGCCAATGTTCCGTCCGGCTGAACCAGCATGTCCTTAATCTCATATTTTGTAAATTCTGCATCGACATCCTTTACATCATAAACGTTCAGAGCAGCCAGAATTTGTTTCTTGGTGTCCATTTCCACGTTCTTATACTGTGTTTCTTTCAAAGAAGAAGAAACGAATGCCAGCAGGAATGCTACGACAACAACCATTATCGAAGCATAGATGATAGTATAACTATTACTATTGGTATTCATAATGTCCGATATTTTAGTTGTTAGTTGATTTTAATCTGTTTTCGCGGGCTGTGATGTTCTTCTGTACGATACAGTAGTCAATCAGCGGAGCGAAGATGTTCATCAGCAGGATGGCAAGCATCATACCTTCAGGATAACCCGGATTCAACACACGGATTACAATGGCCATCACACCGATCAGGAAACCGTAGATGAACTTACCTTTTTCCGTACGTGCGGAAGTTACAGGGTCGGTAGCCATAAACACAGCACCGAAGCAGAAACCGCCCAATACGATGTGTTCGTACCAAGGCAACTGAGCCATCATGTTATCAGTAGAACCGAATACATTGAAAATCAGTCCCATCACGATACCACCGGCAAAGACTGAGAACATCGTCTTCCAACTTGCCACACCTGTCCACAGCAGGATGATAGCGCCCAGTGCGATAGCGATAACGCTGGTTTCACCGATAGAACCCGGAATCAAACCTACAACCATATCCCACATGGTAGCGGGAGTACCGTTCACATTAATCAGTTCGCTTGCACCCGGAGCGGCTGTAGCAGCCTGTCCCAACATCGTAGCACCGGTAAAACCGTCCACTACCTGTCCGCCGCCAATGCCGAAAATGCTGTCAGTGCTTACCCAAACGGCATCACCGGACATCTTGGTAGGATAGGCGAAGAACAAGAAAGCACGGGTAATCAAGGCAGGGTTGAAGATATTCATACCTGTACCGCCGAATACTTCCTTAGCGAAGATAACAGAGAATGCAGTAGCAACAGCCAGAATCCACAACGGACATTCCACAGGAACGATCATCGGGATCAACAGACCGGATACCAGGAAGCCTTCTTGAATTTCTTCGTTCTTCCATTGTGCCACCACAAATTCGATTCCCAGACCTACTACGTATGATACGATAATCTTAGGCAGAACTGCCAGGAAACCATAAATAAACTTTTCAAAGAAACCTGCCTCCTGGCCTACTGCCAGAAAGTGCTGGTAACCTACGTTGTACATACCGAACAACAGGGCCGGTATCAACGCAATAACCACCATTGACATGATACGCTTGCTGTCAATCGCATCATGAATGTGAACTCCTGTTTTCGAAGTGCTGTTGGGTACGAACAAGAATGTTTCGAAACCGTCGAACACCGAACGAAACGCGTGGAGTTTGCCGCCCTCTTCAAAGTTTGGCTTTATCTTGTCGAGATAATTTCTTAACGCTTTCATTAACTTTTAATTCTTAGTTTTTAATTATTTAGCACATTTCCTTGCGAAGCATGTCCAGACCTTGACGTACGATGCGTTGCAATTCCAATTTGGAAGAGTCAACAAATTCGCATACAGCGAAGTCTTCGGGAGCCACTTCGTAAATACCAAGTGCTTCCATGCGGTCAATATCGCCGGCAATGATAGCTTTAATTAAATATTCGGGGAAAATGCTCATCGGGAATACCTTGTCATATTCACCGGACATGATCATGTGACGTTCGCCACCTTTGATACGGGCATCCAGTGTATATTCCTTGTTACCGCACAACCAACTGAAATAACTGCGGTTGGCACTGTACTGATCGGTACGCGGCATGATAAAGCCCAAGAATTCGTGCTGGTCATCTCCTTCGGGAATTACAGTGAGGCTTGTAGCGTGTGCGCCCAGGAATCCGTTTGGCTTCACCAAAGTTCCGGTCAGCACGTTACCGTTAATGTAGCGTAAGTTTTTACCTCCGTTCACACGTCCTGCAAAAAGATCTGTCAGCAGGGCTCCTACTTTCAGCTTGCAATAAGCCGGTTTCTTTACTTCCGAACCGGTCAGGGCGATAGTACGGGTAAGGTCTACGCGACCCGTATTGAACAGGCGTCCGATGAAGATCACTTCTTCCGCACGGAGCGTCCAAACAGTTTCGCCTTTGTTAATAGGACTGATGTGGTTAATCTGAACGCCTACGTTTCCGGCGGGGTTAGGACCGTCGAAGGCAGTTACAGTTACATTTTTGGCGTTGGTCAGTGCAGGACTCTTCTGCTCTACGCTGATATTCAGATACGTCTTTGCCATCTTTGCCAGTGCGTCCAGACCTGTCTGGAAATCTTTTTCCTGGCCTTTCAGAACAAATTCGAAATCAGCAGCCAATGGGTTAGTGTCAAATGCAGAAACGAAGATGCCTTTTGGTTGGGCATTCGGATCAGCCACCACGATGTATGGGCGCTGAATGATGAATGAAAAGAGTCCGGCTTCCAGCAGAGCAGCTTTTACCTGTTCTCCTGTCAGAGTCGAAACATCTTTCTTTCCAAACTCTTCATAGTCCTGCTCCTTTGCTGCTGCAATGGAGATGCTTAGGACTTTACGACGCTCGCCTCTCTCCACGCTGGTAACGACACCGCTTACCGGAGATACGAACTTCACTTCGGGGTGGTTCTTGTCAACAAACAATGTTCCCCCGGCCATCACATATTCCTGTTCCTTGACCACGACTTTCGGAGTCACGCCATGAAAATCATCGGGCACTATCGCATAGATGTCCGGCTGCTTCACGTCAAAGAACTCCTGAACGGGTTTTCCTTTCAGGTTGATGTTCAAGCCTTTGTGTAATTTAATCACATTTGCCATATTGGGTTATAAAAAATGGTTTTTAAATTTGAGCGCAAAAGTACAGAAAAAAAATGTGAAAAAAGAAAGAATTGGCGCTTATTATGGAAAAAATTCTGTAATAATAGAAACCTTTCTGAATGTATGTGCAAACTCAGGCAGATACTCACTTTTTTTTTAGAACACAAATGACGGGAATGGCATAAATTTATCTTGATTTTTAATTTATGTCATTCTCGTCATTTGTGTTTCATTCCGGAAACACTTACAGTTTGACGGTCTTCACTTTGCCGGGAATGATGGTCAGGTGTACCGTGCCGTTGTTTTCTATATCCACCTTCTGGTAGCAGGCTTCCACCATCACTTTCCCGTCCAGTGCCATCACCCCCCACCGGCAGGCGCTCTCTTCAAAAGCACAATAAACGCCCACAGGAGGAAGAATTTTTCTGTATTTGGGAGGAACGATGATACGTTCCCCCAGTTTCAAGCCCCATTTCATGCCCATACGGTACGGAAGGGCATCTCTTATCTCCTCCAGCCTCTTCCGCCTTTTCGCTTCCTCGTTCCTTTTCTTCTGCCGGTCCGTTTCCTCCGCCCGCTGTCCGGCTTCCTCTTTCAGCTTCTTTACAGCCGTGTCGAAGTCCTGCTCACCGGGTCTGGGAAGGTTAGTGGCAATGTACCGCTTCCTCTTTCCTTTTTCCACATGGTAATACCTTCCAACCCCGTCCATCACCACGATGCTCCGGTCGGCCAGACGGCCGCAGCACCAATAAACTTCCTCGTCATCCCCTGCCAACAAGCAGGCGAACACATCAAACACCGTGGACCACACGGAATCCACCAGCTTGCAGGACTTCGGTACGCGATAATCCGGTATCTTCAAGTAATATTCATAAAAGCAGATGCTGTCTTTATGCAACCCGTTCATGGAGGCGTATGCTTTTTTTGTACGGCTATGGAAAGTCTCCCCTACCCTCAGCAATTTCACACCGCCGTAGGAAAACACCACCGGCTTCTCCCGGTAAGTGCGGCCTGTTTTCATGTCCATGTAGGAAACCGTGCCGGCAGTATCCGTAACAGCCAGCAGTTCCTCTTTCAGGAACTTCAATCTCCGACAATACCCGAGTATCACTTCCGGCTCCCCGGAGGCACTCACCACTCCTGCCTGTCCATCTTTCAAACGGACTGCCACACGGTTTCCCTGAATGTCAAAGACTTGCAGATAACGGGGAGACACTGTTATCTTGTTTCCACGCTTCAGCCCCCACAAGCTACTCCGCCGGTCGGGATAAGATTTCAAGGCGGCTTGTGATTCCTTTCCCTCTTCTGCTTCCTCCCGGTTCTGGATGGCTTCCAGCAACCGGTCGTGAGTCATAACAATCTCCCATACCTCCTCCTGCTGCCCGCCACTGTCCGTCAATGACAAAGCAGGCAGGTACAATCCGCCTTCCGTCCGTGCCCGGGACAGCGCGTTGCCAATCATCCGCCCCTCGAACATCGCCGCCCAGTCATGGTTCCGGGCAGGCAAACCGAAGATGCGGTACAGACCCACATTGTCTATCAGCATACAGGACTCCTTGTTTGCCGATCTCCTCAACCCACGTCCTACCTGTTGCAGGTATTTCGCCAGGGAAAGCGTGGGACGTGCCAGCTGCACGAACTCCACATCGGGACAGTCGAAACCTTCGGAGAAGATATCCACATTAACCAGCACTTTAACCTTTCCCCGTCTGAAATCATCCACCAGTTCCTTGCGTTCCGAAGCCGGAGTCCTGCTGTCGATAGCAACAGACTCCAGCCCGTGTGCGCTATAACAAGCCGCTATCCGGCGGGCATGGGCGATGCTGACAGCATATACGATTCCTTTCTTTCCGTGGGCATATCGTTCCACGCTCTCATACAGCCGGCTGATACTTGTCTCCCGGTTCAGTACCTCGTTCATCTCCTTTACCTGGTAGTCCCCGTCCGCACCCCGTTTCTTCAGCGAATCTATCAACCGCTGTTCCCTGCTGTTCGCACGGATGGACACATAGTCAAAGGATGACAACCAACCCTTTCCGATGAATTCCGCGACAGTCCACGAAGTGATCAGGCTGTCGAACAAGTCCGTGAATCCCTTGCCGTTCAGCCGGCAGGGAGTGGCGGTCATGCCCAGTTTCCTTGCCTCCGGATATTTCTCCCAAAGTATCCGGTAGGTTTCCGCCAGGGCGTGATGCGCCTCGTCGATGACGATCAAGTCCGGTTCTTCATACATATCCTTCCGGTTTCGTGACAACCACTGGATGGACATCACCCTCACCCTTCCGTCCTCTTTGCTCATCCCGTGCCGGGACACGGTTTCCTCTATCTGATCCACCAGCTCCCGGCGGTGCGCCACAATCCATACCCGGCTGCCGGAACCACGCAGGAATTCCCTCACTATGGCGGCCAGCAGATGCGTCTTTCCCGTACCGGTGGGCATCTGCACCATCACATTCCGATGAAACTCCCACTCCTCAAAGAGGCGGAGCTTCATCTCCTGCTGGTAATCACGAAGAGTGTCGTTTGGGTAATACATAAGCGGATGCCGGCCACCACCGGCAATAAAACCCCCATGGGGCGATGAACTACGTACAAACGGTCTATGATTCCCACAGCAACAGTGCGGATAATAAGAAAAATCATCCCGGCAAAGGCGTGGAACGTTCCGGCAAGGAGCCGGTACGAGCTTGTTTCCTCTCGTAGGACGAGGAAACGTTGATACGGAGGAAGATTAAAAATTGAGAATTTAAAGATGGCAGTTCACACCGGCTCTCCCAAGCAGGGACAGTGGGGACAGCAGGGACAGACTCCAAATTTCTCACACACGCACGCGCGATGTAATTAGGTGGGAAAATCATCTTTCCCCCTGCCTTCCCACAGGATTATGTCCGGCCGGAACTTCTGAAAAAAACGCACGACAGGGAGGATAACCGAAAGCACCGTCCTCATTTGGGCAAACGTTTCACCAAATAAGAGGTACCGGTAAGTGTGGACGGCAAGGGAATATATCACCCAACTTATTCTCCCTTTATAAGTACACGCATACGTGTGTGAGGAAAAAAGGGGGTGTCCCCACTGTCCCCGTGTCCCCGTAAACTCCCTGCAATCCGCCAAGGGGTCAGAAGAGATCACGCCGCACGGACGTGAAGTTATCTTTGCAATGTCCAAAGGAACTAGCCGCCACCCGTCACAAGATTACAAAAACTTTGGTACAAGATTCCGCGGATCTTGTACCAAGTTTCACCGGATATTGCAGCAGTGTGCACCTCTTTTCTTCGGACTCTATTTTTTTTCGATATTTTCATTCTTCTACTATCCACTTTTCGATATTGCGGGTTTCAGCACTGAAGTTCACCCCTATTTTAAAGAGCTTCCGTCTGTCCGAAGCAAAAGGGAGCGCGTAATGCTTGTCATTAATCTGTTGCAAAGCCTCCTCGGCCGTGCCGTCCAGCTTGAATTCCATCACATAAATAAACTTGTGAGTCTGCAGGACAAGGTCGATGCGCCCTTTGCTTGTATGATATTTCACTTGGGTGTAAAAGCCGATAAGCTTGAATACGATGAAAAGCACATTCTCGTAATGTAGTTCCTGCTCGCGGATCACTTCGTAGGTAGTATCCGCAAAGAAACTTTGCAGACGGCGGAAGAAGGAGTCATAATCACCGGAACGCACCTCACGGACAAATTTCTGAATCTCAAAGGGAGATTCCACCTTATTTACGTTCGCGTAAAAAGGGAGCAGGAAACGTACAACCCCCTCTTCCACTTCCCGGTTCGGAAAACCTAAACGGTACATTCCAAATTCTTCATCATATCCCTTTATAGTGAGGTATCCGCTCTGATAGATCACCGGAATGGGATTGGTGGATTCCGAATCTATACTGTTTAGCACCTGGGAGTCCGTTTCCTCGTGGGCCATCCGTTCCAAGTCGTAATGATGTTTCTTCAGCAGTTTCACCAGATAAGTAGGAGTACCCGTCTCGAACCAATAACTGCCGAATTCCTTATATTTGAACGCATTGAGCAAACTAAACGGATTGTACATGCCGATAGAATGATGTGTAAAGTGATAGCCGTCATAATATGCTTTCAAATCGTCACAAAGCTTGTCGTATGACACTCCTCTCGCTTCAGCAAACTCATGCAGTTCGGCATCCAGATTATCATGCAGTTCCCTGTCACTGACACCGCAGATTCCCACATATTCCTTCCGCACCTATAATATCACAGACACTTCCGGAAGCTATAGATATCACTTCCTCATTCATTATCATTTTTTTGCAGTAGCATTCTGAATAAGTCTTTTTTCCGAATGAGCACTGCTTTATAAAGAAATTCGTGCACGCCGTTACAGCTTATCAATTTCTTCCGGCGAGAGTTCGGCAATCCGGGCAATATCCGCTATGGAAAAGCCACTGTCTTTCAGTTTACGGGCGATCTCCAGACGGCCTTCCAAACGACCTTCTGCACGGCCTTCTGCCTCTCCTATAGCTTTTCCTTCCGCGACAGCCTGTTCACGGATATCATTTTCCACAATACGGCTCACGTTATAACGGTCCACCGCCTTATCATAAGCGATACGGTCACCCTCAGACAGGTGAGCCTTGGCGGCAAGGCGGTCAAGATGGCTGAAAACCTGTTCTTTCAGCGCATCGGGCATTCTGTTCCAGTTGTTCATATTCTTCAGTGCATACATTAGTTTATCGGATAAAGTAGAACATTCGTCCAGTTCCTTCGTAAAATAAGGAAACTGGAGATAAATCTGACGGAAATTCCGGTTCACCACACGACCGCTGTCCCGGTCGGAAACCACTGTATCGGTACGGAACTTGCTTTCCAGACCATCCTCCTTGAAATTTATCAGGAAAAAGTATTTACAAAGCGGAATGACATAATAAAAATGATTTCGATAAGATGATTTATTTCCCAATATACAAATAATCAAATCCCCAGCCAGCCAATTCCTGTGCATCATAAATATTACGCCCATCAATTACCACCGCATGATTCATTGTTTTCTTTATCACACCCCAACTAGGCAAACGGAACAGCTTCCATTCCGTCAATAACAACAATGCATCTGAATCCAACACCGCACCATACATGTCGACAGCATATTCCACCGCATCCCCTACCCTGCGACGACATTCATCCATCGCTACAGGGTCGTAAACACGGACTTTACAACCTGCGTCCAATAATTTCTGGATCATCACCAGTGAAGTGGCTTCACGCATATCATCCGTTTCAGGCTTGAAAGCAAGTCCCCAAAGAGTTACAATCCTACCTTTCAAATCACCTCCATAATAACCGGACAGTTTCCGAAACAACAAATCTTTCTGTTTTTGATTTACCTCTTCCACGGCTTTCAACACACGCATCTCGTAACCATGCTTTTCGGCTGTTTTTATCAAAGCCTTCACATCCTTGGGGAAACAGGAACCTCCATAACCGCATCCCGGATACAGGAACTTGTTTCCGATACGGCTGTCAGCACCTATGCCTTTGCGCACCATATTCACATCAGCCCCTACCAGTTCACACAGATTGGCGATGTCATTCATGAAACTGATACGGGTGGCAAGCATGGAGTTAGCTGCATACTTTATCATTTCCGCACTGGGAATATCCGTAAAAATAACACGGAAATTATTCAGCATCAAAGGACGATACAACTGGCTCATCACGTTTTTTGCTCTTTCTGAATCGACTCCTATCACCACACGGTCCGGACTCATGAAATCCTTTATGGCAGCTCCTTCCTTCAGAAATTCCGGATTACTTGCCACATCAAAAGGAATATCAATTCCTCGTTTGTCCAACTCCTCACGGATAGCCGCCTTTACTTTTTCAGCTGTGCCTACGGGAACTGTAGACTTGGTTACCAATACCAAATATTTGTTCATATTCCGGCCTACGGTACGTGCCACCTCCAACACATATTTCAAATCGGCACTGCCATCTTCATCAGGAGGAGTTCCAACAGCACTGAACACAATATCCACCTTGTCAAGGCAAGTCGTTATGTCTGTAGTAAAACGCAAACGTCCCTCCTTGTTATTACGAAATACCATTTCATCCAGCCTGGGTTCATAAATAGGAATGTTCCCTTCCAATAAGGAATTTATTTTTTCCTCATTCACATCCACACAAGTTACGTTCACCCCCATTTCGGCAAAACAAGTGCCGGAAACCAAACCGACATACCCTGTTCCCACAACTGCTATATCCATATCGTTTGCTTTATTTCAAAGGATTCTTCTCTGATTTGTACCACTCTATAAAACGTCCGATCCCTTCATGTAACGAAATTTTTGGTTTATATCCCACTTCCTGTTCCAGACGCGACGTATCCGCATAGGTCTGATACACGTCTCCCTGCTGCATGGGGAGATACACTTTCCGCGCTTCCCTGCCCAACGCCTGTTCCATCTCACCGATGAAATCCATCAGTTGCACCGGATGCCCGCAACCGATGTTATAAATCCTATAAGCCACTCCATCGGGAGTATCCGCCGGTACAGGAAGATGATCTATCACACGCACCGTTCCTTCCACAATGTCGTCGATATAAGTAAAGTCACGGCTCAACTGTCCGTTATTGAATACCTTTATAGGTTCACCGGCGGAGATGGACTTGGCAAAAAGCATCGGAGCCATGTCCGGACGTCCCCAGGGGCCGTATACCGTAAAATACCGCAGGCCGGAAACAGCAAACCCGTACAGCTTGCCGTAGGCATGCGCCATCAGTTCGTTTGACTTCTTGCTGGCCGCATAAAGGCTGACAGGAGTATCCACCTTGTCGTCCTCACTAAACGGAACTTTTGTGTTCATACCATAGACCGAGCTGGACGAGGCAAATATCAAATGTTTCACCCGGTTATGTCTGCAAGCCTCCAGGACATTCAAAAATCCGTCCAGGTTACTTTCCAGATAAGCGTAAGGATTGCTAATGGAATAGCGTACCCCGGCCTGTGCTGCCAGGTTCATCACCTTGTCAAACTTCTCCTGTTCAAACAGTTTGAACAATCCCTGTTTGTCCTCTATGCCCAAACGGATAAACTTATAGTTGGGAAACAGGGTACTCTGAAAAGTCGCGCCATAGTCGCAATCCGCTTCGCTGACGGGTAATCCGCATTCCTGAAGACGGCCGTATTTCAGACGGACATCGTAATAATCATTGATACAGTCCAAGCCTACCACTTCATCTCCACAGCTGGCAAGGGTATAAGAAAGTTTGGAACCGATAAAACCTGCGGCTCCTGTCACCAATATTTTCATAAGATTATCGAGTTTTTATTTAAGATGGACTTTAAAGATCAAACCGCCTGAAAAATATTTGCATCGGTTCAGCTCTACAACGGCGTTGATGTAGTCTTTCCAGAAAGAGTATTCCATGCCTAGATTCATCTGGTATTTGGAACCGTGAGGATTAAATGTCAGATCCTCTTTTACATCGGTATAGCCCGGAACAATTTCCACCATCAGATTGGCCCCATTGGCAATTTTATTGAGCAAAGAAGTGTTTGGCAAGCCTAACTTAAAATTAGCACCTATGGCAGGATCATTCAAGGTATTGTCAAAACGGTTACTATAAATCCAACTGGCATGAACTCCCAGTGTACCTGCCTTATCAAACTGGAAGTGCTTGGAGACGGCGATGTAATAACGGTTCAAAAATCCATTTCCGTAGTTCAACTCTGACGGCTTCGATAATGAGCCGCCACTCCATGAATCACCGATGACATCATTTGCTCCCACTAAGATCTGTGGTGTCCACGCTTTCCACCACCCCTCTTTCCAGACCCGCAGCCGGAAATGGAAGGAACGGTCCTGATTGACAAACTTGCCGTAAGTTGACGGGACCCAATAACCTGATCGATTACCATAGTCGGTGGGGACCGCCTTGTGCCCCATACACAGATAGCCGACCTCCAGCCAAGGAAAAAGAGTGATGTTAATATAATAGTTCCAAGTATCATACCACCATCGAGGAACTGTAGCATGACTATTCAACCAGTTTCCACCCAGCATGAAAGTCTTATCACGCTGCATATCGGCAGTGGGCATATTCATTAGACCGGTGGTGCCGTAGTTTGTTTGAGCATTCCCTTTTTCTGCAAAGTAAATGACAGACAGAAGAAGCAGTAAGAGTTTTTTCATTTCAAATACTGGTTATCATTATCTTTAAACCAGTCGGATATGGCTTCTTCAAAAGTATAATGAAATATATAACCAGAAGCAGCAAGTTTCTTTCCACATATATTAGTGGAAACCATTAGTTTTTTAACACGTGCCGGACAAATTCCCATCGGTGCGCCCAAACAACCAATTACAGATGCCGCTGACATCAATACCCATGCAGGAATCAGAGGGACAGAACGCTTCATCCCTGTTACTTTTTTCATTGTTTCCACAATCTGTTCAATAGTATAAGCAGGTTCAAAAGTACAGTTGTACAGTTCTACTCCCTCTTCGTGATGCTCCAACCGATACAACATAAAACGCACCAATTCTTTCACATAAATGCAAGCTTTTACTGTATCTTTTCTACCCGGATACATAAATTTATGTCCCCGTATGCCCCAATATAGACGAGTAAAGTTACCATTCTCTCCCTTGCCGAATACAACACCGGGACGGACAATCGTCAATTGTCTCTCTTGTTGGCTCTTTGCCTGCCAAATTGTATGAATCTTTTCCGCTACCAATTTTGATATTCCATAAGGAGTATTAGGAGTGGGAAGGGTTGTTTCCTTTTTCAAATCCTCGGCTGCACCATAAGGGGCAATAGAACTTGTAAAAACAATCTTCCTAATACCATGCTTTTCTGCAAAAGCCGTCACATTTTCAGCACCAAGGATATTCGTCTCAAAATAGGCATGATCAGGATGTCCAGGAGTACGATGTACTGCCGCAAAATTAAAAATGATATCATCTACCGTAATTACTACATCCTTCAAATCAATAGGCTTTCTTACATCACAATTTATGTAAGTAGCCTTACCATCCTGACAGTTCTCCACAATATCCAGATTATAAATATTACAGTCAGGATACACCTCTTTAAGAAGATTAATCAAATGGGTTCCGATAAAACCGGAACCCCCTGTTACAATATAGTTCATTTTGAAAATATTTTAGCTATGATTCTTTATAGCATTACAACTTTTATAGATTTCATCATATTTCTGCGCCATCAAATCAATATTATAATCTTCTTCGATATCATTTGATGCATGTTCAGCAAGAAGGACACCTTCAACCTTTCCATCAGCAATACTGCGTATCAAATCTGCATACTCATTAGCAGAATGACAAATCAGTCCATTTATGCCGTTCTTTATCACATCACGATTCCCTATTACATCGCTCACCAAACAAATTTTCTTTAGATACATCGCTTCAAGCAGTGATATGGGTAATCCTTCCCACAATGACGGTAAAATGAAAAAATCCACATCTTTTATAATATTCAGTGCTTCTTCCCTTTTTATCCATCCGGTTACACAAATATTAGGAGAAGTCAGTTCACTCTCCAACTCACCCTCGCCTATCCAAATGAATTGTGCTTCAGGAAGCAGTCGGGCTATTTCATTAAAAAGTTTGGGATTTTTCTGATAGAGAATCCGTCCACTGGTACATATTTTTATCGGATGCTGAATTTTGCTAATAGAACGGACAAAAGATTTTAAGTTTTTAGTATTAATTCCATTGTTTACATAAGTTGAACGCTTAGACAACTTCATCGCTTCTTTATATTCTCCCTCACTACAAGCAATCGTCACAGCCGACCTTTTAGCCGAAAGATATTCTATTAACCAAAATAGAAATCGTTTGAATTTTGTGCCATTTCTCATTAAAAAAGAATAACCGTGAGGCGTATAAAAAGCTGAAAGTTTTTTACAAGGCAAGGCCCATCTGCCAACAAAGCCTGACGCCGATGAATGAAAATGTACAATATCAGGATCTATTTTTATATACCACCTGCGGACATCGCGATAAGCCTTAAAATTAAACACTGTGCCAATTGCACCTTTAAAAGAATCAATTTTTATAAGATGTACTCGTTTATCGAATAAATTACTAACATTATCAGGTGTTAATGGGCGTACTCCGTAAAGTATATATACTTCATATTCTTCAACTTGCTGCCTGGTTAGATCCACAAGGAAACTTAGGACACCTGTCGCAAAAGGTTCCGCCACATGCATGATTTTTTTCATAATATTAGGAATAAAAGAATTAGAATTGTGATTTATACTACATCAATATCTATTGTTTCAAAATCACAACAACCAGCTATCGCCGCATAATAAGAGAAAGTTGTATAATATAGTTCTTTCGATACAATTCTAAAAACTTTCTTACTTCTGCTTATCATATAAAAATCAATAAATGTCTTTAGAATTGTATCTTTATCAGAATGAAAAGACACATGATTTACATTCCCATCCAATACGGAGAATCCATTTTCTTTTACAATAGAAAGGAAACGATTACTATCAGAAAAAATTAATAAAGGTAGCACGCTCTCTTCTTTTATCTTTTGAAGACACCTTAAACATTTTTCTATCAGCAATTTTTGATTTTCAGAAGTTAATGAATTATAATATCCATCCTCAAAATGCTCTAATGCATTCACAAATCTAAGATGTACTGAAACATACGATAGAGAAGGAAAAGATACATACTTTTCAATATTATCAAGCAAGAATCTTTTAGGTTTGAATAGTTCATGAAAGCAATCAGCCCAAATCTTTTGCCAGTTCTCTTTTTGATTATATTCTAAGATATTTTTACCAGTATAATAATAACAAATATATTGCTTAACAGATGGATTTAAATGAGGTATTTTAGCCATACCATTATATGCGTACATTTTAGAGGAGGGATACAAGAAAGAAATGTCGCTTATCTCCCCGATCCAATTCACTTTATTACAGTCCAGATAATCTGATAATTTAAAAGGTTCTTCAAATACAAGTTTAAATTGGAAACCGTTAATTTTAGCAATATAATATATGCAAGTTATAACCTTGAGTCGATCGGTCAACCCTGGATGTTCTAATTTAGGGTCTATAACAAAATATAGCACCCTTTCTTCTTTATCGCAAGTTTTACATTTCCCAATTTTAAAATATCTAAAATAGAAAAATAGATTTTTCAATCCATATCGAACACTATTCACTGAAGATTGGCAATACTTTGAATAGAACAACGATTTCCTAAAATAGGCCTTTATCAATTTTATCATAACGTACTAAATTAGTATCCAACTAGTTGGACATAAATCTATTAATATAATGAACCCATTCTTTTGATATTTTGTCAACATTCAATTGAGAATATATCTTCGTTGCCTCCATCCCCAAACTTAATGCAAACTCTTCGTCTTCTATAATTCTTTTCATTGCATTAAATAATTGTTCTCTATCATCTAAATCTATAAGAAGACCATTAGCACCATCATTTATTAAATCAGTAGAACCAGAGACCTTGGTAGAAATACATGGCAATCCTAAGCACATAGCCTCTATAAGAGCATTTGACATACCTTCAAAATTAGAAGACAATACAAACATTGAAGCTTTTTTCATTTCATCTAAAACATTAGTTCTGTTGCCTGGCAATAAGATAAATTTCTGTAAAGAGAACCTTGAAATATAATTTTCCAATTCTTTACGAGCAGCTCCTTCGCCATAAATGACTAGACAATAATCCGGATATAAATTATGCAATTTAGCAAATGAATCAATTAGCAGTTTATGATTTTTTTGTTTCTCCAATCTTCCTACTGATATTATTATTTTCAATTTGTTTGTTCTCACTGCACTTCCTATATGATCAGGTTCCATAAAAACAGGATTATATATAACATCCGTCTTTTTATATTTACTTCCTGTAAAATATTTTCGATTATTATTTGTCTGTTCCAAAATACCAGACGCTCTATTATACAAGAAATCCCTAATTTTAATCATCGCCCATCCACCTTTCAATTGCCTGGGGTCATTTCTCTCAGCAACGACTATGGGAACCTTCAGGCCTATAGTAGAAAGAATGACTTGCACACTGGATTTCGCCAAAAAAGATAATATCACATCAGGGATATTCCTTTTAATATATTTTCTAAACCAAAAGCATTTTTGAATTGTGTTTTTACTGGAACATTCCCTTTCAATACTAATTATTTGTACTCTAGTATCAAAATCATAAAAAACAGGTGTTTCTTTCCAGGTAAATATTTTCACATTTTCATATTTATCTGCAAAATGAGAAGATAAAACAGACAGTACTCTTTCAGCCCCACCACAACTGAGACTTACACAAGAAATATACAATGATGATTCCATTAAATACTAATTAGCAGTTCATTTATAAGTTTATTAAGATCATCCTTTTGTCGTTTGGTTATATACTCATAACGGTTAAGTGATCTTTTCCTATATTCTGCATAAATTGCCACATCTTCCAGTTCTATTATACGCATAGCAATTTCAGCACTCGAATAAGGGTTTGAATATAAAACTGAATCCCCACAAATTTCTGACACAGCAGAAAATGAGGAAGCAACAACAGGAGTACCATACTTCATTGCTTCCAAGGGCGGATAGCCAAATCCTTCATTTAAGGTGGGATAAATTAACGCATAAGCGCCACAAAGCAGAGATTCTAATTGAAGTCTATCTACATAGTCCATAATTTGAAATCTGTCTTTATGCCGAATTCTTTTTATCAAATAATTATTTTCGTGTAGCCCCACAACTATAACTTTGCCAGCAATATTCCTATTCTTTTCAAAAAGAGTATCGAAAGCTAACATTGCCCTATAGGCATTCTTAAGCCATCGATCTGCTGATAATATCAAATAGTATTTTTCCGTCATATATGATTTCACTTCTTTATATTCAATACCTGTCGTAGAAGGGCTATAATATACAAGAATCTTGTCTTTGCACACTGACGGATAATAATAACAAATAGAACTTTTACTATGATTAGACACTGTCACAACACGAACATTCTTATTTTCAATCAAAAATTTATATTCATCCAAATAATGATTGGTTAACAAATTATACACAAATGTCCTCTTTAGTAATGTCTTTAAAAAGGATTTAATGCCACTAGAATAATAAAATTCATATTTATCCTTATTCATTTCCAATTTTCGTAAGCCGTGAATTGTAATATAGATAAGAATATTTCTATTCAATAGCTTTTTATATTCTTCTCTATACAAAGGAGAGTATATCAAACTTATATCATTTGTTATAATATTCTCCAATTCATATTGACTGGCATCCACAGTATTCACTCCATAAGTTTCTATTGTAGCAACTACAGAAGGTTCTATAAAATGAGATTTATCATAATATGCAATCACCACTTCAGAGGCTCTTTTACATAATTCTTTAAACACGATATACCCATAAACACCACCACCATGAAATTTTATATGTCCTATTGGTTGGCAAACACTCAAATCAAATAATATTTTCCTCATTAAGCAGTCATTATCATTTTACAAAATATGTTTTATACGGAAGAGTTCTTTGGCTATTAGAATCTCCGTAATCAGATAAAGGAGTCATCACAAATTTCTGAAAATACACAAAAAAGAGAATAACAGTAATTGTATATCCTAATTTCCGCAATCGAGCATGGCCAATATTCAATAAAGTAATAGGGAAGAGTACTATAAGAGTAATATAAAAGAACATTGATACTCGCGTCAGAACAGTATAGTATGTTGCAAAAGCCTGTATACAACTCGCCATTATCAAGCAATGTATAAATAGTTGCAATTCCTTTGTCATCTTCCTTCTATTTATGATATAAAATCCTAATGACATTGCTGACAATAAAAAGAATAAAGAATAACCACCGGTATAACTATCACCAGTATCTAAATAGGATCCACTATCATAAACAAATGCAAGTACAGAAATAAAGCTCACATAAGTAGAGGCCTGAGATATGAGGAAGCTAATAGAAATACAGATTAATATATACCTTACAGAAATCTGCTTTGCAAAAAGAGGATACAATAATATAAAAGGGAAAAAGGTTTGATGTATTTCCAAAGCAATCACATAACAAATAAAAAATTTTATAAAATTTCTATTGATAATATATTTCATCATATAAAGACCGACACCTAATGCAATACTAGAACGCACACTATTAAAAGTATTCGTATAAAAAGCCATTGTAACATAAATATAAATACTTAACCATGGAATTGGAGAATATTTTTTTATAAAATCAGCAACGAAAATAAGACTAAATATGCTTGTTACAAACAAGAAAGATTGTCTACTTGAATCAATAGTATAGGCAATCTTACATAAGATTGCAAAAACATAACCATACTTTGTTCTAAAAGTGAACAAATCTTCCCAACTTTGTTTTCCAAACGATTCATAACTGGGGAGATAATGATTCAAATCACCACCAACACTAGGAGCCCTTATTCCTGAAACAAGGATAAAAAATAAAAATAAAACAAAGATATAAGTACTCTTAGCATTCTTAAGATGTGCTGAATAAGTATATAAATAAACCCAAAACACAAATGACAATACGATGTAGTAAAAATACATTTGTAAAACCTACAGTTAATTCATCTAGTAAAAACCTTATCAACGACTCTACGTAAGGCTTCTATAAAACCTTTCCCATATTTCAAATCAGGTTCCATATAATTACCTTCTCCCCACTCATTCCATGATTTTATAAAAACAAAATCTTTATTATTAATTTTGGAAAAATTAAGTACCATTTCTGCATGTTTTTCAAATAAATCTGGATTTGCATTTATCAGTATACTTCCAGCTTTTCCGCTACGTGGAGTATGATCCCAATTCGGTATTAATGATGGGTAAATTCCGTCCTGTGCATCTTCATCCGACAAAAAATAGGGATAAACATCTTTATATTGACGAGAACGTGGTATACCAATAAATATATTTATCAACTTTCTCTTTATCTTTTTAATAACACCTAAGTTATGATTCATACCTTCCCACAATCTCATTGTATTAATAGCTTTAAATCCACATTCACGAAGGAGATCATAAGTTTCTTGATTCAAATTATTTCTTAGTTGACAAATAAAATAAACGCCATTAAAACCATTTTGTTTTGCAAGCTCATTCCACAATGAAATAAAATGCCTAATATCTGCATAATCAAGAGGGTTATATACCATAAACAGCGGAGAATTGCCAACCTTAATATACCGAGGATCTTTAAACGCCGGAAGTACATAATTAAAATGATTTATAATATCGTCATCCCCTGGATATAATTGTTCAATAAGTATTTTTTTCTCAATACTTCCATCCTTATTCCAAAATTTAGAATGCCAAGATTCATTAGCCCAACACAAACAGAAAGGGAAATTGGGTTTTTCACTTTTAAGGACTTCGGCAAATGGTAATTCCAATTCTTTTCTTCCATTACCAAACCAATAATGATAATAACAAAAGCCATAGATTCCCGCTTCCTTTGCAAGTGAAGCTTGCAATTCTCTAACTTCAGGCACTCTTAAATCATAATAGCCTAAATCAGCGGGAACTTTAGGTTGATAATGACCAATAAATAACGGCTTCGCTTTTCCAACATTCGTCCATTCCGTAAATCCCTTTCCCCACCATTTATCATTATCCAAAGTCGGATGATATTGTGGCAAATAAAATGCTATTAATTTTGGTTTTGACATCTCTATTACACTATTTATATTGTTATTCATTACCCACTCATTCAATTTTCCTCCAGTTCATCCTTCTTCTCTCGCACATACTCCCACATCTCTGCCACCACGTCCACTTGGTACATCATGGGGCATCACCGCATTAGTTCCGATAATCCCCCCGTCTCCAATGGCAATTCCGGAGGTGATACGTGCACTCTCATCAATCCAAACATTATTACCAATCAAGTGCTCATTTTTAGAAAAAAGATACCAATATTTGAGTACATACTTATCAATGATCTTTAGTGGTCAAAAAAACGTTCTATCAATTATTTAAAAACTATCCGCAGATACCTTTATAAAATATTCTTACTTTTGTGATAATTTTGACACCACACCAAAAAAAAGAGTTATGTACGCCATATATGCTTTTTACTAATGAATAAGTCTTAGCTGAAATCTTTTTTTTCTGCCATAAAGAAGAAAAATAACATATACGTCTAAATCTACTAGAGCTCGGAAATTGTTCCTCGAAACACAATAACCTATTAAACTTTGTCCCTAAATGCCAAGATGTTTTTGCCCACCAATAAATAAAAGTATCAGTATCATAAAATTGTCCAGACTGCGCTATGACTATTTTAGATGAATGAACATACAAGTTTTTATTCAATAAGTAATATTGAAATATCAAAGGCATATTAACATAAGAGTCAGGAATATAATTATAAGCCTCTCGCAATAAAGATAAGGCATCATTAGTTTTAAATATACTACATGGCCAAAAACTAGCAAATGTAAAAAAACTAAATCCTAATCGTATTAATTCCTTAGGTGAATATAATCCTGCTTTATCTATCCATTTTCTATTTTCATGTCCACCGACAAAAAATAAATCAGCTTTCTCTTCCTCAATCAGTTCTAATAATTGCGGCAAAGAAGAGAAGTCAAAAATATCATCATCGCAAAGTATCCATGTATAAATAGATGTACTATTCTCTAAGGCTCTTAAATAATTAGCAGAAGCACCAATATTATATGGATTAGTAATAATTAACAATGCTGGAAATTTCTCTTTATATTTTTCGTATACAGACAATGTTCCATCTGTAGATGCATTATTCATTATTGTTATCTTTAAATCCTTCAATGATGAATTTGAAAGCATTTGAAGGGTTCGTTCCAATTTTGACTCACGATTATACGTCAAAATAAAAATTTCTAACTTATTGACAATCATATCTTCATATTTTTTAATTCCAATTTTCTGAATTTTGTAAAGATCTTCTCTCCCCAAATAATTTCAATAACATGAAGTAATAAGAAAGACAGAATTACAGAATGGATATTCGCTTTTAAGAATAGGCAAGTCAGCAAAATTAATGGGAATCCAAAATTTATAAATATAGACAAATAAAAAAAAGGTTCATCTTTGCTACAGCGACAATACATAGCTTGATTTAAAGTCCTCAGTGTCGCAGTAAATATAATAAATAAAGCTATTGTGTTTTGCCAAGAAAGCATTCTATTAAATAGTTGAAAATTTGGGAAAACACTCCAAAATATAAAAAAAACAACACTACCTAAAAATACTGTAATATACGACATGATGGTTGCTCTTTTATAAATTCTAAATGCCGCTAATATGTTATTAGAATTTCTTAATTCACCTATTATAGCAGCTTTAGTTCTTACAAATACCTGTCCTATATTCATTATTGAATTTATAATATTAACAGTCATGCTGTATTGCCCCGAAATGACAGGTCCTAAAATATGGAAAATAACAACAGTAGGTAATTGCCAATACAAATAGCCTGAGCTATATACAAAGCCAATCTTCAATTGCCATTTTAAAATACTTCTTATAAATTGTTTTGAAGGGAATCGAAATATATACTGATTAAAAAAATGCATATAAGGGATATAAAGCAAAACAATATTTATAATTATGCTAAATAGAGGGATTGCTATTGCACAAAAAAGTTTCCAATCAAGATATAAAAACAGAACAAAACTAAGATTTCCTATTATTTGAATAATCAATCGTATCCTATAAATTCTTTCAATATGTTGTATTCCCTCTACAAAAAAATTGATAGGATAAAAAAATAAATTGATTGAAAAGAGTACTATAAAAACAATCCAAGGAACCAACCAATATGATGATAAATCATCATTTACACCTCCCATAAGCAAAATACCAACAGGACAAATAATAAGCAAACACAGCACTCCTAGTCCCGAATACCATAAAAAGCCTAATTTCAATGTTTCCTCTATTTTAAATATTCCTTCTTTATCGCCAATAATTTTTCCTTCCACAAAAGACACTCTCCCCATCTCATGAGATATACCCTGAACTAAAGTATGAGAAAAACCGACCTCAAAAATTTGTTGCAAACCAGCTATAGAGAAAAAAAGATAATAATATCCTTGCAATTCAGGAGACAACTTTATACTTATTAAATATAGAGAAACTGGTGCAAAAACGATTCTCCAAACTGTACCTAACATTGAATAGACAACAGCTTTCTCTTGCCTAACAATTTTCTTTAAATATAATATTAACATTGCTCTATATTTAATCCGCTCATCAAACTTTGGTCACTCCATAAATACCCCCATTCTCCAAATCTACCAATTGTTTCAATTCCAATGGAAGAAAGATAGTCACGGACAATCTTACGGGCCTCATAGATATTATGGTCAAAAATTACATTAGCGTATGGCTCAAAACGGACATCCGTAAAAAGAATGTCTTCCTTCTTTATAATTTTTAAAGAAACAAGTTTTCCTACTGAACGTGCTAACAGTTCTTCCTGCGTATATTCACCACGGTTACAATACACTTCCATCTGAAGCGAGGAACAGCCTTCAGGAACATTATTGGGGGACTTCAAAGATGGTGAGTAGACACGAGCGGGAAGAATATCCTCATCATAAACATACCACCAAAGATAAGGAGGTATATTCTTTGTCTTCATTCCGACGGATATCTGATAACCACAAGTACAACGAAGTTGATTGGCTGCCGCCAATACGTACTCTGGTACATCTGTCAACATACTCATGATCATAGGCAATGGCAAACTACTAATCAACCGACTATAAGTATATTCTACACCATTTGCCGTACACAAAGTATTGGCTTGCGGCGAAATTTTTACTACTAACTGATTGTAACGGATATCTTTTCCTTCAGCTAAAACAGCAAGATACTGTTTATATCCTCCTCTTACGGGATAGCGCATTTCTTTTGAATAATAAGTAATAGGAGTATCAGATGATTGTGCACCTCGCAGCACTTCATCCAATGAAGGTTGGTAAAGACGCTTACCTACCCAACCCGTTTCAAGTTCCATTGCTTCAGTCATCCAGTATTTACGAGTGTATGCCATTGGAAAGTGCTCAGCAAAATAGTTACCGTATTGAATGCGTAACCATTGCTCATAATTATTAACGGCAACAGAATCAGCATCAGGCCTGTTACGAAAATCTTCTATAATTCGCTCCTTTTCCTTTTTAGGCAAAGGAAAAAGGTTGTTTTGTGCAGGATGCTTTATCCATAGGCCACGATAAAGATTAAACGGATTAGGTATATGGTGATAAACTTCAGGACTACCTGATGAAAATATTTTGTTCACTTCCTCATTCTTTGAAAAAGAAAAATGGACAAAACGGTCAAAACGAAAACCATCAATGGTAAAGTTTCCACAAAGTCCCCCATAAGTATCATCTTTTTCCAAAACGATAATGCATTGATTTTCTTTAGATAATTTGTATGCAGCTCCCAAACCTGCAATACCAGCACCCAAAACTATAATAGGATTAGTCATAATTTAAGAAATCTATTAAAAGAAAGCATCATGTCGCTATGACAATACATTATTGTCATCAACTTACCAATATCGCATCTCAAATCCATCGATTCATTCTTTCTATAGGGAAGAGCACCATAATGTATCTCTGAAATAGAATTCAGTTTCATTTTGTAGAACTCTATAATTGTTTTCAACGAAATACTATTTCCACTACTCACATTCACAATTTCACCCTCACACTTTTTATAATTCTTAAGTAGTCCATGAATATCCTCTGCAAAATCATCCACATAAATAAAGTCGCGTTTCTGTTCGCAAGGAGAAACATTCAGAGGCTCCCCTTTCCGAAGCTTGTCTATTACATAAGGAATAAACTTATTTTTATTTTGTCCCGGTCCGAACAGATTGCCCGGACGGACAACCATTGTCGGAAAGCCATAATTACGATGGAGCATCAAGGCTGTATTTGTTGTCAGTTGTTTTACCAAAGCATAAGGAGAATTGGGATATTCCCGGTTTTCTTCCTTGAATGGCGAACTTATTGAACCATATTCTTCTGAACTGCCGAACTGGATAAAGAGTTTCAATGAAGAGGTATCTTTAAAACGTTCATATAAGTTCAGGAGAACTTTCAGATTGGATGATATCAATTCATCAAACAAGGACAAATCACGCTCGGCGGTCACTATAGAGGCCAGATTGATGATGTAATCGGGAGCAATGATTTCCGATGGTATGTTATCTGCTACCAAGTCAAGTTGATATACATTTACAGAAGGATAATCTGCAAAAAAATCATGATCAATATACTTGTCAAAAATAGATATCTGATAATAAGGTGACAGACATCGTACCAGATTTTTTCCTATGAATCCACTACCACCTATAAGAAATATTTTTTCCATTATCCGATGAATTTATTGATTTCTTCCAGACACAATCCATACACATCTTCTTCTTTATAACGTTTGTACCAGTCTACAACCAGCTGTATACACTCGTCAATATTCATCCTAGGTTCCCAACCCAATTGAAATTTTGCCTTACTGATATCCAGCATCAGCAACTTTGCCTCATGCAAAGCATCCGGAGCAGAAAGGTCTTTCAATTCACCGCTTCCGTAATTCTCTATCACCATAGAGGCTACATCCCACACATTAGTGATGCTTTCAGCCTTCGGGCCGAAATTCCATCCTTCGCAATATTTCACAGGTTCATTCCACATCTTTTGCGCAAGAAGCATATAGCCGCTAAGCGGTTCAAGCACATGTTGCCAGGGGCGGATTGCTTTAGGACTACGGATTTCTATTGGTTTGCCTGTCTCCAATGCCTTGATGCAATCGGGGATGATTCTATCCAAAGCCCAGTCGCCACCGCCTATCACATTTCCGGCTCTTACACTGGCAATGCTCTTGCCGTGTTTTTCATACGCTCCGGGATGAAAGAAGCTCCGACGCCAGGAGGCTATGGCTATTTCAGCCGCACCTTTACTACTGGAATAAGGATCGTATCCGCCCATCGGTTCGTTCTCCCGATATCCCCAGATCTGTTCCCTGTTCTCGTAGCATTTATCGGTGGTTATCATCACGCCCACTTTTACACTGTCTGTAAAACGGATAGCTTCAAGAATATGGATAGTCCCCATCACGTTGGTCTGATAGGTCTCTACAGGAATGTCATAACTCAGACGTACCAAAGGCTGGGCTGCCAGATGGAACACAATCTCGGGCTGATACTGCCGGAAGATTTCTTTGATACGTTCACCGGCACGGATGTCGGCACGGATATCTGCCTTTACTCTCTGCCCGATACCGGAAAGCACAAAGTTGTCACGCTCCGTAAAAGGGTCTTGAGCCACACCGATAACTTCGGCACCCAGCTCGTGCAGCCAGATGGAAAGCCAGCTACCCTTGAAACCGGTATGACCGGTGACAAGCACACGCTTCCCGCGATAGAAATCATGGAAAATGTCTATCATGTTGATTTTTATAAATAGAAATAGTAAAATGATTATTCTAATTTAGAACGTAAATCTTGGAAATAATCATGGAAAGTTGTCTGTATCTGATAAAAATCAGTTGTTCGTCTGGAAAGAATCATAGAAGCGAAATAAGAATCATCCTCCACATCTATCACTTCCGAGACAAACACCAGATCATCCAAGGAAGCATACTGTTTAAACCAGATTTTAAACTTCCGGTCACGAGCCGCCTGATGCTTGTCACTGGTATCACAAATATAAACTAATATATTGGAAGGGTTACGAAAAAATGAATGAACGATGGATGAAACTGTCCGCCCGATCTTCACATCCGTACCGATATGTATTCCGTTTCTTTTTTTTATAATAAACAACTGATAGGCACGCTGAATTCCTATATTTGTTTCTTCAATGAAACCGACAAGATATTCACTGCCGTCATCTGTTATGAAATAGACGGTGTCTTCTTTGTATGCAAAAACTTCATAAGGAGATGTCTCATTGATATGGACTAAAGAATATAGCATCAGCCGGGCAGCAGTTAACTGAGGACATCGGTCAACTTGGCTATTTTAATACCCCGGTCTTTCAAATCGGACAAAGGACGACCCGCACGGATACAATCAGCAACCGCCTGCTTGTCTTCAATCATTCTCCGAAAGAACTTTTTTATATCGTCCTTGGTCTTGATTTCTTCCGCTATGTTCTTTTCCTTGTCCATTCTGTATCTTTTGTTTCTGCAAATAACGCTATTTATTTTTGATTATACAAACAATCCACGACTTTGTCACCAAACTTTCCAAGGAGCAGTTCCTTTGTCCCACATCTCATTCAGTTCCGTATTGTCTCGCAGGGTGTCCATCGGCTTCCAGAATCCTGTATGGCGGTAGGCGTGCATCTTACCGTCTTTTGCCAATTGTTCCAGAGGCTTGCGCTCAAATATCACCGTGTCATCATTTTCCGGTATATAGTCGAACACTTCCGGCTCGCACACGAAATAGCCGGCATTGATCCAGTTGCGGTCACCGTCCGGTTTCTCCTGAAAGGACAAGACCTTGTCACTTCCCAGATCGATCTGCAGGGCTCCGAACTTGCCACCCGGCTTGTAGGCTGTCAGTGAAACGGCACAACCGGAGGCTTCATGTGCTTTGATGCTTTCCGCTATATTGATATCGGAAACGCCGTCTCCGTAGGTCAGCAGAAAACGCTCGTTGCCGATATATTTCTGTATGCGTTTCAGGCGGCCTCCGGTCTGGGTATGTAGCCCGGTATCTACCATGGTGACTTTCCAGTTCTCCGAATGGTTGTCGTGTATATTCACCGTATTGTTGGATAAATCTACCGTCATATCGCAATTATGACGGAAATAGTTGGCAAAATATTCTTTGATGACATATTGTTTGTAGCCGCAGCAGATGACGAATTCATTGATACCGTAGTGGCTGTAAGTTTTCATGATATGCCACAGGATGGGCTTTCCTCCGATTTCAACCATCGGTTTGGGTATCAGATTGGTGGCTTCGCTCAGACGTGTACCGAAACCACCGGCAAATAGTACCGCTTTCATGTCTTGTTTATTTTGAATTTTACTTATGAGAAGCTACAAACTCCTTGATGGTGGAGATCATGTATTGCAGCATTTCTTCCGTCATGCCCGGATAGACACCGATCCAGAAGGTATTGGTCATCACAAAGTCTGTATTTTTCAATTCACCGACAATGCGGAAACCTTTGCCGGTAGAGCGCATCTCATCGAATGCGGGATGTTTCACCAGATTGCCGGCAAAGAGATTACGGGTCTGGATTTTCTTGCTTTCCAGATATTCACTAAGCTGGTTACGGGTAAAACCGGCATCGGATTTTACTGATATGAGGAAGCCAAACCAACTGGGATCGGAGTTTTTTATCGGTTCGGGAAGTATCAGGCCTTCGGTTCCCTCCAGTCCTTCACGCAGTATCTTGAAATTGCGACGACGGGCTTCTACGATATAATCCAGTTTCTCAAGCTGGGCGCAACCGATAGCCGCCTGCATATCCGTCACTTTCAGATTGAAGCCAAAATGGCTATATACATATTTGTGGTCGTAACCTGCAGGCAGTTCACCAAACTTGCCTGTGAAACGGCATTTGCATGTATTATCCACACCGCCTATGCACCAGCAGTCGCGCCCCCAGTCACGGAAAGAACGGACTATCTTGTCTAGTTCGGCGTCATCTGTATAGACTGCACCGCCCTCGCCCATGGTCATGTGGTGGGGAGGATAGAACGAACTGGTTCCGATATGTCCCCATGTACCTGTCTTTTTCGTCACTCCGTCAATGGTATATTCAGATCCTAAGGCGTCACAATTGTCTTCTACCAGCCATAGTCCGTGTTTGTCACAGAATGCTTTGACTGCTTCAAGATTGAACGGATTTCCCAATGAATGGGCGATCATTACGGCCTTTGTCTTGTCTGAAAAGGCTTCTTCCAGCCGGGTGACGTCAATATCGTACTCTGGAATCGTGATGTCCACAAAAACAGGAACCGCACCATATTGTATAATAGGAGTTACCGTGGTAGGAAAGCCGCAAGCGACTGTGATTACTTCATCACCTTTCTTTATTCTCTTGTCTCCTAATTTGGGGGAAGTCAGTGTATAGAATGCCAATAGGTTGGCACTGGAACCGGAGTTGGTAAGCGCACAATGTTTTACCCCCAGCCATTTTGCCAGACGGGTTTCGAACTTATGGGCCCAAGGACCGGCAGTGAGCCAGAAATCGAGTGACGAGTCAACGAGGTTTACCATTTCTTCATCATTGAAGTAACGGCCGCCATAATTAACAAAGCTTTTGCCCGGCTCAAACACTTTTGAAGTTTTATGAACTTCGTTATAATATTCACGTGTCAACTGAAGTATTTGTCGCTTCAGTTCTTCTTTCTTACTCATACTAATTGGTATATATTCTATTATTGAAATAAGAGATAGATTTATAAAAACTAGTCCACTTTCTCGAACGGAAAAGCATGAAGATAGCTGATAGCCACCGTCATATTTCCAAAAGCGAACACTAACCTTGTATTGCGATGCAGCCGCATAATGCACCCCTCCTTACCATGAAAAATACCACCGGTAATGCGAATACGTTGCTTCTTCTGAAGATAAGCCTCCAAAGGACGGTTCAACAGTTCAATGTTGTAGGGCATGGATTCATATAGATAGATGAATTCCTCCATCTGACACTGGGGAATGACCGCAGCACGATGGGTAACGTAGTCCGTTGCCAGATATTGGCGGGGGAGCATGGCAGACAAGATGCGCTGAAGTTGCTCCAAAGGAGCGCACACAAATAACCAACCGCTACTTTGTACTTCCTTTTCATCTGTCAGGGCATTGAGTTGTGAGGCAGAACCGGTGGAAAAGGCTTCCTTCACGATTCTGGCGGATTCACGGCGAGCAGCATACTCTTGTTTAGTATAATCACACTGTTCGAAACGTTTCCGATGACCTGCCTCGGTATAAGAAAATACTTTGAAACAGAAGTAACATTCCTCGGTTATCCCTTCCGAAGTACGGAGCTTTACTGCTTTTCTGCCACTGAAGACTGCAATATAACGCTTCAGTTCCTTATAGGAAAGATACATATAGTACCACGAGAGTTCAGGGTGTTCTTTCCCTATTCCAGCCTGTGGCTTGGTTACTGCATTTGACCCCGGGTCTGAAGCAGAAGCGATTGAACTGCAGAGCAGTAACTTAGGCGCTTCGCTCGTTATGTCTTGATTGTCATTCGTTGTTCCCATCAAAACATTACATTTTATCATACCTTTATTTGAAAAAGAGGAACAGATTTGCTATCAGATATCCTCTATATTTTGGGGTTCTCTTCGTAAGAGAACCCCAAAGTCAAGTTAGATCTCTGATAATTGAATATTTACTGGTTTTGTCGTATGCTGTTTTTATAAACGAGATGCGCCTGTTTGCAACTTTTTCTTATTTTTCTGGAACAAAAAATTGCGTTTAAAGCAAATATGGGCTATATTTGCACAAAAATGGGGTTCTCTTACGAAGAGATTCCCATTTTTTATTATACCTAAATATGCAAGAAACACCTTTCTGCAAGCCCATTATACAATAACTCATCACTGCAACAAACCTATTTTCCCTATTATGTTTCTTTTTACAAGAGAGAAGTTAAAAAGAAGTAAAAATGGCAGACATACACAATGCCTTAGAATAAAAAACGGACTGTACAGTCTTTCTTTTCTGTACAGTCCGCTTAAATTATATACAATGTAAAGAGATGACGCTTATTCTTCGTCAGCAAACATCGGGTCCCATGCCGGAAGACGGATAGGTTTCTGTTTTAAAATATCCAGTACCTTGGCAGGAACATATTTCTTTTCTGCCACTACACGGAACATATATTCATCAAACCACTTATCTGTCATGATAAGGTGTCCTCTGTATCCACTGGCACTGCCCCAACTGTTTTCCACCATCCATTTTTTCGATTTTCCCGCTTTATCCAAGTCCACCGCCATCAAGGTCATAGCATGGCTGCTGCCACTGGAGAAAGTTTGGATACGTTGTTTCTTGTCCATGCCGAAGGTGGTTCCCATCAATGATTCGTAATCATAATTATCAGGATCTAACAGGCCACGTTTGCTGTCGAGGAACTTGCCTACATCGCAAGAAAAGTACATCATGGTACTGTCCTTGATGGAAGCAATGGCTATTTTTTTGATATCTTCTATAGGCAGATTGACGTAGGTCCAGTTTTTGCCATCATAACGGTGACGGTCAAAGTCTATTTCATAGCATTTATAGAATTCGCGGCTGGGATCATTCATCAGCATCACGTAGTTGTTGGTCAGATCATTTCCCAAGAACTCTCTATAGAAAGATATCGGAGTGTATTCTTTCGCTTCTCCACCCTTCAGACTCCATGTAAAGGTGGAAACAGGTTCGCCAAGGGTCAATACCAGCATACGATAAACCGTTCCCAGCATTTCTGTCTTTTTCTTTTCCAGTTCGACCGGCTTCACTCCGGCAGCGGCAGCTTCTCGTAGTTGTAAACCAAATTCCTTCAGTTTTAATCCTATCAGGTTACTCATCTTTCCGGTATTCTCACTGCTGAAAGTTTCCACCATTGCACTCTTGGGGACCAGTCCGTATTTCTCTATAATATCCGAAACTCCTGTGAATTGTCCTCCATCGCTTAAAGGATGCTTGAACAGCCATTCCACCATTTTGTCGTCCATGGGCTTTCCACTGGTATCAATGATTCCCTGTAAGAATAAGTTTGCTTTTTCTAATTGGTCGTAGAAAAAACAATAGTTCTGTGAGAACTCCATCTCATCCAGTCCGTATTTGGCAATCATCTGGCTGCGGAGCACGTTCAGTCCGGTAAAAAGCCAGCAACGACCGGAAGATTGTTGGTCGGTTATCCCCTTGGATAGCACCTTGTGTGAAAATTCCGTATCAAAATCGGCACGGTTCTCTTGGTTCAATGCCAACGTGTTGATACTTGTTCCGCCTAAGGCGTTACGGATGGCTTTGTCGGCAGGGGTTGCCTTATAACTTTGTTTGATTTGATTCAGCATTTCACCTGAAATGCCTCCCTGCTGTGCCTGGGCTGTCAATGCAGCCGCAAACAGAAGAGCGAATGTGATGTGTTTCTTCATATTATTGTAAAAATATAAAATGATTTATTAGGGTGGGTAAATGTACAAGTTATTTTTGAACCCTGCTAATCTTTCACGTGAAAGATATATAATCATCAGATCCTATCATTATTATGACAGGCCCGGCTGTTCTGCTTTTTTCTTTATCTTATATCCCAGTATAGCAATTGTGATACTCATCAAGGGACTGATAATGTTAAAGAAGGCGTAAGGCAGATACACAATGGTGGGAACACTAAGGATAGTAGCCTGTGTCATACCGCATGTATTCCAGGGTATCAATGGCGAAGTGACTGTAACAGAATCTTCCGTCGTGCGGCTCAGCAGTTTGCTTTCATAACCGTTTGCACTATAGATGTCTTTAAACATATTACCCGTTAGGATAATGGATATATATTGATCTGCTGTAGCAAGATTCAGGAACAAGCCCGATGCAACTGTGGATGACACCATTCCTACCCGCTTTTTCGTAAAACGTACAAAGACAGAAGTGATACTGCCGAGCATTCCTCCGGCTGTCATCGCCCCTCCGAAACACATGGCGCAGATAATCAACCAGATGGTATTCATCATACCTGCCATTCCGCGAGTGGATATCAGTTCGTTTATTTCCGCATTACCGGTTTCCAATTGGGTTCCACCATAAAGCATTCCCATTCCTCCTTTGAACAAGGCGGCAATCCCTTCGGCTCCTTGTCCGGCGATTTCGCATAATAGTCCGGGCTGGAAAATCAAGGCAAAGACGGTAGCCAGAGCCGTAGAAACAAATAGAGTGATGATGGAAGGCACTTTACGTGCAATCAGTATCGCTGTGACAACGGGGACAATCATCAACCACCATGAAATATGGAACTTATCACTCAATATACGGGTGTATTCGGCGATATGACCGGTATCAGTAGCTTCATGTGACAATCCGGCTATGGTAAAGATTATCAAAGTGATGACAAGTGATGGAACGGTGGTAATCATCAAGTAACGGATGTGAGTGAACAGCGGTGTATCCGTTACGGAAGATGCCAGAATGGTGGTATCCGAAAGCGGAGAAACTTTATCACCGAAATAGGCTCCGGAGATAATCGCACCTGCAATCCAACCTTCACTGAAACCTTGCGCCTTCCCTATTCCCATCAGTGCGATGCCGATAGTGGCGATGGTAGTCCATGAGCTGCCTGTCATGACAGATACTACCGCACAAATAATGCAAGTGGATACCAGGAAAAAATGAGGATGAATAACCTGTATGCCGTAATATATTAATGTAGGGACTACACCGCTGACCATCCATGCTCCGGACAAAGCTCCGATGATCAGCAAGATAATAAGTGCGGTACTTACCCCGGCTATATTATTGGTGATAGCCAGTTCGAAGTCCTTCCATGGACGATGGAATCCCGCCATACCTGTCAGCACACAAACTGCTGTAGCCACTAACAGACAGACTTGACTGCCACCGGACAAGGCATCGCTTCCAAATGTACGGATAGTGACAAACAATAATAAAATAAGTACGAATACGGGTAAAAGGGATACTAACGGTGAAGGGATTTTGTTATCTTTCATTCTTTTTTTATTCATTTTTTATTCAAAATGTAAATAGAACTATCAATTTAGTTTTCAGCGTGCAAAGTTCGGAATATTTTTTGAGTTCTAAAAGTCAATCGGCGGTATTTAAAGACTTTTTTTGTATTTGTAGGTAAACCTTTTTGCAAAGGGGACGTTATTAGTTCAAATTATAACCTAAAACTTAACAAATATGAATGAATTAGTTGGTGGCTTAGGCTACGCTGTAAAAAATTGGTGGATGTCCCTGTTGCTGGGCTTGCTCTACATTGCGGTAGCACTATGTTTATTGTTCGCTCCTGTGAGCAGTTATGTGGCACTGAGTGTCATCTTCAGTATCTCGATTCTGGTCAGTGGCATTCTGGAAATCTTTTTTGCTGCCGGAAACAAAAAAACAATCAGCAGTTGGGGATGGTATCTTGCCGGAGGTATTATTGATTTACTGATAGGTATTTATCTGGTATTCTATCCGTTGGTCAGCATGGAGCTGATTCCGTTTATTGTCGCTTTTTGGTTGATGTTCAGAGGGTTTACATTGTGTGGCTATTCCACAGATTTGAAACGCTATGGCACGAAGGACTGGGGATGGTATCTGGTGTTTGGCATTCTGGCCATTCTTTGCTCTATGGCTATCATCTGGCAACCCGGACTTGGCGCTGTCACCGTGCTCTACATGCTGTCCATCACTTTCCTTATTATCGGATGTTTCCGTGTCATTTTCTCCTTCGAGTTGAAAAGATTGCATAAAAACAAGTAAAAAAAATCGTTTATTTTGGGCTACGTCGTACGTTATTCGTATTTTTGTTAGCCCAAAATAAACAATGATTTCTAGTAAGAGTCTTAAGTACACTGTGCGTATTCTGCTAGGTACACTGATTGGTGTCTACCTGGGAATAATTGTGCTGCTGAACATACCGTATGTTCAGGGCAAATTATCTGTTTTTGTAACTAAGGAATTAAAAAACATACTGAATACGGAGGTTTCTATAGGACGGATTGATATGGGTTTGCTGAACCGCATCATTGTGGAAGATGTCCTTTTGCATGACCGGAAGAATCAGGAGATGCTGAAAGTAGCCCGCTTGTCGGCAAAATTCGATCTTCTTCCTTTACTGAACGGTAAAGTCACCATCAGCAGTGTCCAGCTTTTTGGATTTACGGTCAATTTGAACCGGGAAACTCCAGAATCTGCCCCTAATTTCCAGTTTGTGTTAGACGCTTTCGCATCCAAAGATACGGTTAAAACAAAATCTAATTTGGATTTACGAATTAATTCCGTGTTGATAAGGCGTGGCAGAGTGACATACGATATATTATCGGAACCGGAAACTCCCGGAAAGTTCAATGCCCATCATCTATCGGTAAAAAATCTCGCTGCGACGCTTTCACTGAAAGCATTGCGCAGCGACTCGTTGAATGCTGCCATCCGGCGAGTCAGTTTTGACGAACAATGTGGTTTTTCATTGCAGAAATTTGCCATGAAAGTTACAGCCAACAATAAACGTTTGGATATTAAGGATTTTGGTGTGGAACTTTCAAATACCGCTTTAAAGATAGATAGTCTGACCTTGAAGTATGACAGCCTGCCCGAATTGCCCCAAATGACAGAAAATGTAAGATACGATGGCTCTTTGAAGGCTTCAGTTATACTGAAAGATTTGGCTCCTTTTGTGCCTGCCTTGTCACGTTTTGAAGAACCGTTGGATCTAAATCTTGTTTTCTCCGGTCACGGCAAGCATTTGGACTGCCCCACCCTGCAGCTGGCTAACCACCACGGATTGATGATTGCAGGGGAAGCGGCCCTGAGTAACTGGGATGCAGGCATGGATATGTACATTTACGGCAAACTGGGTAACCTGATCATGACGAAAGAGGGCATAAACGTTCTGATGACGAACCTGACGGGAAAGGTTCCTCCCATTTTGCAACGTTTGGACTATATTCGTTTTAACGGGGAAGCGGCGGGCTATCTGCATGATCTCACACTGACAGGCTTGTTCTATACAGGGGCAGGCATGGTGAAAACGGACGTGATGATGAGCATTGATGAACAAAGCATGAGCAGAACCTATTCGGGTAGTGTGGCAAGTGCTGACCTGGATTTGGGAAAATTACTTAATCAGGAAAAGAAATTCGGCAAGGTGGATTTCAATGTGGAACTGAAAGGTTTCAACTATAAGAACCGGTATCCGGAGTCATACATCAAAGGAATCATATCTTCTTTTGAATATAGTCAATATCAATATGAAAATATCATGTTGGATGGCGTATATAAGGATGGAGGCTTTAACGGGCGCTTGTCCATGGACGACGCAAACGGTTCTGTCCAGATAGACGGTAATTTCAATGTTGCCAAAACAATCCCTGACTTTAATCTGAAGGCATCCGTAAAGAACCTGCGCCCCCACGACCTCCATTTGTCGGACAAATATGAGAATGCCAGTATATCGCTGGGACTCACGGCCGATTTCACCGGCAAATCCATTGACGACATGAACGGGCGTATTTCATTGGACAGCCTGCAATTAAACGCTCCCGATGAAAGAGGGTGTTTTCTTGACAATCTGACTATTACAGCCGGACAGGTAAGCGGTGAAAAAGAGTTGCGCATAAATTCATCCTTCATGACAGCAGTGATACGCGGTGACTATTCCTACCACACCATTCCGGCCAGCGTGGTAAAGACGGTACAACGCTATATTCCGTCCTTACTGACAATAAAGGATAATATGCCCGAGCCTCATAATAACTTCCAGTTTGATATCTGCTTGGAGAATACCGAAGTGCTATCCAAATTATTTCAGATTCCATTGGAATTATATTTGCCGGCATCTTTAAAAGGATATTTTAACGATGGCGAGGAGAAGTTGCACGTAGAAGGACATTTTCCGGAATTCAGATACAATGGAACACGTTATGATTCAGGCGTTTTATTTTGTGAGAATCCTTCCGACCGGTTCAAATGCTCACTGCGAGGCGGTATGTTAATGAAAAGTGGTGCAATGCTTAACTTCTCAGTGGAAGCCAATGCTAAAAACGATTATTTGGAAACAACAATTAACTGGGGAAACAATACTGATGTGACTTACGGTGGTAAATTTGCCGCCGATACCCGTTTCTTCAAAACGGAAGGCCCCCATCCTATTCTTCAGGCAGATATAAACATACAGCCCACAAAAGTAGTGCTAAATGATACGGTATGGAACATTCATCCTTCGCATATCGCCATAGATTCGGGACGCGTATTCATTAATAATTTCCTGTTTGAACATGAAGACCAATATTTAAGGATAGATGGTAAACTGACCAAGAAAGAAAGTGATTCCTGCTGGGTGGATTTGAGAAATATCAAGCTGGACTATGTACTGGATATCGTGCAGTTTGACGATGTAGAGTTTGGCGGACTTGTAACTGGAAAGGTTCATTTGAAAAGTGTTATGAAGAACCCCGTGATGCGAACCCGTCTAAATGTGCACAATTTCTGTCTGAACCGTTCTTTATTAGGAGAAGCCGATATTACAGGTGTATGGGATAAGGAATTGGGCGGAGTACGACTGGATGCCCAAATAGCGGAAAAAGGAATTTCCTCCACTCATGTGACAGGGTATGTCTCTCCCAAGTTAAAAGGTCTTGACCTGTTGATTCGGGCAGATAGTACGAATCTGGGATTCTTACAACCTTTTATAGAAGGAATTTTCAGTGAAATAAATGGTCGTGTCAACGGGAATGTCCGTTTATATGGTGATTTCAAGCATTTGGATCTGGAAGGTGAAGTGCGGGCCAAAATGGATGCTAAAATTGATGTGTTGAACACCTATTTCCAAATCCGGGATGACTCCATACATATATCTTCGGGCAGTCTGGATTTCAGGAATGTAAAAGTCTATGACCGTGAGGGACATGACGGACTGGTAAATGGTTATCTGCATCACACAAAGCTGAAAAATCTAATGTACCATTTCAATATACGAGGCAACAACCTGTTGATGTACAATACCTACGAAGCCGGGAATATGCCTTTTTACGGAAAAGTATATGGTACAGGAAATGTGGTGTTGGATGGTGGAAATAATGCGATGACAGTGGACGCTTCACTGACTACAGGCAGCAATACCAGCTTCACTTATATAACCGGAGTGACCACGGAAGCAGCGAGCAACCAGTTTATTACTTTTGTAGACAAAACTCCCAAGCGCATTCACGATGATGTGGAAACCGATCTTTACCACCACTCTAATGTGCGTAAGACTAAAGAGGAAGACGGACCTCCTATGGATCTCCGCATCAATATGTTGATAGAAGCAACTCCCAACGCTACCATGAAAATTATCATGGATCCTGTAGCGGGAGATAATATTACAGCAACCGGAAATGGAAATCTGCAAGTGAATTTTTTCAATAAAGGTGACTTTCGTATGTTTGGTAGTTATGTTATAGATCAAGGTATGTATAAACTAAGCATGCAGGAAGTAATACGCAAGGACTTTATCTTGAAATCGGGTGGTACGGTGACTTTCTCAGGTGATCCTTATCAAGCAAATCTTGATTTACAGGCGGTGTACACGGTTAATTCAGCTTCTTTAAGTGATTTGGTAGTAGATCCCTCGCGTAACCAAGGTACGGTGAAGGTAAACTGTCTGATGAATCTGACAGGAAATTTATCCAATCCGGATATTAAATTCGATTTGGAACTGCCCACTGTAAGCGAGGAAGACCGGGAATTGGTACGTAGTGCTACCAGTACGGAAGAACAAATGAATACACAGATTATTTATTTGCTGGGAATTGGTAAGTTCTACACCTATGATTATGCCAATAATGACCAATCCTCTAATGCGACCAGTTCTTTAGCCTTCAGTACACTTTCCGGTCAGCTGAATAATATGTTGTCCCAATGGATGGGCAATAAAAACTGGAACATAGGTGCCAACTTAAGCACCGGTGAAAAAGGTTGGACAGATGTGGAAGCAGAAGCTATGTTGTCCGGCAGGTTATTGAATAACAGGCTGATGATAAATGGAAACTTCGGCTATAAGGAGAATGTGATGGCAAATAGCAATTTCGTAGGAGACTTTGAAGCGATATGGTTATTGACAAAAAACGGAGATTTCCGTTTGAGAGGATATAATCAGACTAATGACCGCTATTTTACTAAATCTACCCTGACCACTCAAGGAGTAGGTCTCATGTATAAAAAAGATTTCAATACTTGGGACGAACTGTTCCGCTGGTTCTTATGGAAAAGAAGGAAAGGTTCGTTACAAAAACGAAGCGATGACTAATCAACCTATAAAGTTTATTTCATATCTTTGCGAAGTAAATTTAAAAATATGAATATGTCCTATTTACCTGCCGAATGGCATAAACAAAGTTTGATTCAACTAACGTGGCCCCATAAAGACACAGACTGGGCATACATGTTGGAAGAAGTGAATGCCTGTTTTCTTAAGATAGCTTATGAGGTTTTGAAACGTCAGAATTTGTTGATTGTGGCTCCAGACCCCGATTCCATAAGAAATAGTATAGATAATTATGGAGCTGATATCCAAAAACTCATCACATCAAAAATCAACACAAACGATACTTGGGCACGCGATCATGCTTTTATCACCTTGTTGAAAGAAGACGCTACTCCCCTACTACTGGATTTCTGTTTTAATGGTTGGGGAATGAAGTTTGCCGCAAATTATGATAACCAGATTAATAACGAACTATATTTTCACCATCCTGTTCTGAAAGGTGAATATGTTTTCTGCCGGAATTTTATTTTAGAAGGAGGTTCCATAGAAAGTGATGGGAAAGGAAGCCTGCTGACTACAGAGCAATGCTTGCTGGCTAAAAACAGAAATGAAATGAACCGACAGGAAGTGGAGGATTTTCTAAAAGAAACATTCAACTTAAAACAGGTCCTATGGTTGAAACATGGTTATCTGGCAGGTGATGATACAGACAGCCATGTGGACACATTGGCACGTTTCTGTCCGGATGATACCATTGTGTATGTAAAGTGCACCAATGAAAAAGATGAACACTATAAGGAACTGGCAATGATGGAAGAAGAACTAAAAGCGTTCCGTACTTTGAACGGCAGGCCATACCGCCTGCTTCCGCTGCCTATGGCGAGTGCTGTTTATGATGAGGAACATCATCGCTTGCCGGCAACTTATGCCAATTTCCTGATAATGAATGAAGCTGTACTCTATCCTACTTATGCTGATTTTGTAAATGATATGTGCGCTAAAGAAGTATTGGCGGAAGCATTTCCCGGAAGAGAAATAGTAGGTATTGACTGCACTGCTTTGATAAAGCAACATGGCTCGTTGCATTGCGTCACCATGCAATATCCCGAAGGTGTATATTAATAAATATATGTATGAAAAGAACGATTAAAATAGGAATTATCCAACAGACATGCACAAATGATATCCGTCATAATTTGAGTAAACTGCATCGCAATATAGAACAGGTGGCGGCGGCAGGTGCACAGCTGGTTGTATTGCAGGAGTTGCACAACACCTCTTACTTCTGTCAGACAGAAGATACGGATATGTTTGATTTGGCAGAACCGGTTCCCGGTCCTTCTACCGGTTTCTACAGTGAGTTGGCTGCCGGATACGGCATTGTACTGGTTACTTCGTTATTCGAGAAGCGTGCTCCGGGACTGTATCACAATACAGCCGTCGTTTTTGACAAAGATGGCAGTATAGCAGGAAAATACCGCAAAATGCATATTCCCGATGATCCCGCTTATTATGAGAAATTTTATTTTACTCCCGGTGACCTAGGATTTGAACCCATTCAGACGTCACTGGGAAAACTAGGTGTACAAGTCTGCTGGGACCAATGGTATCCCGAAGGTGCACGGCTGATGGCACTGAAAGGTGCTGAAATTCTTATATATCCTACAGCTATAGGTTGGGAAAGCACAGACACTCAAGAAGAGAAAATCCGGCAACTAGATGCATGGGTAACTGTGCAGCGTGGCCATGCCGTGGCAAACGGTCTGCCGGTTATCGCCGTGAACCGCGTAGGACATGAGCCCGATCCTTCCGGTCAGACAAATGGTATCCAATTTTGGGGTAATAGCTTCGTGGCAGGTCCTCAAGGAGAAATACTGGTACAAGCCAGCAATATGGATGAAGAAAATATGGTAGTGGAACTGGATATGACCCGTAGCGAGAATGTTCGTCGCTGGTGGCCTTTTCTCCGTGACCGGCGTATTGATAAGTTTGAAAATCTAACCCGACGCTTTATAGATTAAATACAAACGTTATCGTTATATAAATTCACATATTCGTTAAACAATTCATGGTTAAAGCTGTTTTAGTTATCAGAATATTCAAAAGATATTATTGATTTACTAAACAGCTTAATTATGAAAAAAGTATTATTTTTAGCCGCATTGTTACTCGTTTGCTTCAGCGGAGTAACAAATGCACAAACCAGAAAACAAAGAGAAGACGCTAAACGTGAAGCATGGAAGAAAGAACGCCAGGAAAAGAAAGCCTTGGAAGCTCAGCAGGACTCTGTATCCTACGTCCAGGCAATTAATGCTTTAAAAAACGGTTCTTTTGTATTAGAAGCTGATAACGTTGTATTCCGTAATGGAATAATGCGTTTTGTCTCCTCTAACACGAATTATGTGGAAGTAAACGATGGGCAAGGTATTGTTCAGACCGCCTTTACTAATTTTGTGTATAACTGGAGTCCGAATGGCTTGGGAGGTGTCACGGTTCAGGGAAATGTGAACGGAATAAGCATGCGTCAGGATAAAGACGGTAATGTGTACTATAATTATGGAATTAATGGTATTGCCGTTTCGGCCACCGTTTCCATTGTACTGACTGGCGGAACCAATCAGGCTAGTGTTACTATAAATCCAAATTTCTCGGGCAACACGCTGACAATGAACGGGTATCTGGTTCCTTATAACGAAAGTAGTGTATTCCAAGGAACAACATGGTAATTCATTAAGAAGATATGATAAAAAGGAATGGGCATTTTCATCACCCATTCCTTTTTATTTATTATTACAGCATTGGAAATGTTTCTTGTCTGTTCATAACATTAACCGAGGTTGTGATTCCAATTCCAATAAAAACTTTTTAGCGGACAGTCCGCCTCCATATCCCGTCAGCGAGTGGTCACTACCGATCACACGATGGCAAGGTGCAAAGATTGATATGGAATTTGCACCATTAGCATTGGCTACCGCACGAACTGCTTGGGGCCTCCCGATATGCTTGGCCATTTCACCGTAAGAAATTGTTTTGCCGAACGGTATCTTTAGCAGTTCATTCCATACTGTTTTCTGAAAATCCGTGCCCACAAAAAGAAGCGGCACATTAAATTCTTTGCGTTGTCCTGCAAAATACTCGTTGAGTTGCTCTATTGCTTCTTCGATTATTTCTGACGTACTTATTTCAAATTCGGCACACAATATCCGCTTCAACCGTTGGTTCACACGATCGCAGTGTTTTTCCACCTGCCAGTCACACAGGCAGAGTTTTTCGCCAAACGAACCGAGCAGCAACACTCCGCAGGGTGATTTATAACGCTTTATCTTGATCGTATTTTTCTCTTTCATACGCTTGATTTTTATATGCTTCCTTCATTTGTTTGTAATCTGTTTCAGCTTATCGGACTACTTTAAATCAAAAAGATAAAGCGTAACGAATTAGCTGAAACAGTATTCGCTACGCTATGTTCGGATCCCCCCGTTATCGGTCTTTTATACAAGACTCTATAAAAGCAGACAAAACTTACTTTTCCTCTTTTATATCAACGACCAGATTCAACTCATCCAATTGTGATTGATCCAAAGCAGCGGGAGCATCCAACATCACATCGCGCCCACTATTGTTTTTAGGGAATGCTATGCAGTCACGAATACTATCAAGTCCTGCAAACAAAGAAACCCAGCGATCAAGGCCATATGCCAAACCACCATGAGGAGGTGCTCCGTATTTGAATGCATTCATCAGGAAGCCGAATTGTTCCTGTGCTCTTTCCGGAGTAAAACCCAAAATCTCAAACATCTTGGCCTGTAATTGTGAATCATGGATACGAATTGAACCGCCTCCTACTTCCACACCATTTACTACCATATCGTAAGCATCGGCACGAACAGCAGCCGGATCTGTATCCAACAAAGGAATATCTTCTTCTTTCGGATGAGTGAACGGATGGTGCATGGCCATCAGACGGCCTTCTTCTTCACTCCACTCAAACATCGGGAAATCAACTACCCACAGACAAGCAAATTCATTCTTGTCACGTAGTCCCAGCTGACGTCCCACTTCCAGACGAAGTTCGCATAACTGCTTGCGAGTCTTCATGGCATCAGGACCGCTCAGAATCAGGATCAAGTCACCCGGCTTGGCACCGAACGCTTCCTTCATCTGCTGAAGGACTTCCTGTGAATAGAATTTGTCTACACTGGATTTTACATTGCCATCAGCTTCCACACGGGCGTAAACCATACCTTTCGCACCGATCTGAGGTCTCTTGACAAATTCGGTTAATTGGTCTAACTGTTTACGGGTATAACTTGCAGCCCCTTCCGCACAGATACCACCAATATATGCTGCATCATCAAAAACAGAGAAACCATGACCTTTCATGATATCCATCAACTCCACAAACTTCATGCCGAAACGCAAATCTGGTTTGTCACTACCATAATATTTCATGGCATCTGCCCATGTCATACGCAGAAACGGTTCGCTCAGTTCGACTCCACGTAACTCCTTGAACAAATGTTTTGCCATTCCTTCGAAAGTGGAAATAATATCTTCTTGTTCAACAAAGCTCATCTCACAGTCTATCTGAGTAAACTCAGGCTGACGATCTGCACGAAGATCTTCATCACGGAAACACTTTACAATCTGGAAGTAACGATCAAAGCCGGAAACCATCAGCAATTGCTTCAGTGTTTGCGGAGACTGCGGTAGTGCATAAAACTGTCCCGGGTTCATACGTGAAGGAACAACAAAATCACGAGCTCCTTCAGGAGTAGAACCTACCAACATAGGAGTTTCCACTTCCAGAAACCCTTTGCTGTCCAAATATCGACGCACCTCCATTGTCATTCTATGACGGAGTTCCAAATTTTTACGCACACAATTACGGCGTAAATCCAAATAACGGAATTTCATACGGATATCATCACCTCCGTCACTATTATCTTCTATCGTGAAAGGAGGAGTTACCGCTGAATTAAGTACATTCAATTCCGATACGATGATTTCAATTTCACCTGTGGGAATATTCATATTCTTATTTGAACGTTCGTTCACTTCACCGGTTATTTGAATAACAAATTCACGCCCCAAGTGATTGGCACGTTCACAAAGTTCGGCATTCACCGCTTCGTTGAATACCAATTGGGTAATACCGTAACGGTCACGAAGATCGACAAACGTCATCCCTCCCATTTTACGTGCACGCTGTACCCAACCTGCCAACGTTACACTTTTGCCTGCATCGGAAAGTCTGAGCTCTCCGCAAGTATGACTTCTGAACATATATTCTTTAATATTTAATCAAATGTTTGGCAAAGGTACGATATGTTTTTCATTGTACAAAACCGCCTACAAGAAAAAAAGTCCCGTAGCTGCATACCAACGGAACTTTTTTAATCCATACGGATGTATGGATCTCAACTCTTAAACATTTCAATGACATCTCTTAATTCTCCCGGGAATAGTTTGCCTGTTTTTTCCCACAATACCTTGTCCTTACGTTGGAGGACAAAGCTGGGGGCTATTTCTATTTCATAAGTATCGGCTACCTTCCGATTGACTTCTATATTGACTCTCACAATGTTAACCCGCTTTTCAAATTCATGTACCAACGGTTCAATCCATTCATAATGAGGAGACCAATCTGCATAGAACACCAGCAGCAACAATGAATCCGATCGTTTCGCCTCTTCAATTTGTTCAGTTATACCCATCACTGTATCCAACTTTAAATTACCCTCTACTCCCCAAACTGTTCACATCTGGATTCAACTCTTTTACCGCTGCTTTCACCTGTTTCTTGGTAGGCTTACCAGTATTGGACACTTGTTCAACAGGAAACCGCTGACCACTATTCGTCAGCTCATTCTTTTGTTCCATCTTTTTCTTTTTTTCTTTATCCATATCTTCTCATTTTTAAGGTTTATGCTAATAATGCAACAAAATAGATATAAAGATGGTTCACATAAAAAGTGAAAAAGGATGCCTGAGAATTATTCAGACATCCCTTTACTACTACATTTAAAACTACGTGAAATTGAGATTATTGTACTTTACGTTCGCAATAACGTTTGCATTGTGCACAAATATCATACCCCAGCATAGCTCCAAGAATAAAATCCTGCTCGGGTGACAGTTTGTTCAGTGGCTGAGTCACTAGGAAACGAATGGCATTAATGCATTCTTTTCTACCGAAAAACAGGTTTATCTTATCATTCCCCACAGGCTGGATTATGTAATTAATCTTTTGATTGGTCAGCCGTTTTACAGCAAAATCTTCATACTTCCTATTGGTAGTATAGAGTACCATCTGACGTACTCCTTTTTTAAATTCATAAATATGATTCAGAAATACTTTCAATTCTACCGGGTTAATGTCTGAAGCTATCATAAGGCAATTGTCAAAATTACAAGTTCTTCTTTATTTCTTCAATCCAATTGTTTATACGTTCTTCGGTCTTGCCACTTTCGTTCACGTCATCAAGAGCCAAACCTACAAATTTTCCATCGATTACCGCTATCGAAGATGAATACGAATACTCATCGGCAGGAACTGCTCCTACAAAAGTGCAACCGGAATTCTTTAACTGGTCATATATAACTCCCATACCGTCACAAAATGTATCACAATAGGACTCTGAATCTCCACAACCAAAGAGAGCAACGATTTTACCATTCAGATCTGCAGTCTTCACCGTTTTAATAGCATCATACCAATCGTCTTGCAATTCACCGTCCCCCCAAGTAGAAGTCCCTAATAATAAGATATCATAACCTCCCACTTTTTCTGTGGTAATTTTGCTTGCATCAATTACATCAACTGATGCCACACCTAATTTTTCAGCTATTGTCTGTGCGATGCTTTCACAAGTTCCAGTAGAGGAACCATAAATTATACCCATTTTTTTCATACAGCAAATCATTTAATTTGTTTGCTGCAAAGTAAAAGGTTTGAAAGAGATTCTGAAATACCTAGAAATAGTGATTTTAATAAAGTTCAAGAGACAGACAGTGTATAGAACTGATCTGCTTCTTGATATGTTTTTAGAACTGGTATGCAGTTCCGAAATTAATAATTCCTTGGTCAAAATCATCAATCAATTGGTATCCGAATTCAACATTCATAGTCCAGTTACGTCCCAAAGCGAGTTCCTCCCCGACTCCGAGACTAACCCCGATACGGAATTCACTATGGTTACCCCCATATTAACATGAACATGTTCTCCATCCCAGTCAACATCCAGATCATGCATATCAAACATCCAATTGGACATGGTCAGACCGAACAGCGGATAAAGTTTAACACTTTGAGCTACCCAACGTTTCTATCTTCCGTTTTTCAAGAACTTTGGCTATCAATACACTATCTGCTTAATGATAAAACGACCGATTAAATATATCAGAATAGCGACAAATATATCCTTACCTACATCCATCCCAAAATCTACCATTTTTTCCAGTACCTGCTCAATTTCACTACCTGAGGCTGCATTCAATAATAACAAATTTATATTCCTGTTCGTTTAACAAATAAAAATTAATCAGCTTGTCACTGCCATATTGTAAATGTGCCAGCCCATCTTGATAGTATAGTTTTGCAATATTTCAATAAATAAATCATCCGATATGTTTTTACATTTCCTAATAGTAGGAAATGTAAAGTTGCAAAGATATCATATATAATTGATAAAACTAAACTTGTCACTTAAAAGAGGGACCTAAGGCCTGTATTAAATATACGATTCCAAGACAATATAAATATACAATATTTAATTTTAATCATTCAGTAAAATTGTCGAAACATTGATGAAAGACCTTATACCAAGTGAAAAAAGGTACGGCATGAGATAAAACTAATCAAAAATATTCAGTAAGCAACGTAAAATCAGCCAACAAACTCACACTTAAAGTTCCATATTAGTTTACTTTTTTGTTTTTAGGCGTTTTTCGTAAATAAAATTTAAAAGTAAGAAAGAGAGAAATATCCTAACAAGAATATAGCTAAAGTACAAAACTTTCAGAGATTCACTCTACCTTTTTTGGGGGACAGAATTCGACATTTTTGAAGAAATATCGCAAGAATTCTAATGAGAGTAAACTTGGAAAATTTTATTCCGTTGACGAAGTAACTCACTTCCATTAAAAACATTACTTACATGCTGTACCACAGAAAGACAACCGATATATCATAATATCTTCTGATTTTTCTTCTAAATTTTACTTCATATCTTTCATACGGTTAATTCACTATATAATAACGAGATAGTAAACTGCTATAAGGGAAAACAATATTTTCCAAGTAAACATTTACAATATTTTTTTAAGATATTTGTAGACTCTGATAAAATCAATACCTTTGCATTTTCAATTTATGCATAAACAATGTCGAAATGCAAATTGAAATATTGCAGATAACAAAAAAATGACAAAGAAATATGAGACTTATAAAAGTGACAGGTGGGTTGGGAAATCAAATGTTTATTTATGCTTTTTATTTGCGGATGAAAAAGTACTATCCAAAGGTGCGCATAGACCTTTCGGACATGATGCATTATAAAGTGCACTACGGATATGAAATGCATCGTGTATTCAAGCTGCCCCATACAGAATTTTGTATAAACCAGCCTCTGAAAAAAATTATCGAATTTCTTTTCTTCAAAAAAATATATGAACGGAAACAAGCCCCCAATAGTTTAAGGGCTTTTGAAAAGAAATACTTTTGGCCTTTACTTTATTTTAAAGGGTTTTATCAGTCGGAACGTTTCTTTGCAGATATAAAGGATGAGGTCAGGGAAGCTTTCACTTTTGACAGAAGCAAAGCCAACAGTAGAAGTCTTGATATGCTTGACATTTTGGATAAGGATGAAAACGCAGTTTCTCTACACATTCGTCGTGGAGATTATTTGCAACCCAAACATTGGGCTACTACTGGAAGTGTATGCCAGTTACCTTACTATCAAAACGCAATAGCGGAAATGAGCAAAAGGGTTACCTCTCCGTCCTACTATATTTTTTCGGATGACATTGTTTGGGTAAGAGAAAATCTTCCATTGCAAAATGCGGTATATATTGATTGGAATACAGGTGAAGACAGTTGGCAGGATATGATGCTTATGAGTCATTGCAAGCATCACATCATCTGCAACAGTACATTCAGCTGGTGGGGAGCATGGTTAAATCCTAGTATAGACAAAACAGTAATTGTGCCTAGCCGTTGGTTTCAGTATTCCGAAACCCCGGATATCTATCCTACGGGATGGATAAAAGTGCCAGTGGATTAATATATAGAGCTCATAAGTACGCGTTATCTGAAAAACGGATTTTATTCGGTCAAGAGTATTAAAACCGTGAATTCCAATCAAAACATCGCTTTGCTTCAGAATACAAAAATACAGTAATGTATGCAAAAAATTGAAAGCAGACGGATTGAGTTGTGTATTCACAACAGTATGACGGTTACAGGAGTAGTTTTGAGATCCAACTAATCCCAAATGTTGGGTATATATTGGGAACTAATAACAAGCAAGACACAAAGAAGTCAAAATTATTATTTATAACTTATTTATTTTCCGAGTTGTTAATCAATGAAATGAAGTCCTCTTTGGAAGCAGGAGGAAGTATAGATTCGATTTTGCCACACAAATAAATGATAATTAAAAGTCGTTTTTTTATTGATCAAATGGAACGGTTGAACTGGAAGCAGTATAAAAATCAGTAGCCCCAACAGCTTCCATAAAACAGAGCACCTGCAAGATGTAGGAAGTGTAGTGGAGCAGTGTTTTTCTGTGGTACAAAGCACGCTTTTGTACGAGTTATACATCCACATGTACAAAATTATAGATACGTAGTGAGCCTAAAGGATACTTGCATCCCCCAATCCTTTGTACTCATCAGATGGGCAATTTTGACATCTTTTGGAAGTTCCTTCTCTATAATTTCGAGATAATCGTTTATTTCACCCACTACTTCATTGGCATTGGAACCTGCCGTTTGAAATATCATGCAAGTGGCTGCCGGATGCCCGTCTATCTGTCCGTTGATAACATAGTTTTGTGCACCCAGCTTAATGGTTGCCACATCTTTTAACCGGAGAACTTCTCCGTTGGGTAACGACCGGATAACCATGTTTCCAAACTCTTCGGTTTTTTCAAGCCGCCCTTTGTATTTCATTGTGTATTGGTGTACGTTTTTGGAATTTTCCTCCAACGAGCCGGTTGCGACCTCCAAACTCTGTTCTCCCAATAAAAAGGACTCCAATAACCGGAAAATCCCCGCCACCAATAAGGTGAAGCGGTGTATCCCACAAAATGGTAGGTACTGGTGTAATCCCAAGTCGGCCTTCTCCTTGCTTGCTGCACGACTGTAACCCCGTTCCTGCATGTTATGGTGACAGGTGTTCAAGATTTGTCAAGATATTGTAATATCTTATCTTGTCCGATAAACAGAATACTGTCTGCCAGATAATATGACCGGAACTGACTGAAATCCGTTTCCGGATCATAATCAGTCATTACGCGGTAGTCGGCATCCAGTTTATTCACTTCTTCATCTTTTTGGCAGGAGTATAGGGTTCCTGCCAGGAGCATGAATACCCCTATGTACAATTTAGCTGTCATACTTTTCTTGGTTAGTTTGTTTAATGATCAGAAAGTTGTTCCTTTAAATACGGAACTTTCCTTGAACGGAACCAGTTGCCCGTCCAATGTAACATTGAGAGAATTGAAATTGGGGATAATCGTTGCTGTGGCACGGTTGTCCGAAGGACTGAGTGTCACTGTAACTTGTGCCGATATACCATTTCCGGTGACATTCATGGAAAGGCGGGTGATGCCTTTCTTGTCTGTTTCCATTTTCAATCCGGTCGGAGTGCCTTCCACTGTGATACCACCCACGCCGTTGGGACCGCCGCCTGATTGGAACGGTGAGATTTGCACGGTCGCTCTCCCGTCATGCAAGGCAATGAAGTTGGTGGTAGAATTTACATATCCATGTTCACCATGCTTTAGTGTCAGTTCGTCACTTTCCAGTACAAACTCTTTCCTTTGCAAAGCATTTTCGGCCTTTATATGGACAATCGAATCCATCAAGTGTCGTTCCTGTCTGGCTATTAAACGTGCATTCTCAATGAAATCTTTCCATTGTTGCAATTCACTTTTCTTTCCTTCCTGGGCATTGGCCTGTATCGCTCCTGTTATAAAAAGAAGGAGCAAGATTTTTTTAAAACATTTTGCTACCATATATCATCAAATATTAAATTGTTTACGGTAGCAAAAGTCGTCATTTCGGACAATTAGCTCTTGTCTGTAAATGTCAAAGCCATTTGCCTTTAGAAGTCTATGACCATAGAATATTTCAGGGTCACTGATTCCTGAACTCTTTTGGGGTCATTCCCACATACTGGTGGAATACGCGGGAGAAGAATGAAGGGTTCGGGTAATTCAATTTTTCCGATATTTCGGTAATACTGATGGTCGTTGAACGTAATAACAGCTTGGCTTCACGCATAATAAACTCAATTACCCAAAAATGAAAAGTCTGTCCAGTGGATTTCTTCAGTACACGCATCAGATACTTATCCGATATATATAATTTATCGGCGTAAAATGAAACAGACCGTTCTTTCTTGTAATGCTGATGGAGTAGAAAGAAGAAATGATCTGTCAATTCGTCTTGTCGTGTATTCGATACCGACACATTTTTACCGGAATATAACCTGCTGATTTCAAGAATAAAGGAAAACAGCAATCCTTTGGTAATGGCAATGTACTCATTGCTTTCCTGATAACGTTCAGCTATCAGGTCATAGTATTTCTTCACCAGTTGCCTCTCTTTATCTTTTAACTGTAAGCAAGGATTTTTTCCTACATATTCTGAAATATCTGCCTTTAGTAATAAAGGAAAATCCGAGAGGAATTCAAACTCGAACCAAAGATATTCAAGTAGCAAATCTTCTGTATGAGATATTTGTCTGACCAGATGGTTTGGATACAGATATATCAATGTCCCGGTATATATTAAATGGTTCTTCCCGTCAATTTCAATCATGGCTCCACCTTGTAAGACTATAGCGAGAAAAATCTTATTTGAGGGAGTACGTTCCGCTTCCTTTTCCGGAAATAATACGGATAAATGTCCGGTGGAAGGACATATTCCAAACTTGTTTGTCATATCTTTATTAATTGGCATCGAATATAATACAAGTAAGTTCATACAAATATAAAAGGATTTTACGGATTATTGTTTATCTGCTTGCAAATATCACGAAATGGACAATAACAAATTTGTCTCTCAGCTTCAAAGCCGTTTACAGGAGAAAGTCAGACTAAAATAGATTTCTCTAATCAACATTTGGTTACTATCCGGACAATCCAGACATGGAAATGGACAAAAGGATGTGACAGAATGTTATGAACTTTGCAGCAGAAAATAAAAGTATAAATAAATTATGATGAAAGAAACTTTAAACTCAAAACTGTATATCCTGGTTGTTATCGGGATTGTTTCAGCTTTTGGTCCGTTTGTGACCGACTTTTACCTGCCAGCCCTTCCGGTGCTGGCAGGATATTTTGATACTACGGCATCGCTCGTACAGCTTAGCCTGACTTTTAGTATGGTTGGACTGGCCGTCGGGCAGTTGGTTATCGGGCCGTTGAGTGACAAGTATGAACGTAAAAAAACATTAATGGCCTCCCTTGTCCTGTTTTGTATATCCACAATAGGTTGTTTATACGCTTCGGATATATATGTATTTATCTTCTTCCGATTGCTACAAGGATTGTCCGGAGCCGGTGGAGTAGTTATTTCCAAATCCATCGCCACGGATCTCTACGAAGGGAGAGAGCTTACTCGCTTTTTTTCTATGCTTAGCTCCGTGCAAGGCATTGCCCCGGTTTGTGCCCCCGTATTGGGGGGTGTTTTATTGGAAGTGACTGACTGGAAAGGTATTTTCTGGATATTGGTATTGATAGGCATATTATTGATTATGGCATTGGCCTTTTTTAAAGAGTCCTTGAATAACGAGCAACAACATTGCGGTGTGTTTGCCACATTTCGGAATTATATACCTGTGTTTCAAAATGCTCAGTTTATGCGCTATGTATTGGTACAGGCGTTCGCTATGGGGGTAATGTTTACATATATTGCTGCTTCTCCCTTTATCTTTCAGGAGCATTTTAACATGTCCCCGCTGGCGTACAGCCTGTGTTTCGGTGCCAATGCGATAGCCATAATGCTGGGCAGTCTGACGGTTTCATTATTCCATGACGCAACCGATGCATTGCGTGTAGGTTCTATAGGATTCGGGATAATGAGTTTGTTTGTAGCCGCAGCTTTATTTTTCTCCACTTCCGTGTGGCCGGTGGAAGTATCGCTGTTTGTTTTTATGCTCTTCCTGGGAGTAATATTGCCCAGTTCTACAACACTTGCCCTTGATTTGGAGAGAAAGAACTCCGGAAACGCCTCTGCATTGCTTGGATTTTTGATGTTCCTGTTCGGTGGAGTGCTTTCTCCCTTGACCGGATTGGGAAATATGCTCTATACAACCGGAATTATCATCGTTGCTTGTTGCATCGGTACATGGTTTTGCAATCATATTGCAACCTCGCATATCGCTTTAAAGGTAACCAAACAATAAAGGAGATTCACAAATGAAAAATAAAATGATTCCAGACTATCCTATTATGTATAAGATGAATTTCACCAACGGGCAGCTTATGAAATTCCAATTTGATGATTTTTTATTCTTATATGTCTATTCGGGAGAAGGAACAATGTGTGTGTCAGGGATTAATCACCCGCTGAGCAAAGGATGCGGCTGGATATTGGCCCGTAACGAACATATTTCATTTCACACGGAGAGTTTCATGCAAGTAGTACATATCCGCATATCGGAAGAGGCTGTAACAGAATATCTGTTACGTGCTACGTCTCCGGCTATGACAGATGCAGAAAATGAAGTGGGAAATGAAGATATAAATGTAATGACAGTAACCAATCATGTACTCCTTCAGGGTCTGATATCAGGCATTGAAGCCGGTGTTGATAATAATTTCCGGGCTAACCAACCATTGACTTATCTCAAGATACAGGAGTGCATAAATGTCCTGACCTATCTCCGTCCGGGATTACATAATTGGTTTTCTCGTATGAACAGCTTGCAGAGAATTAATTTGAAAGATTTCATGGAGTGTCACTATCAGGATAACCTGCCATTGGAACAACTGGCGCAGGCTTCTGGACGTAGCTTATCTACATTCCGCAGAGACTTCTTAAAAGTGTTTGGTACGACACTCGGAAAATGGTTGTTGACAAAGCGACTGGAAGAAGCTTATGTACTCATTAAAGAAAAGAAAATCAAGCCGTCAGAATTTCTATTGGATTTAGGATTTGACAGTTTCTCACATTTCTCCCATAGTTTTAAGGCGTATTTTGGCATACAACCCTCCATTCTGTTAAAAGAAAGTATTGTGAAATAGAAATGAAATTTAAATAAAATATAAGTATATGGTATTGACCGCATTGCCCTTTTCTCTTAAGTATTGTTCAAAATTACGAAAGAATGTATAGGTAAGATCCTTGAAGTCCAGCCCGGAGCAAAAATCATGCAGGACCGCCAGTGTCGAGTGCAGGTTGTCCTTGGTGGACTGCTTCTTGTCCGAATTGTCAATGGCTGATTTGGCGAAAATGGAAAAGCTGATATTCACGGCACTTTTCTTTTTGACGGCATCTTTCAGCAAAGAGAGTGTGGCAGGTATTCCACGCTTCCAATATCCTAACTCTATACCTTGCAGATACAGGATGTATTCATAGAGCATTGCGTTCAACTCATTTGACTGGGGATGGTTAATGACTTGTACCCCTTCACGGCTCCAGCACTCTGGTTTGAGGTACACGTTTGTCTTCAGGTAGATTTTTCTTTGGTTTAAATAGGCTTCAACCTGTACAAGGGTCGTGCCTTGCCTGTTTAGTGTGTTCTGGCGGTTATATACAAGACGGTATCTGATTTTATCCATTTTTCTGCAAAGGTGCTATTTAATGCACAAACGACAAAAAAATGGAGTGCAAATTACCGACTTTCTATAAGAACATTACATGATCAAACAATGTTGTGTGAAGAATAGTATATGGTTGTTACAGTATAAAGGACGCAAAGAATATCCGCGTCCTTTATATATTTAAATTAAATAGAAATCTCAATTCCGATCCCAAGTACCGTCAGACTTGATTTTTTCAACATTGGAAACAAGGGAATTGTAATTGGTTTCCATGGTTGGAATAACCGCAGTCCATGCATTTTTATCGGCAGGACCGTAGTTTCCTCCGGTTGTGGTGTTCTTCTCGGCAAAATAAGTGGCCCAGCTTCCGCCTTCTGCCCAGGTTTTGCGGACCATCGGGTCTCCCCAGCGTTTTAGGTCGAACCAGCTGTGGCCTTCGTTGCAGAGATCAAATTTACGGTATGCTTTAAGCTCCTCCCAAAGACTGTCACCACTTTTTGTGCAGGTATAATCCGCATTATAAGGCTTGACGGTCTGCTCAAGAAGTGCGCGTACGGCCTGTTCGTTACCTAAACGGTACTGTGCCTCCGCCTCGTTATACATCATTTCAGCGGCACGGAAAATAGGAATACATCCGTCTCCTGTCCCGGATTTTACAATGAACTTGGTGGAGAGATAATAGAAGATTGTCGTGGTGCTGTATATGCGTCCGGCGAACTCCTTCTTCACACGGTTGTAGAAATCACCTTTGGTCACCTTACCCGAGCCGCTGACTTTGGAAACATCGCCCACTTCTTCCGGAGTCGGAATGGCATAAATGGCGAGCCGCTTGTCTGCGGGATCAATCGGATCTACTATCTGTTTGCTTATACATGGTGGATAAGTGCGGGATGCAGAACCGAGACAGCTGGCGCTCATATAGTTATAGAATGAATAGTAATGAACAGGCTGTGTGTCATCCTCGAACACCTCCCATATCCATTCTTGATTGGCTGTGTTGAATCCTGCCTTATACTCATCGGGAGTCATGATGGAGTAGTTCCTGCGAGCTTCCTGTGAATGGGTGATGACCGTCTGCCAGTCATTACGTATAAGAGCTGCCCGTGAATAGACGGCATGGGCCACATCAAGGTTCGCCATCCACCTCTTGTCCACATCGACAGGCCGATCGTATCCGCATGATGTGAAAAGGCTGATGGCCTCATCAAGGTCATGGTAGATCAGTTCGAATGTCTCCGCCATAGTGGAGCATGGCATTTCGTCATTGTTTACTGTGGTACGCAGTACAAGACCGCGCTGCAAGCCGTCTGCATCTGTCCATCTTCGACTGTACAGCTGTGAGAGCATGGTGTAGGAGTAGGCACGGTAGACCAGCGCCTGTGCCTTTATATAGTCCCATTTACGTTGCTCCGCCACGTTGGCAAGCCCCGTCTTGCAGTTGTCTAGAATCTGGTTAGCATTTCTGATGAGTTTGTAATAGTAGTACCATGTTACATGGATGTTGCTGTTCGTACTGCTGGTAAAATAGTTGCCTTTCGCGAGATTCTGCCAGCCGGTGTAGCTGCCTTTCTGTATCACATCTCCAGGATATTCGCCCTGATACGCATAAACGGTACCTTCTCCGTTGTACCCCTGTGTGTCCAGGTACTGTGTGCTCATGATCCGACCCAGTCCGTTCACGGCGTATTGTGCGGCATCGGCATTCTCAAAAATCACCTCGTCTGAAACGCTTGATTCCGGACTGAGTTCAAGATACGAATCTGAACAGGCTGCTGTACAGAAAAGCAGAATTGCCATTGAAACTATATCATATATCTTTTTCATCTTTCCAAATGTTAAATGGTTGCATTAATACCGAATGTGAAGACACGGGCCGGAACCAGATAGTTGCTCTGGCCGCCACCTATTCCCATCATGGGGTTCATACCTTTACGGGCCGACCAGAGGTGTATGTTCTCGGCCGAGAATAAGAAACGGACAGTGGAAAGGTTGACCTTTGCTGTCCATCTTTTCGGAAGAGTGTAACTTATATTTAGATTCTTAAAGCAAAGATAGTTACGGCTGACCAACCAGCGGTCACTTCCAGCATTATTGTCGGTACTGGTCAGATTATTGATCTCGGGATTGGTGTTGGGATTGATACGTCCATTGCCGTCCACAGCCTTGTTTGCCGCATAATATCCGGCATAGTTCGCCTCTGATGTAGTCTGGCCTGCTGCAATAGCAGCATTGTAGGCGTCATCATAGGCATTCTTGTAAGTGGTTATCATGGCATTGGACCTGTCGTTGATCCGCCAGGCGTTGTTGTACAGGTCCACATGGTAATTTCCGGCACTTTGTCCGGGTGTCATCAGGCTGGAATAAGGGCTGTCGTATATCTTTCCACCAAGCGAATAGGTGAACATTGCAGATATGTTGATGTTCTTCCAGCGTATGTTTGCCGAGAAGGAACCGTATGTGGTAGGAAGCGCGCTGCCTGCCCATTTCTTTTGGGCATAGGTGGTCTTGAGCACATAATATTTCCCGTTGATCAGCCTGTAGTTCTCGGGAGCAAGCTCGGTGGCTCCCTGGACGGGATTGCCGTTGGCGTCCCACATCAGTTCTCCTTCATCGTTGAGTTTCTGCTTGCCACCAAGCTGTGACCCGTCAGGAAGTACAATATAATAATCATTAAGATTTGCCTCGTAAAGCGACTGTCCATCCATCTCGTCCACTCCTGCCCAATGGTATGTATAGTAGTCATATCGTGACTTGCCTTCGGAGATGAGATAGCTGCCGGAAGTTATGCCGACAGGCAGGTCCTCCCTTTGTCCAAGCTTTCCTGATGGATCAATGGGATATACGGTTTTCTTTTTATTCTGTTCGGGAAGTTTGACGATCTTGTTCTTGGTGGTGGTAAGGTTTGCGGATACGCTGACAGTCCAATCCTTGCTCTTCACGATATCGAAATCAGCGGAGATCTCCCAGCCGCGGTTGGAGATTGTACCTATGTTCCTGTCTGTGGTTGATGTGGAGGAACCTGTGCTGGTACCTCCTGCTGAACTGGGGGCATATACGCTGAAAATAAGGTCCTTATTCCTTTTGTCAAAATATTCAACGGAGAGATTCAGTCGGTTGAACAGACGTCCTTCAACAGCTGCGCCCCATGATTCTCCGGTTTCCCAATGCAGGTCTCTTGCCGGATTCTGACTTACAACGTATGCCGGCTTGGAATTCTGGGTCCATGATCCGTAAAGGCCATAATATGCGTAGTAACCGGAGCCGGAATCATTACCTACCTGTCCCCAGCTTGCCCGCAACTTGCCCTGATTGAGCCATCTATATTTTTTCATAAACTCCTCGTTGCTGAAGACCCAGTTGGCACCCAGCGAACCGAAGTTTCCCCACCGTGATTCCTTTGCGAAACGGCTGGAACCGTCACGGCGGAATGAGGCTTCGATATTGTACCGGTTGTCATATCCATACTGTACGCGCGCCAGATAGGATTCAGTGCGGTAGCGGGTTTTGTATCCCGAGATACTTGCCATTTCAGAGAAGTTGGAAAGCGCATACCTGTTTGGAAAAGCCTCGTTGGTCTTGCTTGTATAGGTATAGTCATAACGATAGCTGTAGTTCTCGTGCCCAAGAAGGACTTCGATGTTATGTCTGTCATTATAGGTCATGTTCCAGCGCAGCTGCTCCTGTAGAGTCCAGTTCTTGTAGGTATAGAGGGTTTTGGCAAGAGCCCCGTTGCGACCCGAGATGGAACCGTCCTCGGAAACAGTACCACGTGCATCACCGATGACCGCATTCTCGTATTTGTAATAATCGCTGTTACGTGTGTTCACATTTGCTTTAAGGGTTGCGGTAAAGCCGTAGGGCAGCACGAGATCAAGATAACCTATCCCGTTGAGTGTATTGCGTATTGTCCGACTATCATTCAATTCCGACTCCCATATCACGTGGCGGTCACGGTTCTGATTGCGGGTTATGACCTCCTGAGGGTTTCCGTTCTGGTCGTAGATGATATAGCTTCCGCCGTCCCATTGCGGGTTTCCGGCACCGTCAAGCACATAATCCCCCTTATTCACCTGTATGGGGGTTCCGGCATTGTCATATACCGTTCCAGTTTCCGTATAGTGCGAGTGTACCGGGTAAATGGGAGCCATATAGCGGCAGAAATAGAAAGGATTGCTGTATGATGACGAGCCGTCCCCGACACCGTTTGACGTGTTCTGGAACTTCTGATGTGAGGCGTTGATGCTCATGCCGGCCCGTAACCATTTCACAGGTTTGATGTTGACAGCCATGCGTCCTGTCAGACGGTCAAACCCGGAATCTTTCATATATCCGTTCTCATCAAGATAGGAGAGTGAGAAGTAATAGTCGCTCTTGCTTGTAGCACCCGATCCCGAGAACTGGTATTCCGAACGATATCCTTTGCGTGTGGCCTGGTCAAACCAGTCCAAATCGCCGGCATACCCGTCAATGATAGAGGCGTCGGCAGCCATTTTCCCATCGAGGGTGAAAAGCTGGTCGTCTGGTTTGTTGAAGATGTTGACATAAAGTCTGTCGGGAATAAGTGTGCTGTTCACGGCATTTAAAATTGCCTGTTTGTCCGTACGGTCACCTCCGCCGTGTACGAATGCGTTGGCTGCGTTCTGGTATTCAACCTCCATGAACTGGAAGGGATTGGTACGCTCATATTCCGGCAGGGCACGTTCGTACCAGCCCTGGTTGGTCTTGAAATTGAACTGGATACGTTCACTCTTTGACTTTTTGGTTGTGATCAGAATCACTCCGTTTGAAGCCCGGTTGCCATAGAGTGCGGCCGAAGCGGCATCCTTCAGAATGGACATTGTTTCAATATCCTCCATATTAAGGTCAGAGATGTTTCCTCCGTACGGAACGCCGTCTATCACATAGAGGGGAGAGGTACTACCATTTACTGTGCCGATACCTCGGATAAGCACTGTGGGGTCACTTCCAGGCGAGCCGTAGTTGCCTGTGACCGTAATACCCGGTGTGGAGCCTTCAAGGGCTGAAGTGACGGATGTCACAGGACGTTTCAGGAGTTCCTCATTTCTGACCTGGGTGATGGCACCGGTAATCGAAGACTTTTTTTGCGTGCCGTAAGCGACAACAACAACTTCGTCAAGTGCCTGGCTCTCTGCCGTAAGCTCGATTGTCATTTCTCCGGGAGTGATAGCAACTTCGCGAGTTGTCATACCGACAAAAGAAACAGTGATTGTTTTGACATTGTCGGGGATTTCCAAGGAAAAATGACCTTCAATGTCAGTGATTGTCCCCTGTTTTGTACTTTTGACAAAAATGGACGCTCCCACGATGGGTTCCTTGTCAGACGAGTCTATAACCCGCCCCTTTACAATTTTTGCCATTACCGTTCCTGTCATAAGGAACAGGCATGCCAACAAGAACAACAAATGTTTTTTCATGGTCGTTTAATTTTTGAATATTTAAAACGGTTTGTTTTTGCTTCTCAAAGCTAAGCAAATTTATATAATAAAAAAACATTTTGCTTAAAAAAATTAATTTGGGATAAAAATAATGTTCTGGAATGCTAATCCTTGGGTTGGAGCTATAGTTTTATAGACTAGATTGATTGTTAATGGATATTTTTGATAAGTCCAGCTTTGGTATACAAAGATTCAGAAGTAAAGACAAGCTCTGATTAGCCGGACTAGGGTTTGAGACAAAGGAGGTGAATTCTAAGTCTTCTTTATCATAATTTGAAATGAGTCCGTAATTTGCTAAGGCTATGCAAAATTTCTTATTGAATATCACCTTTTATTCATTTATGGTCATGGCATTGATGGTGCTCATGAGATAGACAACCGATTCCCGAATCTGTAAGTTTTCCGTTCAGATAGTCCGTTACAACATTCAAAATATTTCTGGAACATCCCCACAGATTCCCTTAAGATAAAATCCTTCAACTGTGTGCATGAATAGATACCAGAATTATCTATTTTGTCTAGTCTTTCCTGATTACTTATTGAGAAGATTACGCAATTTTGTATTTATCATTGCGGCATCCGAGCGTTTTACCACCTCTCCGTTCTTGAACTGGAAGAGATTATCTATGATAAACCGAATGATAATATAGCAAGTTTCCTGCTTATGGTAAACGGCCACTCTAATTTTATGTCTGCCATCCTTTAAAACTTTTGCTTTGAAAATTGTTAGTTTGAGAATTGCCATACTGATTAAAATTAAAGGATAAGTTTTGTATCCATTGATGAGCAAAAACTCCTTTTTTCAATCAATAAAATGAAGATTTTATAATAAAAAAAACTTTGAAAACAGCTTTAATATCACTGATTATCAAAGTCTTTTTCTTTTGTCGGGGTAGCGGGATTCGAACCCACGACCCCCTGCTCCCAAAGCAGGTGCGCTAACCGGACTGCGCTACACCCCGAATCTTTTTATTTTTTCAATTGCTCTGTTTCTCAAAAACGATGCAAAGGTACGACTTTTTTTTATATGTGCAAACGTTTGAAGTGATTTTTTTCCACTTTTTTTTCGTGCTATTATTTATTAAATTATAAATCAGCATATTAACTTCATTTTTTTCATCCGCAACAAAGAAATTTCAGTGTAAAACAACTCCCCTTCCCTATTTCACTACTTGCCGAGATACTTCCACCATGTAAATTCATAATTTGTTTGCATAAACTGAGTCCGATACCACTACCTGTCGACTTCGTTGTGAAAAAAGGAACAAAGATTTTATCCAAAACTTCAGGAAGAATACCACTACCATTATCACAGACAGAAAGGAAAAATAGATGTTTGTCTAAATCACAATGTGTACTAATAATAACTTCGGGATAGGTTTGCTCTACACAAGCCTCACCTGCATTCTTTAGTAAATTGATTAATACTTGTTCTATCTGTGAACGATCTAGCATCAGAATCGTTTCTGGGTTTTCTACTTTATATATATATTGTATGTTTTTATTAGGGAATAGTTTTTTCATATCACTCAACAACTCACCTATATTTACTGGAGCCAGTATCGGGACAGACAGACGAGAAAGTTTACGATAGTTTTCCACAAAATTCAGTAATCCTTTACTTCTTCTATGAATAGTCTGCATCCCTTGCAACATGATATTGTAATCTTTCTCATTCATACCATTTTGCACAGCACGCTCACTTAATGTTTCACTTAATGAAATAATGGGTGCAATGGAGTTCATTATTTCATGAGTAAGTACACGAATCAGCTTTTGCCATGCTTCCATTTCATTTTCCTCCAATACAGCACGGATATTCTTTAAATTAACTAACCGGAGTTCCGTACCATGTTGAGCGGAATATTCGGATACCGTAACAGCCAATTCTTGTAGAGTATCTCCTTTATGTATTCGTACTGTTTTAATTTCTCCAGGCTGTAATGACAGGATAATAGTAGGAAATTCAGAATTTAACAGAGCCAATTCCCTGACTGAATGAATACAATAGCCGCACAAATCCTGCATGGCGGCCCGGTTCATCCAATGTATATTGCACAGACTATCTACTACCAGCAAACTGCTGTCAACAGTATTCAATAATGTTTCATAATATTGATATCGCTCTTCATTCTCGGACAACCGAGTACGGAATTCAGCAACAACATTATTTATTTCTTGTGCCAATCGTTGTTCTGTACGAGTTTTGTGCTGGGTAGAAAAACTCAAAGAGAAATCTGCATAACGAATACCTTCTATCATTCGTGATATCATACGGGTCGTTTTATATTGCCACTGACAGATATAGATGATAATACTTGCCATAATCATCAGCGAAAATAACAAGCAAAAATAGAGTGAATGTTGATAAAACAGATATGCAGCTATAGCTACTACCCCCATCAGTAACATACAAGCTATCATCCGTAAAGTTTGTAAACGATTCATAAACCTAATTTTTCAAGTTTCCGATAAAGAGCGTAACGGGTAATCCCCAAATATTCCGCTGCACGACTCAAGTTTCCTTCGCTGCGCTTCATAGCACGTTCTATGGCATTGCGTTCTAATTGTTCCAAGTTCAGTATCTCATCCGTATTCACCCTCTTCTCGGGTTGTGACTGCAACATGAAATTTGCAGGCTTTAACAATGGCGAGTCCGAAAGAATAATCGCCCGTTCTATGGCATGCTGTAATTCGCGTACATTACCCGGCCAATGGTAACGCATGAGTTTCTGCTTGGCTTCGCGGTTCAGTCCGTTTATCTCTTTCTTATATTTATGAGTATACCGTTGTAAGAAATAATCAGCCAATAAGAGCACATCCTCTCCCCTTTCCCGCAAGGGAGGAATGGCAATCTCGATCGTATTGATGCGATACAACAGATCTTGACGGAAATTGCCCTCCTCCACCAATTGTCGGATATTTACATTCGTTGCGCTTATCAACCGAACATCAATAGGAATTATATCCGTTGCTCCCAAACGTGAAATCTGCCGCTTTTCTATGGCTGTTAGCAATTTGGATTGCATAGGTAATGACAAATTCCCTATCTCATCCAAAAAAAGCGTTCCTCCTGATGCCACCTCCATACGTCCCGCTTTTGCTTTACGGGCATCTGTAAAAGCCCCTTTTTCATAGCCGAACAATTCACTTTCGAACAATGATTCTGGTATGCTCCCCAAGTCAATCGTTATAAAAGGACATTCACGACGAGGAGAAAAATAACGTAGAGAACGGGCCACCAAATCTTTACCGGTTCCATTTTCACCCAATATCAAAATATTAGCATCAGTATCCGATAATTTCCGAATAGTATCAAAAACCTCTCGCATAGGCGCTGAGTGCCCTATCATCTGAGGCATCTCTTCATCCTGCCCGCTCAATGCTACAACTTGTTCTTTCAGTTGCCTGACCTCTTTACGAGAATCACGAAGTTTGATAGCCGACGAAAGCGTAGCAAGTAGTTTTTCTTTTTCCCAAGGTTTGGGAATAAAGTCAATAGCTCCAGCTTTAATAGCCCGTACAGCTTTATCTGTATCTGCATAAGCAGTCATAAACAAGACAATAGCCTGCGGGTCTAATTTTAATATCTGTTCTAGACAATTGAACCCTTCCTGCCCGCTGATAGCATCCCGGCGGAAATTCATATCAAGCAGAATAACATCAGGTTGAAAAGTAGTCATAAAATGCTCAATACGAGTCGGTTGAGTAGTAACTTTTATTTTTTCTACGTAGGGTTCCAATAAAAGGTTTAGTGCAAAAAGCACGTCCTCATTATCATCTATAATCAATATTTTTCCTTTTGTATTCATTATTTTATCCTCATATACATTATTATACGAATAAAAGATTTTCTATCCGCTATTTTGCAAAGATATTGTTTTTTTTAGTGTGTTGTCTGTGCGAATACGCACTATTTTTGTGCGTATCCGCACAGAGACGTTTTTATTTTTTAGCCCACAAAATTCTGGTAAACAAAGAGATAAGATAATGGCACACTATTTGATTAGTCTATAATACTAATATATTAAGTTATGAAAAAAAAATCAATAATAGTTATCAGTTTATGCCTTGTAGCAAGCATAGTAATTCTATCCAGCAATAAGATCTATATGCTTTATATAGGTGACTGCCGTCAATTGTGGGAAGAAGCACAAACCCACTATGTCAATCGACAATATGAAAAAGCACGCGAGTTATTAGAAAAGATAGCTCGCATTGATACGGCCCATCATGCCCAATATCTGACAGGCGACATGTATTTAAAAGGCTTAGGAGGTGAAATTGATTATGATAAAGCTTTGAAACTTTTTCATCAATCGGCAACGGGCGGAAACACTTATGCTGAAAACAATATAGGTTTTATGTACACATATGGTTTGGGAGTCACTAAGGATTACAGCCAAGCATTCAAATGGTTGAACAAAGCTGCCACTCAAGGAAATCCAGAAGCTCAAATTGGTATGGGGAGCCTTTATAAAAATGGTTGGGGAGTACGTAAAGATTGTTACATTGCTATGACTTGGTACCTACGTTCTGTGGCTCATGGTAATACGGACGCCATGAACAATATCGGTTATTTATATAAAAACGGACTTGGGGTTCCCAAAGACTTTGAAGAAGCTTATTTTTGGTTTAAAAAAGCAGCAGATAAGAATAATCCGATAGCTCAATATAATATAGGAAATATGTATTGTTATGGCGAGGGAATGGAAAAAGATTTTGCTAAAGGAGCCAAGTGGCTGACTAAAGCTGCTTTACAGGGGAATGCTCCTGCACAATATAACCTGGGTCGCATGTATCAGTGGGGTAAAGGCGTAGAGAAAGACTTACAACAAGCCCGGTTCTGGTTCCAAAAAGCTATAGACAACGGTCATGAAAAAGCAAAGGAAGCATTAACCAAAATAAAAAGCGACTTATCCGAAAAAGACACTGAAGACTCGTTCCTGTTTCCCTAACTATAAGACAAAAATACTAATAGGTATAAAGACATAAAAAAACGAACATGAAACTATATTGTATTATAGCACTTTCCCTTCTGCTTCGCCCGGAAACAGCCGCAGCACAACAAGAAGAATTAATGACACTGAGTTTGCAACAAGCTATTGAAATAGCACAAGAAAACTCACCGGAAGCACAAGCTGCCCGTCATACCTATCGGGCAGCTTATTGGAACTACCGTTTTTTCCGGGCGAATTATCTTCCCTCCGTCACATTAACTTCATCTCCTACCCTGAATCGGGAGATAAACAAAATTACCCAACCGGATGGAACAAACCAATTTATCCAGCAAGACCAGTTAAGCACAGACCTCAGCCTTAAAATAAATCAAAATATATGGTTCACCGGTGGCAGCTTGTTTGTAAAAAGTACCACCCAACGCATTGATGAATTTGAAGATAATCATACAGCGTATAACACCCAACCCGTAGTAATAGGTTACGAACAGCAACTTTTTGGATATAACTCTTTAAAATGGGATCGTCGTATCGAACCCCTTCGCTACCGGGAAGCCCGTAAAGCATATGCAGAAGCATTGGAACTTGTAGCCTCAGAAACCAGCACTCTTTTCTTCAACTTGGCTACTGCACAAACCAATCTTGACATAGCTACCTACAACTATGCTTCTGCTGATACTTTATACAGATATGCCGAAGGAAGATATAATATAGGAACAATAACTGAAAACGAAATGCTACAGCTGGAAATAAACAAACTGACAGAAGAAACCAATATGATGAATGCCCGTATCGAAGTAGAGGACCAAATGCAAACACTCCGTTCCTTCCTTGGCATTAATCGGGAAATAAATTTACGAGTTGTTCCGGAAGACAGTATTCCTCAATTTGAAATCTCTTTACAAAAAGCATTACAACTGGCATTCAAAAACAGTCCCGACCCTGACACTTATAAACGCAAACAATTGGAAAGCCGCAGCGCATTAGCTTCTGCAAAAGCCAATGCGGGTTTGAAAGCTGACCTGTATGTACAATTCGGGCTTTCTCAAACCGGAAATAAATTTGCAGATTCTTACCGAAACCCCATGAATCAACAATATGCCAGTATTGGTATTTCTTTACCTATCCTAGATTGGGGTCGTGGAAAAGGACGCGTCCGTGTAGCTCGTTCCAATGTAGACTTAGTAGATACACAAGCTGAACAGGGAATGAAAGATTTTGAATTGAATGTATGTAAAATGGTCCGTCAGTTCAATCTTCAAGCATACCGTGTAGCAGTAGCCGCCAAGACGGACAAGACGGCCGACCGACGCCATGATGTAGCACGTCGGCTTTATATCTTGGGAAAATCGACAATCCTGGACCTCAATGCCGCCATTACAGAAAAAGATACCGCACGGAGAAATTATATAACAGCTTTGAAAACTTATTGGAGTCTGTATTATGGTCTTAGAAGTATGACGGGATATGATTTCCTCAGAAAAGCAGAGATTTCATGTACTATACCTAAACCTTAACTACACGACAGGTATAAATGACCTTTGTATTATCGCCATGCATTAAAAAAGAAATAAAAAAATTATATCAAAAAACATAAACTAATGGATATAAAAATTGAAAAGAAACCGTGGTACATCCGCTATCGCTACTATATGATAGCTGCACTGGCCTTTATTATCTTCCTTATCTATGTGATAAGCCTTTCATTAGGTCCTCGCAAACTGCGTATCGAAACAGACAACATTCAGATAGCCGAAGTAAAAGACGACAAATTTATGGAGTATGTAGATGTGGAAGGACTGGTGCAACCCATTCTTACCATCAAAGTAAATACTCGTGAGGGCGGCAGTGTAGACCGCATTGTTGGAGAAGAAGGGAATATGATGAAACAAGGTGACACCTTGTTGATATTGACTAATCCGGATCTGATTCGTTCCATTGAAGACCAACGTGACGAGTGGGAAAAACAACGAATCACTTATAAAGAGAAAGAGATAGAAATGGAACAAAAGAGTCTGACACTGAAGCAACAAACATTACAGGCACAATATGAAATGGAACGACTGCGCAAAAGCTTCGGATTGGACAAAGAGGAATTCAAAATGGGAATTAAGAGCAAGGCTGAGCTTCAAGTATCTGAAGATGAATATAAGTATAAACTGAAAAATACGGCATTACAAATGGAAAGTCTGAAACATGATTCATCCGTAACTCTTATCCGCAAAGAACTATTGAGAAATGATCTGGAACGTGAAAGCAAAAAACTGAAACGTGCGGAAGAACGGTTGGAAGACTTGATAGTAAAAGCTCCGATTGGCGGCCAACTAAGTTTTGTGAAAGTTACTCCCGGTCAACAGGTTGCTTCGGGAGAAAGTATAGCTGAAATAAAAGTGCTGGATCAATATAAAATTCATGCTTCTTTAAGTGAATATTATATTGACCGCATCACAACAGGTCTTCCGGCTACCGTAAACTATCAAGGAAAACGCTACCCGCTGAAAATTACTAAAGTAGTTCCTGAGGTAAAAGACCGCATGTTTGATGTGGACTTGGTATTTACCGGAGAAATGCCCGAGAATGTCCGTGTAGGAAAGAGCTTCCGAGTACAAATAGAATTGGGCCAACCCGAACAAGCTATAGTTATCCCACGTGGAAACTTCTACCAGTCTACTGGAGGACAATGGATTTACAAAATAAACTCATCAAAAACAAAAGCTGTAAAAGTTCCATTGAACATAGGACGCCAAAACCCGCTTCAATATGAAATCACAGAAGGTTTACAGCCTGGAGAATTTGTAGTTATCACAGGATATGATACCTTTGGTGACGCGGAAGAATTAATATTAAAATAAAACATGCAAAATGAGAACTTTGAAATATGCCTGGCGCTTCTTAATGCGTTCTAAATCATATACTATCATTAATTTGCTGGGACTAGCATTCAGTCTGGCATGCAGCATCATCCTAATACGGTATATCCATAGGGAACTGACGGTGGATGCACATAGCGTAGATCCGGAACATATCATCATTCCGTTACGGGATATGGAAGGAAACATTCATCCGGGAAGTTTGCAACAAGATTGGACGGAAGCGGATTCTGTTTATATCCTTGACCATCAAATAGTGGAGCAATGCCGTCTCATGCTACAGCAACGAGACAATGTGGTATACGAGAACAGCAACTATGCAATGAATATAGCAGCTGTAGATTCCACTTTTTTTCACTTTTTCCACTATCCGATTGTGGCTGGCGAAGCTAGTTTAGAAGCTCCCAATGACGCCATTATCACCCAACACTATGCTCGTAATATATTTGGCAAAGAAAATCCGATAGGTAAAGTATTGGAATATTATGGTAAAAATATCACTATCAAGGGGGTGATCGGAGAATTGGACTGCAAATCATTACTTCAGTTCGATATACTAGTATCATACAGATTGATAGAACGCTGGCAACGTATGGATATATCACTGATGCGTATACTCCCCGGAGTAAATCTAGACAAAATAAACAAAATCAGCAATGTGTACAGAAAAGATAAAAGAGGAAACAGAATACGTTGGAAGTTTATTGCTTGGAAAGATTTATACTGGGAAAATTCCATCGGTCACGATGACGATTACGATTCCATTATGCAATTCGGGAACCGTACGCACCTGTATATTCTTTCAGGAGTAACCATATTGCTATTATTGGTGGGTATATTGAATTTCATCAATATTTATATGGTATTTATGATGAAACGTTCTAAAGAATATGGAGTAAAAAAAGTATTCGGCTTGCAGCGTCTGCCTTTGTTTTTACAAATATGGATGGAAAATCAGTTATTAGCCTTTGCCGCACTGCTAACCGCCTGGCTGTTGATAGAAGCAACCCAAGTACCAGTCAGCCGGTTGATGAATGAACAAATTAGCTATTCGGCATTCGACTGGAAATTGTCTTTGGGATTCATCATATTATTACCTTTAGTCACTTCTATTTATCCATACATCAGATACAATTATCTCCCTCCTATTGTATCTATTCGTTCAATAACATCAAACCGTCATGCTATCACTGTACGTATGACATTCCTTTTTTTCCAATACGTTATAACCATATTACTCCTTATCTTGTCATTTTACTTTGGCAAGCAACTGCATTTCCTGCTGAATACCTCTCCCGGATATCGGACAGAAAGAATTCTTAGAGCTGAGTTGTTACACGAGAACAAAAATTATCTGCGCTCTGAAACAGAAGAAAAGCGCAATGAGCGCTTTGCCCGCCAAGACCGTATCAAGCAACTATTAAACGAGTGTCCTCACATTGAAATGTGGATGAGTTCCCATTATTCTATATTAAGGGGAAGCTCTATCTGCATGTTGTTAAATGACCAAGATACCCGTCAACCCATGCTCACCCTATTTCCTTCCCCACAATTCTTCCAACTGTATGATTTGAAAGTACTGGAAGGAGAAATCCCCCAAAAATTTGAAGGTTGGAGTGACTATAAAATGGTACTAAACAAAGCAGCAATGAAAGCCATGGGCTATGCGCAACTAGAAGATGCTTTTGTACGCAGCGAATCTCCACTTTGGATTAGTGTCAGCGAAAAAGGAGAAATGGAAGAAGGTGGAACCAAACTTATGCCTGTAGTGGCTGTAATAGACGATTATTACCCAAGCCATCTCACTGAAGGAATAAAACCGATGGCATTTGTCGTGGGGCCCAGCAGTGGCAACAGCGATTTTTTGATTGCCGTCAACCCCGATAAAGAAAAAGAAGTCATAGAATATCTGAAGAAAACAGAGAAAGAAATATATAATACCGAAGACTTCACCTATACTTGGTTGACAGATGAAGTTCACAAACTTTATGCTCAGGACCGTCAAACAGCAAATATTTATTTCGTCTTTGCCTTGATAGCAATCATCATCTCCTGTTTGGGATTATTTGGATTATCCTTATTTGATATCCGACAACGTTATCGTGAAATTGCCATCCGCAAAGTAAATGGTGCAGGGATGAAAGACCTTTACCTGCTATTATTCCGCAAATATATCAAAGTAATAGGTTGTGCATTTGTATTGGCTGTTCCACTTGCCCATTACCTCATATATATGTATACACAGGATTTTGTGCTAAAAACACCTATAGGTATAGGGATTTATTTAGCAGTTCTAGCTATCATTTCCTTTATTTCATCAAGCACAGTAATTTGGCAAATACACAAAGCTGCTCAAATTGATCCCGCAAAAATTATAAGATCAGAATAAACACACATAAAATATGAAAACACTGAAATATTCCTGGCGCTTTTTAATGCGTTCTAAATCGTATACTATCATTAATTTGCTGGGACTGGCATGCAGTCTGGCATGCAGCATCATCTTGATGCGATATATCCATAGAGAACTGACAGTGGACACACATTGCATCGACAGGGAGCATGTGTATGCCATCTGTACCAATACAGAAGGCAACCGGGGACTAAGTGGACTGAAACAATATAACTATGATACCATTTCTATTGACAATCGTTTCGTAGAAGCTATGACCACCTATATTCCATTGGAAAAGGACTATGTCATTTCCGGTACCAACCGTATTCCGGCACGTTGCCTCGTTACCGACAGTGTCTTTTTTCAGTTATTTCATTATCCTATAGTGCAAGGAAAGCTATCTCTCACAACACCTCAGTCGGCATTATTAACGGAAAAATACGCCCGCAAGATTTTCGGTAATGAAAATCCTATAGGTAAAATACTACGTTATAGTAATGGCAAAGACATTACCATAGAAGGCATTGTAGGAGAACCTGAGTGTAAAACTACAATTAACTTTGATATCATCCTCTCTTCTAAATTATCCCAACATTGGGAAAGGATGAATACGGAGCTCTATCGTTTCCTACCCGGTACAGATATAAATGCCATAAATAAGACAGGTAGTGTTCCACGGTATATAAATGATCCTGAATATGACACTCGCACACATACTTTTTCTTTAATTTCTGTGAAGGATATTTACTGGGACGGTTCTTTAACTGACCGTGAACCTGCTATGTTTCTTTCGGGAAACCGTTCTCACTTAATCATTTTGTCGGGCGTATGCCTGTTATTGCTCCTCACCGGCATCTTGAATTTTATTAATCTTTATCTGGTGGCATTATTACGTCGCGGAAAAGAATATGGATTGAAGAAAGTATTTGGCGTATGCGGCAGAACATTGTTTGCCAATATATGGATTGAAAATACATTACTAGTTCTGAGCGCCTTATTAGTATCTTGGCTTATTATTGAAATAATGTCTGCCCCTACTGAATATTTGTTCGACACTCACTTTTCTTATACGGCTTTCGACGGATGGCTTTCGGCAAGTATTTTATTATTGTTACCAGTAATAACTTCTATTTATCCATACATTAAATACAATTACACCTCCCCCATTCTTTCCATTCGCTCTATCGGTGCCCAAAGTCATTCCAAACATTTTCGTATGTTCTTTCTAGGGGCACAGTATATTATAACTTTTTTGTTAGTGGTACTTTCACTTTATTTTAATCGACAACTTGGAATGTTATTAAGTACCGAGCCGGGCTTTCGTACTAAAAACATAATGAATGTAAATTTAGTATATGAATCGAAAGATTTTAGCAGCTATACTTATGAAAGTATGCAACAACGCCGCCAACGTGTCATGCAATTGGATAATGAACTTAATGCATGCCCCTTTATTGAATTGTACGAACCTAGCTATGAGAATATCCTTACTCCTACCTTTGGTACAAATTATTTGAACAATAAAGGAGAAAAGGTGTTTCTAAATATTCATTACGCCACTCCTGCATTTTTCAAATTATATGATATAAAAGTAATTGAAGGTGAGATACCCGATATAAATAAAGAAGACCGGCGCACTGTTTTTGTTGTAAACAAAGCCGCACTGAAAGCATTAGGCTATACTTCAATCAATGGCGTTGGAGTGATTGAAGAAAATCAAAAAAAGGCTAATGCTAACGCTTCTCTTCAACCTATTGTTGCAGTAGTAGAGGATTATTTTGAAGGACATTTGACATCTGGAATCAAGCCTACTATCTATCCTGTCGGAGCACGGTTCAGTGGTGATCTCTATCAGATAGCTTATACACCCGGCAAAAAGAAAGAAGTGATTGATTTCTTACGTAATTTGGAATATAAACTCTATGGAAGTGAAGACTTTGAATATACTTTTCTGGAAGATGATATCAAAGCAATGTATACACAAGACCGCCAAACAGCCACTATTTATTCTATTTTTGCAAGTATAGCTATTATTATTTCCAGTCTTGGTTTGTTAGGGATTTCTCTTTTTGACATTCGCCAACGATATCGGGAAATAGCGATTCGTAAAGTGAACGGTGCAAGTGCCAAAGACCTTTACCGACTGTTATTCCGCAAATATATAACCGTTTTAATTATAGCATTTGTCATAGCTATTCCTTTGGCTTGTTATCTGATAAATACCTATACTCAGGATTTTGCAGTAAGGGCACCTGTCAGTATAGACATTTTTATCATATCATTGCTGTTGGTAATAATCATATCACTGGGCACCTTAGCATACCAAATACAAAAGGCGGCACATATTAATCCGACGCAAATCATGAAAACAGAATAATTTTATAAAACAACGGAAATATGTTAAGGCATTATATAAAAATGGCAATGCGCCACTTATTAAAATATAAGATACAAAATCTGATATCTATCGTAGGGCTATCTGTCGGGATATTATGTTTTAGTATCTGTCTTTATTGTAGCCGGTTCATCAGCGAAGTAGATTCTTGCTTTTCCAATAAGGAACGCATAGCAGACATAAATTTATGTACAACACGGGGAGATTTGTATTCTGGTATTCCGGCAACAACGATTGAAGAATTGCGTAAACTTAGATTCGATGAGGTTCAAGATTTTACCTTTACCGTTTATCCCCGAGAGCGGAGTTACAACGTAGAGATAAAAGAAGGGAAAGAATTACCATACGATCATTTGATGACAATGGAAGTAGACTCTCTTTTTAGGAAAGTATTCACTCCCCAAATACTACAGGGATCATGGGAAGTAGCCTCCAACACCCCCAATGCCATTATACTGACCCGCTCTTTAGCAAAAAAGATTTTCGGTGAGTCAGAAAATCCCATAGGCAAACGTATGATATTGACACAACGTCTTTTTACAGCACCGGATACCACTCCTCGTACTGGAGGCATAACCTATACCATTCAGGCCGTGATAGAAGATATTCCCCTGAATACCAGCCTGAGTTTTCTTGAGAAACTGGATATGCTAACTTTGAATGACAGTGAAGGAACATTGCAATTCAACGGTCGTGATAATATGACCGGAGGTTTTGGTTTTGCTCTGCTACGTCCAGGTAAAACAGCCCGAAAATTAGAAGCCCGTTTTCGCTCCATAAATATGAAGCACTACATGTATGACGAAGAAACAGCTATAACCGCCTCACCCTTTGGAGAGAAATTTTGGGATAAGTCCATCGCTCCTTATTTTGCAGGAATAACCATGATAGTAGGCCTGCTGATCTTACTGACCGGACTTCTTAATTTCTTCCATTTTCTTATGGGAACTTTCTTGAATCGTAACCGTGAATACGGGATACGCAAAGTTATGGGCAGTGGAAACCAGCGACTTTTTTACCAACTCTTTGTCCAGTCTGTCATCATTGCATTCATCGCTTTCTTGTTTACGTTCTGCTTGATTGAAATAATCAGCCCCTATTTGAATTTCAATTTATTTAATTATGTTCTTATCATTGAAAAGAACCTCTTGTTTATACAGACCACAGAGTATATGATATTCATCTTATTTTTATGTATGATATTATGCTTTATAACTGTATTGCGCATATATTACACATCTATCCAGACAGAGATTCATGGCAGTGAGATAAAACGTCATAAACATGGAATGCGAAATATACTGTTAGGTATCCAATTTTTTATATGCTGGATTTTCGTCGCATTTACCGTAGCTCTTTATATGCAAGCGGAAAAAACGGAATCTACCCTATTCAACACATTGACTGAAAAAGAAAAAGCCAATATACTAAGTTTCTCCATAGATTATATGTTTATGAAGAATGAAGAGAAACTGGCTTTAATAGAACGTATATCCAAATTTTCCGGTGTACAAGACAAATTATTGGCAGACATCAGTTATCTGAAAGGTATATCAGGTACTGGGATGCAAATGGAAAAAGGTAACCCGGAAAGCAGTTTTGAAGTAAATGTCATGAATGTTTCCACTAACTTCTTCCAATTCATGAACATACCTTTACTATCGGGACACACATTAAAAGCCAAAGAGGATTTGGTAGTAGACAAAACATGGGCGGAACGCCAGAAAAAAGATCCGTTAGGAACTATTTTATACAATTACTCGGAAAGCTATACCATTTGCGGTATATGTGGCGATTTTATCGCCAATGTATATAATCAAAGTCCTGGATTTGTATTCTTACCCAGCGACTTCAATTATTATGTAGGTCATTGCTATTTGAAATGCGAGCCGGGGAAAACGGCTGAAATAAAAAAAATGATAGAAAAAACATTGCAAGAAACACTTCCGGAAAGTATTCACCCTCAAGTCACTACATTGCAGGAGGATATATATGAAGCACAAGCAACAGAAAATAAATTGAAAGGGATTATCCTGTTCTTTTCTATCGTCAGCCTGCTCATTACCTTGTTGGGAGTTTATTCGACCATCACATTGGATACGGAACGCAGACAAAAGGAAGTAGCTATCCGGAAGGTAAATGGAGCAGGATTGAAACAAATTATTTTATTGTTTGCCCGCCTTTATATAAGACTGCTGACTGTTTCCGCAGTTATTGCATTTCCATTTATTTATATAGTCATACAAATGTGGAAAAAAGCATATATTGTATTCTTTAATGACGGTATCATATATTGGGCAGGAATTTTCATCGGAATAACATTTATTACGGCCCTCACGGTATTATTCCGTATTCTGAGAATAGCACGAATTAATCCGGCAGAAGTAATCAAGAACGAATGATAAGAAATAGATTCAACTATGATAAAACATTGTCTGAAAATAGCAATCAGGAACTTAGTAAAGTACAAAGTCCAATCGGCAGTCAGTATTCTAGGACTGGCTGTAGGATTTGTCTGTTTTTCATTATCCCTTTACTGGATACATTATGAAATGACATACGACCATTTCCGCCAGGATGCCGACCGTATCTATATGGTACGCACTAATGACGAATATACGGAAGGGAAAATTTCAACACGAGTTCCCTATTCTTTAGCCGCTTATTTGGCCCAGCACTTTCCGGATATAGCAGTTGCCGCCCCCTTTCATCTCATTTCTGAACGAATCAGCGTGAATGACAAATATCAGGATGCCGTTTTTTCATCAGCAGACAGTGCATGGATGAATCTGATGGATATCCGGATTATTAAGGGAAACCGTAACTTTATGCTCCCCAAAGATAATGCCGAAATAGCAATCACTGAAGAAGCTGCAAAAAAATGGTTCAGAACGGAAGACCCGATAGGAAAAGAGGTGAAAATGCTCAGACGTACCAAAAAAATTTGTGCCATTGTCCAAGCTGAAAACAGACATACCAATTTTCCTTTTGACTTTATAGGCAACCCAGAATTGGGAAAAACCTGGTGGTATATCACTTGGAGCATACTGATTAAGGTAAAGCCGGATACAGACATTGAAGAATTAGAATCAAAAATCAATGCCAACCTGCCTGCCGAACTGAAACAAGTGACATTGACCAGAAAAACCGGCATTGAACGGATTATACTTACTCCGCTTTCCAAACTACATTATGCAAAAGATTTCCGAGATGATAAAGAAGCTGGAATAACTTTTCAGTATATCATCTATTTTTCAATAGCCGGTATATTAATCATAACGTGTGCGTTAATCAATTATCTCACCTTATTTATTAACCGCATGAGAGTCCGTCAACGGGAAATGGCACTGCGAATGATACACGGTGCCAACATCCGCTCGCTTGTTTCTCTCTTAACTGTGGAATTTTTGCTTCTGTTGGCGTGTGCAGTTACTACCGGATTTCTGCTGATAGAAATATGCTTTCCATCTTTCATAGAACTTACAGGAATTGATACAGCAAAATCCTCTTTATACGGAGAAGCCTTTCTTTTCATCGGTTTGATCTCCCTAATTATATTGACTGCCATTATCGGACTTTTATATATACTATATCATCGTTCCCTACACCTCTCTTTGCGTTACAATACCGGAAGGAGTACCGGTACACAGTTACGTAGAGGAAGTATAGTTCTTCAATTGTTTGTCTGTTTGTCTTTTATAGGATGTACCGTGTTGATAAACCAACAATTGGATTACCTGCGTCACCGCGATTTAGGATTGAAAATTAAGAATCGGGGCAGCTTCTCTGTTATGGGAGACATGGATTATACTCCTTTAATAAGAAAAATAAAAGAACTTCCCATGATAACCGAAGTTATGCAACCTGACTATTACCCCATAGTATCACAACTGACAGCTATCGGGCAATTTGACAATTGGGAGGGACTGGATATTCCTATTGATACGCCAGTTCCGGTTAAGTTATTTTTAGGGAAAGAAGATTTTTTCCGTTTTTACGATATCACCTTATTAGCCGGTGAATGGCTTGATGACCTATCTACTTATGAAGACATCATTATCAATGAATCGCTGGCGCGCCGAATGGGATGGAGCCCACAAGAAGCCATCGGCAAACATATTATACAATCATACATTACCTATACAATTGTCGGCGTAGTGAAGGATTGCCATTATGGAGCACCGACTTTACCCATTCCCCATACAGGCTTTCTGGTTGGAGAACAAATGGGATTAATGCAGCGTTCTGCCGGTATCTTATTCAAATATAAAGAAGGAACGTGGAATGAATGTCGTAAAGCCCTTGAACACCTTTACCAGACCGAATGTTCTCCTGAGAATATCTTGCGTCTGAACAGTGAAGAAGAAGTATATAATAATTACCTGCGTTCCGAAGAAATGCTGACCCGGCTGCTTAGTTTCGCGTCTTTAGTATGTATTCTTACCGCCATGTTCGGCATTTATTCTTTAGTAACACTTACTTGCGAACAACGTCGTAAAGAAATTGCAATACGTAAAGTAAATGGAGCCACAGTATGGAGCATTCTATTCCTGTTTTTCCGGGAATATCTAATCATGCTTTGTATTGCTGCACTGTTCGCTTTTCCAATCACATACGTCATTATCAAGCAATGGATATTAAACTATGTCCGGCAGGTCAGTATCAGTCCATTACCATTCATCCTTATTCTTATAGGGCTGGCTCTGACAGTCATAGCAGGAATCAGTTGGCGGGTATGGAAAGCAGCCAACGAGAATCCTGCAGAAGTAATCAAAAACGAATAACTTTTAAAATATAAGATTATGATCAAAACAGTAAACTTGCAGAAAATCTTCAAAACAGAAGAAGTCGAAACATGGGCATTGAACAATGTCAATCTAGAAATTAAAGCAGGCGAATTTGTAGCCATCATGGGACCATCCGGTTGTGGAAAGTCCACCCTGCTGAATATCCTCGGCCTTTTGGACAATCCTACGGGAGGCACTTACGAACTGAACGGAACAGACGTTTCCAAATTTACCGAAGCACAACGCACCAATTTACGTAAAGGAGTCATCGGATTCGTGTTCCAGAGCTTTAACCTGATTGATGAATTAAATGTATTCGAAAATATCGAATTACCCTTATTGTATATGGGAATTCCGGCGACAGAACGCAAACGTCGGGTAGAAGATGCCATGAACCGTATGGCTATTGCTCATCGAGTAAAACATTTCCCACAACAACTATCTGGCGGACAGCAACAACGTGTTGCAATAGCCCGTGCTGTAGTAGCAAATCCGAAACTGATTCTAGCAGATGAGCCTACCGGTAATCTGGATTCCAAGAACGGCAAGGAAGTAATGGAACTTTTGACCGAGCTGAATAAAGAAGGAACAACAATTGTTATGGTTACCCACTCCCAACACGATTCCGGCTATGCAGGAAGAACCATTAATTTGTTTGACGGACAGGTGGTGAATGAAATAAAAATATAAATTAATTTATCATTGAGGTGGTTTAACCACCTCAATGATAACAAAAGGATATTATAACAATGAACATCTTCTTAAACATCAAACTTATTGTCCGCAACTGGTGGCGGAACAAACTTTTTTTTCTGATTTCACTATTCAGTCTTACAGCTGGATTAGGATGCACCAATCTGCTTATGACTTTTTTTATCCATGAATATAATGTGGAAAAATATAATACCGACCGTAACCTCATTTATCTATTACGTCAAGACTCTCCAATGGAAGAAGGTATTAAAGTAGCCTACTCTACCTCAGACGCAGCCACACAGATAAAAGAAAAATATGCTGAAATTACAGATATTCTGCATGTGAACGGAATGTCTGGTAATCTTTGCAAATATAATGGAACAGATATCAAACAGTTTCTTTTTATCAGTGCCGACTCTACTTTAAATCAATTTTTCCCTTATACAACTTTAGAAGGCAGCCTGGAAGAAGTCCTCACGACCCCGGACAAAGTTGCTGTAAACAAAAGATTTGCTCACCGACTTTTCGGAAATCATTCCGGAATTGGAGAAATCCTGGAAATAATCAACGAAGAAGGACAAAGTAAAAGTTATAAAGTAGCAGCTATATTAGAAGATCGTCCACAATCTTTTCTGCATTTTGATTTGCTGACAGGACTATCCGACAAATCATGGGGAGGTCCCGTATTATTAAAACTACAACCAGGTGCATCTCCCTTAGCTTTACAGGAAAAAATTAAAAAAGACAAGATTCCAACTTTAGTACCGGATTCACAATATTATATTGATCCGATAAAAGAACTATACTTTAATACTGGAAAAGACAGTAAGCAGCAACAGTTGGCTTTCTTCCAACACTGTGACGTATTATTACTATATATCAGTCTGATTTCAGCCCTGCTTGTACTTATCATCGCTTGTTTCAACTATACAAATCTGACTCTCTCACGTATCATGCAGCAACTTAAAATGATACATATAGAGAAATTGATGGGAGCAAAATCAAAAGAAATCCGCAGTCAGTTATTTCTTGATGCAGCACTTACCGTTTTATTTGCATTCCTGTTATCATTATTGCTTATTAATGACATGCTGCCGTGGTTTAATGATCTGTTGTCTACCCACCTCTTCTTCTCTTTCTTTTTCAGCTGGCAAGTTCTACCTTTACTTTTATCCTTCATTTTCTTCATGGCTGTCATTCCCGGTCTGTATATCAGCCATAAACTCTCTCAACAGACTTTGAGCAAGTATCGGCAAACTTATACAGGAAGGAAAAAGCAACAATTTATATGGTTGCTTGTTACCATCCAGTTTATATTTTCAATCGGGTTAGTGTATGCAACCACTCTTACACAAAAACAAATGAATCTAATCAAATCCCGTGCATACCATTACGAAAATACAATAGAAATAGGAAATGGCACCCTTCCTCTGTTTCCGCTCTATCAGGAACTGAAACAAATGGATGGGATAGAGTCTATAAGTCTTTCCATGAGTTCTGTACTTTACTGTTGGCTTCGTGAGCTTCCTATCCGACAAACAGACGGTAGTATCCAACATAATTTTATAGCACACATCCCTACTGACACAGCTTTCTTCCAAACCATGCATATCCGACAAATTGCCGGAGTATCTCCCTCCCAAGCCTGTCGGGAATATACTCATCCAGCTTTTATCAATGAAAACCTTGCGCGTCTGCTGAACATAGATGTTTCCCACATAGGCCATAAACTAAATGAATTTGATGGATTCTCGGATTCACTAAGTATTATTGCAGGTATTTTCAAGAATTTCCCATTTAACTCCCTGGAAGAAGAAATCGGTGGTCAACAAATATCTATTGGAACAGAACAGGATTTAATTCAGAAAGGAACATTCATACAAATGAAACTCATTCCTGAATATTATAAAGAAACATTGGTATCTATTGAAAAATTATGGAAGGAAATGAATGGTGACAGAGGTTTCAAATATGTAGATATGCATAAAGAATTTATGTTGCGTAATAACAAAGTAATTATACTCTCCCGAATCCTTATCAGCTACTCATTTATTGCATTGGCCCTGACCTGTTTTGGCCTGTTCGGTATTTCATGGTACGCTGTACGTCATCGTACCCGTGAAATTGCAATCCGTAAAGTGCATGGTGCTTCCAATTGGGAAATAGTATGGTTACTAAACCGTTCTTTTCTATGGCAAATACTAGTAGCATACATCATCGCTATTCCGATAACGTGGTTATTAATGCAACATTGGCTGGAGCAATTTGCTTATCGAATTTCAGCCACACAATGGAATTTCCTGACTCCTATTCTTATTGTATTGGTAATTACAACCATTACGATAACAATACATAGTTATCTTAGTGCACGCACTAATCCGGTAAACAGCCTGAAAACTGAATAGCAAACGTCTATGTATATGTTCTTTTTTGCTGAAAAAGCACCAAACTTACAGAAATCACAACAAGGATTATGCCCAAAGCACTGTATGTAGTAAAGAGTTCATTGAATACAAATACCCCTACCAGGACTGCCGTAAGAGGTTCCAATGCACCCAATAAAGAAGTCAACGTCGGTCCTGCCAATTTTACAGCCTTCACCAACGTGATATTAGAGATCGCAGTTGCAGGAAGTGCCAGTCCCCCAATATAGAGCCAAGTGATTACATTGGTTTCCCAACGGACCCCCTTATCATAGAAAAGTCCTCCCAGCAAAAAGAGCAAGGCTCCCAACCCCATCACATAACAAGTTAATACCGTAGAATTAACTTCCACTGCTCTAGTTTTTCTTATACCTATTATATAACCGGCATAAGAGAAAACCGATATGCAGGCCGCTATCAATCCCACCATTCTATTTCCACCATTATATTCTATATTTCCGGAAGATAATAAAGATGCTCCTACTAATGATAAAACGATAGCAGCGAAAGTCACAATAGACTTCTTTTCTCTAAAGAAAACAGCCATTGTTACTGCAACAGCCAGCGGATACATAAAATGGATGATAGAAGCAACACCACTTGCAATATTCTGATAAGCTATGACAAGACTGAACGAAGTAAGCGCACGCAGCAAGCTCAGTCCGAAAATTGTTTTAAAATTTTTATACCCTATATGAAAATCACATTTGGTAAGAAAAGCAAAAACAAGCAAGACAACTGTAGCAACTCCCCAACGATAAGTCAGCACTTCAAAAGAAGAATATCCAATAGCCAACAAGCTTATGGAAAAAAACGGTGCCAATCCGAAAGTCGCAGAAGACACTGCTGCATATAGAATACCTTTTATCCGATTCATGTCCTTTTCAAGTAAAACGGATACAAAGATAGACAAAATACATAATAAAAAACAGGTTGCCTTTACAAAGGCAACCTGTGATATCTTATTTTATGATTTCCAACTTCTTAAAGCACTTGGTCAGTTTATCCACAGCATAGTCAACTTGTTCCTTTGTATGAGTAGCCATCAAAGCAACACGCACCAAAGTATCTTGTGGTGCACAAGCTGGTGGAATAACAGGATTAATAAATATACCCTCGTCAAATGCCAGCTTAGTCACTTCGAATGTCTTGTCCGTATCACGAACATAAAGTGGAATGATCGGACTTTCAGTATCACCGATTTCAAAACCGGCCTGACGGAAACAATCCAAAGCATAATTTGTAATCTTCCACAAATTCTCACGACGTTCGGGCTCACTCTTAAGGATATGAAGTGCAGCACGTGCAGCAGCTGTTGCAGCAGGAGTATTACTTGCAGAGAATATATATGAGCGTGAGTTGTGACGCAACCAGTTGATTGTATCTTTATCCGCAGCAACAAAACCACCGATAGAAGCCAGTGACTTTGAGAATGTACCCATAATAACATCTACCTGATCTGTCAGTCCGAAGTGATCGCAGACTCCTCGCCCGTCACGACCGAACACACCCAAGCCATGTGCTTCATCCACCATGATACTTGCATTGTATTTGTCTTTCAAACGAACAATCTCAGGCAAGTTAGCCAAATCACCTTCCATAGAGAAAACCCCATCCACCACAATCAGTTTCACAGATTCCGGTTTACACTTCTGAAGTTCTTTCTCAAGGGCTTCCATATCATTGTGCTTGTATTTCAACTGGGTGGAGAAAGAAAGACGACGTCCGTCTACGATGGAAGCATGATCACGGTCATCGCAGATAATGTAGTCATTGCGGTCTGTCAGGCAAGATACCACACCTTCATTTACAGTAAAACCGGTAGAATAAACCAATGCATCATCTTTCCCTACGAATTCCGCCAATTCCTTTTCTAACTGAACGTGCAGATCAAGCGTACCATTCAAGAAGCGTGAACCTGCACAACCTGTACCATATTTACGGGTTGCAGCAATAGCTGCTTCGATAATCCGTTCATCGTAGGTTAACCCCATATATGAGTTGGAGCCAAACATCAGCACCTTTTTACCATCCATGATAACCTCTGTATCCTGATGGCTGTCTATCTCACGAAAATAAGGGTAAACGCCTCTTTCCATGTATAGTTGAGGCAATCTGAATTTACTTAACTTGTCTTGTAATAATCCCATATCCTATTGTATATGTAAGCCTCGTCGGCCTACTTTAAAATAATGTATATAAACTCACTAATACATTCTGTCTTCAAGGTGTTCCCGTCAAAACAGGCTGCAAAGATAGTAAATTCTACAACCGATTGTACTTTTTTTCAAAAAAATATTTAGGGACATCAAAACTTTTAGGATTTAGGGTAGTTATAAACAAAATGTATTACTTTTGCGTTTAATAAAGAGCTAAACTACCAAAGTAAAAGTATGACCACAAAAAAGAAAATTGTATTTGTCGTTAATCCTATCTCGGGGACACAGGGGAAAAGAGCCATATTAAAATGGATTGACGAACGTATAAACCGTACACTTTATGATTATACGATTGTCAAAACACAATATGCCGGCCATGCTGAAAAAATTGCGGCTGCAGCTGCCAAAGAGAAAGTAGATATAGTAGTAGCTATTGGAGGAGATGGAACTATAAACGAAATAGGACGTGCACTGATACATACGGATACAGCATTAGGTATTATACCTTGCGGGTCGGGAAACGGACTAGCGCGACATTTACAAATTCCTTTGGAGCCCAAGGCTGCTATTGACATTATAAATGAAAGTTCTGTTGCCTGTATTGATTACGGAAAAATAAACAACATACCTTTTTTCTGCACATGCGGAGTAGGTTTTGACGCATTTGTCAGCTTAAAGTTTGCTGATTCAGGCAAACGCGGACTACTAACCTATCTGGAAAATACCTTGCATGAGAGTCTGAGTTACAAACCTGAAACTTATGAAATAGAAAATGAAGAAGGAACGGTAAAATACAAAGCTTTCCTGATAGCCTGCGGCAATGCCTCCCAATATGGGAATAACGCATATATTGCTCCACAAGCCTCGTTAACCGATGGTTTGATGGATGTCACAATATTAGAGCCATTCACAGTGTTGGATGTTCCTTCTTTATCTTTTCAACTTTTCAACAAAACCATAGACCAAAACAGCCGGATCAAGACATTCCGTACTAAAAAGATTAAGATACATCGTTCAAAACCCGGAGTAATGCATTATGACGGAGATCCGATCATGGGAGGAAAGGATATTGAGGTAGAATTGATTCCACACGGACTCAACATCATTGTTTCTGATAAAAAAAAAGAGAACGAACCTTTTAGTCTCTTACAACAAATATCCGAAATATTCAGTGGTATGAAGCCTAAAGCTGAAACTTTTGCTTTCCGGCACAGCCATTTATTTGAGCTTAACAAAAGTTTATTGCGTCGTCTATCCAAAAAACAATAAAAAATATCTTTTTTCTGAACATCAGTAAAGACTCTGCCAAATAAAAACAGTTTCTTTGATGATGTTCAGAATAATCCACCCTCTACATTTTCAAATAAAATTCTTTAGTCAAGGCTATATATTCTTCACTATACACATGACGTGATAATTCGATGGTCAAATCGTCTGTAACACATTTATCCACAGAGAATTTGAAAGCAAGCAATACCCGTCTGGGTTCAGTTCCAGGTTTTGTATGAATTAAAGTCTGGTGTGAGAGATGTAATCCGTAACGAGTGGCAGCCATCAAAAAAGATTCTTTACCATCAGCAGGAATAATCACAGAAAAAACACCTTCGGAATGAAGCAAACGGGCGGCAGATTCTGCTAATTTATCAAAATCAAGAAGATCTGTATGCCGAGCGATATTACGCTGCCTTTCAGGGCATTTCAATGAATCGGTAAAATAAGGAGGATTGGAAACAATAACATCAAAGAGTGTTTCCGATGTAAAATGACAAATATCCTGCAACTCCACTTCTATCCTATCCTGCCACGGAGATGCCGCCACATTTCCACGAGCTTGTTCCACAGCATCCGCATCTATATCAACTGCTCTTATCTGGGCATTGCACCGCTGTGCCATCATCAAAGAAATCAATCCGGTCCCAGTACCAACATCTAAAATATTACGGGCAGAAACCACATCAACCCAAGCTCCCAATAAAACTCCGTCCGTACCAACCTTCATGGCACATCTATCATGATAAACAGTAAATTGCTTAAAAGAAAAATAAGGATTTGGCATACTATATTTATTAAATTAGCTGTCAAAAATAGAAAAATCCATTTAATTACTCCAATTATTAGGAAATATTTGATTTTTAAAACTCAATTAGTTCCCATGAATTTTCCTTATTCGACAAGGAATGATTAACTTTGTCCCCGTTTTGGGCATTGGGCTCAATTTAACACAAGAGGAATAAATTATGAAGAGGAATAAGAAAGAGGATATTTTGTTGAATACTGATAACGATGACATCTCTATGTTAGCTGAAATCCAAACGGATCCGGATGAAGTAACTGCTATGGAATTTAATAAAGAAATACCTGTTATGCCTTTACGCAACATGGTAATGTTTCCATCTGTAGTAATGCCTGTAACCATTGGACGCCCCAGCACATTGAAATTGGTAAATGCTGCATACAAGAAAAAACTTCCCATAGCGGTAGTTTGTCAGATACAGGGAGACATGGATGATCCTGGTTTTAATGATGTGTACCATGTAGGAGTTATTGGGAAGATTCTCCGTGTATTCGAAATGCCAGGTGGAAATACCACAGTAATTATGCAGTCAAACGGGCCCAAAGTACATTTGGACAGTATCACAAAAACATCTCCATATTTGAAAGGAATAGTGACTCCTATTCCAGAGGCAAATGACCAACTGGAAACGGACGAATTCAAAGCATTGATTGACACCTGCAAGGATTTGACGAGCAAGTTCATAGAGGCTTCCGAGAAGATGAGCCCGGATACTGTTTTTGCAATCAAGAACTTGGACAATCCAGAAATTTTGGTAAACTTTATTTGTGCAAACTTCCCTATTCCGGTAGAAGAAAAGATAAAATTGCTAAAAGCTGGCGATTTGCAAAGCCGCCTGTATATGCTGGTCAAGATCTTAAATCGTGAAGTACAATTGGCTGATATCAAACAAAGCATTCAAATGCGTACACGCGAAGATATTGACCGTCAGCAACGCGAATATTTCTTGCAGCAACAAATTAAAAACATACAGGATGAACTGGGTGCCGGACAGGAAGATGAGATAGATGAACTCCGCCAAAAAGGAAGAACCAAAAAATGGAGTTCGGAAATGGCAGAACTTTTTGAAAAAGAAGTTTCCAAATTGGAAAGGACAAATTCCCAATCACCAGATTTCAATGTGCAACTTACCTATTTGCAAACCCTGTTAGGATTACCTTGGAATGTCTTTACCACTGACAACCTGAATATAAGTAATGCCGAAAAGACATTGAACAAAGACCACTACGGACTAGAGAAAGTAAAGGAGCGTATCCTTGAACATTTAGCAGTGCTGAAACTAAAAGGTGATATGAAATCACCCATCATCTGCCTTTATGGTCCTCCGGGAGTCGGTAAAACTTCTTTAGGGCGTTCCATAGCGGCATCATTGAAACGTAAATATGTACGTATGTCATTGGGTGGTGTGCATGACGAAGCCGAGATCCGTGGCCATCGTAAAACTTATATCGGTGCCATGCCGGGCCGTATCATCAAAAGTTTGATAAAAGCCGAGTCCTCTAATCCGGTTATCATTTTGGACGAAATAGACAAACTGGGCAGTGACCACCGCGGAGATCCCAGTTCCGCTATGCTGGAAGTGCTTGACCCCGAACAGAACAACACTTTCCACGATAACTATTTGGATGTAGATTACGACTTGTCTAAAGTAATGTTCATCGCTACGGCAAACAATTTGAGCACCATCCCTCCTGCTCTGCTGGACCGTATGGAGTTGATAGAGGTCAGCGGATATATCACAGAAGAAAAAGTAGAAATAGCTCGCCGGCATCTTGTCCCCAAAGAACTGGAAGCCAACGGCATTAAAAAAGAATATGTGAAGTTCTCTAAAGCTGCCTTGGAATGTATTGTAGAAAATTATACTCGTGAAAGTGGGGTACGCGAACTTGAGAAGAAGATAAACAAGGTAATGCGTAAAATAGCGTTGGAATTTGCACGTGACGGCTATGAAGTGATGCATGAAATAAAACCTGCCGATGTACGCAAATACCTAGGCACGCCAGAATATAGCCGTGACAAATATCAAGGAAATGAATACGCCGGTGTTGTCACAGGGCTGGCGTGGACAGCTGTCGGAGGTGAGATCTTGTTTGTAGAAACCAGTTTGAGCAAAGGAAAAGGCGGTAAACTGACGTTGACCGGGAACTTGGGTGATGTAATGAAAGAATCGGCTATGCTGGCTTTGGAATATCTTAAGGCACATACCAAACTGCTGAATTTACAGGAGGATATCTTTGACAATTGGAATATCCACATCCATGTACCTGAAGGAGCTATCCCCAAAGATGGTCCGTCAGCCGGTATCACCATGGTGACGTCATTGGCATCCGCCCTCACCCAGCGTAAAGTAAAAGCAAACCTGGCAATGACAGGCGAGATCACATTACGTGGAAAAGTCCTGCCCGTAGGCGGTATCAAGGAAAAGATTCTAGCCGCCAAACGTGCCGGAATCAAAGACATCATTTTATGTGAGGAAAACCGCAAGAACATTGAAGAAATTCAGCCGATGTATCTAGAAGGACTGACATTCCATTATGTCACGGATATTAAGGAAGTATTGGCTTTAGCTCTCACCAATGAAAAAGTAAACGGTGCCATTGATTTTAATATTACCAATCAAAAAACAGAAGAAAAGAAATAAATATGACTTTTGACTTACAATATACAGACCCTAAATCGAATGCCCGTGCCGGATTGATAACGACTGACCACGGGCAAATAGAAACCCCCATCTTTATGCCTGTAGGCACATTGGGAACGGTGAAGGGCGTGCATTTGCATGAGTTGAAAGAGGACATTAAAGCGCAGATAATCCTAGGAAACACTTACCACCTGTATTTGCGACCGGGACTGGATATAATAGAACGTGCCGGAGGTCTGCATAAATTCAATGGTTTTGACCGTCCTATGCTGACTGATAGTGGTGGTTTTCAGGTATTCTCTTTATCAGGTATCCGCAAAATGAGAGAAGAAGGTGTGGAATTTCGCTCACATATAGACGGTTCGAAGCACTTGTTCACTCCTGAACGGGTGATGGACATTGAACGGACTATCGGTGCAGATATCATGATGGCTTTTGACGAATGTACTCCGGGAACCGCAGATTATGAATACGCAAAAAAATCAATGCAGCTTACCCATCGTTGGCTGGACCGTTGCATAAAACATTTCAACGAAACCGATCCCAAATATGGTTATCAACAGTCATTATTTCCCATAGTGCAAGGCTGTGTTTATCCCGACTTACGCAAACAATCAGCGGAATATATTGCCTCCAAGGGAGCTGACGGAAACGCCATCGGTGGCCTAGCCGTAGGTGAGCCAACCGAGAAAATGTACGAAATGATAGAGGTTGTCAATGAAATCTTACCCAAAGACAAGCCCCGCTATCTGATGGGAGTCGGTACACCGGTAAATATACTGGAGGGTATAGAACGCGGTGTAGATATGTTTGATTGTGTAATGCCGACCCGGAACGGACGCAATGGAATGTTGTTCACTAAAAACGGCATAATGAACATGCGCAACAAGAAATGGGAGGATGATTATTCTCCTATCGAGGCCGAAGGGGCATCGTATGTAGATACCATGTACAGCCGTGCTTACTTGCGCCATCTGTTCCACGCACAAGAACTGCTGGCCATGCAAATCGCTTCTATCCACAACTTGGCATTCTATCTGTGGCTAGCAGGCGAGGCCCGTAAACACATCATTGCAGGAGATTTCTCTACGTGGAAACCAATGATGGTAAAACGCTTATCTACAAGATTATAAATTACTAGAAATGAAGAATTGGTTCAAGACAAACACAGATTCATCCCCAAAGGATAAAAAATGGTGGAAGCCGAATATCAGTTGGCTGAAACTGGATAAATGGGTGAAAAGACTGGACATATATATCATTAAGAAGTTTCTGGGAACCTACTTTTTCGCTATTGCATTGATTATCTCCATTGCAGTAGTGTTTGACGTGAACGAAAATATAGACAGGTTCATCAATAATAAAGCTCCGCTGAAAGCGATTGTATTTGATTATTACATGAACTTCATCCCTTACTTCTCCAATCTGTTCAGCCCCTTGTTTGTCTTTATCGCTGTTATCTTCTTTACTTCCAAGCTGGCAGAAAACTCGGAAATCATTGCCATGTTCTCCACCGGAATGAGTTTTAAACGAATGATGCGGCCCTATATGATTTCGGCTGCAATCATTTCCGTTGTTACTTTCGGACTGGGAGCATACGTCATACCTAAGGGAAATGTAACCCGTTTGGATTTTGAGGACCGTTATAAGAAAAAAAAGAAACAGGAATATGTGCGGAATGTGCAACTGGAAGTAGACAGCGGGGTCATTGCCTACATAGAACGTTATGAAAATTATAATAAAACGGGATACCGCTTCTCCTTAGACAAGTTTGATGACAAGAAACTAGTTGCCCACCTTACTGCCCGAAGTGTCACTTATGATACAGCATCTGTACACAAATGGACAATCAAGAACTATATGATACGTGAGATGGAAGGTATGCGTGAAAAAATCACTCGTGGTGACCGTTTGGATACGATCATTAAAATGGAGCCTCAAGATTTCCTGATTATGAAAGGGCAGCAACAAACCATGACAAGCCCTGAACTGAAAGAATATATAGACAAGCAGAAAAGACGCGGGTTCGCCAACATAAAGGAATTTGAAATTGAATATTACCAACGTATAGCCATGTCCTTTGCCGCTTTTATCTTGACAACCATTGGTGTTTCCTTATCATCCAGAAAAATGAAAGGAGGAATGGGACTGCATTTAGGAGTAGGGTTAGCACTTAGTTTTTCATACATTTTGTTCCAAACAGTGTCAGCAACCTTTGCTGTCAACGGAAACACCCCTCCTATTATAGCGGTATGGATTCCTAATATACTTTACACATTTATTGCTATCTATTTATACAGAAAAGCTCCTAAATAATTATAGGAGCTTTTCTAGTTTTTGACGCCAATCCTCGCCGTTCTCCGGTTGCATCGTAATAAAGCCCAGTTCTTTACCAATAACAATATTGGCCACACCGTCATCTACAAATATTGTTTCAGCCGGATTCAGTTTACTATCTTTTATCATATAGTTAAAGATGCCAGGATCCGGCTTGGTGGAACCGGCTTCGTAGGAAGTGTAAATCTTATCAACATAAGCGTCCAATGGCTTTCCCGCAGAAGTAAATGCATTACTCCTCGCCCATCCCATCACATAAGGATTGGTGTTGCTCAATATATATACCTTGTACTTCTTACGAAGCTCATTCAAGTAATCCAATTTATATTGCGGCACGTCCGTAACAAATCCTTTCCACCCATTTTCCACATCTTGATAAGTCAATTCTTTCCCACAAATTTTACTCAATTCACAGCGGAAAGTTTCAGCGTCCATGTTCCCATTTTCTACTTCCTGAAAAATCCCCTGCTGATGGTATTTCCCTAATAAACTGTCCGCTTCCCTCACTCCTATCCGCTCAAACGCCTTTACAGCCTGTTCACGGTCAAAGCTAATGATAACCCCGCCGAAATCAAACACAATATTCTTAATCTGTTTCATAACCTTTTTATTTATCCGCCGTAAAGGTAAGCATTTGATTGTGAATGATAAATGATGTAAGTCAATAAAATACCATATAGCAAAAAAAACCGCAGATTCCATTGAGAATCCACGGTAATTATTTTTGTTGTATTTTTCTTCCTTTCGGAAATGTTCTCTCAATTCAAATAAGAAGAGAGTTCGGATACGGTGATATCCTTGGCAACAATAACGCCATTTTCATCTAACAAAAAGTTCTTAAAGCCTCTTTTCAAGCGATAAGTCTGATATAGATCCGATGAAACACCAGCCAATTCCACAAAACAATTAGAAGTTGATATCTGGTCTTTTTTAATGGTTTCGTTAAATATCGACTTGTATTCATCAAATGAAACGGAAACCATTTCTACATTGTCGGCCTGCGCGATGGCATGATTCAAAGTAGCATTCTGCATCCTTGACAGAGCATCATAGCTGGCCCAAAAACTTAGCAGTACATATTTACCTCTTAAATCCTTCAAGTCAATCAACTGCTTTTCGCCACAGATAGTAAATGTAGGAGCCTTGTCTCCTATGGTCAAGCCTTCTGTCGGCGTGTTTTTCCCTACAAAAGAGAATGAAATCAAGGAACTAATAATTAATACAACAAAAATCCACTTTACATTTTTAATCATGTAATTCGATCTTAGTTAATACTATCCGAGACTGCCCTTAAACAGTGATTTCCACCCGGAACATTATCTTTAGTACTGATAATCAATACCATTTAAATTAGAAATCTGCGACAAAGGTAAGGAGTTTTGAAATCAACTCCAAGATTTTTTCTCAAAAAATATGTTATATAGCATAAAATCATCCTTTTCATCGAGAAAAAAGAATGCAGAAAATATAGCTGATAAGGATTTATTTACGTACTTTTGCAATATGTAAATAGCAACCACAAAGTATGAATAATAATACTGAACTTATTTTAATCAGAATTACCGGTCTTGATCGGCCGGGATTAACCGCTTCCATTACGGAGATTTTGTCAAAGTATGATGTTACCATTTTGGATATTGGCCAGGCCGATATTCATAGCACCCTGTCATTAGGCATTTTATTCAAAAGCCAGGAAAAAGATTCAGGTAATATCATGAAAGAGTTGCTATTTAAAGCTTCCGCATTAGGCATCAATATCCGTTTCTATCCCGTTACTGTGGAAGAATATGAGGAATGGGTAAATATGCAAGGCAAGAACCGGTACATCCTGACTTTACTGGGACGCAAGCTGACAGCCAAACAAATCGCAGCAGTCACAGGAATATTAGCGGAACAAGGTTTAAATATTGATGCTATCAAACGTCTTACAGGGCGTATTCCATTGGATGAGCGGAAAGCGAATGTACGGGCTTGTATCGAATTCTCCGTCCGTGGCACCCCCCACCAACGGGAAGAAATGCAACAGGCGTTAATGAAACTGAGCAGTGACCTGGAAATGGACTTTTCTTTCCAACTGGACAATATGTACCGACGTATGCGACGCTTGATTTGTTTCGATATGGATTCCACATTGATACAGACAGAGTGTATAGATGAATTAGCCGAACGCGCCGGTGTGGGTGACCAAGTACGAGAAATCACAGAACGAGCTATGCGTGGAGAAATTGATTTCATAGAAAGCTTCACAGAACGGGTGGCTTTGCTGAAAGGACTGGATGAAAGCGTAATGAAAGAAATCGCAGAAAACCTTCCCATCACCGAAGGTGTGGAACGTCTGATGTTCGTGTTGAAAAGATATGGTTACAAAATAGCCATCCTATCCGGTGGATTCACCTATTTTGGTAATTATCTGAAAGATAAATTCGGCATAGATTACGTATATGCCAATGAACTGGAAATAGTAAATGGCAAATTAACCGGAAGATATCTGGGAGATGTAGTTGACGGAAAACGTAAAGCCGAACTGCTGAAACTGATCGCTCAAGTAGAACGTGTGGACATAGCACAAACTATTGCTGTAGGAGATGGAGCGAATGACTTACCCATGTTGTCCGAAGCCGGCCTGGGTATAGCATTCCATGCAAAACCCAAAGTAGTGGCTAACGCACAACAGTCCATTAATACGATCGGATTGGACGGCGTCCTCTATTTCCTAGGTTTCAAGGACTCTTACCTGGAAGAACGCGGCAAACTCTAAAGAAAGAAGTAACTATATATATGAAATTTTCAGAACTAAATTTAGAAGAAGGGGTGCTTCAGGCATTAGATGCCATGAGATTTGAAGAATGCACTCCTGTACAAGAACATACCATACCGGTCATTCTTGAAGGAAAAGATTTGATCGGAGTGGCACAGACCGGAACCGGCAAGACTGCCGCATACCTTTTGCCCGTTCTTAATCAATTAAGCAAAGGCGGATATCCGGAAGATGCCATCAATTGTGTGATCATGTCACCCACACGCGAATTAGCGCAACAGATAGACCAGCAAATGGAAGGTTTCTCTTATTTTCTACCGGCATCCAGCGTAGCTGTTTACGGAGGAAACGATGGTGTGCGCTTCGAGCAAGAAAAGAAAGGTTTAACTTTGGGGGCCGATGTAGTCATTGCTACTCCGGGACGTCTGATAAGTCATCTCAGCCTAGGTTACGTAGACTTGTCTAAAGTTTCTTTCTTTATTCTTGATGAAGCGGACCGTATGCTGGATATGGGATTCTCGGATGACATTATGCAAATAGTGAAATATCTGCCGAAAGAACGTCAGACCATCATGTTCTCGGCCACTATGCCGGCTAAAATACAACAATTGGCAAAAACGATCTTAAACAATCCGGTAGAAATAAAATTAGCGGTCTCAAAACCTGCGGAAAAGATTATCCAAACGGCTTATATCTGTTATGAACGCCAGAAATTGGGAATTATTCAATCCCTGTTCCAGGATCAAACACCTGAACGGGTCATTATCTTTGCCTCTTCCAAATTGAAAGTAAAGGAGGTGACACAAGCATTCAAGCGGATGAAACTGAACGTAGGTGAAATGCATTCAGACTTGGAGCAGTCCCAGCGGGAACAGATTATGCGTGAATTCAAAAGTGGCAGAATTAATATCCTGATTGCTACCGATATTGTTTCGCGAGGAATAGACATTGACGATATTCGTTTGGTAATCAACTACGATGTACCACATGACAGCGAGGATTATGTACACCGCATCGGCCGTACAGCTCGTGCCAACCATGATGGTTGCGCCATTACTTTTGTCAGTGAGAAAGAGCAGACCCAATTCAAAGCTATTGAAAATTTCTTGGGTAGGAATATCTATAAAATCCCGGTTCCCGAGGAATTGGGAGAAGCGCCCGAATACAACCCGCGAAGTGGCGCCGGTCGTAGCAATCACAAAGGTGGCAGTTCCAGAAAACAAGGCAATTATAAGGGGAAAAAGAACGGTACGCCCGGTGCCAATAATAGAAGAAACACCCCAAAAGAATAGACGGAAGAGATGATATCTAAAAATCATTGGAGGAAGACGGACTTGTTTTCCTCCAATTTTATTTTATGAAGAAAGTCACTTCATGGCTCTCTGCAAAATAGATGCGGGGCAATCACAAACATCCATTATATGTATTGCTTGTAGGATATATAATCTTTCACCTGTAACATTACTAACCTTACAACCCACACATTAGTAACGTATGAGGTGACACGTTACTAACCTTCCGGTATGCACGTTACTAACCTTTCAAACGTCTTGTTCCTTTCAGAAAAGAACAAGGTCTTTAAAAAAAAGAACAAGACGTTTTCATTGAAAGAACAAGAGCTTTTTAAAATTTGACCTGTTGTTTTTTCCATAACGGCATCTACATGCCGAAACACCTTATTTTTCCTTCAGATCTTTCAGCTATTCCGCAAACGCCCTGCCCACCGGCATTCCGACTGAAGGATATGCATTGTGAAATGTTTCAGCCGAAAAATATCCTTCAGGAAAACCGATTCCCCAAGAATCGGAAGAACCACCAATCCGCCTGAAGGATTCCAATCTCCAGCTGAAGAATTCCCGAGCCCAATCCTTCAGCCGGAATACCGATGGGCAGGGCATTTGCGAGCAGACTGAAGCTTTTGAAGGATTTTTCGGGGTATTCTCTATAGAGCATGATAGCGACCAAATAGTAATCGCTAAACGAAAAAATGACATAGCCACGACTACCTTACCAACTCGAATGCAAGTCCTCCATCCTTGCCAGCAGTGATATTGACCATATAACAAGATGCGCCGTCAGGTACGCATACCGTGGCCTGATAATGATACCCTTTAGAATCGACGCCCATAAAATCCATATCCGACAATATAGCCCATTGCAAGAAATCATCCGGAACCACCCCCTTGAACATCTGCTTGGTGATATCTTTGGCATAAAGACTCTTCCTGCCTTCATACACGCAAATGTGTATGATATTGTCATAATATACATTATCCACCCCAAGTCCTTCCTCCGAAACTCCCGGACGCATTACTTTAATCTTTGACGGGTTAATGTACACATATCCGCGATAACGGACATTATCGTATGTCACCACCGAATCTTTCTTAATAACTTCATTATAAACAGGGATTTCCCGAGTGTGGATAAATGCCAGAGAATCATTCTCTGTATCAGACTTATGCAGACGTATCACATCTCCCACAGCCGAATGAAACCAAAAAATATGCTCCTCCTGCTTCTCAATCTTATAACCATTAGTCCGTGCACCATACGTAATCAACGAATCGCCTATAATTTTAAAAGCAACGGGAGCTGTAGCGGCATCTGCATAAAACAGGGTGTCGCCTTTCACCCTCAGTAATGCCGTTTCCGTATTATCGTCCAACCATATACCTTCCAACAAAGATTTTGCCTCCTTGTTCTCTTCCAGGGCGGATGCTTTTTGTTGCGGAGTTCCACAAGAAGACAGCGCAACAGCCAACATTATTATCGAAAAACGTTTGTACATGGTTATTCTCTCTATTTTATTTATCGACCGATGCAATGATAAACAAACCCCATTTCCTGTAGTTCGTCACCATCATAAATATTTCGTCCGTCAAGCACTACAGGCTGTTTCATCGCCTTCTTGATTACTCCCCAGGTAGGAAGACGGAACTCTTTCCACTCGGTTACCAGAATCAACGCATCCGCATCAAGAGCCGCATCATACATATCGTGCGCATAATAAACCGACTCTCCTATCCGGCGGCGGGACTCATCCATAGCAGCAGGATCGTATGCGCGGACATTGCAACCCGACTGTTTCAATTTCTCAATAAGTACCAAAGCCGGAGCCTCACGCATATCGTCCGTACCGGGCTTGAATGCAAGTCCCCACACAGCCACTGTTTTGCCTTTCAAATCTCCATTGAATACCTTTACCAGTTTCTCGAACAAAATGCCTTTCTGATTCTCGTTCACATCTTCCACCGCTTTCAACACCTGCATGGAATAACCATTCTGCTCGGCAGTCTTAATCAACGCCTTCACATCTTTCGGGAAACAAGAGCCACCATAACCGCATCCCGGATACAAGAACTTACGCCCGATACGACTGTCGGAACCTATTCCGTCACGTACCATATTTACATCAGCTCCCACCAGTTCGCACAAGTTGGCAATATCGTTCATAAAGCTGATACGGGTGGCCAACATGGAGTTTGCCGCATATTTAGTCATCTCGGCAGAAGGAATATCCATGAAAATAACGCGGAAGTTAACCAGCATGAAAGGTTTATAGAGCTTGGTCATCAGTTTTTTAGCCCTTTCCGACTCTACGCCCACTACTACACGGTCCGGACTCATAAAGTCGTCGATAGCATTACCTTCTTTCAAAAATTCCGGATTAGAAGCCACATCGAAATCTATCGACTCCCCTCTTTTCTCCAATTCCTCTCGGATGACCGCTTTTACTTTTCGTGCCGTACCCACAGGCACCGTACTCTTGGTCACGACCAAGGTATATTTCTTCATATTAGCACCAATCGTCTTGGCAACTTCAAGCACATAACGCAAATCGGCACTTCCGTCTTCATCAGGAGGAGTGCCCACTGCACTGAACACAATATCCACATTGTCCAGACAACTCTCTAAAGAAGTGGTGAAATGAAGACGTCCAGCCTTTACATTACGCAAGACCATATCTTCCAATCCCGGTTCATAAATAGGAATAATACCCTGTTGCAGATTAGCAATCTTATCCGCATTTACATCTACACAAGTTACGTCTACGCCAGTTTCGGCAAAACATGTTCCGGTAACAAGTCCTACATACCCGGTCCCTACAATCGCTATATTCATTTTATTTAATTCGTTAGTCTAACTTTTTCGCTGCAAAATTACAATAAATTATGAGTGAGTTGTTATTTTCTTCCATAAAAGTTGCGCTGAAACGGAATAAAAATGCTAATTTTGCGATATGATTGAATTGGCTAGACATATAGAAATTCTGTTACTGGAAAATGACTGTGTGATTATTCCAGACTTTGGCGGTTTTATAGCGCACTATCAACCGGCACGGTATATCAAGGAGGAAAATCTTTATCTTCCCCCTGTACGTACTATTGGTTTCAATCCCCAATTGACTATAAACGATGGTTTATTAGCTCAATCGTATATGCAAGCTCATCACACCGATTTTCCTGATGCCACACGCATGATAGAAGAAGAAGTAGCCGGATTGAAAGAACAACTATACCAAAACGGATGTGCAGAAATGCATGGTATAGGGGTCTTACATTATAATATTCATAGCACATACGAGTTTCATCCCAATGAGGACGGTGCATTATCACCTACCTTATACGGACTTAGTTCGTTTTCTATCACCAGATTAGAATATCTTACTTCAACAACGTCTGCAACAACCAGAGAATTACTTCCCCAACAAGAAAAAAGAAAGAGAACAGTACGTTTCAAACGTCAGTGGATAGGAAATGCAGTAGCTGTGGCAATAGCTGTAGTCTTATTTTTCTTCTTGTCTGTTCCGGTAGAGAACACATATGTGGACAAAGGTAATTATGCTTCTTTAGGTACGGATGGTCTGTTTGACGCCATTCGTTCCCAATCTTTGGCAACGACCTTGATAACCGTTCCTTCCAGACCGCAGCAACCCAAGAAGACGAATATCAAAAATAATCAAAACACGTTGAAACCTGTAACTGTAAAAGTAGAAAAGGTAGGAAAAGCACAAGAAGCAGTACCCAAGAATGCTGTTGCAGCAAATTTGAACAGTACAGAACAGCCAGTTGCCAAGCCTGTCGCTGTAAGTAAACCTGCCCTTGAGAAGAAAGAAACAGCAACACCTTCGAGCAGTAAAAAAAATAATTATTATATCATCGTATCCAGTTTACCGACAGCCAATGACGCGCAGCAAGTACTTAATGAGTACAAGCAAAAAGGATATAAGGATGTAACAATCATAGAAGGTAACGGACGTTATCGCCTGTCTTTGTGCAACTTTGCAGATAAAGCCGCTGCTTATAAGAAATTAAATGAACTGAAACAAAATGATGCATTCAAGAATGCATGGATATTGAGTTCTAAATAAACAAGATTATTTTTTATGAAAAGAGTTTTGTGTCCCAAATGTGACAACTATATAACTTTTGATGAAACCAAATATACAGAAGGCCAGTCGTTGGTCTTTGTATGTGACCATTGTAAAAAACAATTCAGCATCCGTATCGGAAAGTCCAAACTGAAAGCAACCCGTAAAGAAGAAATATTGGACGAACAAGCCAATAAAGAGGATTTTGGAAGTATCGTGGTAGTAGAAAATGTATTCGGATACAAACAAGTATTACCCCTGATGGAAGGTGACAACCTGATAGGACGCAGAAGCAAAGGCACTGAAGTGGATATTCCCATCGAAACATCAGATCCGAGCATGGACAGACGGCATTGTATCATTAATGTGAAACGCAACAAACAAGGGGAAATCATTTATACCCTGCGTGATAATGACAGCATTACAGGAACATTTCTGATGAACGAGATCTTGGGGAACAAGGACCGGATACGAATCGAGGAAGGCGCTATCATCACATTAGGTGCGACTACGCTGATTCTGCGTGCCACCGAGAAGTAGAACAATGAAACGTATTATCTTAATCACAGGAGGCCAACGTTCGGGAAAAAGTTCATACGCGGAGAAATTGGCATTAAGCTTATCACCCACTCCCGTTTATATAGCTACTTCCCGTATTTGGGATGAAGAATTCCGCCAACGCGTTATCAAACATCAAGAAAGACGCGGATCGGAATGGACGAATATAGAAGAAGAAAAAGAACTAAGCCGCCATCAAGTAAAGGATAATGTAGTATTGATTGATTGTGTCACCTTATGGTGTACCAACTTTTTCTTTGATTTGGATGCGGATGTAGAGGCTGCATTACAGGCAGTCAAACAGGAGTTTGATAATTTTATCCGGCAAGATGCCACTTTTATTTTCGTAACCAATGAAATAGGTTCCGGAGCAGTATCCGAAAACGCCACTCAACGCCGCTTTACAGATTTACAGGGCTGGATGAATCAATATATAGCTTCAAAAGCAGACCAAGTATATTTGATGGTATCGGGAATTCCTGTTCCTATAAAATAATAAATACAATGAAAAACTTTCATATTGAGTATCCCGATGAAAGCTTTCGGGAGGCATTGATAGACAAAATCAACAATTTGACAAAGCCCAAAGGTTCATTGGGTGTTCTGGAAGATCTTGCATTGCAAATCGGATTAATCCAACAAACCCTCTCCCCTACATTAAGCCATCCGCACAACGTACTTTTTGCAGCCGATCATGGTATAGTAGAAGAAGGGGTAAGCAAGTCTCCCAAAGAAATCACTTGGCAACAACTAAGTAATTTTTTGCATGGAGGTGCCGGAGTTAATTTTTTATGCCGCCAACATGGTTTTAAGCTTGTATTAGTAGACTCAGGGGTCGATTACGATCTTCCTTACGAGAAAGGCATTATCAACTGTAGCGTAGGACGTGGCACGCACAGTTTTCTAAAAGGCCCCGCTATGAGTATGGAAGAAATGGAATTATGCCTGGAACGTGGAGCAAAGATAACGGATATGATTCATGCAGACGGTTGCAATGTGGTCAGCTTTGGCGAAATGGGTATTGGTAATACCTCCCCTTCTTCTATCTGGATGCATTTGCTGACAGGAATCTCATTAGAGCAATGTGTGGGTGCAGGAAGCGGACTGGATTCAGAAGGCATCCGTCATAAATATAATGTATTGAAACAATCGGTTAACCATTATACCGGTAACGGTTCCGTAAAAGATATCATCGCTTGGTTCGGAGGATATGAAATGGTTATGGCAATAGGCGGCATGCTCCGGGCAGCAGAATTAAGAATGATTATTCTAGTGGACGGCTTCATCATGACCAATTGCATTCTAGCCGCCTCAAAACTTCATCCGGAAGTTCTCTCGTATGCCATATTCGGACATCAGGGAGATGAAATCGGTCATAAACTAGTATTGGATGCCATGAAAGTGCGCCCTTTATTAAATTTAGGTCTCCGCTTGGGAGAAGGAACAGGAGCGATATGCGCTTATCCTATCGTCGTTTCCTCTGTAAACATGATGAATGAGATGGACAATTTCGCCCATGCCGCCATCACTAAATATTTTTAACCATGAAACTGCTTGCCTCCCTCATTTTTTTCACACGCCTTCCGTTTTGGAAAATAGCTAATGTACCACCTGTTTACTTTAAACGAGTAGTGGATTACTGGCCCTTTGTAGGATGGCTGACAGGAGGTATCATGGCAGGCACTCTATGGATCACTGCAGAATTTCTACCTGTACAGATAGCTGTGCTCATGGCGCTGGCCGCCCGGTTACTAGCAACGGGTGCTTTACACGAAGATGGATTGGCAGACTTCTGCGACGGCTTCGGGGGCGGTACATCACGTGACAAGATTCTGTCTATCATGAAGGATTCACATATCGGCACATACGGAGTGCTCGGATTATTATTCTATTATGGATTGATGTGGAATATACTCACCACACTTTCTGTACCCTTGGCATGTGCGGCCATACTAAGCGGAGATGCCTGGAGCAAGTTTTGTGCCGCACAAATCATCAACACGCTTCCATACGCCCGTAAAGAAGAAGAATCGAAAGCGAAGGTCATATATGACCGTATGAGTCCAGGTATTTTATTATCCGCTTTTATGGCCGGAACCCTGCCTATGCTTTTATTACTGGATAAAGGATACTGGTGGGCAGCCATCGCTCCTGCTATGATGTTCATCCTTTTAATGTCACTCATGCGCAGACGCCTGCAAGGATATACCGGTGATTGTTGCGGAGCGACTTTCCTATTATGTGAGTTTTCTTTTTATCTAACTATAAACTTAATCTATACAAACCTATGGTAATATACTTAATGCGTCATACTGCTGTTGATGTTCCGCAAGGTGTTTGTTACGGACAGACGGATGTACCCTTAAAGCCGACTTTTGAAACGGAGGCAACTCAAACGGCAGCCAATTTACAAGGTCTATCTTTTGATAAAGTTTATACCAGTCCGTTAACCCGTTGTGTACGCCTGGCTACCTTTTGCGGCTACCCGGATGCAGAACGGGACGACCGCTTGAAAGAACTAAATTTCGGAGATTGGGAAATGCATCGGTTCAATGAAATTGCCGACGCTAACTTGGAAAGATGGTATGCAGATTATCTGCATGTAAAAGCGACCAATGGAGAATCTTTTGAAGATCAATACCGGCGTGTTGCCGGTTTTCTAGACGAGCTTCGCCAAAAACCGTATGAACAAGTCGCGATCTTTGCTCATGGCGGCATTTTACTGAACGCACAAATTTATGCAGGTATCATTAAACCCGAAGAGGCATTTAGCGCACTCACTCCTTATGGAGGAATTGTCAAGATAAAATTATCGTGATGCAAGAACATATCGCTTATTTATTTGTTCTATTTATAAAGACAAATAAATATGCTTACTCATTTCCTAGATTTATTAGCTGTTGTTATAAGTGTGACAAGCCTTTTGATTGTCACATACGGAGCGTTGATAGGTATTATTTCTTTTTTGAAGAATGAAATACGACGCTTTACCGGAGGGTATTCCATTACCAATATACGAAAACTAAGAGCCACATTCGGAACTTATCTGCTTCTTGGCTTAGAATTCCTAATAGCTTCGGATATTTTGAAAACAGTATTGGAACCAACCTTGAATGAATTAGCCCTATTGGGAGGTATTGTTGTTTTAAGAACCATCCTGTCCGTGTTCCTCAATAAAGAGATAAAAGAATTGGAAAGTGAAGAAAAATAAAAAAGAGCGGCAAACGGGACTCGAACCCGCGACCCTCAGCTTGGGAAGCTGATGCTCTACCAACTGAGCTACTGCCGCATCTCTAAAACAGGAACAAAAGTAATATATATTTTTCAGCTGACCAAATATAAGCAAACAATATTTACTATAATCATCAAAATTTCTGCTCTTCTGTTTATATCGACAGCTTTATGCATATCCTGTGTATGGATAAGCCGATCCTTATCTCCAATAAAAGGTTTATAGACTATCTCTCCAAAATAAACATGAGGACCTCCAAAACGGCAATTCAAGATACCTGCTAAAGCAGACTCCGGATAACCTGAATTAGGACTTGCATGCCGGTTACCATATTTACCTACAAATCTCAGCAAACCGGGACGCCCCACAGACAAAACCATTAAAAGTGCGGTTAAACGAGCCGGAATATAGTTCGCCATATCATCAATATGTGCAGCGGCACAACCAAATTGCAAATAACGTTCGTTCTTATAGCCTACCATAGAATCAAGCGTATTAACCATTTTATAGGCAAGCATACCGGGAACTCCCAAAAGCAAATACCAAAACAGCGGAGCAATAACTCCGTCACTCAAATTTTCGGCCAACGTTTCCAAAGCAGCTATACGCACTTCCTGATCGGTCAGTTCTGAGGTATCACGCCCTACAATACGGGAAACCAGCTTTCTCCCCTCCTCTAAAGAACGGTCCGCAGCTAGAAAAACCTGTTTTACTTCTCTAATAAGTGTAGTCCCTGCTAAACAATAGAAAACAAGCACAGCGGAGAGGGCGATCCCCAACCAGCGATTCAACAAAAACAGATAATGCAATGCCAAAGCAGATCCTACATATACTAGCAAAATAAGCATAATAGCCGCCCCCCCTCCTTTCAACATCCGATGTGCCCCACAGTTCCATCGTTTCTCACAAAAAGAGATCAGCTTCCCGAATCCTACCACCGGATGCGGCAATCCTACCGGATCCCCAAGCAATTTATCTAATATCCATCCTATCAACAACGGAAGAATTAATACATATATGTCCATTTCTTTATACTTTCTACCAGTTTGTCATTTTCTTCCGGAGTTTGTGTAGCAATACGGAAGAAGTGTTCATTCAGCCCTTCAAAATTGGATGCGTCACGAATAAGGATACCCTGCTCTGTTGCCAGATATTCTTTCAAAGCCGCTGCCTTTCCCATACGCAATTGAACTAACATATAGTGAGTATCCGATGGCCAGATCTCCATTCCTCCTATTGAAAGTAAAGATTGAGCTAATCTCTCTTTTTCCTTCAACAACAAAGAGATATCTATATCATATTGAGAAGAAGACAATAAATAATGCCCGGCCTCTATAGCCAACTGATTAACAGACCAAGGCATCCGCTGTGTCCGAATTTCATGTAGCAGTTCTTTACATGCAGTGATATATCCTAAACGCAAGCCGGGCACGGCAAAACGTTTTGTCATGGAATGCAACAGGATAACATTCGGAAATTCCGCAGCCTCCCTGGCTGTAAGCAAAGCCTTCTGTGTAAAGAATTCATACGACTGGTCCATGACAAAAATACGCTGCGGATTTTGTTTTATACAGGCTGTCAAGACTTCCTTCTCCCTGACCTCTCCAGTGGGATTATTAGGATTACATAACCATATCAACCTCCCCCTATCCGGCAAACGGTTCAAGTTATATATAGGAACCACTTTATGACCATGCAGACGACAAGCATCCGCATATTCGCTGAAAGTCGGCATCAAGATAGCCGAAATCTGATTCCTGAATGTCTGAGCTATTAAATAAATGGCTTCCGTAGCCCCATTGGTCACACAAACCTCTTCAGACGAAAGATGAAACCGTTTCGCCAAAACCTTTTCCAATGAATAAGGTTCCGGCTCGGGGTACGTACGGATACTTTCCATCTGCTGAAACAAATGTTGATGTAATCCGCTATGGTCTACATGATTATATACGTTTGAACTGAAATTTATCTTTATTGCTTTATACTTATAAGCATCATCACCATGTCCTTCAATCATTCCCACTCATTATTTGGTACAACAAAGGCAGATTGAGATGACTGCGTACATGCTCTGCCAATTTATCATATTGTTCTTCTTTATAAGTCCGGTAATCCAACACCGTATGACACTCCAGTTTTTCTGCGTATGGTTCCAGTAAATAATCTATAAATGCCTGATTATCCAATATTCCATGAATATAACTTCCCATACATTTTTGGTTTACAAAACAACCGTCCTCTCCACCGTCTTCCAGTTTATTCAAAGGAACTACAGACACCCCCGGAACCGGGCGGGTTTCTCCCATGTGTATTTCATATCCTTGGCAAGTTTCCGCATTCTCAAGAAAATGAAAATTCACCTGCCGTGTCACCTTCTCCCCTTGCATCGTAGTAATGACGGGAAGCAGTCCCAGTCCCGGCAATTGGCGGATCTCTCCCTCCACTCCTTCCGGATCGTGAATCTCAAGTCCCATCAATTGATATCCCCCACAAATTCCCATTACAGTAACCCCTTCCCTATGCGCACGCAGGACAGCTTGCGCCACCCCGTTCCGTCTCAACTCATACAAGTCATCCAAAGTGCTTTTGCTGCCAGGAAGCAGAATAATATCAGCTTTGGCCAGATCTTCCGTATTATTAGTATAATAAAGGTGCACTCGTTCATCCCGTTCCAATCTGTTGAAATCTGTAAAGTTTGAGAGATGACGCAACAGAACAACTGCTATGTTTATTTTGCCTTCCACTGCTTGCATCCGTTTATAGTCCAAGACTACGGAATCCTCTTCCTCAATATGTATATTTCTATAATAAGGTATTACTCCCAAGACAGGAATACCACATAAATCTTCCATCATCTTCACACCAGGCTCAAACAAACGGATATCCCCTCTGAATTTATTAATGATTACTCCTTTTATACGTTTCTTGTCCTCAGTAGTTTGTAACATGACCGAACCATAGACACTGGCAAATACTCCTCCCCGGTCAATATCAGCTACCAAAATCACATCCGCATCCGCATAACAGGCCATCGGCATATTCACCAAATCAGTATCCCGCAGATTTATTTCGGAAATGCTCCCTGCTCCCTCCATTACAATAGGGTTATAACGTGCGGCAAGACGGTCAAAGGCTGCGTTTACCTCTTGCCTCAGTTCTTCACGCCCCTCCTTGCGAAAATACTCAAAAGCGTTACGATTACCGATGGGACGACCGTTTAACACCACTTGCGAAGTATGATCGGAGCTGGGTTTCAATAACAGAGGATTCATGTCCGTGTGACAAGGAACTCCGGCAGCTTCAGCCTGTACAGCCTGTGCACGGCCTATTTCCAATCCTTCCGGAGTGGCATACGAATTCAATGCCATATTTTGTGCCTTGAAAGGTGCCGGTTGATAACCATCCTGTTTAAAAATGCGGCATAATGCGGCGGCAATAACACTTTTACCAACGTCACTACCTGTTCCCGCCAACATAATGGGGTGTAATTTCTTTTTCATCACTCTTTCTTTTTTCTTTTATAGGCAAAGGACTGCCACTTTTCTTCCGTCCAGTTCTGCTGTTGCATCTCATAACGGGCCATAACAAAAAATAAATCGGACAGCCGGTTGATAAACCGAAGTATGATTTCCGGTAACGGATCGTGTTTATGCAAAGTCCATAATCTCCGTTCTGCCCGACGTGCCACAGTCCTTGCAAATTGCAACTGTGCCGATACAGGTGTTCCTCCGGGAAGAATAAAATAACCATTATCCTCCATTTGTTCCATCAACTTGTCCATTGCCTCCTCACAAAAAGAGCATAAATTATCAGGCAAAATATTGGGATTCCCATCACGAAGGGCCGATGGTGTGGCCACATGGCTCATCACTACCATTATATTTTTCTGAATCGTAAAAAGCAAGGATTGCCATTCGTGCTCCTGCGGCAAAAGTGAACGTATTATTCCTATAACAGCATTCAATTCATCGATACATCCATTAGCCTCGATACGGATATCATCCTTAGGTATCCGTTCTCCACCATGAATCCCTGTCATGCCCTTATCCCCGGTACGTGTATAAATGCGCCTCATACTTCCCATAATTTTAATATATCCGTTTCTCCCCAATATAAATGGGTATACCCGGCTATCACATTTTTATATCTATAAAGCGGGGTACTCACTTCCATTCCTCTTGCCGTAAATTGTTTTGCTACAGAAGGCATAGCATCAGGAGCAACGACATTGGAATAATGAAATTCGTGCCCGCGAAGCTCCATCCCTTTATATTCTATACGGCGATATCCTAGATGAAGTCTGGCACCCACCATGGTACAATCCAAAGGCAAAATACCCGTCATGGCATATGCAGTCCCTCCTTGGCGGACTGTCAGGGAACGGGTGAGAAACATCATACCTCCACACTCGGCCAAAATCTTCCCCCCCTCCTCTGCATAGGTTCTTAATGCTTCCATTAACTTTTTGCGCCGATGCAGTTGACGGGCAAACAATTCCGGATATCCTCCGGGTAAATAAACCAAATCAGCATCCGGCAAATCACTACCATATACAGGACTGAAATAAGTAATGCTTCCTAGCGCAGACAAGCGGTCTATGTTTTCTCTATAGATAAAGTTGAAAGCCGGATCCCGCGCTATGGCTATCTTCATCTTTTTAGCAGAAGGAGCAAAACTTTCCACCCCTATCTCAGAACTATAAGGCAATGTATACCGACACGGGAAATTACGATGACAAATACTCAGCAGCTTATCCAAATCCACATATTTCTCAACCAATTCCGCAGCCTGTTCTATTAAGGTGTTCATGGAACGTTTGGCTGTCAATGTCAAACCCAAATGCCGGGATGGAATTTTCAACCCTTCTGTCATAGGCAGATATCCCAAACACTCTACTCCTGCATCAACACAAGCCTCACGTAAATAAGCGAAATGAGAAGGAGATGATACTTGATTGAAAACAATACCTGCAATCTTCACAGCCGGATTAAAATGCTTGAAACCATAAATTAACGGAGCCACAGAATAAGCTGTAGAACGCGCACTTACTATAAGCACTACAGGGATATTCAACAATCTGGCTATTTCAGCACTACTTCCCTGCATTCTTTGATAACCGTCGAACAATCCCATCACTCCTTCGGTTACACATACATCGGCTCCATCTCCATATTTATTATACAGATGTTGTACATGGGTATTTGATGCCATCCAAATATCCAAATTCACCGACTCATGGTCAGCAGCCAGCGTATGAAATTGTGTATCAATATAATCAGGACCACATTTAAAAGGCTGTACTCGCAGGCCTCGTTTGTGCAATGCCCGCAGCAACCCCATCGTAAAAGTCGTTTTTCCGCTTCCCGATGTAGCGGCCCCTATGAGTAATTGTGGCTTCATTCTTTAGTATTTCTTTTAAAAACGGATACAAAGATAGTGCAAATTGCAAATTATCGAAATTAGAATAACAGATTAATTCATAATTCCGACATATCAAGTAAATATCCTTAGAAAGCAATTAAAGTTTTATGGTTTATCAATTAAATAAGCTACCTTTGCAGTCATTTTGCCGGGATGACAGCTATAAAACGAAGCATCCTATTCCATAAAACCTACTCTAATATTTTGAAAGACAACTTTTTGAATTATAAAATTGATACTATAAATAATTAAACTAGATAATGAATTATGGAACTTTTTAGAAATCTCTTTGAAGGGTACCCTAATTTATGGGGTGGCGGAGTAGCACATTCCGTACTTATTCTTTCACTGGTCATTGCTTTCGGTATCATGTTAGGAAAAATAAAAGTGGCAGGTATCTCATTGGGAGTAACCTGGATACTTTTTGTAGGAATTGTATTCGGTCATTTCAATCTGAACCTGGACGAACATCTGTTGCATTTCTTAAAAGAGTTCGGTCTGATATTATTTGTCTACTCAGTCGGACTACAAGTGGGTCCCGGTTTCTTCTCAGCATTCAAAAAAGGAGGATTCACACTAAACCTGCTTGCCATGATGGTTGTATTTTTAGGTGTGACCATCACCATTATACTCCATTTCATAACAGGTGTCCCCATTACCACAATGGTAGGAATTCTTTCGGGTGCTGTAACAAATACCCCGGGACTAGGTGCCGCACAGCAAGCAAACAGTGATCTGAATGGTATAGACGCTCCCGAAATAGCACTGGGATATGCCGTAGCCTATCCACTGGGTGTAGTAGGATGTATTCTCTCCCTGCTGGCATTGAAATATATCCTGCGCATCAACACAAAAACCGAAGAAGCCGATGCGGAACGGGGATTGGGACATCTACAAGAACTGACCGTACGCCCTATCTCACTAGAAATACGCAATGAAGCCGTAGAAGGTAAAACAATAAAAGAAATCAAGCCATTGGTGAATCGTGATTTTGTGATTTCACGCATACGGCATTGTGACGGAGACAAACAAACAGAATTAGTGAACTCTACTACAGTATTTCACATGCACGATGAAATCCTTGTTATCGCCAATCCGATAGATGTAGAAGCTATCACTGTATTTTTTGGAAAACAAGTGAATGTGGAATGGGATTTCCAGAACAAACAACTTATTTCCAGAAAAATTCTGATCACCAAGCCTGAATTGAATGGCAAGACATTGGCTCAACTAAAAATCAGGAATAACTTCGGAGCAAGCATTACCCGTGTAAACCGTTCGGGTGTAGACCTTGTGGCCACTCCCAACCTGCAATTGCAAATGGGTGACCGGGTAAAGATTGTGGGTAGCGAACTGGCTGTAGCCCATGCCGAAAAGATTCTAGGTAATTCCATGAAACGTTTGAATCATCCCAACCTGATTCCTATTTTCTTAGGCATCGCATTAGGGTGTATTTTAGGAAGCACTCCTTTTTTATTCCCCGGTATCCCTCAACCGGTAAAACTGGGACTGGCAGGAGGCCCCCTTATTGTGTCCATCCTGATAAGCCGTTTCGGACCACATTATAAATTGATAACCTATACCACCATAAGTGCCAATTTGATGGTACGTGAAATCGGTATCTCACTTTTCCTTGCTTGCGTAGGATTAGGAGCCGGTAAAGGATTCATCGAAACAATTATTAACGAAGGCGGATATGTATGGATAGCATACGGCGCCATTATTACGCTGCTGCCTTTACTGATTGTAGGAATAATAGGACGATATGTTTATAAACTGAACTATTACACCTTGATCGGAGTATTGTCCGGAGCCACCACCAATCCGCCCGCATTAGCCTACTCCAATGATTTGACCTCTTGTGACGCTCCGGCAGTAGGTTATGCCACCGTTTATCCGCTCACCATGTTTTTACGTGTGCTTACAGCACAAATATTAATATTGGCGCTTGCCTGAAATCACTATCCGAATTATTGCAAATTCATATTGCCGTAGGAGTGAATCAAATTCACTTCTACGGTTCAAAATCCCCTCCTCTTTTCAATATTCTCTCCGTTTTAAGCAGTCATTTTTTCACTAATCTTAAAACATATATAAAATAATTGTCTACCTTTGCGCCCGGTTTGGTGATACAGGTATTTTTTCTCTATCTGTATAAAAGGGAATTCGGTTGTGGAATCCGAAGCAGTGCCCGCTACTGTGAAACCCATTTGATGAAAAGCAACTCTCGCTATGCCACTGTTTCGAAAATGAAGAAATGGGAAGGCGCTTTTCAGGGTGAAGCCAGGAAACCTGCCAAATCAAAACATAGATAATCACGCTCTCCCGGGGTCAGGAAAGCCAATTATTAATTCTTAAATTCTTTCGATGAAAGTAAAATTATTATTGACAGCAATTACTTTAAGCTGTCTGGCTATTGACGTACTGGCACAAGTCAGTATCAGTGGAAAGATTGTGAGTGCCGATACCAACGAACCTGTAGTGGGGGCTAATATTCGTATTGACCAAAGCCTTTCAGGATGCACCACAAATGGTAAAGGCGAGTTTAATATCAACAATCTTCCTGATGGAAAACATGTATTAAGAATCACGCATGTCAGTTACACACCCAAATCTGTCACCACAAAAGGGGGTGAAAAAAATCTTCTTATCAAGCTACAAGACAGTTTTACCAATATAGGCCAGGTAGTAGTAACCGGAACAGGAACACACCACCGCATGACGGATAGTCCCGTGCCTGTTTCCGTTATCACCGCAAAGGATTTAAGTAATGCCAGTGTAACATCGCTGGACGAGGCCTTACAAAAGTTGACCCCATCTTTCTCAAGTATGACCAACGGTATGGGTACAACATTGAGTCTGAATGGATTGCCTGATGATTATTTCATTTTTCTGGAAAATGGCAAACGCCTGTATGGAGATGATACTTACGCCCGAATCAATGTTGCCAAAATCAAACGTATTGAAATATTGAACGGTGCCTCTTCCGCTCTTTACGGAACAAATGCTATCGGAGGAGTAATCAACATTATTACTGATGATGCAAAAAATGCTATCAATGTTTCCAGCGATACCCGTTATGCCAGTAAAGGACGTTTTACCCAGTCCGTAAACGCAGATGTCAATACCGGCAAGTTCGGCTCCTACACCTCTTACCGCCGTCAGCAGGCCGAGGGATGGCAACTGAATCCATACGAAGAGAACTCCAAAACTCATGAACTGGAAGAAACCGGGAAAGTAGCTTCTACAGGATTCTATGCAAATACTGTCAATCAAAAATTCACTTTTGATGCTACCGACAAACTCTCCTTTTATGCCCGCGGCGGATATTATGACAACAAGACACGCCGCCCTTATGAAGCATACGACTACAACATATTGCATGAAACCTTTAATTATGGTATTGGTACCCAATACATGATAAGTAAAGGGAATTATATTACCGCAGACTATTACGCCGATCATTTTTCTTCCTCTTATTGTTTTTTTAAAGACAATAAAACTTATAATGGAAAAGCAGGTGAAGAGCAAGTGCGCAAACGGACCCGCAATCACAATCTTAGCATAAAAGGTATCTTTAAATTAGGTGGCCGGCACAAACTTTCAGTCGGCACAGAATATATCGTTGATGTCTTGAAAAGTCAAACAGACAATATAGCTAAAGAAGATGCTTATACACTGGCCTTGTTTGCACAAGATGAAATAAAGTTACTGAGAAATCTACAGGCTTTGATCGGTGTACGTTACATTTATCATGAAAATTTCAAAAATCATGCCACTCCCAATGTAGCACTGATGTATAAACCCGGCAAATTCAATTTCCGTGCCTCCTATGCAGCAGGTTTCCGAACTCCTACCCTGTCTGAACTCTATGCCACTGACATAGCTAAAAAAAATGACAGGTTGACAATAGGCAATTTGGATTTAAAGCCGGAAAAGAATGATTATTTCTCATTGAGTGCAGAGTATGTACATGAGCGTTTTTCTGTATCAGTCAATGCTTTTTATAATAATATTCGTGACATGATAGATTATAATACGATTGCCACGGGAGATAAAGCTATGGAGCAATATGGTCATAAGGAAGTTCGTCAACGTGATAATATAGCGGAGGCTAAAGTATACGGAATCAATGTATCCGCCAATGCATACCTAGGTGCCGGGTTCAATTTAAGCGGAGGATATACTCATCTTAATACCCAAGACGTGGAATTGGAACAACCCATCGACAAAAGTATTAAAAACGCATACAATATCAATGCCCAATGGGCGCATTCATGGAAGATATATCGGTTGAACATAAATTTGAACGGTCGTATCAACAGCAAACGTTTCTCTAAAAGTTATGGCTATGCTCCCGACTATCAATTGTGGGATTTAAACACACGCCATTCTTTCAACTTAAAATCTGTAATCATAGAACCCGGATGTGGCATAGAAAACCTGTTCGATTATACGGATGATCGTCCTTATAACAGCAATTATGCAACTCTTACCCCCGGACGTTCATTCTATATCAGTTTGTCTTTAAAATTTAAAAGCTAAAAAAATCAAAGACTTATCGAAGATAATATAAAATAAACCTATATCTTTGCAACAGAATTAGTAATCGGGCTATCACATAGCCCGATGCAAGGGAATCCGGTGTAAATCCGGGGCTGTACCTGCAGCTGTAAATCCTCATTATGTTGATTGGATAGTCCAAAACCACTGTTTCATTTGAAGAAATGGGAAGGTTTCCAATCAGAGGAAAGCCAGAATACCTGCTAAGTCTGTTGAACAATAAACACCAAGCTTCCAGGATTAGAAGTATGTGTCCATTCGAACAAGCGTTTTCCAACGTCTATTCCTTTGTGGCATTCCTCTTTATCAGAGGGAAACTTGATGTTTTATTTTGCAAATTAAATAAAACACAATATGAGGTATTTACTTCCTGCTATTCTACTATTAGGTACACAAATTGCAAGTGCCCAAAGTATTCTCAAAGATAAAGACGATAAAGAATTGTCCGTATTACTGAATGAAGTGGTCATCACGGGTACAGGTACTGAACATTATCTGAAAGATGCTCCCGTACAGACTGAAGTCATAACCAGCAAAGCTTTGGAACAATATCAGGCACGCAGTATAGACGATTTGCTCAGTGGTCTTAGTCCTTCATTGACCTTTCATGATGGTGATATGGGGAGCCATATCCAACTAAACGGATTGAACAATGACTATATCCTGATCATGATAAATGGAAAAAGAATGAATGGCGATGTAGGAGGGCAAAACGACTTGAATCAATTAAATCCAGCTAATATAGAACGCATAGAGATTGTAAAAGGAGCCGCTTCTTCACTTTATGGCAGTGACGCAATAGCCGGAGTTATCAATATCATAACCAAACGTAACCGTGAAAAAATGGAGCTCACCAATACATCCCGCATAGGTGAATATGGTGATATACGTCAAAGTACCAGTTTCGGCTTTAATTATGGAAAGATAAAATCTGTAACCGGAATCAACTTCCGGCATACCGATGGCTGGCGGAATACAGACCTGCAGTGGGATCAGAATCAATTGAAATCCGGCTCTACTATGTTGACCGTAAACCGTTCTTCAAACTATACCCTGTCCGAGAACATTGAATGGCAAGTCAATCGCAAACTAGACCTCACTGCAGAAGGCACTTATTATGAGCGTTGGGTAATGCGTACACACGGTCCTTGGAAATATCAAGCCAACGATTTTTATTATCGCAACTATACATTTGCAGTAGGAAGTAAATATAAATTAGGAAAACGGAATTATCTGACTGCAGACCTCTCGTATGGCAGATACGGTTACTTCTATGACTATAAGCTAAACGAGCATACTGATTATTTTCTAGACAATGACCGCCATGAACGTATCACCTACTTTGCCGGTCAACGTATCAAACAAAGTATTCAGAAACAAATATTAGGCCAGGTAAAAAGTGTATTTTATCTTGGAGAGGACCATATTTTAAATGCAGGAATCGAATATCAGTACAATCATTTGGAATCACCTCATCACATTGACGGTGACCGCGCTTCCGTTTATACGTTGGCAGCTTATATACAAGAGGAATGGACAGCCAGAGAAAATCTGGTTCTGACTGCCGGGGTACGAGGAACACAACACAAGGAAACAGGATTGAATTTCAGTCCGAAAATATCAGGACTTTATAAACCCGGAGAACATATTAATTTGCGTGCTTCTTATGCTTTAGGCTACAAAGCACCCACTATTAAAGAACTTTATTATAATTATACCGGCGTTATCGGAGGCGGTGCCTTGACTGCATATCATGGCAACACAGAGCTAAAAGCACAAACCTCACAATATGCTTCAATCGGTATCGAGTACGTAGGGCAAAAATTCCAGGCCAGTTTAACCGGATACATGAATTATCTTCACAACATGATTGAGCTGGTTGAAATTTCCGTAACTCCCGATGAAAAGTTTCTTGAAGTAGAAAAGAGCAAACAATATAAGAATCTGACAAAGGCACGTATTTATGGTATGGATTTCACCTTCAACTATCGTCCTGCAAAATCTCTCAGCCTTGCCGGCGGATATAGTTATGCTGATCCAAAAGCGCAATATCCTAACAAAGGTATAGATTATATGAAATATCTTCCTATTGATGCTACTTCCAGCCATAATGCAAATTTAAATATCTTATGGCAACATTCATGGAAACTGTATCGTTTGGGTATCGGCATCTATGGCAGATATCAGTCTACACGCCGTTATATAAATGATAATAATGCCGACGGATTCCAAACTTGGCGTATCAACACAGCCCACTCATTATTAAAAATGAAACGGTGGTCATTAACGATGAATGCCGGGGTAGATAATGTATTTGACTATGTAGACCGTACTCCTTTCGGACGGAATCGTGCCACATCAACTCCCGGAAGAACTTTTTATGTCTCCGCCCTCATTAAATTCAAAAACAATTAATAACCAACAATTTATAAATTAATTTTTATTAATATGAAACAATTCAAGTATTATCTGATGGCGGCTTTTGTTGCTGCCGCAACTTGCACAGGATTCAGTTCCTGTAGTGACAATGATGATGAAGAAAGTACTGTTAATCCTGCTGTGGATGTAGTAACCAGAACCAAGCAACACGACACAGCCATTTTGCTCTGTACTTTTGGCAGTACCTATAATGAGTCCCTTTCTGTTTATGATGATGTGATTGAGGATTTTAAAGCTAAATTCCCCAATACGGATATTTATATGTCATTTACTTCACGTACATGTATCGGACGTGTAGAAGCATCTACCGGCATAGCACGTTATGAATTGGACCAATGGTTGAAAGCAATAGGCGATGCAGGATACAAACGTGTGGCTGTACAATCATTGCATGTAATTCCAGGCGAAGAATATCTTTCATTAATGAATACTGATGTAAAAAAATACTTTATGATTCAATGGTATCCGCATATTGATGTATTGAAAGGTGCCAACCTTCTTTCCAATGCAGAAGATACTAAAGATGTAGCAGAGATACTTTACAAACACTATGAGTCTAAATTAGCAGACAAGAACAACATCGTGCTTCTAATGGGACACGGTAATCCGGATGAGAATTACAATGCTAACAAAAAGTACTCTGACATGGAAAAAGCATTGCAGGAACTTGCTGCCAACAACAATATCTTTGTAGGTACTGTGGATTATGGTGACATGCTTTTCTTCCCGAAAGAAATAGAGGAAGAACCGGCTAATAGAATTCCTGTAGAAGGATTTGACAAAACCCAATATCCCGACTGTATGTACTCTAAGGTGATGAGCTATTGCGAAAAGAACGGCCTGAACCCATCAGAAGTAAATGTTTATCTTGCACCTTTCATGTCAATTGCCGGTGACCATGCCCACAACGACCTTTGGGGATTGGAAGCTATGGCCGAAGATGACGATGTAAGTAATGTGGAAATCAATACAAATGAATATAGCTGGCGTGAACGTTTGGAGAAATTAGGATTCAAAGTGGACAGAACATTCGAAAGCCACCCGATAGATCAAGCCGGAGCTGATCATGGTATTAAAGACGGATGTAATATGAAAGCCCTTGGCAGTTATCCTGAGATTCGCCAAATTTGGGTAAACCATTTATATGAAAACTGGAATGACGACAGTGCATGGGAGAATGGTGAAGACTATCAACCGGAAGCATAACCAACTTAATATATTTATCTGAAAAAGGCGGAATTTATTTCCGCCTTTTTCAGATACGCCAAAACCGATAGGTAATATCTTTCATCTCATCCCCGTATATCCGATAGAAATGCTGATTGGTATCAGGAGATTTCAAGCCACCCAATTTTTCAATATACGGTCCCAACTTTATATATTCAAAGTTCTGAACGGAAAGACCTTCCGGCAATTCATTCTTCCCCGAATACCAACCCACCTTTACCAAAGCGATAGACTGTCGATGAAGAAATCCTGCCAACCTTTCCACTTCAAAGGGTTCGGCATCGCCTCCCATAAAACAGACGCAAGTCACCGCCTTTCCATACTTCTGTAAAATATGCCCAAGACTTTCTTCCGTTAAAGATTCTCCTACATTTTCCAACAAATGAGGGCTATGACAGCCCTTGCACCTATTGGGACAGTTAGAGAGATTGATCGCCAGAGTGACTTCATCCGGAATTTCTTGAAATACGATGTCATAATCAACGTAACGGAGCATAATATCTTTGTGCAGCCTCCTTCTGCCTTGCCTGAGAAAAATTACTGATCCGCTTCATATACCCGATAACACGTGTCAGATAATCCACATTCTGACTATGACATTCAGGACATTCATGCAAGTATCTCTTATCAATATGCTTACATTCATTGCAAATGGTATTCGGTATATTAAATGTAAAGTAATTACAGCCTTCTATAGCAGCTACCCGAAGTAGTTGTCTGTACTGCTCCTTACTAAGATGTTCTTCCAAATTCATGTGCAAGGCCGAGCCTCCCGTTAAATGCTTTATATAGCGGCGTCCATGCAGACGGAATTTATCGACAACATTCAACGATTTGTCTTCTACAATATAGAAATAACTGTTATAACATTCTCGGAATGTTTGGAAGCCTGCTTCTTTATCCCATTTAGCGTGCTTCACTCCTACATTCTCAGCAGGAATCATTTCGCAATTAAACAAAACATCCTTTGTACGGTACTTCCTATTATATCGTTCAATCATTCCTAAAATCTCCTGAACAAATGCTTCATACTTAGGGTTATCATTGATTTCAATACCCATAAATTGCGCTGCTTCCACCAAACCATTAACACCGATAGTTAGATACTGACGGTTCATATTGATGTAACCAGCATCAAACAAAGGCAGCATACCTTTCGACTGCAACAATTTCAGATTCTCATTATAAGCCAACTGGACTTTGTGTACCAAATCAACCACTTCTTCCAAAAAAAACGGATAAAGTATACCGGATTTCACCGCATGCTGGATGCAACGGTTCAAATTAATAGTCAGCACACTTTTTGAGCCTGTAGAAACCCCACCTGCTCCCAAAGTATAGCTGAAACCATTGTCCTGTATCTCATTGCGAAGACGGCAGCAACTACTTAAAGAATCTGCATTATCACTCATATAAGTAAAGAAAGAATGACCTTCGGAATACATTTCAGCCGTAAAGTCACCATATTCCTTATCTAATACATCACCATCTTTAGTCAAAAGCGCCATTGTTTCTACAGGAAATGTTAAAACAGTACGTGTACGCTCTTTATTAAACCATTTCATGAAACGTTTCTGCAACCAACTTAGTGAATTCCAGTCAGGTTGGCTTCCATCGGGAAAAAAGAAGTTACCAAAAAGACTTTCAAAATAATATTTGTCATAGTAAGCTACATTCCAAAAGACGGCTTGAAAATTACGCGCCCCTGTAGGCTGGTTAATAGAATATACTATTTGCTCGAAACAGTCTGTAATGATTTTGTCTATTGTTCTTTGTTTGGTAGATAAATCAACAATCTTATCGGGATACTTATAATATTCCTGCCCATATTCCAAACCAATGAAATAATTCATATACATCAAAAACTCTGGAGTAGCACAGGCACCACTTAACATACTGGATACAATAAAAACCATATTGACAAATCCACCACAAAAAGATTTCAAGTTAGTAGGAGCCGTAGAGTTCCCTCCCACTGCTATCGTACCATTATTCAACCAAGGATACATAGTAATGCTGGCACAATAATTAGCCAGATTAGTTTCATCATTTTTATAAATAAAATGATGATTCAGAAGTTCCAAATAACGATCGGACAATTCCTTTCCATACATGTCTTTCAAACGGTCAGTCAACAGACGACGGTTGAGACGAATAAAATTTGATTTGGGTAACTCTCCTATCAGCGTAGCAATATTCTTATTCTCCACATTGGCATTCGCATCATATTTACTGCCGGTTGCCGGATTGGAAGCGTCACAATAGTCAAGCAAAAACTTCAGTTTATCTCTCACCTCACGATCCTCCAAATGTTTCTGACGATACAGCATATACGCCTTGGCAACACTGTAATAATGTTCAGCCATCAGGGCCACCTCCACCTGATTCTGGATTTCTTCCACATTCATTCCATCACTGACACTAACGCGACTCAATACAGTAGTAATCACATCCTGGGTAGCAAAACTTCCTACTGACAAAAATGCTTTGGCTATTGCATTTTTAATTTTATCAAGAGAGAAAGTTTCTTTTTTACCATCTCTCTTAATAATAAATACCTCTGAATTAATCATACTTATAAATTAAGGTTATACAAAACACACATTATTCAATATAAGTCTTTCACACACGACAATTCATGGAAACCAGTAATAAAAAGGATCAGTATGATTCGTTCTATCGCCTTTCACCCGAAAGCCATGAATGATATAAACAATAACGGCAGGTCTTCTGACTTGTTTCCGTTGTAACGCCTTCCCGGTTTTCACAATAACCAGTGGCTAAGAATGTCACAACACTTCCCCACACTATGGGAGGATAAAACTTACAGCTACGGGGATAGTTCCTGATTTGCACAGGATTCCCTTTTAATTCCGTTTCGCGCCAACGGCTAATCCGGAAACCGATATTACTGACAAAGTTAGGAATTAAATCAATAAAACAACTGGAAAAAGAAAAAAAACTTCAAGCAACACTTTTTTCATCTTTTCCGCTTCGTTTAATTATAAAATCCATTATCTTTGCCCCGAATTGGTTTCGGATAGTCTATCTGCTATTCGGATTAAAAGGGAATCGGGTGCAAATCCCGGACAGTCCCGCTGCTGTGAAGCTCTGCTGGAATCTTGAAAAATACCTTTGCCACTGATGTGACAATCCTCACATCGGGAAGGCTTCAAGATAAGGAGTCAGTCAGAAGACCTGCCATTCATTAAAGGCTGTTTTTACTCGTGGGATTAGGAAAGCAGTACGAAAGAAAATAAGAAAATAAAAAATTTACGGGAGGAATGCCTATGAAAAAGGTATGTCCACGTTGTGGTGCAACATTTGATTGTATGCACAATGATATTTTATCGTGTCATTGCGCAACTGTCCGACTGGATGCTCTGCAACGCACCTATTTAATGGAGAATTATTCCGATTGCCTGTGCCATGACTGCCTGAAAGCCGTCAAGGACAGTTTCTATGCCTGCGAAATTAACCCCCGTTATAATAAGAAGAAAAATGATAAAGAAAGTATTGATTGCAAACAGAGGTGAAATAGCCTTACGTGTAATGCGTTCCTGCCGAGAAATGGGCATACGGACCGTTGCTGTCTTTTCAGAAGCCGACCGCACTTCTCATCATGTGATGTATGCTGACGAGGCCTATCTTATAGGTCCTGCTATAGCCAGGGAAAGCTATTTAAATATAGAAAAAGTAATAGAGACTGCCAAACGATGCAAAGCCGATGCCATTCATCCCGGTTATGGTTTTTTGTCCGAGAATGCTGATTTTGCCC